>SESG01017246.1_pt1 | contig 24396 bp, 20 predicted proteins | sample 3171421 | NCBI WGS metagenome assembly SESG01 (sample SAMN10866946, study PRJNA518727) | freshwater metagenome | biome: subpolar coniferous forest; feature: holomictic lake; material: water; isolation source: holomictic Lake 227, 6 m and 8 m depth | place: Canada: near Kenora, Ontario | collected...
GGAGGCTGGGCTCATTCCGCTTCAGCGTGGCGTTCCAGTATCCGTGGTCCCCGAGCCAGCACCCGTCATCGTTCGTGACCAGCACGAGCCGATCTCCGGGTGTGGCGTCGAAGCTCGTGACGAGGGAACGCGCCCGGCCGAGCACGGCGACGGAAAGGGAGACATCGGTCACCGCCTGAACGACGTGACCACCCACGATCGGCACCCGGTACCGGGCCGCGCCGTCTCGAAGGCCGCGGCACAGTTCCAGGGTGACCTCGTCGCGAGCGCCCACGACATCGACGAGGGCGACCGGCCGGCCGCCCATCGCATAGATGTCGTTGACGTTGGCCAGCACCGCGCTCCGGCCCGCCAGGTAGGGATCGCGCCGGATCAGCTCGGGGATGATTCCTTCCGCGGCCAGCAGCAGGTAGCCGTCTCCGTCCGGGATGGCGGCCGCATCATCCCCGTTCCGGATCGCTCCGGCCGCCGCTCCGCCGGCGAAGAAGCTTGCCGCGGTCCGGATCCCGGTCTTCCCGCGGAAGACCGCGGACGCCTGGATCGCTCCGGCGATCTGTCTCAAGGTCAGCAGATCCATGGCGTCTCCTCGATCATGGAAGCCAGCATGTGAACCATGCCGGCCATTGCATCCACCCCGCTGGAGTGGCCCATCGCGACGAGCGCGTCCGTAGCAGCCGGGACGCCTTCCCTGCGACCGGACAGGATCGCCTCGAGCCAGTCCGAGACCGGCCTCGACACCTGCCCGCGAGCTGCGCACCGCACCAGGAACGCCGAGTATCCCGAGGTCCGCGATTCCACGCTCCCCGCGAGGAGATCGAGCCATCCTTCCGGAGGCGGATCTCCCCGGCTCTCCGAGAGAAAGCGAAGGGCCGCGGCGACTCCCGCCACGTAGTCGTCCCCGGACGGCGTGAGTCCGGTGCCCAGGCCGGACAGCCCCTCGCAGGACTCCAGGAGCGCCGCCCGGTCGCGCCTCCGGAGCGCCTCCCGGACCTGGCGCGTCCGCTGTCGGGCGATGCGGAGGAGCGCCTCGCCGAGGGGGTCGCCTTCCGGCGGGCGCCGGACCAGGCCGTGGAATCCTCCACGGAAGGGAAGGCTTCGGACGCGCTCCAGCGCGATGGCGAGCGCGCCGCGCACGCAACCGGGTGCGGCCAGGCGGGGCGTGCTGCGACGGGGCGTGAATTCCCGGAGCCCCTCGACGGGCAGGTGGAGGACACCCGGGATGGACAGTTCCGTGGCGGTGAGGTGGAACGCCTCTCCGGGGAAGGGTCTCGCCCCGGTATCCGGCACCGTGACCGCGTACGGATGCGGGGCCACGGACTCGTCACCGAGTACGAGGAACGCCCCCTCGGTGCGGACGAGGACCGCACGGCGGAAGACCGCCGCAACCGTCCCGCGCAGTTCCGCGCTCCCGCGCAACCGCACGGCGCACCCGATCGTCCCGCTCTCGCCCGATGCCATCATGGCGCGGCGCCTAGCCTGCAGCCTCGAGGAGGAGTTCGTCCACGCCGGCGAGCCGGATGGGCGCACCCATGTCCTGGATCGCCTGTCCGAAGCTGGTCTGGCAGAACGGACACATGGTGACGAGGACCTCGGCACCGGTGTCGATCGCTTCTCGCACCCGGTCCCGGGCGATCTGGGCCGCCATTGCGGGGTACCCCGCCTTGACGCCGCCGCCGGCACCGCAGCAGCGAGACTCCTCCCGGTGGTTCTCCATCTCCACGAGCTCGATCCCGGGGATGGCCCTCAGGATGGCCCGGGGCTCGTCGAAGATCCTCTGGGACCGGCCCAGGTGGCAGGGGTCGTGGTAGGTGACCTTCTTCTGGACCGAGCGGGTGAACCCGATCCGCCCCTCCTGGATGAGACGCGCGTACAGTTCGGCGAAGTGGACGACCTCCACGCCCCAGGGCCTTCCGCGCGCGCGCGCCCACCCCGGGTAGTCCTTCTTCAGGGTCTTCGAGCACCCAGCGCATGCGGTGACGATGCGCTTCACTCCGAGTCGCTCCACCAGATCGACGTTCGAGCCCATGAGCCTGTCGGCGACCGCGGTCTGCCCCGTGCGGAGGAACGGGCTCGCGCAGCAGACCTCCTCGGCGCCCGCGTAGACGAAGGGGATGCCCTGTCGCTGCAGGATGGTGACACCGGTCTGGATCATGGCCGGCATCCGGTAGGAGGCGGTGCAGCCCGCGAAGACCAGTACCTCGGCCCTGGGCGTGGGCTGGTGATGCGGCTGCATCCAGCGCGCACGCTGCTCGGTCGGCTCGTTGTACGGGTTGTTCCTTGCCTCGACGAACTCGCGCATCTTCTTGTGCGCCGGCATGGGCCCGAGCCCGAGCCGAACGAGCGCGGCGCGGGCCTCCTCCCACACCTCGACGAGCGGGATGTCGGTCTGGCACACCTCGACGCAGCGCTCGCACGAGCTGCACTGGAAGATCCGGTCGACCCACTCCGGGGTGATCTCCGCGGCGCCCTCGCGCTGCTCCTTCAGGAAGTGCACCTTGGCCCGGGGCGAGGCGGCCTCGAACCCCCCCCCGAACGGATGGGTTGGACATCCGGTCTTGCAGTAGCCGCAGCGCGCGCAGGCGTCGATGGCCTCGGACAGTTCCTCCGCGCGCTCGGCCGAGATCAGGGCTCGGGTCTCGTCGGAAGGCATGGTCGTCGCTCGCTATCGGGCGGGGCGGGGGGCGGGGAAGCGCCGCGAGGGGATGCGGCGGGAGATGGGGCCGGCCAGGGTCGATCCAATTCCGATGGCCCAGGAGAGGCTCGCCGCCGGGAACCAGCGAGGACGGGTCACCTGGAGCTTGCCCGGGTTGAGCAGGCCGCCCGGGTCCATCTGGACCTTCTTCCGGCGATAGGCCGCGAACTTCTCGCTCCCCAGGCACCGCTCCGTCTCCGATGCGAGCCAGAGCCCCGGCGCGTATGCGCTTCCCCCGAGCCTCCTCGCGATCCGCATGGGGAGGAGGGCCTTCGCCATGCGGAGCGGGAACAGGAGGCCAGCTCCGGGATCGACCAGGTAGGCGAGGACCGCCATGCGGTCCCCCCGGACGGCGGTCGCCTCGATCCCGACCAGGTCGCCCGAGAGCGCCGACTCGATGCGCCGGCAGGCCTCGGCGAAGGCGGCCGCCGGGACGTAGAACTCCCCCACCAGGAGTGCGGGTCCCAGCTTCTTGATGCGCATGGGGTAGAAGCGATCCTCCCACTCCCGGCGGGCGACCTCCTCGGGCAGGACCGTTCCCCCGACCGCGGCGGCCACCGCCAGCACACCGGCCAGGTCGGGAATGCTCCCGGGCGGCTCGGTCACCGTCACGAGTGCGAGGAGGCCCCGGTCGATCGCTGGCTTCTCCTCCTCGGCCATCGCTCTCATCCGGAGGTACGCAGCGGAGGAGAAGGCGATCGAGTAGGCGTCGAGCCGCTCCCGGGCCTCGCGGAGGAGCGCCGGCACGCCATCCGCGCCTTCGAGCTGGATCGCGAAGGACCGGAGCGGCAGGGCGGGGCGGCAGGCGAGCCGAAGTGCCGTCACCACTCCGAGCGTCCCGCAGGTCTGGTGGTGGAGTTCCATCTCCGGTCCGCGAACCGTGACGATGCGTCCGTCGAGACCGGCCACGTCGACCTCCTGAACGACCTCGCCGATCGACCCGTACCGGAAGCTTCCGATCCCTACCCCGCCCGTCGCGAACCACCCGCCCACGGTCGAGGCAGGGGCGCTGGTGGGGCAGGTGCAGAGATCGAGCTGCGCGTGGCGCAGACGTGCGGACAGGGCGTTCCAGACCACCCCGGGCTGCACGTCTACGGTCCCTGCGTCTGGATCGATTCCCAGGACCGCGTTCATGGGGGTGAGATCGACGAGGAGACCTCCTCTCGTCGGGATGGCGCCCCCGAAGCCGGACGACGCCTGTCCGCGCGGAGTGACCGGGACCCCATGCCGGGCCGCGATGCGGAGGGCGCTCGCGACCTGCTCCGGCGATCGCGCGGCCAGCACCGCGTCGGGCACCGGGCGGATCTGCGCCATCAGGACGCTGGGCATCTCACCCAGGTCATGGTCGTAGGCCTTGGTCTGCTGGGGGTCGAAGGTGACCGCGCTGCCGAGCTCCGCCTCGAGTTCCCGCCGAAATTCGTTCATGCCGCCTCCAGGGCCGTCAGAGCGGCCCGGACCGCGGCGGCGTTGCTCGGGAACACCCGCACGCCGGCCTCGCGGAGCTTCGCCTCCTGCAACCCGAGAACCTGCGGGTCGCCCTCCGTGCCGCACACGTGCGCGATCACCATCGGACCGTCATCGGCGAGCCCGGCGCGACCCTCGGCCAGCGCATCGACGATGTCACCGGCGGGGTTGGCGCTCGCGCCGTATCCCAGCACGACGTCGAGCAGGATCACCCGGACGGACGGATCCCGGACGTCCTCCACGATCCGTTCCTTGCGCAGCGTCGAGTCGATCATTGGATGTGGCCGGCCCACCGTGAACTCGTCGTCACCGAGATCCACACAGCAGTGAGCCCGACCCCGGGCGGGATGGGGGATGCAGAGATCCTTCCGCGGGGCGATGTTCGACTCCACCGCCAGCCGCCCTTCCGCCAGCAGGAGGGCCTCGTAGCAGAGGGTCCCTCCGGAGTAGAGCCCGCGCAGGTACCTGCGGGATGGCGGGAACGCCCTCCCAGAGCTCACGGCCTCCTCCCGGCCGCCGTGCTCCGCCTCCTCGCGCCCCATCACCGCCAGCGCCGCCCCCTCCAGGGAGTCGACGATGCCGACCCCGGGCACCTTGGGCGCCGCCTCGGCACCGCCCAGGAAGCACGCCACGACCTCGAGCCGGGTCGCGGCGGCCTCCTCGAGCACCCGCCGAACGACCTCCGGGTCGCCCGGTTTGGAAACGATGACGAGGCGGCGGGTCATGGGATCGAGCGCCAGCTTCTGGATTGCCAGGCTCATCATGATCCCGCCCACCCTCTTCTTGAGATCGCGCCCCCCGACGCCGATGGCGTGGGAGATCCCTCCCCCCATGCGCTCGACCAGGCAGGTGACCTCCTGGATCCCGGTGCCCGACGCGCCGACGACGCCGATGTCCCCGCGCCGGACCACGTTGGCGAACGCCAGGGCCACGCCGTGGATGATCGCCGTGCCGCAGTCGGGCCCCATGAGGAGGAGCCCCTTGCTGGCGGCGAGCGTCTTGAGGAAGCGCTCGTCCTCGATGGAGACGTTGTCGGAGAAGAGCATCACGTCGAGCCCCTGCTCGAGCGCGGCCACCACGTCGAGCTTGGCGAAGGGCCCCGGAACCGAGAACAGGGCCAGGCTGGCACCGGCGAGGCGCGAGCTCGCCTCCTCGACCGAGGCGGGGTTCCCGATCTCGCCCACCCCTGCCCCGGAATCCTTGCGGAGCAGGGCATCCACCCGCTCCAAGGCCACTCCGGCGGCGGCCGGATCGCTGGCCTCCACGCACACCAGCAGGTCGTTGGGCGTGGCCTGCTCCACGTCCCGATCGACGAGCCCGAGGCTTCCCACCACGTGCTTGTTGCTCTCGGTGCCGAGCAGGGCGAGCACCTTCTTCACGCCGGGCAGGGAACCCGCCTCGCGGGATATCGCCATCAGGCGAACCGAGTCCTGGTACTGGTTCCGCTTCACCGTCACCTGGAGCATGGTTCGGTCCTCCTCTTGTGGCGTCGGCTCCAGGCCGGCTAGGGGACGATCCGGGTGCATGCACCCTCTCGCATGGCGGCCACGACGTGCCGTTCGTGGGTGATGATGGCTTCCTTGCCACCCTTCTCGACGTACTCGAGCGCTCCCTCGATCTTCGGGCCCATGCTCCCCGGGGGGAACTGCCCCTCGGCGAGCCAGGCCCTGGCCTCCCGCGCCGTCATCACGTCGATGTCGCGCTGGCTCGGCTTCCCGAAGTCGATGGCGACCTTGCTGACGCCGGTGAGGATGATGAAGAGCTCGGCTCCCAGGTTGTAGGCGAGCAGGGCAGCCGTCGCGTCCTTGTCGATGACCCCCTCGGTCCCCACCACCGACCTCGTGGTGTAGTTGACCGGGATCCCGCCTCCGCCGCAGGCGATCACCACGGTCTCGAGGTGCAGCAGGTGCTTGATGGTGGCGAGCGGGAGCACCTTGAGCGGCTTGGGGGAGCAGACGGTCCGCCGGTACCCTCGACCGGAATCCTCCACCACCGTCCAGCCCTCCTCCCGCACGAACCGCTCCGCCTGCTCCCGGGTGTAGAACGGGCCGATGGGCTTGGTGGGGTTGCGGAAGGCCGGATCTTCCGGATCCACCACCACCTGGGTGAGCAGCGTCGCGACGTCCCGCTGCATCTTGTCCTCCTCGAGAACCGTCCTCATCGCGATCTCGAGCATGTGCCCGAGGAGCCCCTGGGACGAGGCCACCGCGACATCGAGCGGGGGGACGGGGATCTGGGCTCGGGCGTTCTCGAACTGGAGGAGAAGGTTCCCGACCTGCGGACCGTTCCCATGGACCAGCACGAGTTCGTATCCCTTGTGCAGGATGGCCAGCATCTGCCGGCAGGCGGACTTCGCCTTCTCCATCTGCGACGGAAACGAGCCGTCGTCCCCTGCACCGAGGATGGCGTTGCCTCCGATTGCAACCACTGCGATGGGTCTGGCCATGGTCGCCCCGGGTCACGTGGGAAAGGCGAGGAGGGCGCGCCGGAACGCCTCGATCGGCGCCCGCGCGATTCCGGTGCCGATCTGCCCGACTCCGGACGCCTTGTGCAGGACGCCGGTGTCGATGATGGGAGCCACCCCGGTGCGGACGACCTTCCGCACGTCGATGCCGATCGGTCCGGGCATGAAGTCCATCGCCGAGGGCGAGAACTTCGGGTTGGAGGCTACGCAGATGGCGCGCATGGCCACCATCGCCTTCCGCGCATGGGCGACGGAGCCACCGACGAAGGAGGAGATCCCGGGGGCCGCGCCGATCACGAGCCCCCCCAGACCCACGGTCTCGACGATGGCGCTGTCGCCGATGTCGCCTGCGGCGTCCGCCGCCGTGTAGCCGGAGTAGTAGATCGCCTCGTCCATGGGGGCGGTGGGGGCGACGAACCAGCGATCCGGTGCGCCGCCCACGCGAACCGCGAAGTCGACGCCGTTGCGGCTCATCGCCGTGACCACCGTGGACCCGGGAATGCCGTGCGCCGCATCCGCGGCCACCTTGCAGGCGGTGAGCGTCAGGCTGAGGAAGGAGTGGTTGTTGCCCGCCAGGAACCCGAGGACGTCCTGGATGGTCCTCTTGTCCGCGTCGGTCTGGAGGAGCAACGGGGTCAGCTTGCGCTGCAGCAGGAGCGTGCAGGCTGCGCTCCTCGCGTGCACCTCGTCGCCCATCTGGATTCCCTCGGCGACGATCTGGAAGATGTCGATGCCTTCTCCGGCGAATCGCAGCGCCTTCTTCAGGGTGGGGCCGAGGACGTCGCGCATCCACCGGAGCCGCTCGATGGTCGCCCGGTCGTAGGCACCCATCCAGATGACGTTGCCCTTGCCCTCGTTGAAGGTGGTCCAGCTCCGGTTCCCGAACGGCTGGTTCTCGGTGACGACGACCGGCATCGACGGGGAGATGACCCCGCACATGGCGCCCACGCTTCCCAGCGAGTAGTTGGGGCGCAGGAGGATCGCCTTCTCCTTCAGCTTTCGCTCCAGTTCCTCCCGCCCGGAGACCCAGCCCTCGAAGACCGCGGCTCCCTCCACCGCGCGCTGCTGGGGATCGCACATCTCCTCGAAGGCGATGGGCGGTCCGGAGTGGAGGATCGTGTCCGGTTCCAGCCCGGGGATGGCGTCGATCGCCCTCTCGACGTCCCGCCAGAGGGGACGGCTGTCCATCATGCGCTTCACGGTGGCCGCGTTGGCCTCATCGACCTCCGACCGTTGCAGCGCCGCGAGCCTGTCGATGAGCGCGGGGACCCCGCCGGCCGGCGGCTTCCAGTCCACCTGGATCACCGGGACGTTCTGGGCCCGGAGATCCCGGGCGAACCCCTCGAGGCCCACGTTCACGACGGCGACCCCCTGCGCGAGCCCCTTCATGGCAGCGCCTTCAGCTCGAAACACACTTCGACCGAGGCCGAGATGCTGTTCGTGATGAAGCAGATGTTCCTGGCCAGCAGGGCGATGCGCTCCAGCCGATCCGGATCGCAGCGTGCCTCGACCGTCACGAGGACCGAGGAGATGCGGGCCGAGGCGGGATCCTTGGAGCCGGTCACCTCGACCCGCAGCCCCTCGAGCACGGTTCGCGCCTTGGCGGCCACGTGCGCGAGCGACTGGCCGTAGCAGGACGCGATCGACCAGAGGAAGAGCTCGCTCGGCATCGGGCCCGTGTCGCCGCCCCCGTACTCGGGGCGCTGGTCGGCGAGCAGGATACGCTCGCCGGAGCGGAGCTCGAAGCGCATCCCGGAGACCTGGGTGGCCTCGACGATCACGAGCGCGCCCTCCGGAGCGGGTACTCCATGAGCCGGTGGGCGCACCCCGCCAGCGGGAAGGGGCGCCCACGCGCCAGCCAGTCGAGCCGCTCGAAGAAGCGGACGTTCTGGACCTGGACGGTGGCGAAGAACCGGCGCACGTCCGGGCGAGCCTCCATCAGCTCGACGGCCCTCCGGACCAGGCTGGCGCCCAGCAGGCCGGTGCGGTGGTCGCGCGACACCGCCAGACGGCCACCGAACCAGACCCCCTTCCACTTGCGGTAGCAGCGGACGACCCCGACCACGCGCCCATCCACCGTGGCGATGATGGGGATGGCGTCGTGGTCCCGGAGGTCGCTGTCGTCCGCCTCGAAGAGCCGCTGCTCCTCGACGAACACCTCGCGCCGGAGCTGGTGATACGCCGCGAGCTCGGCGGGCGTCTCGGCGACCGTGAGGACCGGGTGCGCCGCGGGCCGCGGGCGGACGTCGGTCTCGGCGCTTGCGTGGAGATGAGGCTGCACGGTCACTCCCGGAGCTGCAGAAGCGAGCAGGCCCGGCACTTCACGCATCCTGCGCTGCTGTCGCGTGAGCTCAGGCGGGCGCGGGCGAGCATGTCCCCGACGGCGTCGTAGACCCGGCCGACGTATTCCAGGCTGGGGGGCTCGGCCTTCGCGAGCATGGTCCCGAGCATCGGCCGGAGTGGGACGACGAACGGGTAGACACCGAGGGAGATCGCCCTGTGACACCCGTCGAGCGTGAGCCCTTCGTCCTCGCCGAGACCCAGGATGACGTAGGTGCTCACCCTTCCCCGCCCCATCACCCGCACGGCGGCATGGAATGCGGCGAAGTACTGCTCGATGTCGATGCTGGCCTTTCCGGGCGTGACGCGGGCCCGGACCGCAGGGTCGAAGCTCTCGATGTGCAGGCCGATGTCATCGACGCCGAGGTCCTTCAGCGCGGCGAAGACAGAGTCGTCGGAAGGCGGCTCGAACTGCACCTGCACGGGCAGCCCGGTGGTCCGCTTGATGGCCGCGGCGCACTCGCCCAGGTAGAGCGCGCCCCGGTCCGGGCGATCGACCGTCCCGGACGTCAGCGTGACGTGGGTGACGCCGTCGAGCATCTTCGCGGCCCGGGCCACCTCGGCGAGCTGGGCGGGGGTCTTGGTATGGACGGTGGCCCCGCTGGCCAGGGAGACCCCGATGGCGCAGAAGCGGCAGCGCGTGGCCGGATCGTCGTAGCGGTGGCACTCCTGGACCACCGTCGTGGCCAGGCAGTCGGAGCCGTGGAGCCGGGCGAGCTTCTCGTAGGAGGTCCCGTCGGCCGTCTGGAGGTCGTAGAACTGGGGGCGGGGTACGGCCACCAGTTGCCCGATCCGCTCCCCCTGCTTCTCGAGTGTGGAACCGTCACAGCCGGAGACGATCTCGAACGGCGACCCGCGTGCGGGCCGGTTCCGGGTGGGGATCATGAGGGTGTGCGCCCCCATGCGATAAGCGCGATCGTCGGACGGGCCCGCGCCCCCCCGCCTCGCCTCCTCGCTCCCGCTCCGCGTCCGCGCGCCCTGGCACTGGAGCGCGACGAGATCCCTCAACATGTCGCCCGCCATGGAGCACATCCCTTCGGATTCACCGCCCCGTCCCGCCGGGCCGGGGCCAGGCGAGACGGGAACGGAGGGTTGATCAGGCCAGGATTCGCGTGACCTTCCTGCAGCGCGTCATGTTCCGTAGAGCTTCTCGGCGTTGCCCCAGAAGATCTTGTCCTTCAGCTCCTCGGAGATGTCCTCGCCCTCGATCTTGTAGTACTCGCCCCAGAAGTCGCTCCAGGGCTCGTCGGAGCTGAACATCACGCGGTCGTCGCCGTACCCGTGCTTCTCGATCTCGTCCAGCAGGTACCGGGCGCAGAATCCGACCGCCCACGAGGTGTCCGTGTAGACTTGGTAGCCCTCGTGGATCAGCTTGAAGAACTCGGGGATGAACTTGATGTGTCCCGAGACGCCTCCGCCGCAGTGCACGGCGTGCACCTTGACCCGCTTTCCGTAGGCGCGGATGAACTTGATGCAGTTCCCGATGTCCGAACCCCCGCCCGGGCTGGTGTGGAGATGGAAGACGTGCCCGTGCTTCTCGGCCACGCCGATGATCCACTCCCACATCTCCCGGGTCTCGGGGTCCCACTCCTCCGGGTTCCAGGTCCCGCCGAGCAGGCAGGTGGCCTTCAGAACCTTGATGCCCGGCTCGCCGGCGTGCGCCAGCGAGGCCTCGTTCTCGGCCTTCATCTTGAGCATCGGCGAGAACCAGATGCCGCCCAGGATCCGCCGGTCGGGATCGCCCGCGGCCTCCAGGACGACCTTGTTCAGCCCGAACGGCTGGGTCGGGATCGGCACGCCGTAGTTCGACATCACGATCGCCCGATCGACGCCGAGGCGATCCATGACGGAGATCTTCGCGCCGCGGTCGTCATCGGTGAACACGGTCGGGTTCACCGGCTCGGGGAGGCCGTAGTACTTGAACCCCTCCATGAACCCGATGTGATTGTGGACGTCGAACACCTTGCGGTTCGTCTTCAGCCCCTTCTTGAAGCGCTGCATGCGGGCATTCCCCCTGGTCGGGCGATGAGGGCTAGACCGTCCACGTCGAGAGGATGAGGGCTCCGGAGCGCTGGTGGTCGATGAGGACGTCCAGGACGTCGAGCTGGTGGATGAGCCGTACGCCGTCGATCAGGTCCGACTCGCGCATGCCGTAGAGCGCCGCCATCGCGAACCGGCAGGCGAGGACCTTCCCGCCTTCCTTGAGGATCGTCTTGATCTGGTTGTTCATCGAGAGGTTGCCGGGGAAGGCCTCGTCCCCGACCTTGGGGAAGCCGCGGGTGGCGGAGGCCATCAGGACGCCGGGGCCGTAGAGCAGCAGCGTGGTGTCGTAGCCCTTCCGGATCAGCCGGGTCGTGGTGAGCAGGTTGACGAGGCCTACCGAGCCCTCAAACGGGACGGTGTGCATCTGGACGAGCGCGCGGTCGCCGGGCCTCGCCTTGAAGTCCTCGAAGAGCTTCGGGACGGACAGGTTGACGATCTCATCTCCGACTTGCGGCTTGGGAATCTGAACGACGCTCATGGGATGTTCCTTTGAATTGCAAAGGGTGAAAGAGGGCGACGGACGAGCACCAGGACTCCGCGTCAGAGCAGGAGACGTGCCAGGACACGAAGGAGCGGCGCCTCCCTCCCACGGCACCTTTCCGGTCGATTTCCCGGCGACTCGCCACGAAAGATCGTCGAGACCTCGACCTCTCGTCGTGGATGACGAGATCCGGTGGTGGCGTGGGTGGGCGGCGGACTCCCCAGGAGGGCGTTGCGCGCACGGCCCCGCCCGACTAACTGTCCAGGCCTGCCCTTCACCCAGCGCGCCCCCGGGCGCGGAGGATCGAATGCGAAACCTGTTGCGCATGGCCGCCGTCGCCACCAGCCTCGCCGTCGCGGTGCCCGCGGCCGCCCAGTACACCTTCACCCAGCCCGGCCAGGAGCCGCAGCCGATGCTCCAGATGTCGTCGGGCTGGAACAACGTCGCCCGCGTCAACGTGGGCGTCGGCTTCTACAACTCCGGATGGGCGAACTGCTACTCGTCCTACTGGTCGTACCCGTACGCCGGGTACTGCACCTCGGGCTCCTACACGAGCTACATCCCGTTCCTGGTCGGTCCCCAGGTGGACGTCAACCTGGGCGGCATGAACAACATCAGCGTGGGCTTCACCGTCGCCTTCGGCAACGTCACCACCACGGTCTACAACCAGGTCACGGGGCTCGACGAGAGCGCGACCAAGAGCGTCACCCTCTGGGAGCCGACCCTCGACTACGTCGCCAAGTTCGGTCCCCAGTCGCAGGACACGGTGGGGCGCTTCCGGGTGGGCGGCGCCATGTACATCGGACCGAACTCGACGCTCGGCGGCGCCTTCCGCATCGGCGGCGGTGCGTCCTTCCTGAGCACGAACCGTCTCGGCGTGGGGCTCGACCTGGTCCTCGAGGGCGGTGGCTTCAACGGCTACTGGATCGGCGGCCTCCAGCTGCTCGTCTCCCCCGAATTTCACTTCTAGTGAACCTGGCCGTTCCGGCCCGCTGACCCCTCCGGTGCCCCCTGTTCAGGGGACGCCGGAGGGAAATTTCGGCCGATCGTGTCCCTCGGTCGGGGCGCACTCATCGGGGGCTCTGTCCTTCCTGCGTGAGAGTTTCATATAACCCCTTGCGTGGATTCCTTCGTTCGACCGACGTCTTCCCTGCCTGGCTCGAGTTTCGGCGGCGAGAGCGACCTCTCTCGGCTCCTGGCGGAACGGGCGGAGGCTCGGCGCGCGTTCCAGAACCAGAGGCATCGTCGCGACGGCGCAGCCGCCTACTACGACTCGGTGGTCTACGAGGACACGACGTTGACGAAACCTGCGTGGGACGCCTATCGAGACGCGCAGGAGGCGATGGACCTGGCTGGGGACCGGCTGATCGCACTCCAGGCGACCATCGCAGACCTGACCCGCCGGTAGCCTTCACCCGACGCCTACCCCTGCTGCGGTGCACATCCCAGGTACGTCCTGGAACGTGACCGTGCTAGGGATCGGGGCGGATCGGAGGTGACCGCCGTGACCGACATCGAGTCGCGCAGCCCGCTGGAGTCCTGAGGCCGAGAGGCCGGGAAGCCGTGGGCTTCCCCATCCGCGAGAGATCCTTCCGAAAACCCGTTCGAGGAGCGTGGTGGCGATGATCCAGCCTGTCCTGTCAGACGATGCTTGGGACGCGGGCGACATGGGCTGCGGCGAGCTGGTCTTCCTGCTCTCCCAGCGCATGCGCGCTCTCGGCCCCGGCAAGGTGCTGGAGCTCACCGCCACCGACCTCGGCGCGCCCCACGACATCCCGGCCTGGTGCCGGCTGACGGGGCACGCGCTCCTCGACGCATCTCCACCCCGCTACCTCATTCGATCCAGGGAGTGACGACATGGCTGGAAAGCTCTGTGTCTCGATCACGAACGCGAAGAACGATGCCGACCGCGCCACGGTGGGCTTCGTCGTGGCGAACGCCGCCGTCGGGTCCGCGCAGGAGACGATGGTGTTCCTCTCCACCGAGGCCGTTCGCCTCGCAGTGAAGGGATACGCCGACGACATCCACGAGGAGGGATTCGCCCCGCTCCGGGACCTCCTCGCCAACTTCGTGAAGGGCGGGGGCAAGATCTTCGTCTGCTCCCCCTGCTTCAAGAAGAGGGGGCTCGACGAGAAGGCTCTGGTGGAGGGCGCGACCATCGTCGGCGGGGCCAAGGTGGTGGAATTCCTGGCCTCCGGCGCTCCCTGCATCTCCTACTAGGGAAACTCCCGTGGCCTCCGAGAACATCACGGTCCCTCCGCCATCGGCCAGCTTCGACGGCGGGGCTCTCGACTGCGGGAGTGGCCTGCTCCTGCTCATCCGGCAGCACATCGACCCGCTCCGCGAGGGGCAGATCCTGGAGATCGCCTCGTCCGAGGCATCGGTGTGCGAGGACCTTCCAGCCTGGTGCCGGATGACCGGCAACGAGCTGGTCTCGGAGGACCGCGGGGAGGGGCGCTACCGGTTCCTGGTCGCGAAGGGGAGGTTCATCCCCACGCAGGTGTCCTCCGCACCGGAGACGTCTTCACGCCCCCGCATGCCCGGGCGGCAGATCCTGCCGGTCCAGATCCCGGGCTCACTCCCCTCCCCGGCTCCCGTGCCGTCCGTCCCTCCGCTCTCGGTGATGGGAGTCGGGAGCTGGCCCCGTCCTCGCTGGATGATCCAGGCGCTTCACGAGTACCTGGACGGGCGCCTGCCCGAGGCCGACTTCCAGGCCACGGCGGACGACGCGGTACGGCTGGTGCTCGACGCGCAGGTGGCGGCGGGAGTGGACGTCGTCACCGACGGGGAGCAGCGTCGAGACAACTACGCGAGCTTCGTCGCCTCCCGGCTCGACAACTGCCAGCTCGTGCCCATCACGGATCTCATGCCCTACGTGGAGGACCCGGAGGAGTTCGAGCGCGAGCTCCGGGCCCTCGACGTCCCGGCCGGGAAGGTCCGTCATCCCGCCGTGCTCGGGCCCCTCTCCCGGTCACGCCCCATCGCGGTCCACGAGCTCGACTTCGCGAGACGGCATACTTCCCTACCCGTGAAGATTGCCCTCCCCGGTCCGTACCTGCTCACCCGGACCATGTGGATGGAGTGCGTCTCGGACATGGCCTACGCCGACCGGGAGGCCCTGGCCGAGGACGTCGTGCGCGTCCTCCGCGAGGAGATCCACTTCCTGCTCGCCGCCGGTGCGGCGCTGGTCCAGCTCGACGAGCCGGTGCTCTCGGAGGTGGTTTTCGGCGGTGCCGTGGCCGGGAACCGCTCGTTCATGTGCGGCGCACTCGGGGCGCGGAGGGACACCCCCGAGGAACTGGCCTTCGCCGAGGACCTGCTCCTGCGCGTCACGCGCGGCCTACCGGCGGAGCGGCTCGCGATGCACGTGTGCCGGGGCAACTGGACGCCCGACGAGACCGTCGCGCTCCGCGGGGACTACCGACCGCTCCTGGGCCTGCTGGCCCGCGCGCCGGTCGGAACGCTGTTCCTGGAGATGGCCACCCCGCGAGCGGGAGAGATGGAGGTCCTCGCCGAGCTCCCCCGCGAGAAGCGCATCGGGGTCGGGGTCGTGAACCAGAAGATCCCGGAGGTCGAGCCCCTCGACGTCGTGCTGGCCCGGGCGCAGCGCGCCGTGGAGCTCTTCGGGCCGGAGCGTGTGCTCCTCAACCCGGACTGCGGCTTCGCCACCTTCGCCGACAACCCCGTGGCCTCCGCGGAGATCGCCCGGGGCAAGCTGGCCGTCGCCGTGGAGGCATCGAGGATCCTGCGCGCGCGTCACGGGTGAGCCCGGTCGCCCGCCAAGCGCCCCGCATTTCACTCCTCGTGACTTTCCGTCATCTTCCGGGAGAAGGACGCCTCCAGCTCCGGGATGGCGCGGTCCAGTTCACAGAAGAACCGGGCGGCCAGCTGCCCGGTCAGCGGGTCGTCTCCGCGGGCCGCCGCCTCGAGGGCCCTGCACGTGTCCGCCGCGACCAGCGCACCCACGGCGCTCAGCGACGACTTGAACTTGTGCGCCATTCGGGCCACCGAGGCATGGTCCTCCCGTTCGACCGCGTGCCGCAGATGGGCGCGCTCCGATTCCATCGTCTGGAGCTGCGCTCCGGTGATCTCCCGGCGGAGGTTCTCGTCCCCACCGCAGTATTCCAGCGCCTTCTTGGAATCGATCGGGGGGCGGCTCAGGCGGTGCTCACAGTCCTCGTAGGCAAGATTCGGGCAGGTCCGGCATGCCTCGAATTTTCGTAGGTTCACCACCCCCGGGAGGCCGAGCCTCCCGTCCGCGGCCAGCTGGGCGCCGGCCACTGCGGCCTCCAGCGCTGCGGGCGTGAAGGGCTTCGAAAGGTACGCGTCGGCGCCCGCGGCGAGGCACTCCTCTCGGTCCCCCACCATCGCCTGTGCGGTCACCGCCACCAGCCACAGGTGTCCTCCGGATTCCTTTTCCCGGAACCGCAGCCTGCGCGTGGCCTCGAGCCCATCCATCTCGGGCATCTGGATGTCCATGAGCACGACGTCGAAGGGCTCTTGCGCCAGGAGGTCGAGCGCCTCCCTGCCGTCCTTCGCCACCCGGATGGTGTGCCCGGCCGCCTGGAGGATGCGCGTGGCGAGGAGCCGGTTCACCGGGTTGTCCTCGGCGAGCAGGATGCGGCGAGCGTTCCCTGTTCCGGAAAGGGCTCCGGCCCGGGACGGCTCGTCCTGCCGGGCTTCGGTGACCGGCTGCGCCTCCCTGGAGACCGGCAGGCGCAGCGTCATCCGGAACATGCTCCCGCGGCCAGGCACGCTCTCCACGGTCACGCGTCCACCCATCCATTCCGCCAGCTCCCGGGAGATGGCGAGCCCCAGGCCCGTGCCACCGAACCGGCGAGAGATCGATCCGTCCGCCTGGCTGAAGGGAATGAAGAGCCTGGAGATGGCTTCCCGGGTGAGCCCGATCCCGCTGTCGCGGACCTCGAAGGCGATCTCGGCCTCGCCGGAGGCGGTGATCCTCCCCCCGACACGGAGGGACACGTATCCCGATTCGGTGAACTTCACGGCGTTGGAGAGGAAGTTGTCGATCACCTGCCCGATCTTCCAGGGATCGCCGAGGAGGGAATCCGGGGTCCCGCTCACGACCTCCTTCGAGAAGCGCAGACCCTTCTTCTCCGCAGCCAGGACGAACGGAGTGGCGATGCGGTCCACGGCGGCGGCCAGCGAAAAACACTCCACGTGAATGTCGAACTGCCTCGCCTCGATCTTGGACAGGTCGAGGATGTTGGAGACGAGGTGCAGGAGCGTCTGTGCGGAGGCCTTCGCCGTTTCGACGCACTCCCGCTGCTCGTTCGAGAGGGGCGTGCGGAGCACGAGTTCCTGCATCCCGATCACGCCGTTCAAGGGCGTGCGGATCTCATGGCTCATATTGGCGAGGAAGTCCGACTTGGCCCGGGAGGCCTGGACCGCGGCCTCCTTCGCCTCGGCGAGGCTCTCCTCGGCCCTCTTTCGATCGGTGATGTCGATGACGATCGCCGCGTATCTCTCCACCTTCCCGTCCGGGCCGAGCATCCTCCGCCCCCGGGAGAGCAGCCACCGATCCTTCTCCGTCCCACCCGAAACGCGGTACTCCAGCTCGAAATCGGTCCCGCCCTTCACCGCCACGGCCAGGGTGGCCTCCGTGGCCTCCCGGTCCAGCGGGTGAACCGAATCGAGCCACGTCGCGTAGGTGGCCGGGCGCCCGTTCCGCTCGATGCCGTGGAGCGCCCAGAGAGATTCGGACCAGACGTTCTCGTTGGTCCGGAGGTCCCACACCCACATGCCGGCGAGCGCCGCGTCGAGCGCCAACCGGAGGCGCTCGGCCCCTTCGTCCACGAGCCTGGTCAGGTGGAACCTCTCCGTCACGTCCTGGATGGTCCCGACCATGCGCAAGGGCTGGTCATCCGACGCTTCCACCCGTTCGCCGCGCCCTTCCAGGATCCGCTTCGTCCCGTCCGGGCGCACGATGCGGAACGTGATCGCGCCTGGGCCTTCTCCGGCTTCACAGGCCCTCATCCACTCCGTCATCTCCTTCCGGTCATCGGCGTGGAGGAGATCCAGGAGGTCGTTGCCTCGCGGAGGGGATGCGCCGAAGGGAACCCCGAAGATCCGATAGGCCTCCTCGGTCCACTGGCGGACGCCGCTGGAGAGATCGAGGGACCAGGCCCCGACGTGGGCGATGCGCTGGGACTGGGCGAGGACGTACTCCCGCTCGCGGGTCGCCATCTCGGCCCGCTTCCGGTCACTGACGTCGCTCAGCACGACGCGGATCGCCGAACCGGCGTAGACGTCGGGCGTGGGCATGCAATCGAGATGGGCGTGGAAGCTGGTGCCATCGGCGCGCCGGAAGACCTGCTCGCAGGACTTTCGCTCGCCGTCCCGGATGGCGGCGCGGCAGCAATGGTGCCCATCGGACCTGATGCCCTCATTCATCAGGCTCTCGAATCCACGGCCCTGGAGCTTCCCCCGCTCGATGCCCAGGAGCGAGGCCGCGGTCAGGTTCGCGTCCTGGATCTCCCAGGAGCCCGAGAGGGTGAGATACCCGACCGGAGCGAAGTCGTAGAGCTCGACGTACTTGTCCCGGGCCGCCAGCAGCGCGACCTGGGCTTGACGCAGCTCCTCGTTCTGGGCCTCCAGCTCGCTCCGATGGGCGTCGAGCTCGTGAAGCAAACTGGCCACGGGCTGGTTCGCCTCGGTTGACGGTGTTTTCGTGCTCAGATGCCCCTCCGCTCCTGATTCGCGGATACGTAACAGCCCTCGGGGGGGGCGAACAAGGGGCCGCGGCGTGCATTCAGGCGAAAAGGCCGACACGCAACATATACTAAGAGTTTCACATACTATTAGTTCAATGTTCGTTTCGGGTTTCGTCCCACGGGCCACCTCCCGCACGCGTGCCACGGCGGCGGTCGCCGTTCGTGTGTTACTTGTAGTGAAGACAAGTTACCGCCGGGGTTTCGTGGCACATCGAATGGGGAGCGAGAAGGAAGCCGATCCGGTAGGCCCATCGAGGTGCAGGCGAACGTGGTCGCGATCACGACCGTGTAATCACTTCGGGTAATACGGAGGCGCTGGCTATCCCGCGCTGCTGCTTCACGGCCGGGACGGCGGAGTCGAGGACCTTGGGGCGCCTCTCGGGGGGGGCAGATGGCGGACTCATGCGTGATGTCGGCGACCGGCCACCGCGGGTCGCGGCGGCGCCCCGCGTCACGCTCGCGCGCCTTCGGGGAACTGGGCTCCGGTCACCGCGGCTTCCAGCGCTGCAGGCGTGTACGGCTTCGCAAGGTAATCGTCGGCGCCCAGGGCGAAGCACTCTTCCCGGTCCCCGCTCATCGCCTGCGCCGTCACCGCCACGACCCACAGATGACCTCCGGATTCCTTCTCACGGAAGCGGAGCCGCCGCAGAGCCTCCAGTCCATCCATCTCCGGCATCTGGACGTCCATCAGGACCAGATCGAAGTGCTCCTTCTCCATGAACTGGAGCGCCTGCCGTCCGTCTCCCGCCACCGTCACCGAATGCCCGGATTGCTGGAGCAGCCGGGTCGCGAGGAACTGGTTCACCGGGTTGTCCTCGGCGAGGAGGATGTGCCGGGGCTGCGCCCGGACGGCGCCCGTGGCGGGAGAAGACCCTGGCCTCCGAGGTGCGGCCGCAGCGCTCTGCGCCTCCCCGGACGTGGGAAGGCGGACGTTCAGCTCGAACGTGCTGCCGTGTCCAGGCACGCTCTTCACGCCGATGAAGCCCCCCATCATCTCGGCGATCTGTCTGGAGATGGAGAGGCCGAGACCCGTTCCGCCGAAGCGACGGGAGATCGAGCCGTCGGCCTGGGTGAACGGGGCGAAGAGGCGGGAGACCGCCTCGCGTTCGATGCCGATGCCGGTGTCCTGGACCGCGAAGGTGATGTCGGCGTTCCCGTCGGCGCGGGTCGATCCCTCGACGCGAACGGATACCTCGCCCCGTTCGGTGAACTTCACCGCGTTCGACAGGAAGTTGTTCAGGATCTGCCCGAGCCGCCAGGAGTCGCCCACGAGCAGGTCCGGCGTCCCCTCGGAGATCTTCACCGAGAACTGGAGCCCCTTCCGCTCCGCGGCGAGCGCGGCCGGTCGCGCCACGCGGTTCACGACGGCACGAACGGAGAACCCGTGCGGGTCCAGCTGGAGCTGCCTGGCCTCGATCTTGGACAGGTCGAGAACGTCCGAGATCAGGTGGAGGAGTGTCTGGGCCGAGTCGGTGGCGGTGGCCACGTACTCCCGCTGCTCGTCCGAGAGGGGCGTGCGGAGAAGGAGTTCCTGCATTCCGATCACGCCATTCAGCGGGGTCCGGATCTCGTGGCTCATGTTGGCCAGGAAGGCGGACTTGGACCGGGAAGCGTCCTCCGCTGCCCGCTTCGCCTCGGCGAGCCTCTCCCCCGCTGCTTTGCGATCGGTGATGTCCTGGAGGAAACACACCATCACCTCCCGGCCGCCACCGAGGAAGGTGACGCTGACCTCGACGTCGATCAGTCGTCCGTCCTTTCGTCGGTGGCGTGTCTCGAAGCGTCCCCCGCCCGATCTCCGGATCTCTCCGGTGCGCGCGGCCGTCTCGGCGGGAGACTCGGCCGCCTCCACGTCCGGGATGCGCATCTGCAGGAGTTCCTCGCGGCTGTAGCCGGACATCGAGCAGTAGGCTGGGTTGACGTCGAGGAACCTTCCCTGCGGGTCCACGAGCCAGAAGGCGTCGAGCGCAGTCTCCAGGACCGTTCGACTGTATGCCTCCGCAGCCCGGAGTGCCGACTCGCGCTCCAGCGCGGCCTTCTCGGCCTCGGCGAGCCGGAGCATGTCCAGGTAGGTGGCGCGACGCCGCCGGTGCATGCGCCAGGAGACGTAGGCGCCGATTCCGTTTCCCGCGATCCAGGTGCTGACGATCAGCGCCCAGCCGTTGTAGTGGGGGGGCGCCCGAAACAGGATGAGCCAGGTGAATGCGCCTGCCGTGACCAGCCCGACCGACACCACCTGGAACCCGAAGCGGGTCTGGAACATCGCCCACAGGGACATCGAGGCCACGATCTCGGCCAGCAAGGGCATGAAGTAGTCGGCCGGACGGATGGACTGGACAGCGATGCCGCGGAGCGCGAAGGCGGCCGCCCAGGCCACGACCCAGCCATCCAGGACCGCCGGCCGTCGGGTCCGCAGGAGCGACCAGATGGTGGCGATGCCGATGATGACGAGCGCAGCACGGACGGAGAGCACTCCCACCAGGGCCGAGCGGGTCGTCGCAAAGGTGAAATCGCTCACGGCGCCCAGCGGGATGATCAGCGTGGCGATGGCGATGAACGCCGCCGCGACCCGAGCATCCTCGCGCAGGGAGCTTTCGCGAAAGGCCCTCTCGAGTTCCGGGGGGCATAGGGCAGCGCTCCGTAGTTCACTCATCGTGACCTTCCGCCGTATTCCGGGAGGGGTGCTCGATCCGATACAGGTGCCTTTATCCACGGGGGCGGCCGCTCGTCACCTCCGATTGCGCCTTTTCTTCAAGGATCTCGGGCCTTGAGACGACCACACACGAAATGCACCCGTCCGGGGATGGACACGGGCTCGACAGGCGCGGGTCGGGACCCCGAGTTGCGGACCAGGATGGATAGTACGATGCCACCCCATCCCATGCGCTCCTCCCTTCCCGGTCCGCGTCACGTCCTCCTGGCGACATTCTCTGCGCTTGCAATTCTCGGCGCGCCGCTCCCGGCATCGGCCAGCCCGCCCGAGGCAGGGCAGCACTGCGAGACGAAGGTAGACCTCGCCGCGGGTCTCGCAGCCGGCAGCCGCGCCGAGTGGGAACCGGCTCGGACCGTCGTCGTGCACACGCCCGGGGACGAGGTGATGTTCGGCCTCGCACACCCCGCGGCCGCCCTGTTCGAGCGCCCCTTCTCGCTGGAAGGGGCGCAGCGGGAGCATCGCAAGTTCATCTGCCTGATGGCCGCCCAGGGCGTGAGGGTCTTCCGGCTCACCGACGTCCTGCTGGCCGGGACCGTGGATGGCGACGGGGAGCCGCTGGCCGGCAAGCCCCAGGACGAGCTGCGCGGCCTGGCCCTCGCGGCGCTCCGCTACCGCGCCGCGGCGCTGCCCTCGAAGCAGGCGGCGGCGCAGGAAGCCTACCGGCGCGAGGTGATCGCGAAGCTCCACCCGCGCGAGCTCCTGGCGATCGTCCTGCAGCAGCCGGTGGTGACCCTCTTCTCCACCGGGACGCACAACACGGGCTTGAAGGCCGCCTACGGGGCGGATCCGCTGATGAACCTCTACTTCATGCGCGATCAGGTCATCACCACCGCGAAGGGGCTGGTGATCGGCCATTTCAACGCCGTCCAGCGGGCGCCCGAGAACCGGCTGGTGCGCTACGCGTACGAGAAGCTGGGAGTGACACCGGTGTACCAGGTGACCGGCTCGGCGCGCCTGGAGGGCGGTGACTTCATCCCGGCGGGCGACACCGCGCTGATCGGCCAGGGCCTGCGGACCAACGCCGAGGCGGTGCGCCAGCTCCTGAAGCACCAGGTATTCGGCACGCCGCGGGTCGCCGTGGTGAAGGACGCCTGGAAGAACCAGGACCAGATGCACCTCGACACCTACTTCAACGTCATCGACCGGAAGCTGGCGGTGATCGTCGAGGAGCGGATCGACCAGAGGGACGAAGCCGGACGGATCGTGAAAGCCGCGGACCCGGCCAAGAAATCGCTGGTGGACGTCTACGAGCTCGACGGCGGCTCGTACCGCAAGACGGCCTCCGACGTGCCGTTCCAGCAGTTCCTGGAGAAGGATCTCGGCATGACCCTGATCCCGGTCTCCAACGCGGACCAGCTGAAGTACGGGATCAATTTCCTGGCGCTGCGCGGGAAGAAGATCCTGGCCATCGACGGCGTGAGCGACGCCTACAAGAAGCGGCTCGCCGACGCCGGCGTGGATGCCACCTGGATGGACTTCGGCAACCTGACCGGCGGTTACGGCGCGGCCCACTGCACGACGCAGGTGATCGAGAGAGGACCCTAATAAACTTCGCCCAGCATGCAGCGAGCGCTGCCTCCTCCGATGGCCTCGATGGTGGGGATGGCCAGGGGGAGCAGCGTGCCGAAACGCTGCAACCGGGCTCGCTGCTCCGGGGTGAAGTGGTCGTACGCGGTCCGGGACATGACGATGAGCGGTCCCCGCTCGGTCCGGAGCTCGAGGATGTTGCCCGCCATCTTGCCCATCTGCGCCTGGGTGATGGGGATGACCTCCTTGCCCGAGCGCTTCAGCTGATCGAGGACCTCGCGCCGCTCCCGTGGATCACGGATGGACTCGGCGCAGACCACGGCAAACCGGCTGCCGACGCTCATCATCACGTTGGTGTGGTAGACGAGCCCCCCGCCGGCGTCGTGGCTGCGGAAGCTGACCGGCCGGTACTGCATCCTCCGGGCGAACTCCTGCAGGACCGCGGGGTCGGTGCGGGGCGAGAGCGCCGCGTAGGCGATCCGGTTGGCGCGATCGAGCACCATGCTGCCGGTCCCCTCGAGGAACATCCCCTTCTCCTCGTAGGGGCTCAGGTCGATCACCTCGTCCACCGGCAGGCCATCGGCCGAGAGCCGGCCCTGCAACTCGGCGAGGCGTCGTTCGGCACGGCGGTTGGGCGCCAGCATCGGATACCCCACCAGCACCCGGGGTCCCCCCTCCAGGGCGTGCACGGAGAACCAGTTGTTGGGGAAGACCGCGTCGGGCGTCTTCACGTCCGCCCGGCTCGCCATCCGGATCACCCGGATGCCGGCCTTGCCAAGCTCCGCCACCGCGGCGTCGAACTCCAGCATGGCCTTTCTTCGCGCATCGGCCCCCTCGGCGGAGCGGTCCTGGAACCGGTTGCTCCCGGCGGTCTCGACGTTGAAGGCGAAGTCGTCCGGGGACACCATGAACACCGTCGAGGTGGTCTGCCGCTCCCCGAGCGGAGCCTGCACCACGGGTGCGCCGCGCGCGCTGGCGAGGCCAGGCAGGGCCGACAGCGTGAAGAGGGCCAACGAGACGAGGAGCGGCCGCAGCGTCCTGCAGGGACCCGTCATGGCAGATCGACCTCCTGCGACCTACCTTATCGCGATTCGCGCACCCTCGTTTGGTATCCTGCGGGCTCGTGACCCGACCCGCCGCCGCCCTCCTGCCGATCCTGGCCGCGCTCGTCATCGCCTCCCTTCCGGCCGCATCCGCCGCGGACGCGCCCTCGCCCGAGTCGCCGGCCGAGGTCTCGGAGCCCATCTTCAAGATCTACGGATTCGCCCAGCTGGACGTGATCGGCGACTTCAAGCGGGTGGCCCCGGACTGGAAGGACACCTTGCGCCCCACGACCATCCCGGTCGTGCCCGGCCAGTTCGGCCCCGACGGCGAGACCAGCTTCAGCGTGAAGCAGACCCGCTTCGGCGTCTGGAGCGAGATCCCCACCGCCTTCGCGCCGGCCCGGGCCCACTTCGAGTTCGATCTCTTCGGCGTGGGCGTGCACGCCGGCCAGACCACCATCCGCCTGCGGCTCGCCTACGCCGAGTTCTGGCAGTTCCTGGCGGGGCAGACCTTCAGCCTCGTGATGGACGTGGACGTCTTCCCAGACATCGTCGACTACTGGGGGCCGAGCGGCATGCTCTACCTGAGCAATCCGCAGCTCCGCTGGACCCCGCTCTCCGGAGCGCATTTCCTCGCCGTGGCCCTCGAGGCGCCCGGGCTGGCCATCGACAGCGGCAAGGGCAGCGGCCTCGACCCCCTGGTCGGGGCGGGCAGCTACAACCGCTACCCCGACCTGACCGCCCGCTACCGCTTCTCGGGACCCTTCGGACACGTGCAGGCCTCGGGGATCCTCCGCTGGCTCGGGTACCAGGTGCTCCCGACCGCGACCACCGAGAGCCAGTGGGGCTACACCACCGGCTGGGGCGCCACCCTCGCCTCGGTGCTGAACCTCTGGAA
>SESG01035773.1_pt1 | contig 24347 bp, 23 predicted proteins | sample 3171421 | NCBI WGS metagenome assembly SESG01 (sample SAMN10866946, study PRJNA518727) | freshwater metagenome | biome: subpolar coniferous forest; feature: holomictic lake; material: water; isolation source: holomictic Lake 227, 6 m and 8 m depth | place: Canada: near Kenora, Ontario | collected...
ATCCGTTACCAGTGCCTAAAATTACATTCCGGAGTCAATCAACCGCCCCGGCTTCCTTTCTCTGCGCAAGGTCACAAACAATATCGACCTGACGCTCTATCGTCAACTGTGTTGTATCAATTTCGTGTGCGTCAGCATGTTTTTTCAAGGGAGCGTGTTCCCGCTCGGCATCATCGCGATCCCGACTCATTATCTCCTCTTCAAGGGTATCAAGCGTCGGTACCTCAATTCCGCCAGGTGACTTTGCCAGCAACTCAGCATGGCGCCGTTTTGCTCTTTCGCGAGTATCAGCCACGAGAAAAATTTTCAGTTCAGCATCGGGGAATACGACGGTGCCGATATCGCGCCCATCCATCACAACACACCCCTTTCTCCCAAGCTCCTGCTGCATCTCCCTGAGCTTGTCGCGCACCGGCTTGAGTGAACTGATAAAACTGACCTCACGGCTTACCCGATTCTCCCTTATCTCGGAAGAAACATCGCGGCCATCAAGAAAAACATGGTCACCGTCAAAGTGGATAGTAATATCGTGAAGCAAACTGGAAACAGTGTCGGGGGAATGGCGCAAACTCGCCATGACGCCCTGCTGGAGGGCCTTGAGGGCTACGCTCCGGTACATGGCACCGGTGTCAATATAAGTATAGGCAAGGCGCTCGGCGACTCTCCGTGCTGTGGTACTTTTTCCGGATGCTGCCGGCCCGTCAAGAGCAATAATGATACGTTTTTTTCCCGTTTCCTGTTAAACAAGTGCATTCTGAATTAGCCCGTCATTTTATAAAAAATATTTGCTTTTTCCAAACATATTGGTTACATGTTAAAACCATTGTTTTTCTCGTGGCCACTCATTTCAACAAACATTTTTTTTTATGTCACTTCGCTGCGGCATTGTCGGATTGCCAAACGTCGGAAAGTCAACGCTTTTCAATGCCATCACGGCAAAACAGGCGGAAGCGGCCAATTACCCTTTCTGTACCATAGAACCCAATGTAGGGACAGTACTTGTGCCAGACGAGCGGATGCAGCAGATTGCCAATGTTGTAAAAACACCGACGCTTGTACCGGCAACCCTCGAAATAGTCGATATCGCTGGCTTGGTCAAAGGGGCGAGCAAGGGCGAAGGGCTCGGCAACCAGTTCCTCTCGCATATCAGGGAGGTTGACGCCATTGTGCATGTTGTACGCTGTTTTGATGACGACAATATTATTCATGTTGAGGGGAGAATAGACCCGGCTGACGACATCATCACCATTGAAACTGAGTTGATGCTTGCCGACCTCGACAGTATGGAAAAAAGGATCGACCGGCTCAGAAAAAACGCCCGAAAAGAAAAAGAGCTGCTCGTGCAACTCGAAGTGGCCGAAAAGATCATCAGCGGACTGAGTGAAGGCATTCCTGTCCGAAAGATCATTGAAACCGCCGAGGAGCAGGCAATTACGCGACAATTTTTTCTTCTTACGTCGAAGCCAATTCTCTTCGCGGCCAATGTTGCCGAAACCGACCTCCCTGACGGTAACAGCTATACCGAAAAGGTTGCTGAAATCGCTGCGGCCTCTGGCTCAAAGATGCTCATCATCAGCGCCAAAACGGAGGCTGAGATTGCCGAACTGCCCGAAGAGGAGAGACCTGAATTTCTTGAAAGCCTCGGCCTTCACCTCTCCGGCCTCGACCGACTGATCAAAACGGCCTACGACCTGCTCGGCCTGCAAACCTATTTTACAGCAGGAGAAAAAGAGGTTCATGCCTGGACCATCCGCAAGGGAGCCGCCGCGCCGGAAGCTGCAGGAGCCATCCACTCTGATTTTGAAAAAGGGTTTATCCGTGCTGAAGTGATGTGCTACCGCGACCTTATCGAACTCGGCTCAGAACAGAAGGTCAAGGTGGCTGGCAAGCTTCGCTCGGAGGGCAAAGAGTATATTGTCAAGGATGGGGATGTGATTGTGTTTCGTTTTAATGTATGAACAAAAGCCCTATTGGTATTTTTGACTCCGGTATTGGAGGTCTTACAGTTGTCAAGGCGATACAGGCAGCGCTTCCGTTTGAGCAGATTATCTATTTTGGCGATACGGCTCGTGTACCCTACGGGCCAAAGTCGCAGATCACCATCCGAAAGTATGCGGCTGACGACACCGTCATGCTGATGCGCTATCAGCCCAAGATTATCATCGTCGCCTGCAATACCGTCTCTGCACTGGCTCTTGATATTGTAAAAAAATCGTGCGGCCAGATCCCCGTTACAGGAGTGCTGAGGGCTGGCGCACGACTGGCAGCAGAGGTAACGCGAAACAACCGCGTCGGTGTTATCGGCACCCAGGCGACGGTCTCTTCAAATGCCTACGGTTTGGCCATCAACCAGATCAACAGGGAGATAGAGGTCATCTCGCAAGCCTGCCCTCTTTTTGTTCCACTGGCTGAAGAGGGTTTTATCGACCATCCGGCAACAAAACTTATTGCGGCACAATACCTCGCAGAGATCACCCAAAAGGGTATTGATACGCTCGTGCTCGGCTGTACCCACTACCCGATTCTTCGCAAAGTGATTGAAGAGACCGTAGGGCCTGAAATCACCATCATCGACTCGGCTGATGCGGTAGCCCTCAGAACCAGAGAACTCCTGACTGAATCGGGCCTGCTTGCCACCACCCGGAATGCACCCACTCCGCACCTGCTGGTCAGCGATCTGCCTCAAAAATTCAGTATGCTCTATCAACTCTTCATGGGCTCAGAAATGCCCGATGTCGAACTGGTCGAGGTGTAGTTGTTCATTTTTGATTTTTCTCTATTGACCTCTCTAATCTGTATAGCGTGAAAATAAACCTCGACAGAACGTCATCCGGCTTCTGCATCGGAGTGCAGGGAACCATCTATGTGGCCGAAGAAAAGCTCCAGAAAGAGGGGGGATTGTACTCTTTCGGTGATGTCGTCCATAATGAGGTCGAGGTGAAACGGCTCGAAGCACTCGGCCTTGTCACCGTTGACGAACAAGGGTTCAAGGAGCTGCAAAATGCCCGTGTCCTGATCAGGGCACATGGCGAGCCGCCCTCAACCTACCGCATTGCAAGAGAAAACAATCTCACGGTTACCGATACAACCTGCCCCGTCGTATCCCGGCTGCAGCGCACGACGCGATTGCTCCATCAACTTGGCTATCAGATCATCATCTACGGCAAACAGACCCATCCGGAGGTGATTGGTATCAACGGGCAGTGCAACAACGCGGCCCTCATTATCAAACATGCTGACCTCAGCGACGCGGAAGAGACAAAAGCGCTTGACACGACCAAAAAAAGCGCCCTCATCTCCCAGACCACCATGGATGTGCCGGGATTTTACGAGCTGAAAGCCAATCTTGAAAAGCTCTTTGCCGAAGCGCTCTCCGAGGAAGCTGCGCCGTGGATGGCTATCCGCGATATTGACATTACGACCGATATAACCGGAATTCTCCCCATGCCCGCACTGGTTTTCAAAGACACCATCTGCCGGCAGGTATCGAGCCGCAACCAGAAGCTGCACGACTTCTCGCTGTCCAACGATGTTATCATCTTTGTGGCCGGCAAAAAAAGCTCCAATGGCCAAGTGCTCTACCATATCTGCAAGGAAGCCAATCCCCGGAGCTATTTTATCGAGGATATTGATGAAATTGAGGATGGATGGCTGAACGGCAGTGACGGCAAGGCAATTGAGAACATCGGCGTATGCGGTGCCACCTCAACGCCGATGTGGCATCTTGAAAAGATAGCCCGCCATATTGAGCAGAACTTCGCAGAAAACGAGCCTTCACAACACAGCGAACCGTAACATTTTTTGTTATGACCATGAACCAACTCTCTCTTGTCATCAACCAGCAAGCGGTTACAGCGGCTCCCGGAACATCAATTCTTGAAGCGGCAACTGCGGCTGGCATAACTATTCCTACCCTCTGTTTTTATAAATCCCTCGATGCAACCGGTTCATGCTGGATCTGCATTGTTGAAATCAAGGGGAAAAACCGCTTTGTTCCCGCCTGCTCCACACCGGTCTCGGAAGGGATGGTGATAGAGACCGAGAACGAAACGCTCAGCGCTATGCGGCGACAGAACCTGCAGCGCATCATCGAAGAGCACAGCGGCGACTGCATGGGGCCGTGCGAAATTACCTGCCCGGCAGGATGCAACATCCCGGAGTTTGTGACCGCCATTGCCATGCATGATGATGAGCGGGCCATACAGATCATCAAAGAGAGCATTCCCCTTCCCGGAATTCTCGGCAGGGTCTGCCCCGCCCCCTGCGAAGATGAGTGCAGAAGGCACGGGATTGACCAGCCGGTCTCTATCTGCGCCCTGAAACGCTATGCCGCGGACCGCGACAGCGAGCGAGCAAATCGCTATATCCCCGAAATCCCCGGCAAAACTGGCAAAAAAGTGGCAATCATCGGCTCCGGGCCTGCTGGTCTTGCCGCCGCCTGGTTCCTGCTTCGCAAAGGGCACGAAGTAACCATTTTTGAATCAGCACCCAAAGCTGGCGGAATGATGCGCTACGGCATTCCACGCTTCCGGCTGCCCGAAGCGGTTATCGAGAGCGACCTTGCCACCCTTGCTGGCATGGGGCTCACCTTCCGCTTCAACACCACCTTCGGTTCGGAGATCACTCCTGAGACACTAAAAGGCGAATTTGACGCGCTCTTTCTTGCCATTGGCGCACAGAAGGCGGCAATCATGAAGATTCCCGGAGAGAAGAAGCCCGGCGTAACCAGCGGCACCGACTTCCTGCGCCGCGCCGCCTCCGGCGAACAACCCCATTCCGGAGAACGGGTTATCGTAACTGGCGGCGGGAACACCGCCATTGATGCCGCCAGAACCGCCCTCCGTCTCGGAGCATCAGAGGTCACCATCCTCTATCGCCGCTCAAGAGAGGAGATGCCCGCGATTGCTGCCGAAATTGAGGAGGCGCTTGCCGAAGGGATTACCCTTGTTGAGCGGGTAGCCCCGACAGCCATCCGGCGGTTGAAAGGGCTGCTTAAAATAACCGCCATCACCATGCAGCCGGGAGAGATCGACGAGTCAGGACGGAGAAGGCCGGTACCGATGGAAGGTTCAGAGTTCACCATCACCGCCAACACCATCATCTCCGCCATCGGGCAGCAGATTGACCCTGCCATTGCCAAGGGGGCAGGCATCGGCACAGGAAAGTACGGTGAACTGACGGTCAACCCCAAGACCCTCCAGTCATCCACCCCCTGGCTCTTTGCCGGAGGCGACTGCGTAACTGGCACCGACACAGCCATCCGCGCCGTTGAGCAGGGAAAACGGGCAGCTCATTCCATCAACCTCTTTCTGAATGGCGAGCCTGTTGCTGCGCCAAAAAGCCTCTTCAACTCCTCCTACGGCGCACGCAACGAAGCCCCGCAGGAGATTTATCAGGGAAAAACACTTGCCGCAAGAGTCCCCGTGCCCGAACTGCCAGTGGAAACACGCACGAAAACCTTTGAGGAGGTCGTAACCGGCTACAGCGAAACGCTTGCCCGCGCCGAAGCGGAGCGCTGCCTGCAATGCCGCTGCAACGCCATAAACGACTGCCGTCTGCGGGAACTTGCCTCCCGTTACCTCCCCGTTACCCATGCAGCAAAAGAGCATATCCACCCAGGGTTTTTCAAGGCCGAAAGTGCCAACGTCGGCATGGAGCGGGAGAAGTGCGTGGACTGCGGGATCTGTGTGCGGATGCTTGAGCAGCTTGAGGGGGAGCTTGCTCTTGCCGTCATGGCCAAAAGCTGCCCAACCGGAGCAATAGCGGTGCCGGTTACAAACCATAGCCACTGTTCATGAACGGCTCTGTAACCGTCAGCTCGACCGGATGGTTTTAAACCCTCAACCGATGGACGCTCTGCTTTTTTCCCTCCGGCGGTATAGGGTGGATCGATAAAGAACACAACATCTTCCCGATCTGCATATTCCCGAATGGCAAAGCCGGTTGGCCCGGTATCGTTGGGCTTTTGGAGAGTGGTCGGTTACAGGAAAACCAAAAACCTCGGCTAACGGGTGCGAACGTATCATGCTGTCGTGCTGTTTTTTCTTTCCCCAAAAAGAGGAGGCAGACTCCCCATTATAATATTTGTATCACTCTGCCACTCCTCTTGACCTTGCCCTTACCACATCTCCTTCTTCGGCGATTTCACCAGGTCAAACAGAAACCTGAAGAGGTTACCGAAAAAATGGAATACCGCATTAAACCACTGTTCGATATGCAGAAATGGTTCATGCGTGTTGCCGCCGGTGAAGTGGAGCCAGGCGGCATAGAGCACAAGAACGGCTGCGACAACAAGAAAAAGACGCACAACCCTTTTTATAAACGAGAAGAGGATCATGAGTGACACAATGATCGCAATACAAAAGAGCACCGGGTGGGTGGCAAGATAATTCACAGCTTTTTCCATAGTGGCATCCTCATCGTTATAAGTATTCCTGCACGATGGCGGCAACGGTGTGAGATGGAGAGCGGCCTGCAAGCTTTGAACGTGCGGCAAGCAGCTCCTGGCGCATCGCGCTTGCCTTGTCGGGGTTGTCGAGAATCATTCGGGCTGCCTGGTATATCTTCTCTCCGCTCGCATTATGCTGGAGAAGTTCCGGCACCACCCTCTCGTCACTTTCTAGCCCTTTGGAGACAATATTGGCCAGTGAAATACTCTTCAGCTTTACCAATTGACGACCAATCAGGTAATTCAGCATCCCTGTTTTATACACAACCACCATAGGAAGACCGAAACAGAGCGATTCAAGTGTTGCTGTACCGGAGGTCACCAAAGCGAGATCGCTGTACTGCATCACCTCGTATGCCGAACAGTTGATCAGGGCAAGATCACGATATTTCTCCAACTCTCCATACACCCCTTCGTCAAGATGCTCCGTGCGTCCTAAAAGAAAAACCACCTGATAGTGCTGGTTCAGCTGACGGGCTGCTTTCAGCAGTTCCGGCAAAATATGGGCAATCTCCTCCTTGCGACTTCCCGGAAGAAGACCAATGAGACGGGTTTGAGGCGGTAAATTATGGCTTTTTCCAAAACGCTCCCGTGAAGGAAAAGAGAGTTCAGCCAGTTGCTCAACAACAGGATGACCGACAAATTCCGCCGTGACGGCGTAACGGCGGAAAAATTCGACCTCAAAATTGAAAATAACAAGCAATCGGTCAACATCTCGCCGGATAGCCTTGACCCTCCCCTCCTTCCATGCCCAAACCTGAGGGGAGATATAGTAGATCACCGGAATACCGAGTTCATGAAAAAAGCGGGCCATCAGCAAATTCATGCCCGGATAATCAACAAGGAGAGCTGCCTGAGGCTTTTCACGACGTACCGCCTCCTTGAGTTTGCGAATAACCCGACGAAGAAATCCTGCATGTTTGAGTACATCAACAAAACCCATGATGCTCATCTGTGCCGTATCATAGAGCAAATCCGCTCCAAGAGCACGTAGTTTCGGGCCACCAATACCAAAAACCCTGAGCTCGGGGGTTGCTTTCAACAGTTCAGCGACAACTCCGGCAGCGTGTATCTCCCCTGAAGGCTCACCGGCTAAAACAAAAAGCTTTTTGGACATCAAAAATGAGAGATAATTGGATGAACGCCCGAGAATCCGTACATTAAAAATTATTTATTTATTTACCATCACAATTACAAAGGGCACTCCGGCCTCAATTATATCAAAATCAATAGAGAATGCAAGTTAAATTCGGTACTGACGGATGGCGCGCGATTATAGCAAAAGAGTATACGTTTGACAACCTGAAACTTGCCGCACTGGCCTCCGCTCGCTACTTTCTTGCCCACCCCAACAGGGCAAATGGAGTGTGCATCGGCTACGATACCCGCTTCATGTCGAAAGAGTTTGCTGAATATACCGCCGAAATCTTCTCGTCACAAAAACTCAAGGTCTTTCTCTCGGATAGTTTTGCCTCAACACCCGCAGTCTCTCTCTATACAAAAGCAAAGCAGCTTGCCGGTGGCATTGTCATTACCGCATCCCATAACCCGGCCATCTATAACGGATTCAAGGTCAAGGCCTCGTATGGCGGCCCGGCACACCCGGAAGTGATTGCTGAGATTGAGAGCTATCTGCCAGAGGTCGATCCGCAAACGCTGATTGTGGCCGACAGGACGCTGATTGAGCTGGTCGACATGAAGGGATTTTATCTCAACTACCTCAAAAGCAGCATCAACCTTCCCCTCATCCAGGAATCAAGAATAAAAATAGCGCACAATGCCATGTACGGCGCAGGGCAGGATCTTCTCACCAGCCTCTTTGATGAGTCGATGCTGAGCTGCTATCACTGCAGCATTAACCCTGGGTTTGGAGGAATCAATCCTGAACCGATGCCGCAGTATATCGGCGATTTTATTGAATTTTTCAAGGAAGTTGATCCTGATGTCGCCATCATCAACGACGGAGATGCCGACAGAATCGGAATGCTTGACGAAAACGGAGCCTTTGTGGACTCCCATAAACTCTTCGCCATTATTCTCAAAGATCTGGTCGAAGAGAAGCACCAAACCGGTGAAATTGCAAAAACATTTACCCTGACCGATGTTATTGACAAAATATGCAAGAAACATCATCTCACCATGCACGAACTTCAGGTCGGTTTCAAACATGTCAGCAAACTCATGACCTCCAACAACATCCTCATGGGTGGTGAAGAGTCGGGTGGTATCGGTATCACCGCATTTCTGCCTGAACGGGATGGGGTCTATACCGGCCTGCTGATTCTTGAGATGATGACGCGCCGGGAAAAAACCCTCTCGCAACTTGTTCAGGAACTTTATGATGAGTATGGCTTTTTCTGCTACAACCGCCATGACCTGCACGTAAGTGATGCAAAAAAACAGGCCATCATTGAGCGCGCATCAAAAGGAGATCTTACTGCCATCGCCGGATACAAAGTGCTGAAATTCAGCAATCTTGACGGCTACAAATATCACTTTGAAGGTGGATGGATGCTTATCCGCCCATCCGGCACGGAGCCGGTGCTGCGCCTCTACTGTGAGGCCGACTCACAGGAGAAGGTTGACAAGGTACTCGCCTTTGCTGCAAAACTTGCCTGAGCAGAACTGCGTATCGGTGCCTATGGTGGTTGCCGATACGCAGTTGCTCATTATCTTCCACATCTCTCTCTCTTTCCACTCACACCCTGATCACTGTTGTTACCCATTGACTCCTGTTCTCTGATGTTACATCTTTTGAATACCCGGGTTTGCATTATTTTGCCCTCCCTGCCGCAAGAATACAAACTCCCCGACGTCAAAAAGGGCGAGCACTTGAACCAAAAGAGTACCATCATACACACCGAGGGTTATGGCAATCATGGGAAATGCAGAAGTGGCAACAATTGCTGGCAAGGCAGAAAAAAATGCGTTGCATGAAACCACTATGACATCAAAAGAAGAGCAGTTCCGCAAACTTGTTGGCGAATACCAGGAGATGGTTATCAATACCTGCTACCGCTTCGTCTTTAACCATGAAGATGCCGAAGATCTTGCCCAGGAGGTCTTTGTTGAAGTCTACCGCTCTTTGGAGCAGTTCAGGGCGGAATCAAAACTCTCAACCTGGATATACCGTATTGCCGTCACAAAATCGCTTGACCACCTTCGCCGGATGAAACGAATCAAGCGCTTCGGTTCACTCAAACGCATCATTGGCCTCAACGACCCGGCATCGGAGATTGCCTCTCCCCCGGGCGATACTCCCCCGGAGACCCTTGAAGAAAACGAACGAGCACGCATCCTGCAGAACGCCCTCGATACATTGCCCGACAACCAGCGTGCAGCGTTTCTTCTCAGCAAGCAGGATGGCTACAGCAATCAGGAAATTGCCGATATCCTAAAAACCTCGGTATCGGCTGTCGAGTCACTTGTGCACAGGGCAAAAAAAAATCTTCACGACAGGCTCTATTCTTACTATAAAAAAGAGTGATGCGTACCAAAAACCACAAGATTTCAAAAGAGAGAACGTCAGAAGTATTGAAACAGGAGCAAAGAATGAAACCTTATGACAACAACATAGAAGCTGAAGTTGCCAAAACCATGCAACTGCTTGATGAGCTGAAGCCGCTTGAGGTTCATCATCTTTTCAGGGTGAGGGTAATGCAGAGGGTGGAGGCGGCGTTCAGCCAGAAATCGGGGAAGGGTGCAAGCGCTCGCGGCCACACGGCGGATTTCAGCTTTGCCTTTATGGCTCTACTGATTATCGTCAATGTGGGTTCAGCACTCCTCTCACTCCAGAACAGCGAGAGGCCGGTAACAACAGAGAGCAGTGAACTTTCAGACATCTCGGGTGATGACTATTCTGTTCAGGAGTTCGCCTACTATGACCAGACCGTGAGTGACCCTGCTGCAAGCGGCGGAAATGGAAGCTTAACACCCGGGAAATGAGAAGTTTTACCATGTAATGATGAACGGCTACTATAACAGTAAAAAAAAGATGACCATGAAAAAGAGAATGATGCTGATAGTGACAGCAGCTCTGCTTGGGTTCGGCACGGCAGCAGCAGCAACAAATGATATGCCAATGGGAAGAGTCTCGCACTGCGGGATGCCGGGAATGCAGCAACAGTTTGAATTGAGCGACAGCCAACGCGTACAGATGGGAAAAGTACAACGGAAACAATGGACGCTTGCGGCAGCAGAGCATAGAGCACTGATACAGCTTAACCGAGAACTGCGAACGGAGTCGCTGAAAGCCACTCCCGACAAACTGAAAATCGAGGGAATTGCAGAAAAAATCGGACACCATCACGCAGCAATGGCCCTGCTCCAAAGCAGCCATTTGAGAGAAGTATCCTCAATACTGACTCCAGAACAGCGAAACGACAACGAGGAAATGCTTTACTGCCCACCAATGGGTGGTGGATATGGAATGCGGGGTGGTTGCGGAGCTGGAATGCAGCGTGGTTGCGGCATGATGTATTAAAAATATCAAACCAGCTTATGACACCCTTTTTATCCCCCCCGGCGCTTGCTTTGTTCGACCGCAAGCGCCCGGGGCAAACTGATCTGGAGAGACAATGGACTTTATGACCTCAAAGCGGTTTATAACAACTGCACTGGTTTTTTTGGTTGTGCTCAACATAACACTGCTGGGCATGCTCTGGTGGCAGAATACGAACCGGCCTTTTCAGGGCTCCCCCATCTCAGCACGTGAGTTCAATCGGCATCCCTCCTTTACGGCACAACTGGGCCTTACTGAGGCACAAGCCTTGAGTTTTCGGAACCTCAGGCAGGAACATTTCCGTAAAGTCGCACCTGAAATGGAGGCAATTGCCCAATTGAAAAAGCAATTGCTCGATGAATCACTCCGTGCCAAACCTGATGCAAAAAAAATTGCGATACTTGCGGAAAGCATTGGTACAAACCAGGCGACGATAGAGAGGGAACTTGCGCTTCATTTTAATGCTCTGGCCAAAGTTTGCACACCTGAACAGCGCAATGGACTGAAAAAAGTGCTTGAACGTTTTGCAACACGAAGATATTTTGGCAGAAACGAACGAGGGGAAAACAATCCTCCGCCCAGAAGAGGTGCGTGCACAACACTCCCCCGCTCCGGTGAACCACGGTAAGCGGCAATGGCTACCATCAATCCCTGTGTGCAGGTGAGCGAACGCGGCTGCCATCAAGAGTATACCGGCTGGAAAAATCAAATTATTTGCGCATGAATTTATTGCGCACTTTAACGACAACACTCAGCGTCTCCTCACGAAACAGCCCCATTGAAAGGAGAAAATAGCCCCCGAGAATCAGCACCTTGAGTGCACTGTTGAGCATCGGGGTGGAGAGTGTCGGGGCAAGAAGAGCCTGGAAGCATGCAAAAACAATCCCCACCAGGAGCAGCAGAACAAGTTTGAGCCAGTCATAACTGACAGGAAAAACTTTCAGCGAATACCAGGCCATAACAAGAGACATCACAACCGTGCCGGCAACGATGGCATAAGCTGCACCATCCATACCACTTTGGGGGATAAGCCACCAGCAGGAGAGAGCGGTAACTGCTGCGCCGGCGAAGGTGACGACCGGCAGATAGCGGGTATTGCCGGTAAGAAGAAGCCCTGCGGAGAGATTGGTCGAGACCATATCGAACACATAACTCAAAAAAATCCAGGGCAGGATGGAAAGCCCGATCCAGTAGCGGGGAGGAAGCAGATAAAAACTTCCACCATAGTGATAACGGACAAGATCGGGCACAAAAAAGGTGGCTGCAAGTGCCAGAAACATCGTAAAGAGGGTTGAAATGCTAAGCACGTGACGGAACAATCTTTTCGCATCAGGATCTTTTGCATGCTGAAGAAAAAAGGGCTGCCACGCAAAACGGAAGACCTGGATAAAAAGCTGCAACACCACACCGAATGCCGCAATCCTTCCATAAATACCGACAATATCAGAGGGCTGATAACCCCTGCCATAGATTCGCTCAATCTCTGAGGGGGAGATACGAATCAGGATATTTCGGTCAATCAGGTGAATCAAGAGTCCGGCAATACCAGTCGGCACATAGGGTAACCCAATACGAAGCATTGAGCGTAACTGTGTCGCCGAAAAAAAGAGCTTGAACTGACGAAAAACCGGAATAACCAGCAGAAGGCTGACCAGAGAACCGAATGCCTCTGCAATAAAAACACCAGACAAACCGGCATGGAAAGTGAGAATAAGGATGAGGGCGCTTGCAACAACCGCGACCACTCCAACCACCCTTGCTATGGCAAATTGCAGCGCTTTTCTCTTGAGTCGAAGTTCGGCAAATGGAATGACCAACAGGGTGTCAATCCATAAAATAAGTGCCGCATATCTGACAAAAAGAAAATCTCCCCCGGAGAGTCCAATAAGTTCGGCAATGAGCGGGGCAAAAAGAACAATACCGAGAGCAAAAAGCGTTGAGGTGACAAAGAGAGCCAGAAAAGCCGTTGAAAAAAGCTCCCTCTCATCCCGATCTCCAGAATCAGAAACTACCTTGAGATAGGAGGTCTCAAGCCCGTAGGAAAAAAGGACATTTGCCAGTGCAATATTGGCATAAATAATCGTCTGCACCCCATTATCGAATGTCGAAAGTTTGTTGGCATAGAGGGGAACCAGCAGATAATTGAGACTACGGGCTAAAATGGTACTCGAACCGTAGATAACCGTATCCTTGAACAGAAGCTTTAACTTTGAGAACATACTGCAAATAAAAATCAAAAAAACTTATACGGTACCGTTGGTTTCCGTTCCGGAGGGTTCATCATTCTGGGCAGAGGCGCGTCGCTGCCGAATCGCCTCCTGATCAATCTGAAAGCGGCCATCCTTTTGAATAACCGGAATTTTTGATATCACCTCATTGAGGTGGCGCTGCGCCTCCTGCTGATGCTGCTTGAGTTTTTCAAGCTCGTCACCCGTGAGTCCCACAGGATTATCCTTGTCGATAAGCATATCTGTGAACGACTCTATCTGCAGGTTCTGCTCTTTTTTCATATACCCCACAAATTTGTTGAAAAGAAAGACAAAGAGGAAAAAAACCGCAAGGGAAAAACCCATAAGAGGTATCCAGCTCATAAGAACCTGATTTTATGTATGAGTAAAGAAAACGATATTAATTCAATTTAGACGATATTACCGTTTATTAAAACAGGAAGCAACCATCTTTTTTCACTGAAGCATCTCTTCTGCCAGCAAACCATGAACGCACCATCCCAAACCCGGTACCTTGCAGAGCGAGGAAAACTGATTCTTGAACAGGAGGCTCTCGCCATTCAGAGTATGGCTGAACGGCTTGATGAGCGTTTTTCGGCGGCAGTGGAGCTGTTGGCATCGTGCCCAGGAAAAATCATCATCTCCGGCATGGGAAAATCGGGCATCATTGCACAAAAAATAGCCGCAACCATGTCGTCAACTGGCTCCACCGCCCTTTTTCTCCATCCAGCAGACGCCGCACATGGAGATCTGGGCATTGTCAATCATGGCGACATCGTTCTCTGCCTCTCAAAAAGTGGTACAACGGAAGAGCTGAACTTTATCATACCGGCACTCCGCCAGATTGGTGCAAAAATTATTGCCATGACAGGAAACCAGCGCTCCTTTCTTGCCATGAACGCCGACATCACCCTTGATACCGACATAGAAAAGGAGGCATGTCCCTACGATCTGGCACCGACGACCTCAACAACAGCGATGCTTGCCATGGGCGATGCCCTTGCCATTGTGTTGATGGAACAGAAAAAATTCACACAGAGAGATTTTGCACTGACACACCCCAAAGGGTCGCTTGGACGACGGTTGACCATACAGGTAACTGACATCATGGCAAAAGGCAATGCTGTGCCTCTCGTAGCAGAAAGTGCTTCAGTGACCGACCTTATCCTTGAAATGACCTCAAAACGATATGGAGTGAGCGGGGTTGTGAACCGTGAAGGGATCCTCAGCGGCATCTTTACCGATGGTGACCTTCGTCGTCTGGTACAAAGTGGCCAAGAGTTCCTCAGCCTCAGTGCAGGTTCCGTCATGACAGCAAATCCCAAAACTGTCACACCCTGCACCATGGCCAAAGAGTGTCTTGATATTCTTGAAACCTGGCGCATCACACAACTGCTGGTTTGTGACGCCAGCCAGCGCCCGGTCGGTATCGTGCATATTCACGACCTGATGACGCTAGGGCTATAACCGTCTTACCGTCCGAGGGCTTTAAGCATCGCTTCGCCGATATCGGCAGGGCTCTGGACAACGTGAATTCCTGCTGCTTCCATCGCGGCTATCTTCTCTTCGGCAGTTCCTTTGCCTCCCGAGACAATCGCTCCGGCATGACCCATACGGCGACCAGGAGGCGCAGTACGACCAGCAATAAAACCGATAACCGGTTTTTTAAAATATTTCTGGATATAGGCTGCCGCCTCCTCCTCTGCACTTCCACCTATTTCACCAATCATCACCAGCCCTTCAGTTTCATCATCCTTTGCAAAGAGCTTGAGGGCATCTATAAACTGTGTGCCAATAATCGGATCACCGCCAATACCGATACAGGTTGACTGGCCAAGACCCACCTGTGTCAGTTGGTGAACCGCTTCGTAGGTCAATGTTCCACTCCGGGAAACGACACCAATTGTCCCCTTTTTATGGATAAAGCCCGGCATGATACCCACCTTTGCCTCACCTGGAGTAATGACACCAGGGCAGTTCGGCCCGATAAGAGTAGCTCCCTTCTGCTTCACAAAGGCAAAAGCTTTCATCATATCATTAACCGGAATGCCTTCAGTAATACAGATAATCACTTTCAGTCCGGCATCAGCAGCCTCCATGATGGCATCTGCTGCAAAAGCGGCTGGAACAAAAATAACCGTTGCATTGGCCTCGGCCTTCTCCACAGCTTCCCGCACGGTATCAAAGACCGGTACAGGGCGACAAAACTTGTCTTTTTCGTTGCCATGATAGAGCATATCTCCTTTTCCAGGAGTAACTCCGGCAACAACATTGGTTCCATATTCAAGAATCTGAGAGGTATGGAAAGTCCCTTCTGCACCAGTTATCCCCTGCACGAGCAGGCGGGTATTTTTGTTTACCAAAACACTCATAATACAGTATAATTAAGGTTTACAGTTGCTCAATACTCTCTCCAACACTTACAGTGAACGATGAATATGCCTGGCAATACCAAGCATCTTTCCCTCCTCAAAAAAATTACAGATAAGGTGCATCCCTACAGGAAGGTTCATGCTGTCAAAACCGAGAGGCACACTGATGGCCGGCATACCGACAATACTTGCCGGAACGGTAAAAACATCGGCGAGATACATTTCAAGGGGATCATCCGTTTTGTCGCCAAGACCAAAAGGAGGAAAGGGCGAAGTCGGCCCGGCGATGACATCAACCTTCTCCAATGCCTCACGATAGCGATCCTGAAAGAGGCGTCGTACCTGCTGTGCCTTTTTATAGTAGGTATCATAATAGCCTGCGGAGAGCACATAAGTACCAAGCATAATCCGGCGCTTCACCTCCCTGCCAAACCCTTCACTCCTCGAATTCACATACATGGCCGCAAGATCTTCCGCAGCGTCAGAGCGATAGCCATACCTTGCGCCGTCAAAACGGGCCAGATTGGACGAGGCTTCAGCGGTGACAAGGATATAATAGGCGGCTATGGCATACTCACTGTCAGGAAGCGTTACGGGCACAAGCTCGGCACCCTGATTGCGCAGCTCAGCAAGCTTTGCATTCACCATAGCGGCAACATCACTGTTCAGACTCTCCGGAAAATACTCTTTTGGAACACCAATCTTCAACCCTTCAACCGAGACCGATGCCATTTCTGAAGCATAATCAGCAACTGCATGGCAGGAAGAGGTCGCATCGCGTCCATCCTTGCCAGCCATAACAGCGAGCACAAGCGCGGCATCATCACAGTTGCCGGCAAGCACCCCGATCTGATCGAATGAAGAGGCAAAGGCGACAAGTCCGTAACGGGAAATTCTTCCATAGGTCGGTTTCATACCAACAATATTACAGAAACCTGCCGGCTGGCGCACAGAGCCTCCGGTATCTGATCCAAGTGCCACCATAGCAAGACCACTTGCAACCGCAGCGGCCGATCCACCAGAACTGCCCCCGGGAACTCTCTTTTTGTCGAAGGGGTTAGGAACGTTGCCAAAGGCCGAATTTTCATTGGAGCTGCCCATAGCAAACTCATCCATGTTGGTTTTACCCAAAAAAACAGCATCCTCCTCCTCAAGCCGAAGCACCGAAGTGGCGTCATAGACACTTTCGTACTGCCGAAGAATTTTTGAGGCACAGGTCAACCGCCCCCCCTTGATGGCTATATTATCCTTGATGGCCATCGGCATACCGAAAAGTTTCCCTGGGGATCCTCCCTCCCGGAGTTTTCTGTCGAGCGCTTTTGCCCGTTCCAGCGCAGACTCATGAAAAACCGTTATGTAAATATTGTCGCTGCGGTGACTCTCTATACGTTCCAGATAAAAACGCACGACCTCTTCACAAGTGACTGCACGTGTGAGAAGCCTGGAGCGAAGATCTTCGTAACTACTGAATTGCACGTCTATTATAAATTATTTTAACAAGGCGGTTTCCGAAACTCATCGTCATTACCTTTCAAGAGAGAACCGGCTGTCAAAATGCTGAAGTTCTCAATCGTGTAAAGTTTGTATAATAAGAAATAACTGCATATTATTCAATTTAGGGTAATTTAGTCTACAGCAAGATTATTCATATATTCCATGTTCATGACTGCCCATCAACCAACCGAGAAGAGAGTAACCCTGATTTATGGCACTCATAGAGATAATGGACTTTTCATCAACGCCTAAGCCCGACTGGTTTTCCGGGAAAGGTGGTGCTGAAGACAGAGAGATACAGGCTGAACTGAAAGCAACCTGCCAGCTCCCCCGCCATATTGCGATCATTATGGATGGAAATGGCCGATGGGCGCGGTTGAAGGGCAAAACAAGAATCGAGGGCCATGTCGCCGGTGTTGAGTCGGTCAGGGACATTGTTGAATCATGCTCCCAGCTCGGTGTTGACTACCTGACCCTCTTCACCTTTTCAACTGAAAACTGGAAGCGTCCGGAAAAAGAGGTCTCAGCATTGATGCAGCTTCTTGTCAGGGTTATTGGCCGGGAGAGCCGAAAACTTCACGACAACAACATCTGTCTCAACGTTATAGGGGAGATGGCACTTTTACCGGAAAAAGTGCGTATTGTGTTGCAAAAGACTATGGAAACGACCAGGAACAACAGCAAGCTCGTGTTGAACATTGCACTGAGCTACAGTGGTCAATGGGATATTACGCAAGCTTGCAGGTCGATTGCCCTTGATGTCGAGGCCGGAAAGCTGACGGCAGAATCTGTCGATGAGCAACTGCTCGCATCATACCTCTCAACCAGCTCCATGCCAGACCCTGACCTTCTGATCCGTACAAGCGGAGAGTTCAGAATAAGCAACTTTATGCTTTGGCAATGCGCATATTCCGAAATCTACGTCACCAACACCTATTGGCCCGACTTTGACCGTTCACAGCTTTATGATGCGATACGGGAATTTCAGAGCAGGGAGAGAAGGTTTGGAAAAACAAGTGAACAAATTCAGATAAAAAACAGACCAGCCAACAAGCTTTAACCCGATTGATCCTGCAACTTTCATGAAACAAACGCAAAAACTGATAACCCTGGTTCTGCTTGCCCTTGCACTCAATGCAGCAGGAAAAACCGTTGAAGCCAAAAATCTGCCCGCTAAAATGCGCAATGCTGCTGCAGAAGAGCCAACAATCAGCGCACCAAAAAAGGAGGTCTACACCATATCGGCCATCTCCTTCAGCGGCCTTCAATCTCTCAATGAGCAAGAATTGAAAAGCTCTTTTCCGCTCAAGGTCACCGACAAGATCACCATTCCCGGGAGCGAGCTCTCCGGAGCACTGCAATACCTCTGGAAACTCCAGGTTTTCAGTGATATCAGGGTTGAAAAAAACGATCTTGGCCAAAACATGATTGCGCTGACATTTACAGTCAACGAACTCCCTTCGCTTGCAGAGATAACATTCACAGGCAACAGCAAGCTCAAAAGTGAAGAGCTGATAAAAACGACTACCCTTGTAACTGGCAAAAAAATCGGCGAACAGGAGCTGCTGACGGCTGCCAATAAAATTGAAAAACTTTACGCATCAAAGGGTTATCTGGCCGCTGAAGCAAAATTCCGCCTTCAGGAGAGTGGGAACAATCAGGTCAAGGCCCTGTTCTCAATCACTGAAGGGCCGAAAGTTTCGATTGAAAAAATCACCTTTCACGGCAACACCGCCTTCAGCCAAAAAAAGCTGAGGGGAGTTTTCAAGGAGACCAGTCAAAACTCCTGGTGGCGTAAACTCTTCGGCACACCGAAACTTGATGCCGATAAATTCGGTGAAGACAAAAACCTTTTGATAGAATTTTACCGGAACAACGGTTACCGCGATGCACGTATCGTAAACGATGCCATCAGCTACAGCGACGACAAAAAGGGGCTCTTTCTCGACATTTACCTTGAAGAGGGAGTCAAATACCATATCGGAAAAATCACCTGGAGTGGCAATACAAAAGAGTTTGCGACAACAGATATTCTCGGCAAAATCTTCAAAATTAAAGAGGGTGACCTCTACAACGCCAAACTGATACAGGAGAAACTGAACTTTTCGCAAGACAACTCCGACATCAGCTCCCTCTATCTTGATCGGGGCTACCTCTCTTTCAAGACAAACCTTGAAGAGAAAATTGTCAAACCTGACCAGGTCGATCTGGTAATCTCCCTGCGCGAGGGCGAGCAATTTCAGTTCAACACCATCACCATCAAAGGCAACACAAAAACAAAGGATCATGTCATCCGCCGTGAGCTCTACACCATTCCTGGTGACATGTTCAGCCGAAAAAATGTTGTCCGCAGCATCCGCGAAATCAGCATGCTCAACTACTTCGACCCGCAGCAGGTCAACCCTGATATTCAGCCGAACCCTGAGAACAACACCGTTGACATGATCTATAATGTCACCGAAAAACAGACCGATACCTTCAACGCTTCGGTTGGCTACAGCGGCAGCGGTTTTACCGGTGCACTTGGAGTCACCTTCAGCAACTTCTCCCTGCAGGACATCTTCAACCGTGAAGCCTACAAACCACTGCCACACGGTGACGGCCAGCAGCTCGGCCTGCAATGGCAGTTCGGCAGTTACAACTACAACACCATCAGCCTCTCCTTTACCGAGCCATGGGCATTCGGAGGGCCAACAGCCGTAGGCTTTTCAGCATTCAAAACCCATCGCGCCTACGACTATACCAACGATGGTGTCGACAACCCCAACAGCATCGACCAATACGGCAGCACCCTCTCCATCGGGCGTCGCCTCACCTGGCCGGACGACTACAGCTCCATCAACTGGAAGCTGAAATACCTGCATAGCCAAGGGGGCTTTTTGAGCTTTGTCGATTACAGCGATCCCAACGCTCCTGACACGGCGGACATCTTTTCGATATCACAGACTCTTGCCCGAAACAGCATCGACAGCCCTCTCTATCCACGCAAAGGCAGCAAAAACTGGATCACGGCGGAGCTCGCCGGCGGGCCGCTTCCCGGTACGGTCGATTTCTACAAATTCACCGAAAGTTCAAGCTTTTACTTCCCAATCACAAAAAAGGTGATCTGGAACCTTTCGATGCAGCACGGCTACCTTTCAACATTTTCGAAGAGTGACTACATCCCTTACACCGAGTACTTCTACATGGGCGGCACCGGCATGTCTTCGCTGCCTACCATACCACTGAGAGGCTATGACGACCGGAGCCTTGGCTCAAGGCTCGGGGGCAGCAGCTCCAACAACTCCGGCCTTTATTCAGGAACCATCTACTCGAAATTCAGCTCGGAACTGCGCTACCCCTTCACCCTCTCACCCTCGGTAAGCATCTATGGACTGGTTTTTGCCGAAGCGGGCGATCTCTGGGAAAACACGCAGGCCGTCAACTTTTCGAAGCTGAAAAAATCAGCCGGTCTTGGCCTGCGGCTCTACCTGCCCATTATTGGTCAAATCGGACTCGATTACGGCTACGGCTTTGATGCGGTTGAAAGTCTTCCTGCAAAGGATAAGCAGGGTTGGAGTTTCATGTTCAGCTTCGGCTCAGCCACCGACTGACGAGTGAAGCGAGGATAATGCAATAACGGCTATAACTCGAACACAAGAGGTGGTGATTTACAAAAAAAGTTGAAAAGAAAAGAGAAATTACGTAGTTTAGGGGAGTTGGTCATCAAAAACACGTATTCTGTGTATCTCTTTTATTTATTGATAATATGAAGTTTACACTTTATATGTTTATTTTGGATTGATATCAAGCCGTCACACAAACGAATAAACAATAGGAGAAAAAAAATGAAAAAAACTCTTTCACTTCTGGCCGTTTTGATGGCTGCAGGCGTTGCAGCAACACCAGTACAGGCAGCGACCCACTACGTCAGCGGTTTTGGCGGTATGTCAGCTATGCAGAACGCGAAGACCTCAAGCACTTATCTGTCCGCTACCCCTGGCGATAATTATTCCACGGATGTTGATTTTGGTTCGGGTCTGGCTCTGACCGGTGCCATTGGGTGTGATTATGGACATTACCGCCTTGAAGCTGAGGTAGGCCACCAGACAAACAATGTCAAGTCGGTAGTAACCAGTTTCTTACCTTCGACAAGTTTTCCTCTGAGGGGTGACGTCTCCGTGCTCTCGCTCATGGGCAACGGCTACTATGATTTTGATCTCGGCAGCAAGATTGAATTATACGCAACGGGAGGTATAGGTGTCGCGCAGGTCAGCAGCCATAATATCACGGTAGCTTTCGTCAATAACACTGACCCAGGCTGGAACGATCAGGTCACCACGCTTGCATGGCAGGTTGGCGCAGGTATTGCGGCCCCGATTACCGACAATGTCAAGCTCGATCTCCGTTACCGCTACTTCACCACAACGGATTTCACCACTGACCTCTCTTGGACTCCTTCTCCTCTATCTGCACAAAGCACCAGCATCTCCAGCCACAGCGTCCTGCTCGGTCTGAGAGTGGACTTCTAAGAGCCAAGGTCAAGGCGATAGTTCTCGATTGTTCCAGAAAAAGAGCCCTGCATTACGCGGGGCTCTTTTGTTTTGCTGGCTGGTGAACAGATTGTTAGCCCAGACGGCTCACGAGCTGCTTTTCAACCGTGATATTTCGTCGCGGAGCCGGGCGGCCTCTTCGTAGTTTTCATTGTTGATGGCCTCATTGAGCTCCGACTGCAACTCATCAAGCAATGCATCGGTACGCAGCAGGCCTGATGGCAGCTCTTCGTCGGATTCAAGGGGCACCTCATCCTCCTCGCCCTCCTCTTTCTGCTCCTCCCTTATCCCGGCTTCGTTCATGATCTCTTCGGTGACAAAGAGCGGCGCATTGAAGCGGACGGCAATGGCGATGGCATCACTCGGGCGTGCATCAATTTCGTGCACCTCTCCGTTCATCTCACAGACCACCTTGGCATAAAAGGTCTCATTGTGCAGCTCATCAATGATAATTTCATTGACATGCAGATGAAAGGCATCGGCAATGTTTCTGAAAAGGTCATGGGTGAAGGGGCGCGGAGGCTTGATGTTTTCAAGTTTAAGGGCAATGGCCTGTGCTTCAAAGCCGCCGATGATGATAGGGAGTTTCCTCTTTCCCTCAAGTTCATACAGGATAAGGGCATAGGCTCCGTTGGTATGGGGACTTGTTGAAAGTCCAAGAATATCTACCTGAAGTTTACGCATGGGTTCAAGAAAAAAATTAACGTTGCCGCGAAGTAAAAAAAATCAACCATCTCCGCTCTCTTAACACTAAAGTACAGTTAATCATCTCTTCTTCAAAAATTCCTGCAACTCTTCGATCAGTTTTGGCAGCACCAGGTGCACATCGCCGACAATACCGTAATCGGCAACATCGAAAATCGGAGCATAGGGGTCACGATTGATAGCGACAATTGTATCGGCAGCACCAATGGCTGCAAGGTGCTGGGGAGTGCCCGATATGGCACAGGCCAGGTAGAGTGCCGGCGCCACGGTTTTTCCGGTCTGGCCAATCTGTTCTGCATGGGGACGCCACCCCTCATCAACCACCGGGCGGCTTGCACCCACAGCACCACCAAGAAGCCGGGCAAGCTCTTCGAGCAGCGCAAAACCTTCAGCACTCCCCATTCCCCTTCCTCCGGCAACAATAATGGCCGCCTCAGCTACATCCGGCACACCCTTGTGCATCGTCAAACGACGAACCAGCGGAAACAGCTCTTCACCGCTGCATAAGGAGGGGTCAAGAAGCTTATAAGTGATCTTCGATCCGGCATTTTTTGTTGAGGAGCGAGTTGCACGTGGAGTGATAGTATACATTTTCAGGGAGCGACAGGGAGCAAAGGAGGCGAGAGCTGCGCCCGAATAGACTGGTCGCTGGCAACCACCACCATCCGCCAATGCTGCGTCAAAGGTGCATCCAGCAAGGAGTGAGGCCTGGAGGCGCACCGAAAGCCCTGGTGCAAGATCGCGACTGAGTGCCGTGTCAGCAAAAAAAAGGGTGGTCGCCTCTGCCCTCTTCATGGTCTCAGCAACAAGCCGTCGATAATGCTGCGGGTTATAGAGCCTGTAAGCCTCTTCGCCAGCATGGTAAACAACCCCCTTCCCGGCAAGGCTTCCGTCAAGTTGCTGAATATCGACTGGACCGGCAAGAAGGGCCGCAACAGAGGTGCTTGGCTGAAAAGCCGCAAGCTCCTGCACGCGGTTCCACAGGTCGATGGAGGCCTCTTTTACAACGCCCTCCCTCTGTTCCAGAAAAACAAGAACGGTGTTCATCATGAGCCTCTTGCCTCCTCATTGTTCAAATTGGGGTTCAAAATGTCAGTTCAGCATGGTTGTTCAGTGAGCTGGTTCAGAGAGCAGCGCTCACCGTGCAGCGGCTCAGCATGGACGATTCAAAAAAGCGCATGTTCATCAGAGAGCAGCCTGAGCAACTCTCGGGCATCGGGCATAAAACGACATTTTTTTGCCTTGACAAGAGGCTTTATGCTCGACATGGTCACAAAAGGGCTTTCGCTGATGGTGACCGGCAAAAGATCAACCGTTTTTTTGCGAGCCTCCATAACCGCCTTGATGGTGGTTTTCCGTGGCACATTCAGCCCTTTTTCAACACTGAAGAGTGCTGGATAGTGCACTTCAAGCAACTCAACGCCTCCTTCAACTTCCCGCTCAACCTGAATGCTCTCTTGGGAGGCCTCCAGCTTGATGATGGCACTGACCGATTCCAGGCCCAGCTGTTCGGCGAGCATCAGGGGTACCTGGGCACTTTGAAAATCGGTCGAGTGTTTGCCGCAAAAAACAAGATCAGGGAGCGCCTCCCCATAAAAATCGGCAATAGCACGACTGAGAATCAGGGCGGTCTGAAAGGGGTCTGGATGGCCGGTGACCGTGAGCAAAAGTGCACGGTCACCACCCATTGCAAGCGCTTTGCGCAGCATCTCTCTGCCCGAAGGGGGAGCAACACAGAAGAGAGTGACCTTGCTCCCCTCAAAGCGCTCCTTGAGGCGCACCGCCTCTTCAAGGGCATACTCGTCGAAGGGATTCATCACCTGATTGACCCTTGAGAGATCCACGGCTCCCTCAACAAAGCTGATCACTGATGCGGTATCGGGTACCTGACAGAGACAGACGGCAATATGCATGAGTATTCTCTCCTGATGGACAAAAAAAACCATACAACAAAGAAAGCCGCATTGAAGCGGCTTTCTTTGCACAAAACAAGTGCCCGAGAGGAGATTCGAACTCCTACACCTTTCGGCGCTACCCCCTCAAGATAGTGTGTCTACCAATTTCACC
>SESG01030372.1_pt1 | contig 24320 bp, 24 predicted proteins | sample 3171421 | NCBI WGS metagenome assembly SESG01 (sample SAMN10866946, study PRJNA518727) | freshwater metagenome | biome: subpolar coniferous forest; feature: holomictic lake; material: water; isolation source: holomictic Lake 227, 6 m and 8 m depth | place: Canada: near Kenora, Ontario | collected...
TGGCATAGGAGAAGCGCCAGGTGGAATAGTAGTTATGAGGTACAATGAAAATGCTTTCAATGTGATAGCCGGGGTAAAGAAAAAAATGCAAGAAATAAAATTACCTGATGGAGTGGAAGCGGTGCCTGTCTATGACAGATCAGAACTTATTAGCAAAGCCGTGGAGACTTTAAGAAAAAAACTTTTAGAAGAAATGGCAGTAGTCGCTCTTATAATTTTAATTTTTCTGGCGCATATTCCCTCAGCTTTTGTGCCAATCCTGCTTATGCCGGTGGCGGTGCTATTATCTTTTATTCCAATGAAAATGATGGGACTGACTTCAAATATAATGTCTTTGGGAGGAATAGCCATAGCCATAGGCGCTATGATAGATGCGGCTATTGTGGTGGTGGAAAATACGCATAAGAAACTGGCGCATTGGAAAGAAGCGGGTGGCAAAGGGGACTATAAACCAGTAATGATAGAAGCTATAAAAGAAGTGGCAGGCCCATCTTTTTTCTCTCTGCTCGTCATAGCAGTAGCTTTCATTCCGATTTTTACGCTGGAGGGTATGGAAGGCAGATTGTTTCGCCCCCTCGCATATACTAAAAATTTCGCTATGTTTTTTTCAGCCCTGTTGGCAATTACTTTGGCACCAGCTTTGATAATGATTTTTATACGCGTAAAAAAAGTAGCTATAAAACCTTTGTGGCTGAATAGTCTTGTGAATAATGTTTTTATAGGGGAAATAAAAACTGAAGAAAAACAATCTGTCTCAAAATGGCTTTTTAAAATGTATGGTCCGGTGGTGGATTTTGTATTAAAGAAACCAAAACTTATAATTGGTCTGGCAATAGGGATAATGCTTTTTACAGTGCCATTCTTTTTTACTTTGGGCAGGGAATTTATGCCACCTTTAAATGAAGGCACCATACTATATATGCCCACTACCTTGCCAGGGATTTCGGTAACACAGGCATCGGCGCTTTTGCAAGTGCAGGACAAAATTATAAAATCATTTCCCGAAGTCATAAGTGTTTACGGGAAAGCAGGCAGGGCAAGCACTGCGACTGATCCTGCACCGTTTTCTATGATGGAGACCACTATACTATTAAAACCTATGAATGAGTGGAGGCATAAAGACAGGTGGTATTCAAAACTCATTCCAGAATTTTTGCAGAGTCCGTTTAGTTTTATTTGGCCTGACAGAATTACTTGGGAGGACTTGATAAATGAAATGGACACGGCTTTAAAAATTCCAGGGCAAGTGAACGCGTGGACTATGCCTATAAAAGGAAGAACCGATATGCTCACTACCGGAGTCCGGACTCCTGTGGGAATAAAAATATATGGGGATGATTTAAGTGTGATAGAAAGGCTGGGAAAAGAAATAGAAAGTCAGCTTTCAATGGTGAAGGGTACCAGAAGTGCTTTTGCGGAAAGAACAGCCGGAGGTTATTTTATAAACTTTAATATAAAGCGCAAAGAAATAGCCAGATATGGGCTTTCTATTCAGGAAGTGCAAATGAATATTATGGCGGCCATCGGTGGAGAAAATATCACGCAGACTATAGAAGGCAGGGAAAGGTATCCAATAAATGTAAGGTATCCTCGCGACCTTCGGGATAATATTGAAAAACTCAAAAAAACTTATATAGGCACTATGGGAGGAAAACAAGTCCCTATTTCTCAATTGGCGGACTTGCAGATAACTTCAGGGCCAGGAATGATAAGGGATGAAAATGGAAAATTGACAGGGTATGTGTATGTGGATGTGGCAGACCGCGATATAGGTAGTTATGTGGATGAGGCAAAAAAAGTAATAAAAGAAAAAATAAACTTACCCACAGGCTATTCTCTGGCGTTTTCAGGGCAGTATGAATTTATGGAGAGAGTAAAAAATAAAATGGGACTGGTAGTGCCACTCACTTTGTTTATTATATTTATCCTGATATACATAAATACAAAATCGTATATAAAAACTTTTATTGTCCTGCTTGCGGTGCCGTTTTCACTTGTGGGAGCGATTTGGGCGCTACATATTTTAGGATATAATATGTCTGTCGGAGTCTGGTGCGGAATTATTGCTTTACTCGGGGTGGATGCTGAAACTGGAGTTTTTATGTTATTATATATGGATTTAGCGTATAATGAAAAGAAAGAGAAAGGCGAGTTAAATACTTTAGAGGATTTGAAAGAGGCTATACATCACGGTGCGGTAAAAAGAATAAGACCAAAAATGATGACGGTGTTGACCCTCTGTTTTGGACTTTTGCCTATCATGTGGGCAGCGAGCCATGAAATAGGAGCGGATGTAATGAAACGCATTGCTGCGCCTATGGTAGGAGGGATATTCACTTCGTTTATAATAGAACTACTGGTGTATCCAGCGATTTACTTGTTGTGGAAAAAAAATTCATTATTAGGTATTAAAACAAAGAAAGAAAGGTAAAAAATGAAAATCACCTGTATAGATTTTGAAACGGCAAACAGATTTCATGGTAGTGTCTGCGCAGTGGGAGTAGTAGTTATAGAAAAAGGTAAAATTACGCAGAGCAAAAATTGGCTGGTAAAACCGCACGAGAGTCACGCATATTTTGAACCCTTCAATATTACCATTCACAAGATAACTCCTGAAGCTGTGGCCAATTCTCCTGAATTTGATAAAGTGTATGAGGAGCTAAAACCTTATCTGGAAAATGCGGTTTTAGTGGCTCACAATGCAGTGTTTGATATGTCGGTAATAAAAAAAGTACTCGACCTTTATGATATTCCTTTACCCAAGAATATGAATATCTGTTCTTGCAGTATTGCCAGAAAGACCTGGCACGATTTAGAAAATTATAAACTGAACACAGTGGCAAAATTTTTAAAACACAAGTTCAAACATCACGATGCATTAGAAGACGCGCACGCCTGCGGAGTAATAATTATAGAAGCCATGAAGCATAAAGGGGTATCTAATATTTTAGAATTGGCTGAAAAAACAGGGTTAAAGTTTAATGTGCTGGGGCAAGAAGAAGTTAAACCTTTTAAACTTAAGCAAAATAATAGTTTTAAAAAAATTGACATAAAAGAAATACGCCCTGAAGTAAAAGTATTTAATGAAACACATATTTTATATGGAAAGAAAATGGTGTTTACTGGACAATTGGACACCTTGACGCGTGAAAAAGCCATACAAAAAGCTTTAAATGCAGGGGCAAGTGTAAGTGAAGTCGTGACTAAAACCACTGACTATCTGGTAAGAGGAGCGCACCTTCCTAAAAAGATAAGTAATAAAGAGAGTGTAAAAACACAAAAAGCAAAACAAGTGCGCGACCAAGGCGGAAAAATAAGAATAATAAATGAAAGAGACTTTATAAGTTTTTTTTAAACGGGATTTAAACTGAAACTAAATAAAGCGGAGCCGAAAATTATGGAAAAAAAGCATGTGGTGATTATAGGGGCAGGTCCGGGAGGACTCACTGCTGCTATGTTACTTGCCCACAGGGGTTTTAAAGTCACCATTTGTGAAAAAGATACAGTTGTTGGCGGAAGGAATGCGCCCATAAAACTCGGAGCATACACCTTTGATACTGGACCTACTTTTCTTATGATGAATTTTATTCTGGAAGAAATGTTTGCAGAAACTGGCAGGAAGGCCTCTGACTATTTGAAGTTTACCCGACTGGACCCTATGTATAGACTTAAATTTAATGATGTAGAAATATTTACGAGAGACAACCTGCATACGAAAGAAATGCAACACGAGATAAACGAAAAGTTTCCAGGGAATAATGAGGGGTTTGAAAAATTTAATAAAGCTGAGAAAAAAAGATTCGAAAAAGTGTTTCCTTGCTTACAGAAAGATTATTCCAGTTTTTCAGCTTTTTTTGGAAAAGAATTTATTAACAGTTTGCCCTATCTTGCCCTGAACAGGTCTTTGTTTGAAAATTTGGGAAAATATTTCAAAGATGACAAATTAAAACTATCTTTTACTTTTCAGGCAAAATATCTGGGAATGTCGCCCTGGGAGTGCCCAGCAGCGTTTACTATTATCCCTCATATTGAGCACGAATACGGCATATATCATGTGGAAGGCGGCCTTAATAAGATATCTGAAGCTATGGCAAAGGTAGTGGAAGAGGAGGGCGGGAATATACGCTTGGCTTCTAAAGTCAAGCGACTCATAATAGAAAATAAAAAAGTAAAAGGCATAGAACTTGAAACAGGCGAAAAAATAATGGCGGATGAAGTGGTGATAAATGAGGACTTCGCCCATGCTATGACACACACGGCAGAAAATAAAATACCAAAATACACGGATAAAAAACTGAAAAAGAAAAAATTCTCCTGCTCCACCTTTATGATATATCTTGGCGTCAAAAAGAAATATGACCTGCCTCATCATAATGTTTTCTTTTCAAATGATTACAGGAAATATGTAGAAAATATATTTAAGGATTTCAAACTTAACGAGGATGTGTCTTTTTATATTCAAAATGCCTCCCCAACTGATGCCACCTTAGCCCCAGAGGGAAAGTCCGCCTTATACATTCTTGTGCCAGTGGCAAATAATATGAGTGGAATTGATTGGGATAAGATTAAAAATGAGTTTCGCAATGTAGTAATGAAAAAGATAAAAGAAAAAAGTGAGTTTAAGGATTTGGAAGAAAATATAGAAGTAGAGAAAATAATAACCCCTCTCGACTGGGAAAGAGAAAAAAATGTTTATCTGGGCGCTACTTTCAACCTGGGGCATAAACTAACGCAAATGCTTTATTTTAGACCACATAATAAGTTTGAAACATTGGAAAACTGCTGGTTGACCGGAGGCGGCACACATCCTGGAAGCGGGCTGCCGACGATATATGAATCAGGAAGAATCTCAGCAAATCTTATGTGTAAAAAATATGGGATTAAATATATAACCCCCTCCTCCCTCGCGGAAAAAAGAGACGGATAACTTTTCAAATATGTCCAAAGGTGTTTTAAACTATTTGACAAAACAGGGCTTGAAGTATAGCATATTAGTAATATTGTATTAAAAAAAAGAGAGGTGGCATAAATGGCTATATCAACAAAGAGCAGATACGCAATAAGGGCACTGGTGTATCTCGCGGACATTTCTGAAAACAAAGGCGAAAAACTTGTAAGCATCAGAGAAATAGGTAAAAATGAAGGGATTTCAGCGCGGTATTTGGAAAATATATTTTTCAAATTAAAAAAGACAGGATTTTTGAAAGGCGTAAAAGGGGACAAAGGGGGATTTAAACTTGCCAAAGATCCGAAAAAAATATCACTTTTGGAAGTAATGCTGGCGCTGGATAAAAATATTTTTCCAGTAGGCTGTGCCATAAAACCAGAGACCTGTCCGCGTGGGTCAAAATGTCATATGCACGATGTATGGACAGACTATGTAAAAATTACGGAAAAGTTTTTTGGCAGCAAGTCTTTGTTTGATGTAATGAAAAATTGTCCAAAACTAAAAACTAAGAAAAAGAAAAACTGAGGAAAAAATGGGCGACACAGAACTGGTAAAAAATGTTTATTATGTTGGGGCTATGCACAGGGACAGGCGTTTATTTGACGAACTGATACCATTACCTGAAGGCACAAGCTATAATTCATATTTGGTGATAGGGTCCGAGAAAACTGCTTTAATTGATACGGTGGACCCAGATAAAATTGAAGAACTAATACTTAAACTAAAAGCACTTCAAATAAAAAAACTGGACTATATTATAGTGGACCACGCTGAGCAAGATCATTCGGGCGGAATAACGCGTGTGCGTGAGGAATATCCAGGGGCTAAAGTAGTAACGAACGAAAAATGTAAAGGAATGCTCAAAGATCTGCTTTTGCTTGAAGAGGATGTTTTTATAAGTGTAAAAGACAGAGAAGTCCTGTCCTTAGGAGATAAGAGCTTAGAGTTTATTTTTACCCCTTGGGTACATTGGCCAGAAACTATGTCGGTGTATATGAAAGAAACCGGGATTTTGTTTTCTTGTGATATGTTTGGTTCTCACAGAGCCATTCCTGATATTTTTAAACAGGAGGGGTTTGAAGGTCCTGCCAAAAGATATTTTGCAGAGATAATGTCGCCCTTTCGTAATAATGTGAGGACAAATCTTGAAAAATTAAAAGTATTGGATATCAAAATAATAGCCCCATCTCACGGTATAATTTTTAAGGAAGCCAAAGTAATATTTGCCGCTTACGAAGATTGGGCCTCTGAAAATGTAAAAAATGAAGTGTTGTTGGCGTATGTCTCTATGCACGGGAGTACTAAAAAAATGGTGGAAGTTTTGAAAGCGGCTTTGATGGCACGCGGGATAAAAGTACATCTTTTTAATCTGGCGACCTCTGATTTAGGAGAAATTGCTGTGGCGCTTATGGATTCAGCCACAGTAATTATTGGCGCCTCTACTGTGCTTGCCGGAATACATCCTTTAGCAGCAAATGCTGCTTATATAGTAAATGCTTTAAGACCTAAAACCAAATTTGCCTCTATGGTTACTTCTTTTGGTTGGGGAGAGAAAGCCGTGGAAGTATTTAAAGGAATTATGACAAATTTTAAGGGAGAACTTTTGACACCAGTGATTTCGAAAGGATATCCTAAGGCGACAGAACTTACAGAGATTAATAGGCTGGCGGATGAAATCTTAAAAAAACATAAAGAAATCGGAATAGGGTGAGGTAAATATGGCAGACTATAGCATAAGTGAAGTTTTAAATTTTGCTTTAAAAATGGAAGAACATGGGGAAAAATTCTACGAATATGCCGCTGAAAATATAAAACATAAAGACCTTCAAAAAGTTTTTAGTGCGTTGGCTTTAGAAGAAAAACACCATGCAGCGGTCTTTGAAAAAATGCTTGCAGAGACAGCTCACACGAAAATCCTAAGGGTAGGGGCAGCGGATTATGTGCATTATTTGGCACGCCATATTGAGACCAAAAGTGTATATAAAAAGAAAGATTTTGAAGCAATAAAAGGAAAAATGAAAAGCATAACGGATGTCATTGTTTTTGCCATGGATAGGGAAATAGATTCTGTGGTGTATTATAGTGAAATGAAAAAACATTTAGCTGAAAAAAACTACGCTATTTTTGATAATATAATAAATGAAGAAATAAAACATTTCACGAAATTGGAGAAAGCAAAAAAGCTTATAGTTAAATAACGGGGGAGAGTAAGGCAAAAAAATAAAAAAATAACTTGACAAAACTAATAATAGGTTATAAATTGTAATGATTACAAAAATGAAATAAATACAAAAAATAGGAGGGCTAAAATGGGAATAGGGAAAAAAGTGGAAGACGCGTTGAACAAACAAATCAATGCGGAGTTTTATTCGGCTTTGTTGTATCTACAAATGGCTGCTGATTTTGAGGCGAAAAACTTGACAGGGTTTGCTAATTGGATGGAAGTACAATATGGTGAAGAAAATAAACACGCCATGAAGCTTAGAAAATATATTCTTGTGCGTGGAGGGAAAGTAAAACTCACCGCTATGGAAGCCCCTAAGCCTTCGTGGAAGAGTGCGCTGGAGGCGTTTGAAGACGCTTATGCACACGAAAAGAAAATCACAGGTATGATACATAAACTGCTCGAGACGGCGAAAGATGAAAAAGATTATGCCACAGAGAGTATGTTGAAATGGTTTGTGGATGAACAGGTGGAGGAAGAGGCTCAGACCTTGCAACTGCTGGAAATAATAAAAGGAATGGGGGAGTCGAAAAACGCACTCTATATGCTTGACCACAGACTGGCTAAAAGAAAAGAAGGACAAAGCGGCGAGTTTAAACCTTGACCCTCGGAGCGAATAAATGAAGACCACGGTGGGAGTCCCACTGGATATAGTGGGATATTTAAAAGGAATGAAAATTAAGCCCTCTTTGATAAGAGTCAAAGTGCTTGATTATTTGATACATAAAAGAAATCATCCCACTGCAGATATGATTTTTAAGGCGTTGGCTGGAGAAATTCCCACGCTGTCAAAGACGAGTGTCTATAACACTTTGAAGTCCTTTGTTTTGGCTGGAGTTGCGCAAGAAATAAAAATAGAAAACACAGAGGTAAGATATGATGTCTTTACCAATGTGCACGGGCATTTTAAATGCACAGTCTGTGGCAGTGTGGAAGATTTGAAATTAGATGCTTACAATATTACTTCTGATGACCTGGAAGGAAAGAAAATTACTGAGCATCATGTGTATGTCTTGGGATTTTGTAGTAATTGTAATAAAAAAAAGAATAAAAAAAATATTTAAAAATTGTAAAGGAGGGGAAATGGAAAAACTTGCTGTATATAGATGTTTAAAGTGTGGAAATGTAGTGGAAGTAGCAGTGGTGGGTGGTGGGACACTCGTATGTTGCGGCGAAAATATGAAATTACTTGATGAAAAAAGTAAAGAGGGCGCGACAGAAAAACATTTGCCGGTAGTGGAAGATATGGGAAATAGTTTTAAAGTAAAAGTAGGGACTGTAGCACATCCTATGGATGCAGAGCACTGGATACAGTTTATTGAAGTCATAACCAAAGACGGGGCCATCATTCGCAGAGATTTGTCGCCAGGGCAGGTCGCAGAAGTTATTTTTCCAATGCCAATAAGTATGTTGGGCACTGTGAGAACAGAGTGTAATAAACACGGCTTGTGGACAAAATAAAAAGAAACTAATAAAATAAAGGAGCTTAATATGTCGCACCTAAAAGGAAGTATTACTGAAAAAAATCTTTTGAAATCGTTTGCTGGAGAATCTCAAGCAAGAAATCGCTATACTTTTTTTGCAGCTCAGGCTAAAAAAGAAGGTTATGAGCAGATAGCCGATATATTTTTAGAAACGGCTAACAATGAAATGGAACACGCAAAAAAATTCTTTAAATTTATGGAAGGCGGTGCCGTGGAGATTACAGCTACTTATCCTTTCGGTATAATCGGCACCACAGCGGAAAATTTAAAAGCCTCAGCTGGTGGGGAACACGAAGAGTGGACTTCTCTTTATCCAGCCTTCGCACAAACGGCAGAGACAGAAGGATTTAAAGAAGTGGCTGATGCATATAGGTTAATAGCAAAAATAGAAGCGGAGCATGAAAAACGGTATCTCAAACTACTCGAAAATGTTGAAAAACATACTGTCTTCAAAAAAGATAAACCCATAAAATGGAAATGCAGAAACTGTGGGCATATACATGAAGGCGATAGTGCTCCGGAAAAATGTCCGACCTGTCAGCACGCAAAAGCATATTTTGAAGTGAAAGGCGAAAATTACTAATAGACTCAGATATAATTCCGAAGCTTAAAGATTGCGGAGGGTTTAATGAGGGCTGTTTTTAATAACGAAGTGAGTATTGTCCTTGCCGGAGAGGCAGGACAAGGGATTCAATCTATTGAAAGTATGTTGGCCGCTCTGATAAAAAGAGACGGCTATCATTTACTTGCTACCAAAGAATATATGTCTCGTGTCAGGGGCGGGATAAATTCTACAGAACTGCGTGTGGCTTCCAAAAGAGTGCAGGCATATGTGAGCAGGATTGATATTCTCATACCACTTGATAAAGCCGCCCTCCCTCATTTAAAAAATCGCATTACTTCCAAAACCGTTATTCTCGGAGAAAAAGATAAACTTGAAAATGCCTCTGTGATAGATATTCCTTTTTCAAAACTGGGGGCTGAACTGGGGAATGTAATTTATAGTAGCACTATAGCTGTGGGGCTCATAGGCGGACTGCTTAAAATAGATGAACAAAAAATGTACGAGTACATCTCTGCTTATTTTTCAAAAAAGAGCGAGGAGATAAAGAAAAAAAATATTGAGGCAGCTAAAATTGGTTATGAGCTTGCAGGAAAATTAGCTCAAAGTATAGATATAAATATTGCGCGCGCTTGTTGCACAGAGGAAGAAGTGATGTTTAACGGTTCTGATGCGGTGGCACTTGGCGCCCTTGCTGGGGGTTGTAATTTTGTGTGCGCATATCCTATGACACCGGGCACTGGAGTTTTTACGGCGCTTGCGGGATATTCCAAAACAATGGGAATAGTGGTAGAACAAGTGGAAGATGAGATAGGAGTAATGAATATGGCGCTTGGCGCGTGGTATGCAGGCGCGAGAGCACTGGTATCTACCTCAGGCGGTGGTTTTGCACTAATGACAGAAGCAATAAGTCTTGCTGGAATGATAGAATCACCTGCCGTGATACACTTGGCACAAAGGCCTGGACCTGCGACAGGACTGCCGACAAGAACAGAACAAGGGGATCTCAACCTCGTACTTTATGCTGGGCACGGTGAATTTCCCCGCATAATCTTAGCGCCTGGAAATACAGCACAGGCGTTTTTCCTTTCGCAAAAAGCTTTCAACCTTGCCGATAAATATCAACTCCCTGTATTTATTTTAACAGACCAGTATTTTGTGGACACCTATTATAATATTCCTGAACCAAAACTTGATGGCCTCAAAGTGATAAAAAATATTATTGAAACAAAAAAAGGATATAAGCGATATGAGTATTCTGACTGTGGCATATCGCCGCGGGGGATACCTGGGTTTGGTGAGGGCTTGGTCTGTGCTGACAGCGATGAACATGACGAAGAGGGCAGAATAACAGAGGATTTGGACGGAGTGCGCGTGCCTATGACAAAGAAAAGAATGTTGAGAGCAGAACAAGTGGAAAAAAATGTGATAGCGCCGGACTTGCTTGGGGCAAAGGCTTATTCCACCTTGATAGTATGCTGGGGCTCCACGCTAAATACTATAGTGGAAGCTTTGGAATTAAGTGGCAAAAAAGATATAGGAGTATTGCATTATACTCAGGTATATCCTTTGCACGCTTCTACGGAACAATATCTTAAAAAAGCAAAAAAAGTTGTGCTTATAGAAAATAATGCTGGGGCGAATTTCGGCAGACTAATAAAATCAGAAATTGGAATTGATATTCCAAATAAAATTTTAAAATATAACGGTATGCCTTTCAGCGTGGAAGAAGTGCTGGCGGAAATAGAAAAGTTATAGGGGTTAGTTTTTACTATTTTTTTGTAAATTGATTTTTATGGAGGCTGTATGGACAATATATTTGATCGCTTCGTGGATGACAATGCCTGGTGTCCGGGCTGTGGTAATTTTCCTATACGCAAAATAATGCTTGAAGCTATCGCAGAACTTGGTTTAACACAAAAAGAGACAGTATTTGTTTCTGGGATAGGGCAGGCAGCTAAAGCCCCACAGTATTATGAGGCAAATTATTTTAATGGCCTGCACGGGCGTTCACTTCCCCCAGCGACAGGAATAAAAGCCTCAAACCCAAATCTGAAAGTAATTGTGGAAAGTGGAGACGGAGATATGTACGGCGAGGGCGGCAATCATTTTATCCATACCATAAGACGAAATCCTGATATAACAGTAATTGTTCACGATAATATGGTGTATGGCTTGACTAAAGGGCAGGCATCTCCCACGACCGGAATCGGAATGGTCACTCCCATACAAGTAGATGGTGTGTTTGAAGAACCGCTAAACCCAGTGGCGCTGGCTATTGCTATGGATGCCTCTTTTGTGGCACGCGCGAGTTTTTCAGACCCAGATAAAACAAAAGAAATAATTAAACAGGCGATAAATCATAAAGGGTTCGCTTTGGTAGATTTGTTTCAGGCGTGTGTTTCCTTTAATAAAATAAATACCTTTAAATGGTTTAAAGAACATACCTATTATTTGGAGGCTGGTTATGACCCCACTGATAGGGCAGAGGCCTTTAAAAAAGCGCTTGAAACAGACCATATGCCTTTGGGAGTGATATATGTAAATAAAAACAGACTGGTGTTTGAGGATAATTTAAGGGCATATAAGGAAAATAAAATCCCACTTTATAAAAGAGAAAATGATTTTGGAAAAATAGAGGAACTTATAAGGGCAAAGAAATAAAAAATCTAAGGAGAAAAAATATGGGGACAAAACCTGTAAAAGTCGGAGACAAAGTAAAAGATTTTATTTTAGAAAGTAGTTCAGGAAAGAAAATCAACACCGCTGACTTAAAAGGGAAAAAAATATTGTTGTCTTTTCACCCACTCGCCTGGACAGGTGTCTGCGCCAAACAAATGCAGTCAGTGGATAGAAATTATGATAAGTTCATAGCTCTAAATACCGTGCCCTTTGGAATTAATATAGATTCCCAACCTTCAAAAGCAGCCTGGGCAAAGGAGTTAAAACTAAAACACCTTGATCTGCTCGCAGATTTTTGGCCGCACGGAGGAGTGGCGGCGGACTTGGGAATATTTTTAGAGAAATTTGGTTTCTCTGGCAGAGTAAACATAATTATCGGCGAAAATAGGAAAGTAGAGTTTATAAAGATATATCCAATTCCACAGCTACCGGAGATAGCGGAAGTTTTGAAGTTCTTAGCAAAAGGATAAAAATAATGGATGTAAAAATAGCAATTGAAAAACGCAGGGCATACCGGTCTTTTGAACCTGTAGAAATTACGGATGATATGGTAAAAGATTTGGCAGGATGCGCAAATCTTTCAGCTTCTTGTTTTAACAGTCAGCCCTGGAGATTTGTTTTTGTAAAAGGAAAAGATGCGCTTGAAAGGGTGTTTACAACCATAAGTAAAGGCAATGTATGGGCGAGTACTGCTTCAATGATAATAGCGGTTTTTAGCAAAAAAGAAATGGACTATGTGGCAACAGATGGAAGAGATTACTATAAGTTTGACACTGGAATAGCTGTCGCTACTTTAATTCTGCGCGCCACGGAACTTGGGCTTGTAGCGCATCCCATAGCTGGCTATGACCCGCAAAAAGCGAAAGAACTTCTTGGGATCCCGCAGGAATACGATTTGATAACGCTTATCAATGTGGGAAAAAAAGCAGCTGTTATGAATCCTGTGTTGAGTGACAAGCAAAAAGCCGGTGAAGATATCAGACCCGAGCGTTTGCCATTGGAAAAAATCTATTCAATTGACGCGTTTTCACCGCAGTTGAATAAAATTTAAAAGGGGGCATATGAAAAAAATAGCTTATGTTTTAATGGTGGTGGTATTGTTGTTTGCAATTATGGGGGCGAGCAATAAAACTTCAAAGGCGGGGAAAAGTTCCTCTGAGCTTGTATACAAGAGCGCAATAAAGAAAGGGTTTAAAGTTAAATGGGTGGTAACTGGAGAAAAAGTTAATTTTATTATATCCGCACCTTGTAAGGGGTGGGTGGCAATAGGGTTTAAACCTTCTTTTATGATGAAGGACGCAAATTTTATAATGGGCTATGTGGATAATAAAGGAAAGGTCTTTGTGAGTGATGAGTTCGGGGTAGGGCCAACACGGCATACACCAGATATAGAACTCGGAGGGAAAAATAACATAGTTAAATATTCCGGAAAACAAAACGACACCACTACTGAGATAAGTTTTACTATACCACTTAACTCTTTGGATAAATATGATACTGTGTTGAAACCAAATGAAAAAGTATATATAATTCTTGCTTGCAGTGACTCGGATGATTTTACTACAAAACATAAAGAGAGAACTGAGCTTATTATTGAGCTATAAACGAGAAAAGATTTAGTTATAAATTATTAACAGGAGCATAAAATGCAGATAGCGATAATAGGTCTGGGCCGTATGGGGATAAATATGGGCAGACGGTTTTTAGCTGGAGGCCACGAAGTTGTGGCTTATAACAGGACAAAAGAAAAGACAAAACAGTTGGCGAAAGAGGGCGCTATCCCCGCATATGCCTTGGAAGAGATTATAAAAAAACTCAAAAGGCCTCGGGTGGTATGGCTTATGCTTCCTGCTGGAAAAGTCACGCAAGAATATGCGGATAAGTTTTTAAAACTTTTAAAACGCGGAGATATACTCATAGAAGGGGGAAATAGTTATTACAAAGATGATATAAAGCGTGAAACGATATTTAAAGCAAAAGGGATAAAGTATATGGATGTGGGTGTCTCAGGTGGTATCTGGGGACTTAAAAAAGGGTATTCTACTATGGTAGGTGGAGATAAAAAAACATTTGACCTGATAGCACCGCTGATAAAAACCCTCGCCCCCAAAAATGGATATATGTACTGCGGACCAACTGGGGCAGGACATTTTGTAAAAATGGTGCATAACGGAATAGAATACGCGCTTATGGAAGCGTATGGCGAAGGGTTTGAGATTCTCAAGGCCTCACCATATGGCAGGCATATGAAGCTTGGCAAAGTGGCGGCAATGTGGAATAACGGCAGTGTGGTAAGGTCTTGGCTTTTGGAATTATTGGAAGACGCTTTTAAAAAAGATAGCGATATGAAAAAAATCAGCGGGTATGTGGAAGATTCTGGAGAAGCCCGGTGGACAGCCAAACAGGCCATAGATAGCGGGGTGGCAGCGGATGTGATAACCGCGGCACTATATAAAAGATTTAATTCAAGGCAGAAAGATGCTTTTTCAAATAAAGTGGTGGCGGCTTTGCGTAATGAATTTGGTGGGCATGCCTTAGTCAAAACCGGTTCGAAAATAAAAAAATCTTCAGCAGGCGCTGGAATACTCTCGCACGCCAAAGCGGCGAAGAATGCGAAAGCGAGGGGCTGAACTTGGAAATAAAAACTGATTTCCCCACAGGTGCAAATTGCGAACTGATTAAAGCTGGCCCCTGTGGAATGGTTATTTTTGGTGCCTCAGGGGACCTTGCAAAAAAGAAACTTTTTCCTTCCCTATATAACATTTTCAAAAAAAGAAATTTGCCAGAGAACTTTTTTGTGATAGGGTATGCGCGCACTCCTATGGAGTATGCAACTTTCAGACAGGAAATAAAAACTGCGACTGGGACTTCGGATGAACAATTTCTTTCAAGATGTTATTATATCAGCGGGGGATATACTGAAGCGGCTTCTTATTTGAAACTGGCAAGTAAACTTAAGGAACTGGAAAAAAAATATGCGACTGCTGGCAATATAATTTTTAATCTGGCAGTGCCCCCAGAACTGTACGCACCGATAACTGCCTGCCTGTCAAAAAATGGAATGCTAAAAAAAGATAAAAGAACGCTTCCTTTTCAAAGACTTATGGTGGAAAAACCTTTTGGACACGACTATGAAAGTGCTGTAGCACTCAATGCTGAATTGTTAAAATATGTAACGGAGGAACAACTTTACCGCATTGACCATTATCTTGGCAAAGATACCGTGCAAAATATTCTTGTCTTCAGGTTCGCCAACTCTATTTTTGAACAGGCCTGGAACCGCGACTCTATAGATCATGTGCAGATAACTATGTCCGAGGATATAGGTATAGAACAGAGAACAGGGTATTTTGAAAAAGCTGGGCTTATCAGAGATGTCCTGCAGAATCATATGCTTCAGCTGTTGGCACTGGTGGCAATGGAACCGCCTAAAACATTTGATGCCGAATTGGTGCAAAATGAAAAAGTAAAAGTTTTCAAAGCGATAAAACCATTTAAAGCAAACCCAAACAACGCTGACATAATAAGAGGTCAGTATCTTGAAGGAAGTCTTCAAGGGCTCTCAATGAAAGGGTATAGACAGGAAACTGGGGTCGAAAAAAAATCATGTGTGGAGACCTTTTTTGCCGCCAAACTTTTTGTGAATAATAAAAGATGGAGAGGCGTACCTTTTTATTTGAAAGCTGGAAAAAGGTTGGATAAAAAGGAAACCAAAATTTCAGTGGTCTTTAAAGGAGTGCCAAAATGTGTGTTCTGTCATTTTGAAAACTCCGTTAAAATGCCAAATATACTTACCTTTATTATTACTCCAGAACAAGGTATATCCCTGCGTTTAGAAGCTAAAGTCCCTGGGTCAAAAAAATGTTTAAGCACCCTTGAAATGGATGTGAATTACAGGGAAATATTTAAAACAGACCCTTCAAATGATTATGCCTCTGTAATTTTGGAATGTATGTTTGGAGATCAGACCCTTTTCTGGAGAAAAGACGGAGTGGAAGCGGCTTGGAAAATCTTGACACCGGTTTTACGGAAATGGGATTCCTGTCCAGTGAATGATAAAGATGGTCTAATGAATTATTACGCTGCGGGAACTTCTGGTACTAAAGCAGCAAATGAAATTATTGAAAAAGATGGCAGGCACTGGTTGTAATTTAAAAAGGGAGAAAGAAGTGAAAACGACGCTTAAAAAATTTAAAGATTTAAATGAAATGGCAATAGAGACCTGTGAGTTTATTGTGAGGACGGCAAAGGCAGCGGTTAAAAAACGCGGATATTTTAGTTTAGTTTTATCTGGTGGTGGGGCGCCGAAACCTGCTTATGAATTGCTTGCCACTCCAAAATATTCAAAAAGAATGCCTTGGCATGCTACTTATATTTTTTATCAGGATGACAGATATGTGAGTATTCGCGATATGGCAAGTAATTTTAAGACCTCTTGGACACTTTTACTTAAGAAGACACCTATACCTAAAGAAAATATATGCCGTATGCGCTTTGAGATAAAGCCAGTGGCAAAAGCAGCGGCCGCTTATGAAATGTTTTTAAAAAAGTTTTTTCTTGTGCGCGGGTTAAAAAAAGGTTTTGGTTCTTTTGATATTGTGATAGCTGGAGTGGGACCGGACGGACATACTTCGTCTTTATTTCCAGGAGACGCAAAAGCGCTTAATGAAAAAACCCACTGGATAATATCAATAAAAGCGCCGGATTGGGCATTGACCAAAGACCGAATCACTATGACTTTTCCACTTATTAACAGTGCGAGGACTGTGCTAATGCTTATCGGTGCTCCTGTAAAAGGCGAAGTGATAGATAGAGTGCTCAAAGGGGACAAGGCCTATCCTGCTTCACGGACAAAAGCAAAAGAGGAAATAAAGTGGTTTATTGACAGACATATATATATGTAAGCGGCTAAATACTATTTTTTATTGAAAAAATCCATAACCTTAGCGCTAAAACTTTTAAAACCTTCTGTAATTTTTTCTCCAAGCCCTTTATTGGCCTGTGCTGTTTTGCTTATGGCTACAGCCACTTTTTGGGCTGTGTCTTCGGCTTCTTTTGCAAACACTGCTGCGCCCTTGCTTACTTCTTCGGACTTTTTAGCCACACTACTACTAAACTTTTCTGCATCTTTTTTTATTTCTGTCGCTTTTTTAACCACTGTCTCAGCGGTGTTTTTTACTTTTTCTCCTGCCTTGTCAATTTTTTGACCCAAAGTGTCCTCTGCGCGAACGAAAATAGCAAAGACCAAAATGGTTAAACCCAATATAAATAATTTTTTCATAGACCCCTCCTAAAAAGCTAGTTTTAATAAGTATACTTTAAATATAATAATTTTCAAGGAGTTTGAAAAAACGGCTTGACAAAAAGTAAACGCAAAGCATATAATATATATGAACATATATTCATATATAAGGAGAAATAAAATGCCCCAAAAAGCAAAACAAAGAGGTCCTGTAAATGTAAAAGCGGTGGAGACTTTAAAAAAACGCATGAAACCGGAGCCTGTGATAGCGCAACTTAGCGAGACCTTTAAGGCGCTGGGAGACCCTACCAGAACCCGTATTTTATTGGCGCTGTGTGATTTGGCTTTGTGTGTGTATGATTTGGCGCTACTTTTAAATATGAGCCAGTCTGCGATTTCTCATCAGCTCGGAGTCTTAAGGCATTTAAAACTCGTAAAGTATAAAAGGCAAGGACGGGGAGTATATTATTCACTGGATGATGAGCACATAAGACATTTGTTGTATGAAGGAATAAAACATGTGGAAGAATGAAAACTAGTTTAGGTGAAAGAGGAAAAAAATGACTGAAAAAAATAAAATAATAATTGTAGGCAGTCCTAATGTGGGGAAGAGCCTTATCTTCAACCACTTGACAGGAAGTTATTCAGCTGTGTCTAATTATCCGGGCACGAGCGTGGAAGTGTTTCGTGGGATTATGAAATACGAAGGTAGCGAATTTGAAGTGGCAGACACTCCCGGAATGTATTCGCTTATGCCTGTCACTGAAGAAGAACTGGTGGCCCGCAATATTCTTTTTGAAGAAAAAGCTGTTGCCGTAATACAGGTGGTAGACGCGAAAAATCTTGAGAGAATGCTGGTCTTTACCTTGCAACTCATAGAAGCGGGTTTACCTATGGTGCTGGCTGTTAATATGATTGATGAGGCGGAAAAACTCGGAATAACTATAAACGCTGAAAAACTACAGACCAATTTGGGCATCCCTGTAATCCTGACTGTGGGCACTGATGGAAAAAATCTTGAGGCCTTGAAAAGCGCCGCTGTCCTGCGTGCTGACTTTAAACAAACGCCCTTGGACTTTAGTTATAGTCAGGCAATTGAAGAAAAAACTCGCAAAGTGTCAGACCTGTTGGGCAGGGAGTATGAACTTTCTAAAAAAACTGTCAGCCTCTTGTTAATGGTGGAAGACGCTGAAATAATAAAAGTGGTATGCGCGGATGAAAAAAATAACTGTGAGGCGATAAAAAAAGAGACCACGGCACTCACGGATAAATATCGCGCCCCTATGAACTATCTGATAACAGCGGAGAGACAGAGTAAGGCCTCTGCTATTTATGAAGACGGTGTTACGGTGACAAAAGCAGGCAGGTTGGCTTTTAATGAAGTGCTGAGCAGGTTCACAATGAATCCGTGGACAGGAGTGCCGATATTTATTTTATGTATATTCCTCTTGTATGAATTTGTAGGCGTTCTCGGCGCACAGGTGTTGGTAAAATATTTTGAAGAGGTAATTTTTGGGAAATATATCAATCCCCCAGTGGAAACTTTTGTAAAACATTTTATTACTTGGCCTGTGCTGCAGGACCTTTTTGTAAACAAGTATGGGATTATTACTCTTGGAGTGAGATATGCGGTGGCCTTGATTCTGCCCATAGTCACTACATTTTTTATAGCTTTTTCCATAATAGAAGACACGGGCTATCTGCCACGCTTGGCTATGCTCATAGATAGGGTGTTTAAAAAATTCGGACTTAATGGCAGGGCGGTAATTCCCATTGTCTTAGGGTTTGGCTGTAATACTATGGCGACGATTGTGACAAGAACTTTGGAAACAAAAAGAGAGCGTGTGATTGCTTCGTTTCTCTTGGCTTTGGCGATTCCGTGTTCTGCCCAACTGGGAATAATTTTCGCTTTGTTAAGCGGGATAAAAGCGCTGGCGATTTGGCTGATAGTTATGATAAGTGTATTTGTGGTAGTGGGGTGGCTTACCGCCCAACTCTTGCCAGGAGAAAAACCTATCTTTTATATGGAAGTGCCGCCATTGCGCCTACCAAAATTAAAAAATGTTTTTGTAAAAACATATACGCGCGTGGAATGGTATTTTAAGGAAGTGTTTCCGTTATTTATAGCAGCGAGTGTAATTATATGGGTGGGCAATCTCACTGGGATTTTTGCAGTGTTGGTAAAAATGCTGGAGTATCCTATGCAGTGGATAGGACTTCCAAAAGAAGCGGCAGTAGCATTTCTTTTTGGATTTTTTCGGAGAGATTATGGCGCTGCCGGTTTGTATGATTTAAAACTGCACGGTTTAATCTCAGGAGTGCCACTTGTGGTAGCGGCAGTCACCATAGCTATTTTTGTGCCGTGTATAGCGCAGTTTGCGGTGACAATTAAAGAGAGGGGCATAAAAGCGGCATTACTTATGGCGGCGTTTATTTTTCCTTTCGCATTTTTTATGGGGTGGCTGGTCAATACAGTGTTGACCCTGTTAAAGGTTACTATATGAAATGTGTTTTATGCGGGTATGAGTTCAACGAGGCAAAAGCAAAGACTGCGTGTGAGGGCTGCCCACTCGGAGAAAAGTGTGGATTAGTAAAATGTCCGAACTGCGGTTATGAAAGCCCCAAAACACCGCAGTGGCTGACAAAGAAAGAAAATAAAATAAAAAATAAACGCGAGGTATAAAAATGAAGTTTTCTCATGAGGCGGAAGAAATACTTGAAACCCTGTGGGTCTCACAGGAAGAAAAAGGAAATCCGGAAACCCATTGTCGCCTTTTTAATGAAGAGGGCAGGGCAGAAGCACTTAAAGAACTCAAGCTGGCTGGCTACATTTCTCAAAATAAAGAAAAAATAATACTTTTGGAAAAAGGAAAGGAAGACGCGCGGAGTGCTGTCCGCCATCATAGGCTTGCCGAGTGTTTTATGATGAATGTTTTAAAATTGGATAAAGAGACAGGGAATATGAGTGCCTGTGAGTTTGAACATTTATTGACTCCACAACTGGAGGAGAGGATATGTGGCATGCTGGGGCATCCAAAAACTTGTCCTCACGGAAATCCCATACCACAGGGGAAATGCTGTCTGAAGACAGGCCTGCAAAAAGAAATTGTTTTGAAAAGACTTTCCGAAATGAAAGCCGGGCAAAAAGGTAGAGTGGCATATATGAAAACGGCGGATAAAAGAAAATTACAAAAGCTTATGATAATGGGAGTTATGCCGGGAATGAAAATAAGTGTTATTGTGAATGCCCCTTCCTGCGTATTTCAGATAGGTAATACTCAAGTGGCAGTAGATGCTGAAATGGCAAAGTCGGTGTTTGTAATGACGGAAAAAAAGCGCTGAAAAAACTCGTTTTACATTGACAAAAAAGGGATTACAAATTATTCTAAATATGGAGTTAAAATAAAAATTTAAGAGGAGTGCTCACATGAAAAAGTATCAATGCAATGTCTGCGGTTACATTTACGATCCAGCAAAGGGAGATCCAGACACAGGCGTAGCGCCGGGAACTGCTTTTGAACTTATTCCAGATAGCTGGGTATGTCCTGATTGTGGTGCTGGGAAAAGTGATTTTTCATTGATGGACTAAAATGAATAAAATATTTAAATATCTGCTGCTTGTTTTATTTATAGCGGCGGTCTTTTATGTTTTGAAGGTCTCTCCTTTGTCAGAGTATATTTTTACAGGGGGAGGCAGAAAGATATTTATGGAAAAGTTTTCTGGCTATATGCAGACGCTGGGGATATGGGCGCCTTTTATGTTTGTACTGATTTACGCTGTGAGTCTTATATTTTTTGTGCCTGCCAGCGTTTTTACAAGTATAGGTGGGATTGTCTTTGGGCCGTGGTTTGGTTTATTTTTAAATGTCACAGGCGCTATGATAGGTGGCACCATTTCGTTTTTTATGGCCAGATATATGTTAAGAGAGATAGCTTCAAAAGTTTTGCAGAGCGGGCATTTTAAAAAACTGGATGATGGCGCCGCGGAACACGGTTTTTCAATAATAATTTATCTACGCCTAATGTTTGTCCCATACACTTATTTGAATTTTGCTATAGGCCTGTCAAAAATAAAGTTTAAAGATTTCTTTTGGGCGACGCTTATAGGGGTAATTCCAGGACTCGCGGTGATTACTTTTCTTATGAGCGCGGTCAAAAACCTTATGCTTACCTATAAAACTTGGCTGGATGTGTTACGGCCAGATATTTTAGGGCCTTTGGCCTTATTCATATTTTCTTTTTTTATTCCAGCTATCCTCAAACATTTCAAGAAAAAGTTTAATATTACAAAGGAAATAGAGGAAGAAACGGAAATAAATGACTGAAAACAAGCCCTTTTCTTGAGGGGTAGTGCTGGTGGTATTGACTTTTAGGGTTATTTTTGTTAGATTTTTTCCTATTGGAAAACTGCCTATAGCCGACCTATATTTTTCGGGTGCGGCTAAGAAGTGGTTTTCAGGGTTTTAAACAAATGGAAGAAAAAAAGTCTTTATTAAAGAGAATGAAGGAAGTTGTAATAGGCGGGAGCAGAAACATATCTGATCCGGCTATTTTTCATAACTTATCGCTTATAGCTTTCTTTGCCTGGGTAGGACTTGGAGCGGATGGTTTGAGCTCCTCCTGCTATGGACCTGAAGAAGCTTTTATCACCCTCGGCCATTATACCTATCTCGGTATTTTCGTGGCGATAGCTTCTGCGATTACTGTTTTTGTCATAAGCTCCAGCTACTCGCAAATAATAGAACTCTTCCCAGGTGGTGGCGGCGGCTATTTGGTTGCGAGTAAATTATTGTCGCCTGCAGCGGGAGTTGTCTCCGGCAGTGCCCTTATCATAGATTATGTCTTGACTATAAGCTTGTCAGTGGCCAGCGGGTCTGATGCGCTTTTCAGTTTTCTTCCACCGGAATACCAGCACTTTAAACTTCCGTTCGCGCTTGTAGGGTTGACTATTTTAACCATTATGAATATGAGAGGAGTAAAGGAATCTATAGCTCCGCTCGTACCGATATTTTTAATTTTTATCGGAACGCATGTCTTTATAATATTGTTCGCCCTTATAAAAAATGCTGGAAACTTTTCAATGCTTGCTCAAAAAACCAGCGCTGATATTCATTTGGCAGGAGCCTCACTGGGCGGCGCTGGAGTTATATTTCTCGTCCTCAGAGCTTATAGTATGGGCGCCGGGACATATACTGGTATTGAAGCCGTCAGCAATAGTTTAAATGTTTTCAGGGAACCCAGAGTAATAAATGCCAAAAAAACAATGAGATATATGGCGTTCTCTTTAAGTTTTATGGTCTTTGGTCTAATCTTGGCATATGTGTTGTACCATGTGTCACCTGCGCACGGAAAAACTCTTAATGCGGTCTTATTTGAAAATGCTACTGCGGGCTGGCCGAAACAGGCAGCTGATATATTTATTATTGTGACCTTAGTCTCAGAGGCAGCTTTACTTTTTGTAGCGGCACAAACTGGGTTTATTGGCGGTCCTGGAGTGCTTGCAAATATGGCAAAAGATAAGTGGGCACCTTCACGCTTCGCCGCTCTCAGTGATAGGCTTGTAGCACAGAATGGCATAGGGCTCTTGGGTGCGGCGGCTTTTATCACGGTATTTCTTTCAAAAGGGTCTGTGAAGTTTCTTGTGGTTCTTTATTCTATAAATGTTTTTATAACCTTTTCCCTTTCTCAATTGGGAATGGTTATACACTGGTGGAAAGTAAAAAAAGAAGAAAAAAAATGGTTTTCAAAGATTTTAGTAAACGGGATAGGACTTGCTATGACAATTTTTATATTGGTGACAGTAATAATATTTAAGTTTTTAGATGGCGGGTGGATCACAATTATTATTACGGGCTCGCTGATAGCTTTATTTGTTTTCATAAGGAAACATTATCTTAAGACCTTTGATATGTTGAGAAATTTGGATGATTTGGCTTATGCGGCACTGAGTGCAAAACATATCGGTGAAGTTCCTATAAACTATGACCCTAACTCGCGGACCGCTGTGGTCTTTGTAAATGGTTTTAATGGCTTGGGGATGCATACGCTTATGAGTGTAATTCGATCTTTCGGACCGATGTTTAAAAATTATATATTTGTCCAGATAGGGATAGTAGATACAGGCAATTTCAAAGGCACTGAGGAAGTGGAAAAACTTAAGGAACATATAAAAAAGCAAATGGATCACTATGTGAACTATATACATAATAGAGGATTTTACGCTGAAGCAGTGACTACTATTGGTACGGATGTTATGGAAGAAAGTAAAGCAATCACCGCGGAACTTTTAAAAAAACATCGCAATTCAGTATTTTTTGGAGGACAGCTGGTGTTTGAAGACGAGTCAATTTTGACCAGACAACTCCACAACTATATCGTTTTCCGCATGCAGCGCGAGTTCTATCAAATGGGTGTGACTTTCGTCATAATGCCTGTGAGAGTGTATCAGTCAAAGCTTGAAGCTACGGAATAAAAATTCTTTTATATCCGGTGAAAAATGATAGAAACTATCGGACTTACCAAAAAATACGGCGACTTTACTGCTGTCAACAATCTCAATCTGCAAATAAAAAAGGGCGAAATTTTTGGTTTTTTAGGACCTAATGGCGCGGGTAAAACTACCACTATAAAAATGCTCTGCGGGCTTGCGGCCATAACAACAGGCGAGGCCTTGCTGGACGGCATAAGTATAAAAACAAATCCTGTAAGCTACAAAAAAAAGTTGGCGCTTATACCAGACAAACCGTATCTGTTTGAAAAACTTCGGGGCATTGAATATGTAGAGTTTTTGGCAAACCTTTATAATGTCTCAAAGAACGATTTTAAAACCCGTCTAACAAAATATTCCGAAATGTTTGAGGCAGCGAGTTATATAAATGATTTCATAGAAAGCTATTCACACGGTATGAGCCAAAAAATGCTTATTGTCGCCTCTTTAGTGCATGCGCCAGATGTGTTTATTTTGGATGAACCTATGGTCGGACTTGACCCCAAAAGTATGAAAACCCTGCGCGCCGCGATAAAAAAACTTTCCAAAGAAGAAGGCCTCACTGTCTTTATGTCCACCCATTCCTTAGAAACAGCCGAAGAAGTCTGCGACACAGTAGGCATAATAGATCACGGCCGTTTAGTAGAAGTAGGCAAACTCAAAGACATAAAAGAAAAAAATATGAATAAAA
>SESG01038234.1_pt1 | contig 24258 bp, 29 predicted proteins | sample 3171421 | NCBI WGS metagenome assembly SESG01 (sample SAMN10866946, study PRJNA518727) | freshwater metagenome | biome: subpolar coniferous forest; feature: holomictic lake; material: water; isolation source: holomictic Lake 227, 6 m and 8 m depth | place: Canada: near Kenora, Ontario | collected...
CTGATGACGAATGATGAACGTCCTTCCCCTGCCCTCCTCGACTGCTCCGCCAGATGGCTTCGGCGCTAAGGCATCTACTGGCCTGGGGGAATGGCTGGAGCGCATCGAGTATGTCAGCGTCCACTATCCTGACGTGGCTCAGAGCATCAAAAACGTTCCAGCAGGCTGGCTGCCACATGTCGAGGCCGCCGCTCAGCAGATTGCCATTGATTACCCTGGTGCGCACCAGACGCGCCGAATCCTGGAAAAACATGGTGTATTGCGATGGTATCTCGCCTTTGCTCCTGATGAAGTTGCTGCCATTGTCAGCGGCGCTTGTCATGAGGCAACCAAACATTGTGCCTGCTGCGGCTCAAACGGCATCGATGTGGTCAACCAAGATGTCTGGGGAGGATGGCATCTGACAGTGTGCAACGCCTGCGCCAGGGCCGCGCACGCCGACCCAGACACGTTCCAAGTCCGAGTGTACCCTGACCTTGTCTGTAGCTACAGGCTCAATCATCATCTCGCGAAAGAGCATCAATCGCCTGCTTAGGTGTCAGCGACGTGTTTAATTTCGCCTCACTGACCGAATTAACCAAATCAGCCTCACGGCCAGCCTTCGCACGGTCCTGCAGAGCCTTAAGGCGGGCGGCAATTTCAGGCTTTGAAGTTTGAACGGTCATGATGTCTCCTCTTGTTAACACTCTATAGTTAAATACTCAGCGTTTGTCAATATGCATTGTATTGCGCATTATAGTTCTCTCGACCTACGCCTGCAACATTCTCATGTTACTCTTGAATTGTCTCATGTTGAGACATGATGAACTCTTCAACCCTTTGCTAGCAAGCCGCGCTTTTTCAGCAGCACAGTAGGCTTGATACCTAATCCATGAAATCTGGCTTAGGCCGACCGGTCCATGTAGCCGGTCCCTTGCTGGGAAACCGCGCTTTTTCTGCAGCATAGTAGGCTTGATAGGCTCTCACCGAGTCTGGCCCTCGATAGATTTCCGGCATCGCCTGTGGAGGGTCAGTCCAGCCGGAATCGGGAATTGGCGGCGACGATGGCAAGCCGAGTATCACCGCCTCGGAGGCGTGGTCCTTGCCCCTGCGATAGCGATATTCATCGCTGAGCGCCAAACCCAGCTTGCGTGTCCATAACCAGTGTTCCAGGCTGTCACCCGCCCACAGGACGCTAGGATGACGCGGATGGGTCGGCCTGTAGGGTGCTGAGATGCCATAGCGATGGAGGGCCGAACAGAGAATCTGGGCGGTTTCTAGAACCATCTTGATGACGTGCTGATCTGAATGAAGCTGCGAGGCGATAACAGGGTCACGGTCCAGGTAGAATATGTTCATTCCATAACCTTTTGTTTTTTACTATAATGTTCACAACCACAGCTCCACGCTCTAATTAACCTGTTAGTCATTGCGCAATACATGACGCAGTGAAGTCCAGGTGGATGTCATCGACTTTGCGACGGCGCCTATAAGCTTCGATAGATGCAATATAGCTCTCCCTGGTCATGCCTGCAGCACGCTCGTGCTGTTCCTCGATTGTCTCATGGAGTGCCGTGGTGAACTCTTTAGAGAGGCGAACCGTTCTCAAGACTTCGACGATTGAAGTTTTTCTCTCAGCAAGAATAAGTAGAAGTTTTGAAGTCCCGTCTACGTCTGGCGGGTTAAGCTTCCAGTTCTCAGGCGACTCTAACCCGTAAGCCAACGGCATGTCGCACCAGCCACAGACACCAGGTACCTTAAGCCCTATTATGCAGGTGTCAGGCGAGAGCTTGACTAGGCCAAATGACATGACGGCTTTGCCCGCGCATCTGATTTCATTTTTTCTCAAACCACGATATGAGCCGACAATCATTAGTTGGCCTTCAAATGTTGTCAGCAGAAATCCGTCATTGTCAGGCAGCTCGAACGGCAATTTTTTGCCGCGCCTCAGGTCAGACGGTACAGGGACTGCCCGTTCAGCAGTCAGTGAAATCATCAACGCATCATGCTGCCGATAGACGACGGTTGTGATTGAACCGACCTGCCGCAAGAAAGCGGGTGTCTGAATTCCATTCAAGTCGACCATGCCGGAACAAAATGGCTTCTCCGGCTGGCTGGTCAGGCTCTGATAATTTCTCAAGAAAGTATGAGCATCCGGTGCCGTCACGTGGACCTGCAGAGGCACGCCATTCACCGTCGTCTGCACGATGACGGTCTTACCCTGGGAGCGAATGGACATGAATTGCTGGAGGTCAGGGTCAATCCGAACCACGCCGTCCAGAACTTGGCGCACCAGATCCGTCTTGGCCTGACCTGGTAGGGTCGCAAACATATCGTAGCTGTCGGTCATCTGCTCCTTGCCCCTCTGTCAGCATGCTTGATACCAAGAGAGCGCAGCGTGGCCAAGCCCAACCGCCGGAATCCCGTTTGAGGATATAATTGGCCGATTGTGATAGAGGGCGGGTTACCAACCGGTTGCACTTATGAAGTCGGTCCATTCAGACCTGATTCTGGTCCGACTTACGATGTCGCAATAAGATAACAAAGACTCGATTTTCATCTTTCCAATTAGTTTGTTGCAACAGGATGCCTTAAACTACAATTGACGTATGACCAATTTATATTCGGGGTAAATTCAATGAGCCAACAACTAATCGAAGCCACGCGAAATGGTAACCTACAGAAGGTCAGGCAGCTGGTCGCCCAAGGAGCAGATATGACGGCCGTCGACTACTATGGCAACACAGCCGTACATTGGTCGGCAAGAAATGGTCATGCTGCCATTATCGAGTTCCTCGTCAACAAGGGAGCTGATGTGACAGCTGCCAATGGGTTCGGCAGCACTGCAATACACTGGGCCGCCAGAATTGGTCATGTTGCCATCGTTGAGTTTCTTGTCAGTAAAGGTGCGGACGTAAATGCAGTCAATGAGGAAGGCAGCACGCCATTACATTGGGCGGCCGAAAACGGTCATACCTACATTGCTGAGTTCCTGATCGCTAACGGAGCTGATGTGAACCCAAGCAACGAGGCTGGAGACACCCCACTTCATTTGGCGGCATATAATGATCATGCCGCAGTTGTGGAGTATCTGGAAAGAACAATTGAAAGCGCCTCAACCGCTCCATCCATGTAATGGCTACATAATCTATAACCAGCCCGTGCTGACAGATAACTTTACTTTGTGTTCAGTACGATACTGTGTTACTAGGTAACGGCGCTGAGCGCTTTTCGAAAAGTTCAGCATCTATACATATGCTCCTCATGCTCCGAGGAATCGTACAATGACGGCGAGGCAGTTTCCTTTTTTGATGCCGAAATAATATCCAGCACCGCATCAGCTTGTAGTGTCTCCTGTTTGACAAGCTCGTCAGCGATTTTCCTGATTGCAACTCTGCCCGATTTAACCATCGCTACAGTTGCATGCCAAGCCTCGGCCAGCAGCTTATCCACTTGCTCTGCTACGTCTGGTCGGGTGACAAGGATATGAGTGCAATCATTTGACCCAGCGTACCAACGCGGGGTTTCGTCGACAAGTCCATGCGAAACCGCGAGAGTGGCCATATTGGCAGCTCGGCCCAGGTCAGAATGTCGCCCTCCGCCAGACCCGTCCGTCACTTTCCCGAGCAAAACCATTTCTGCTGCTCGTCCGCCAAGCGTCTGGCGAGTCATGGATTTCAGCTCTTTTAGACCAATCGGACGATCATCAATTTTGCTTGCTGTCATTCCCGCCACAGCGCCTGCCCCACGAATTGAGACGAAAGCCAGGATGTCGGGATTTTCCTCGGCAATGACATACGCATGGCCTGCCTCATGGACGGCAGCGACCTGCTGGTATTCCTCGCTTCGAGCTGGTCCTACAGCTTCCATCACGACAGACAGCAGGTCATCACGCGTCAGCTCTCGTCGCTCCGACCTCGCATGCCGTCGCGCCAGTCGGCACCACTGCTCAACCTGTGCGCCGCTGGCACCTCTCGCGAGGTGTGCGATGTCCGTCAAATCGCCGAGGTCAGTCGCAACTCCAGCGTGCTGCCGAAATATCCCTTGAAGCGCCTTAGCATCAGGCAGAGGGATGTTAATGACCCTATCCATCCGGCCTGGCCGCAACAAAGCTGGGTCGATTTGGCCCATGTCGTTTGTTGCGGCGACAACTACAACGCCCTCTCTTTTAGCTGTACCATCTAAGTGCTCAAGCAAAGCATTAACAGTCTGACGGCAGTATTCGGCGTTGTCTCCCCTCATTTTCGCTCTGTCGACAAACGAGTCCATTTCATCAACGAACATGATAGATGGCTTTACCTCAGCCGCCGCCTCGAAATCATAAGCCATTGCTTTAAGAAAGTCATTTAAATGACCGGCTTTTTGCCACCTTGCATAAGAAGCATGTATAAACTGTACTTCTGCATTACATGTTTGCGATACCGTCTTTACTAAAGACCTAACAAAACTTGTCTTTCCTGTCCCAGGTCTACCCACGAGTAAAACGCCCTTATCGACGTCACGCCAGTCGAGGCGTCCCGCCGCATACTCAGCCATGTCCTGCGCCAGTGACTGGCCCCACTCGACAGCTTCCGACATCCCGTGCACATCCTTAAGTAGCGGGACACTGTCGTCTCCTTCCTTCTCGACTGAGGCGGGGACGCGAAGTAACTTTTTGAGTCTTGTCAGATACTCATCAGGCGTCTGGCTTGGACGCGTTGCCAACGTCAGGTCTTCTGGTTCGATTTTAGCACACTGAGCGTCTGTTAGAATCACAGTTGGCACTGTTCCTGTGTGCATTTCTATCGCTTTTTTTAAATTACTCCAGGTTGGCGGCACTACCAACACCGATTCATCAATCGAGCGGACAAGATTAACGGGAAGTTGCCTTTCTGAGACGGAAAATGCAATTAACGTGTGTCCTAGTGATAAGACTTCTGCTACTGCATCACCTCCGTAATTTCTTTTTTCTGTGCCCCGAATGAATTCGACATATTCGCTCTCATACCCATCTTGGTCAAACCTCTCAAGGTTTTGAACCGTGAGGGTCTCGATGTTTTGTTGTCTAGTCTCAGCAACTAGATATCTCATCGCCTCAGCGAGAGGCGTTGTCCACTTTAGACTAGGAACAACTACTGATACTGCATAACCAGCACTAGTTAGCCATGGCGCATTATTACAGGCTTGACGGAGCATCGAGAGTGCGAGCAACTGAATAAGAGAGGGTTGTACTTGCGGAGTGTCATAATCACCCATGTCTGCAGTGACAGTAGTGACAGACTTGCGTTTGAGAGTGCCCTTCACCATCGTGTGCCTCCCCCTTAATTCGTCCGGTGTTAATGCATTTGCTACCGCTACTCCATTTATGTACCGCTGAGGCTTAATGCTCACTCGCCAACCCCCTTGAGGGCCGCCGTTATATGATCGCCCTAGTTGTGGCGTCAAGCAATAAAGTGGCGGCTGACCACAATTTTAAATTGCGGGCAAACCGGTCACATTCATGGGCGGCAGCTGCTTGGCTGCATGGACGGTGTGGGTTCGAGGGTGGGGCGACAAGTCCCGTCTTGCCCTCCTGATGCCGCGCTCCACCCGAGGAGCTTTCAGATCGCACTGTCATATAGTGTCATCGGCGTCTGAGTTTGCAGCCGCTGAAATCGGGCTTCGGCATGTCCAGGTAGGCTGGAGCCAAGCGGGGTCACCTTTACTGCAACGGCTGCCGCTATCGGGCGCCAACAAGCATCAGGCATCACGGAGGCGGCTGGAGCCGAGCTGGCCGTCCAGCAGCTCGATAGCGAGACAGACCGGATGGGGGCCGTCATGGGCATGCTCGTCGAGGCTGGTCGGCAGCCGGCTTTGGAAAAAGACACATACTCGGGTCCGCCGCATCCAGCAGTCGGGGGGAAGAGACACACATCGGAACCCATCCCCCTACCCCACTTCGTGAGCAACTCCCTGGACGTCCTTGATTCGGATCGGAGTCTCTCCGCGTCGACAGTGTCACCCCTGCCCCCAGGCGGCTTACATGTGGTTTTTTCCAACCTAACATGAGGAAAATTCCAAAGCCCAATCTCTTGTGCCGTCCCACCAGGGCACCCACCAGCCTTATGTGTGGAAAATTCCATGATATGTGTGTTTATTTTCCCCGATTCTGAACCGACTGAAAAAGAGTGCTTTGGCGATCGGGAGTTGAAAGTCTAATAATGTCGGCAGAGAGCCCGACCGCAGGAGCTTGTTCGCCGGAGGTAGCTGCCCCATGCTGAGCCTGAGCCAACCGACCACGACCGACATAGAGCGGGCGAAGGCGACGGACCTAGCGCGACAGTATGAGCTTGCCCTTCAGGGCAGCCCCGACGACGAGCTTGATATCTCGTTCATGCACAGCTCGTTCTGCTTGTCGGGTCTTCCCTTACGTCCCCTAATCGACCGGAGCCAGACTCCCAGCGATAGCACCCTACCTGCAATTCCAGGACGACGCAAGGAGCTGCCTGCATTCTTTCGCCGTGGTGGTTCTTGCTCGTTGAGCATCAATGCCACCAATCTTCAGCTGCCGATTAGCGGTAGAGAAATCTGCACCGGAGTTCCATGGGGCAGTCGCTCAAGGCTGCTCGTTCTATGGGCAACGACCGCAGCCCAACAGAATGACACTAATACTTGGTTGGAGATTGGAAGCATTAGAAGTTGGCTTAAGGTAATCGGTGTTCAGTATTGTCAGGACAGCATTAATGCTATCAAAGACCAGCTGATTAGACTGTCCTTTGCAAGATTTACTATGTTGATGGCTCATGGTGGCAACCAGTTTTTCACCAACGATTGCCTGTTCGAGAGCGGAGTTTTCGAAGACACTGACCTGGAAAACTATGCCGATAACGACCTGACAAATGTTCGCATGCCTCTTGGTCTAAAACTAAGCGATAAAGCCTTTCAGCGCTTTAGCGGACGTGACGCAATCCCTGTCCCGACTCAAGCCTTAAGGACGATTGCAAATAACAGCATGGCAATTGATCTGTTTGTCTACATGCTGTTTAAGCTGAGAGCAATTCCGGAAGGCGAGACATTTTTGATTAACTGGAAATCTTTAATTGGTCAATTTGGCAATGGTGAATCTAAGTCTCGGTTCATCAAGGACTATAAAGCCTCAATCGACCGCGCCATTGAAGCGATGTCGTGTGCAGCCAAGGTGTCAGTAGACGAAGAAGGTTTGCGGCTCCACCACGTCAAACCAGCGGAATTCCGCAGACTGTTCGTGGTTTCGCCCAGCACCTCGACGACGAGCCGGATAACCAGGAACAGGTTGGTCAACCGCATCATGCCTGCGGCTATTGACCCAGCTAAACAGTCAGTCTTGGAGTTGTGACAATGAAACGAGAAAGCCGCCAGTTGGAAGCTGGCGGCTTTCAGGCGACGGTATCGCGTCCGAATATCGATATCGCATGGGGTTAAGTTTGGCGACCTGACCCAGCGAATCGGTTGACGAATCGGACATTAAGGACCTCGACTCGGAATCGCAAGCGAAAACTTGCGTGCTTGAGAAGTCTTGCGACTACCTAGCCTTGTGTACAAAACAAGAACACTGGAGTCGCACTATGTCTACCCGTTTAGCAATCCTACATGCCAGCTGGTTAGAGCATCCAGAAGTGGGTGCCGATGAAATCGCTGTCCTCGCCGTCCTAGCTCTCCATGCTGACCGCAATGGCAGCTGCTTTCCCAGCCAAGGACTTCTTGCTCAACTGTTAGGGCGCAGTCGTCCATGGGTGTGCAAGATTATCGGGAAGCTGGTTGAACTCGGAATCCTCCTAAAGACCAACCAAGTGCGTGCACATGACGGCGGCAACAGGGCTTGTCTCTATAAGCTCATTGCGCCCGAGGCCAAGGCAAACACCCCTACCCTGCCCTCTCAGACGAGTCACCAGCCTGACAGCGACGGTCAGCCAGAGAACAGGGCATGTCACGAGCATGACAACATAACAACTGAAATTAAACAAACAGAAGAGACTCCCCCCGCCTGCGACGCTCTCGATTTTGAGCCGGTCGGTCAGGATTCGGAACGTCCAATTCAGATTGCAACAATTCCAGCTGAGGATTGGCAGCCAACTGACGAATCATTGATGTGGGCGCTTGACCGCTTTCCCGAAACCGACTTGCAAGCTTCCAGGGACCGCTACGTCAATAAATGCCGAGCCAAAGGCTATCGGTACATTTGTCATGATTCGGCATGGAGAAGCTGGCTAGCTGATGATGTAGCCAGGGCCTCCAGCCAATCTTCCATGACAAGCCGTGGGAGAGTGCCGCCTTCTTACTCAAAATTTGCCGCCTGGAGTTCTGTTGCCGCCGAAGCTGGAGCACGTCGCCATGCAGCGTAGCCACGCCTCGCCAGTGATTCATGAGGCCCAGCCGTCATATACGCTAGCCCAAGTCCAAGCTGCCGCCGAGCCTGTCTCACCACGAGTTGCCGCCCTCCTCGCCCCTACTCGGACTGTTCCGCGCTCTGGCGAACATGGTTTCGAGGGCCTGACCGAAATATGGGAGCCTAGGCCTGTTTCGCCAGCTGATATCCCCGAACTTCGGCGCCAGCTCGACCAGCTTCTTGAAGTCCTAGAGCCAGCTGATGGCGGAGCTTGCTTAGCAAGGATTTTTGGTCTGCTCGCGCATTATCGCCAGACTGAGTTGCCGCCTGAGGTCGAGAGGTGCATTGCAAATGATTTCCTCGAAGACTTAGGCGAATACCCACTTTGCGTTCTCGAGTCCGCCTGCCGGACATGGCGACGTGACCCAGTCAGGTTCAAATACCGTCCGCTCCCAGGCGACTTACGGAAAATTTGCGCGGAGCTAATCGAGCGGACAACGACGGCAGCAAACCGCATCAGAAAGCTGTTGGCGATTGCAGAGCGAGAGTTGCCGCAGATAAATCACGCCGCCCCGACCGGCAATGCCGCTCGGACTCTTGATGTGCGCGCTCGTGTAGTCGCCTTGGCTCAGGCTCGACGAATGCCCTGAATCCAAAAGTTTGGCATGTGCAAAACTTTTAGAAACGACCTGACATCGCCCCGACCCGTTCACAGCGGATGGCATCGACAGCTGATTTTGCCCAGCATGAGCATGGGATTGACGCTGCAAAAGTTTGGCATGTGCAAAACTTTTGGGTTTCTGCTCGCCTGCCGGTCTGAAAACGTGGTCGAGCAGCCACATTTTTCCGCATGAAAGGGTCAATCTGCAGGCTATGTAGGTTTTGCTTTTGACGGGAGAATCCACAATCGGCTAAAAGATTCCTACGAGTTTGGTGTTCAGAAAGGGCGCTTCAATGTCCCCAGGCAGTCAGAAAATCCCAAAACGGTTAGTCATTGGGAATTCGAAGGGCGGGGTTTCCAAGTCGACCACCACGCGCAACCTCGCAGTTGCCGCAGCCGAGGACGGGTTGACCGTCGCAACGGTAGACTTAGACACACAGCGTAGTCTGTCAGATTTCTTTTCTCGCCGCCCAGCCGAGGCATACCCAATTGAAAACTACACTGCGACGATGTTCGACGTTGCAGACATTAAAGACATCGTTGGGTACGACATTGTAATTATCGACACGCCGCCGTTGGTGACAGAAGGCAGCGACGCGAACGAGGTTCGAAATAGCGAGCGCCTGCGAAATCTTTATGAGTTGTTGATGCTTGCCGACATGGTTCTTGCAACTACGCTGCAGCAACACGAGGACATTACCTCGACAGAAGCTTGGATGCGGCTTTTGAAAGCTCTTGGTGTCAAGTCTGCAAGTCTTTTGTCTGCGACCACTCGGCGAAGCGTTTCATTCGAAAACGCTAAACGGCGACTGAATAGGGTCGGGATGGTTTGCCCGATTGACGTTCCACGATATGAAGATATTCCCGCTTCGACCCTTCAAGGTCTCGGAGTTTGCGAAATTCGAAAGTGCAAAGGCGCTGATGATTTTCGCGGTGTTTGGCAGTTTGTGAAGAATCAACTCGAAATCTCGGTCGTGGAGTAAGTCACATGGCACTGGCAAAGCAATTCCCAAAACAGCCTCGCCAACTAATCGAGGATGCGGCCACCGAGAGCAAAGTTGAGGCTGCGCCGGAAAATACCCAAGCAATTCTTCAGCACCATGAGCAGCGTGCTCAAGAGCCGGAAGTTAGACCACTGCCAACAATTGTAAGCAGTGCCGTGACCAATCTGCCCGCCAATTTGAGTGGCGACACTCTGCCAAAGTTCTCGACCGTCCAGGAATGTGCCGACCAAATCAAAGTACTTTGGTCACAAGCCCAGCACTGCTTTGTAAACATTGGACGGCATCTATTGGATGCGAAGGAGCGGTTGCCACACGGCGAATATGAGTTGATGATTGAGAATGATTTGCCGTTCGGAAAATCGGTTGCTCATGCTCTTTCGACGATTGCGAAGGCTGTAATAGCGAAGAAAGTCGAGGAGTCGCTTCTGCCGACCGACTACACGACTTCGTACCATATTGTCACTTTGCCAGATGATGAGCTTAAACTGGCGAAAGAGCGCGATCTAATTTCGCCGAAGACGACCCGCAAGGAAATCCTGGAATTTCGGAAGAGCTTGAAGCAGCCAGACACGAAGGTTGCTCCGGCTGATATGAAATCGTTGCGCAAAAACAAGGTCAAGCTAAAGAATCAGCTAACGAGGCTAGAAGAGCAAAAGTCCCAGCTGGAGCAGGATGAGGCTCGCCTTCGAGCCGAATTGGTTGATGTCGAGAAAAAGCTATTGGCTGCCGAGGAAGCCCAACGTCAGGCATTAGCAGAGCTGGCATAATAAAGGGTAGGGAGTGACAGAGATTAAGTGTTGGCCCCTGTCACCCAATTAATGACAATTCGAAAAGCGCCAGGCAGTAGGGCAGGGGCGTCATGAATAGTAGCATCCAGACCAGCAATGAGTATTGCGCAATGACGGGGCAGGGGGGGGTGGCTTTTTTGAACATTTGTGTTGGCCATCGTAATTAGGCCCTTGTTTGTACAAGCAGCTCTTACGTTAGTTTGAACTGCTTGTACAAATCTCACTGCTTTACATAGATAGAGAAGGAGGCTGGTTCGCGGCAGCTCGCTCCAGAATCTTAACAATAGCGACATGACCGTTATAGGCCGCCCAGTGAAGTGGCGTGTCGCCGAACTCATTGTGTGCGTTAACATCAGCACCCTGGCTGACAAGATATTCAACAATGGCGGCATGGCCATATTTGGCCGCCCAATGTAATGGCGTGTTGCCAGACTGGTTGCGTGCGTTCACTTCAGCACCATTAGCGACGAGAAACTCAACAAGCGCCGCATAATCATATCGGGCCGCCCAGTGTAGTGGCGTGGCGCCATACTCATTGCTTGCGTTCACATCGGCACCTCTAGCAAGCAATCGCTTGGCTTCATTGAGGTCATTGCGCTGCACAGCAGTAAATAAGTCAGATGACATGATAATAACTCCTTGAAAGTAAGCTGTGAGAAAATTTATCAATACCTTGATACTTGGGGTAGGGCAGGGGGCTAGTTTCAAATTGATGGTGATGTCGGCTCGTTTGCGTCCGCTCTCTCCAGAATGTCGATAATGGCGGCATGACCGCTCCTGGCCGCCCAATGAAGTGGTGTGTAGCCGAATCTGTTGCTTGCGTTCACATCAGCTCCATGGCTGACAAGATATTCAACAATGGCGGCATGGCCATATTTGGCCGCCCAATGTAATGGCGTGTTCCCAATTTTGCTGCTTGCATTCACATCAGCGCCGTTGGCTATCAATCGTTTAACCGCATCGAAATCATTGAGCTGAATCGCAGCAAATAAATCAGATGACATGATAATAAATCCTCTATTAATGAAATGATCTGGTAATAAAAACAATATGACGCTTCAACGCATGTGTCAAATCTATGAAGAGACACATTAGGACTGCGGAAGATTGGCTTAAAGCAACGAGTTGCCTTTCTGGAAGGCAGGCTCGATGAGATGAGTCGCCTACTGTATTCAATAATCGAATATAAAAAGCGTTCGAAGAAACTCCATAAAAGACACAAATGACAAATCATACTGAAGACATTGGCATATATCGCACTAAGTGTAGGCTTGCGCGCATCCTCAATTAAGATAGTTGCTAATAAGCTTCTGGCAGGAAGCATAATTGTTGAACTCCTCTTCGGACATTCGCTGGCCGTTAATATACCACTGTTCTGTTAAAGAGCCACCGCTCAAAGCTTCTATTGATACAGCAGGACCACTGTTGCAATCCAAACGCCCACCACGATACATCATAGTGACAAATGCTGGTGTACCAGCATGTAGGGAGTACATTGTTTTTATCAATGAACCTCCAGCCTCCGCCAACTCTGATTCTAGTTTACGAAACTGTTCACCTGTCAGTTTTATCTCATTATTGCCCTGACCCGTGCGACCGCGCACTATCCATGTGTCCTTACGGAAGCTTTCCTGCCCAGCAATTACCAATTCTGAATTATTAATATTGCTCATAGCCTTGTGCCCTCATATTCAATGGGTAATGGAAATAATTATATAATATAGCTATGCAAAGCTCAGCCTCTTGTGGACATTGTTAAACTCAGAATCGCATCGCCACATGGATATGTATTATGGCCGTTTTCTATAAAATTGTGCTGGACGAACAACTAAAAGTGATCAACAATCTCATATTCAAAATCTGACACTTGAGGTCTACATGTCAATCGTCGTTCGCGCTGTTAAGGTCACTATTCCTGTTCCTGATGACAAATTTACATGGGAGTTAGTCCCGTTACCTGGCGCACCAGGATCTAAGAATTCACTTATTAGTCTAGAGATGTCCTACGGTGATGGCTCGATTAAGCTGAATCTTAAGGGCGGAACCCTTCAGAAGGTCAAGACATCGAGGGATGCCGCACCAGGCGGATTCATTGTGATCCAGGGCAAGCTCAGCGGCGCCGGCACAGAAATCGCAGAGGCGGGCGCAACGTACCAAGCCCCTAAGGTGACAGTTTAGACCGAGCCGATGTCCAGTCCAGGCTTGGTCGGCGGCCGATGTGTGCATCTTGCCCGAGTGCACACATCGGCCGTTTTTCATGTGCCCGTGAGAAAGCAGAGAACAATTAAATTGAAATTGTGATCTTAATCTAAACAATGAAACAGCCCGCCAAAAGAAGGCGGGCTGTTTCATTGTAAGGTCTGGCTCTTTACGTTACCCGCAATGTTTAGGTGTGGCAGCCTCGGAATAACAAAAGAGTTTAGCTTAAGAGAGAGTGAAAGAAGCGGAATTCGCGACAAACTCCACAAGACAATATATAGCACCATTCTATGACAGTGTGAAGCATTATATTTGGGGCGCGGCCTTATAATCAAAAATACTTGTTTATGGCCTAAATGCAACTCCACAGGATAGTGACCTTATTTTGCAAAGCAATAGGACCTTTGGAAAAGTCACTGACAAACTAATGTTCGTAAATATAATCAAGCAGCTGCATGCACATGCATTAAGTTCGCCATTGCCAAAAAAAAGCTTCAAGGATTAATCAAACCGCTCGACAAATTCAAACAGTGATCATAACCTAAACAAATAAACAGCCCGCGCATAAATGGGCGGGCTGTTTATTTGTAAGGTCGGGCTCTTTACGTTATCCACAATGTTCAGGTTTGGCAGCCTCGGAACAACAAAAGAGCTTAGAGTGAGAAGGTAAAAGAAATGGCATTCGCGACGAGCACCACAAGACAACATATAGCACTCATTTTTGCGAGTGTGAAGTGTTTTCTACAGGGTCGTGCCAATAAATTTACTTATTCATTCTTTTCTGACCTAATTGCAACACTGGCTGCCCCATCACGGGGCGGATATGGCCGGTTGGATTAATGTAGACGACCCCGATGCGCCAGTATGGGACGAGAGAACTGCTCCATTAGCTGTCTCTAACGTCGTCCAACTTGCTGGTCGACTCAATCGGTCACCGAACCACATCGTCCCTGGAGTTGCTCGGTACAGGCGCCCACGGGCTACTGCAGACATTATCGATTTTCCAGCTGGTCGCTGGAATTGCGACCAGCACGGGGAGCTGCGCCGGACGGTCGCTAAGGGCCTAAACAAGGCCGCTGCAGCTCGTCCTGGCCTTGCAGACCTTGCAGACAGGCTTCTCCCACGCCTGCCTGGCATGGTTCGGGTATCGGACAATATCAAAGGGGTTGGCGGACAACCGACCTCGTGGGTCGAGCCAATACGATATGCGGTTGGCAGGCCATGGATCGCTTTCAACAACGACCGGTTTGTAAACGCAATTACAATCGACTGCGATCACGACGACATGGATTTGGTAGATGGCCTGATATGGAAATCAGACTTGCCGCCGCCCTTGATTGTCTCTGATATGGCTACAGGACGATACCATGCAACGTGGCTGCTAGCGGCTCCTGTCCATGTTTACGCCGGTGCTGCTCGCAAACCTCAGAAGGCGTTGGCCCTGGCCAGGGCGCTGCTCACGTCTGCGCTCAGGGGAGACCCAGCGTACACCAATTCGCTTACAAAGAACCCGTTTGCTCGAAAGAACAGCCTGACCGGTCCGCTGAAACGCAAAGCCAATGCACTTTATGATGAGACTGTCGTCGCAGCTTGGGAAGACCAGATTTTTCTTTGGGGAGTGGATGACCGAGGAATGCGGCCCTGCGAACTGACCGATATCATAAAATGTCTGAGAGATGATTATGAGCCAAGCTGGCCTGGTCGGAAGAATATCAAGATAGTACGCAGCTCGGAAGGTCGAAACACAACCTTATTCGATACAATCCGAGAATGGTCTTACAAGAACTTTGATGCCTATTACGGGGATTTCTTTGCGGAACTGCTACGCTTCGCAAGGCAAGTTAATTCAGAATTTGAGCGGCCACTGAAAGATGGCGAGGTATACTCAACTGCCAAATCTGTTTCCAAGTTTATGCTCACAAAATGGAATGGTCGAAAGAGAGAACGCACTTTAAATCTCGGTGTTATGACAAAAGAACAATTAATTAACCCATCCATGACGCTGATCGAAAAACAGAAAGCCGCTGGTGCTTGGTCGAGGAGGAAGGTTAGAAATAAGACCGATAGACTAATACAAGAGGGTTATGAGCACTTTCATAAGCAGCGTCCTAGCTCGGTGAAGATATGTACTCAGAGAGAGCTAGCGGAGTTTACGGGGCTGTCGCTGAGCACAGTAAAGGGGAGATGGGCTGAGTTTAAAAAGGTACAACACGCTACACATCAGATAATCCCAGCGGAATCTCCGTCAGGCATGAAACACGATGGCCTCTCAAATGGGGCACGCAATCCAGAAAATATATGCCAGCTAGAGCCTGGAAGTGACATCTATAGAGAATCTGACGTCGATAATGGCTTGATAGCCTATCCTTTGGGTGTTGTCCGAAAACTCTCTGATGTCAGATCTATAATTGCTGTCCCTATAAGACCTGACAGCCAAGTTAGGAAAGGCACTTCTGATATTTCTGGAATCCATATAGATGGTGGAATCATTAATCTCACTGACGCCATATCTAAGCGAGAGTCCAAGTTCCTGCCTGATATCACAAGGTACTTATGGCACTCACAAGGTGACCATGACGATAACAGGACAGAAGTCACCAATATGAAGAAGAGTAGCTATGCAGTATCGTAGGCAAGCCACACTTAACTATTATTTATTATACTGATAAAAAGCTCCATACGCAGCGCTTTATTATTCAGCAATTAAAGAGGCAATTCCAAGGCCTCGTGGTTGTTCTGTTCCTGGCTGACGTACGACAATTGCCGTAACCATTAAATGTTGTGTTATACGTTGCGACGCGGACTGATATGTTACCAAAATTGGTATTTGAAACTTCCATGCATACCGACCCGCTAACAAACCAGATGTCAGCAATATAGCAGCACCTGTTGGAACAGCAGTGGTTACATACTTGTTTTCTACCACGTCCTTCAAACTACCAGAATCATTCAAAGCCTTTTTGAATCCAATCCAACCCTCACGAGTAAAAATAACACTAGCTGCATTCATAGCATCTCGATAATTTGCGAAGCTTAGCGTATATGCCTGCGTAATTCCATTGGTCAACCAAGTGGTGACCTCGGGCAGAGTATTTATTGGCCTGTCAAGGGACGGCATCTCTTTTAGGAGGCCATCATTATCTGTGGCAAAGTACCTTAACATAGTGGGGCGAGTAGCTAGATAACAATTTAAACCAACCGAGGCTATCAGAGAAACAGCCATAACAGTAATTATCTTCATCATTTTACAATGACCCACTCGCGCATTGATATCACGAGCGAGCACGATCGCAATGGCCTCATCAGCCTTACGTATAACATTACCAGAAGCCACAGTTGTAACAGAGACTCTTGGTGGTAGCTGCTTTCTGACCGGAGGCTTTGCTTTCGTTATAGTCATCAAATTAACCTCGAACGAAAAACTTCATATTTCAAGACTACACTGAGTAAGTATATATGTGGAATTAAAAATGCAACGATTACTATGCGCTCTATTATGGGGGTGTTTGCTGTTGTTAAGCATACTTCGCTAAACCAGCTTGGTATTTGTCATACGCTGACCGTATGTAATTCTGTAAGCTATTATTTGAGCACTTTATAAATGACAGGAGAAGATATCGTTTTGTGTGCCGCGCGATAAAACATTGTCTTTTTGAGCATCATCCTCCAAGATAAATACTAATCCGATAAAAGTAACCATGGTTTGGCCGCAATGAAATCAATGAGCCTATCAAAGCTAATTAAAGAGATATTCGAGCATTTCTGCCGAATAACAATACTCTTGTTAACGTGCAGTACTCTATGTCTTTCAGTATCTAGCAACTCACTGGCTGGTGACTCGACAACAATTGACCATCCGACGAATTTCAATTGGCATGTAGTGCATGCATCTGATGCGACAAAAGCGTACAGTGTAGACAATACTGGGATACCGAATTGTGGTCCTGGTAATGCTCTTACTGATACAGGGAATGGTTTTTCATGTATGACCCCTGCCAAGGGCGACACTGGTGCAACAGGAAGCCCAGGTTCACAAGGGGCGCAGGGTGTTCAAGGGCCTGCGGGGTCTACTGGTGCAACAGGAAGCCCAGGTTCACAGGGCGCGCAGGGACCGCAGGGTGTTCAAGGGCCTGCGGGGTCTTCGGCATCCTGTCGTGTAGGAAATGTCTGTTGGCAAGACTACGATACGTTGTGGCACTGCAGTCCAGTATGTATTCCATGAGCCACGAAACTCATCAGGCCATTCAGAAAGCAGTTCTCACAGAACAGCAACCCCAAATTCAACAGGGGCCGCGAAACGGCCGAGAACGCGGCCACGCACGATCCGCCGGAATGCACATGAAAACCGTTGGAAATTTCGGATATCATGCGTTGGCATGTAGAACTTAAACAGCGATTTGACACATAGATAGATTCCTAGATGTTATGTTCAGCTGTTTAAGACGAACGATATATTAACAATCAAATGTACCGAGAAGTACACTATTATGAAGCTCACCGTGTACAAACATAAAATTTTGTGCCGTTACACAGCAGTGAAAATAAATTGGAATGCACACAGTTTAGAATTGAATGTTGACAAAAATAAGTGTATATAAGTTCAACATCAAGTGGGCTAAATAGCAGAATGGAATTGAGTTAATGGGTATGTTATGGGAAGGCAATGAACAAGTCATTCGTACTATCAGGGTAATCGCTGAATTCCTCGCAATAGAGATTATTGTATGCTGTTTGGATATGGACGAAAGTGAAGAAATTGAGCTTCGTGTCCATGCGTGCAGGAGTGGAATGCTGAGTGACGAGTTAGAGGAAATTGAGGCTGAAGTCACATCGCCAGCATTCGTTATGGCGCTATCATATTTGTCATCCGAGGACGTTAGCGATGCACTCTGTGCAATGCGTCGCCCTGAAAATTCGGCATTGGTAGCTGGATTTCTGGCTGAATGCTTTGGATCAGGGACTGTTAGGGAAATGCTCAGGGCCATCTGACTTCTTCGATGTCCAGAAAGACAGCAAGGAGGTCAGACGGCCCTCTCTACCTTATAGGACGGTGACTCCGGAGCGTTCTCTGCCGCTCTCTCCAGAACCTTGACGACGCCGACATGACCTTCTCTTGACGCCAAGTGCAGAGGAGTACTGCCACCGTTGTTGTTCTTGTTCATATTAGCGCCCTTGCAGGCTAGCATTTCGGCAATACAAATGTAACCGTGTTCTGCCGCCAAGTGTAATGCAGTATCGCCCGCCTTATTGACTGCATTCACATCAGTACCCAAGGCTATTAGAAGTTTGGCTGTGGTTGTATAGTCAAATCGCGACGCAAGATGTAATGAGGTTTCGTCATCACTGTTAGTTGCGTTCACATCAGCACCATGACTGACTAAGCATTTAACATTAGCGGCATGACCATAGCTGGCCGCCCAGTGTAATGGTGTGTGGCCAACTTTGTTTCGCGAGTTCACATCTACACCAGTTTTCAGTAGGAACTCAGCAATGGCAACATTACCTGAACCAGCGGCCCAATGTAAGGCCGTGTTGCCAATCCTATCGCGAACATTAGCATCTGCGCCTTGCAAAACGAGAATACAGACAATGTCGATATGACGAGAACTAGCGGCCCAATGTAATGGAGTATTGCCAGAAATATCGATAGCGTTCACATCTGCATCTTGGGCAATTAAAAATTCGACAATGTCGACGTGACCAATCGCCGATGCCCAGTGAAGTGCCGTGCTACGATATGTGTCGCATGAATTAACATCAGTGTCTTGAGCGATTAATCGCTGAACTGTATCTAAATCGCCTCGTTGAGCGGCTGCAATCAAATCAGGCGACATGGTAATACTCTCTTATTAATGTCTTGGAACATACATTGAAGCATACGGTAGGGATGGCCAAAGAACAATTGTATTCAACAACCGGAAACGCTTCCGGCAAGGTTATTAATGGAACAATGATAAGAAAGAGCTTCATCTGAAACAGCCAGAATCGCTTGTTCAGCACGTGGCAGCTTTAAAAAGCCGCTAGCTATTGGAACCCTGAATTTAAAACGAAAAAGCGTTTAAAAAACAGTTGACTCAGAGCGAGCTTGTTATTAAAAGAGCGCCTATACATATGAGCACCAGTAAACATTGCAACGAAACTGGAGGCACTCATGGGAACCAGACTTAGCGAAACAGCCCGCTCTATCATTGCCATGCTGCATGGCAATGCGCCTGATGATCTAGAAACGGTGCCAGATACTGGCGGCGTAGGCAGGGGACTTTTAAAACATTCCGCCAGTGAGTTAAGCCATTTACATACCAGAGAGCACAATCATATCGGTCTGTGTAATCGTAAAACCCTCAATAGGGACGATGCTACACAACCAAGTCAGAGCCTCACGCCACGACCGCATATCCATGAGAATTATAGCAACCAGCTTATTATTTGTTTGAATGATGAGCGACTCCGGAAAAAGCTTAGTAAACATATAAGGGGGCAGGGGAGAGAAGCAGACCCACACTACCTGGCAAAGAAAAAGGCTTACGCACGAACTCATAACTTTAACAACATCGGCTCTCCGCCAAGCTAACTCGAAGGCATTGGTCAATTTGGCTCGCTAGCGATATACCGAGTAGCCCGTCAAAATACCGACAAGGCTATATACAAAAAAAGTAACCAGGTAAGCAGCTTCTCAGCCCCAAAAGCGGAGGTCAGCAATGAAAAGCATGTCCTTAGGCATACTACTGATGGATAGCACTCCAACTGGCCCGACTTATGTACATGGCCTAGATTGGCTAGGCTGGTGGTGGTCGGTTAGCAGAACAAAGCTACACGATTTAATAGCGATGCTTGAGAAAAACCTACCTGCCGTTTATATTCTCATTGGTACCGATCCGAACGGTAAAACAAATGCCTACGTGGGCGAAACGGACAATATCGGTAAACGGCTGGCTGCACATGACAAAGACACATCAAAAGACAACTGGCACAAGACCTGTGTGTGCGCTGGGAAAGGGTATTTGACTAAAGCACATGTCAAGTTTCTGGAGCGTCAGATCATCGACGACATTACTGTTGCAGGTAAGGCAAGGCTTTCTAACATTGCTATGCCAGAACGAGTATATTTGCCTGACCGCGATCTTGTCACCATGAATGTCTTCGTGAATCACATGAGAACAGCCTTCATTGCCTTGGGGCATGACTTCCTATGGACGGAGCCTGTTAAAAATGATGTGAAGTTGCTGAAGAGCGAGCTAAAGTTCGTATTAAAGAGCCGCAAAGAACCAGGAATGTTCGCTGAAGCGCTGGAAGTGGATGGAGAATTTATCGTCACGGCTGGTTCTTTAGCAGCAGCTGATAAAACAAGCTCGTATAACCACTACCGTCCTAAGCGTGATTCCCTGAAGTCGGAAGGCATCCTTGTGCCTGAAGGCTCGATGTACCGCTTCACCCAAGACGTCTCGTTCGGAAGCCCGACAGCAGCTTCGTCTGTAGTTCTTGACCGAAGCAATAATGGCCGAACAACATGGATGGTGCAAGGGACAAAGAAAACCTATGTTGATGTCCTCAAAGAGCTTTCATCACACTGACGCCTCGGCTCGTGTCATGTGCTTCTGTAACTAATCAGCAAACTGCAGAAGCATATGGAGCTTGTCGGTTGGCGAGGCGCGCAAGAAAGGCGATGAGAGACTGGTGCGGGTTGGCTCTACATGCTATGATACTGCCGCGCAAAACAAATACCCTGTACCAGCGAAAAACACACGGCTCTTTCCATAAGAAACCTTATGCGACCCAAACGGCACCCGCAAAAAGGGTCTGGGATAACATACGCGCGCTCAAAAGTCTGATGAACGGTGGCTGCTTGTGTCGGCGTTTGAGGTCCTGGCGCCTTGATTCCGGTCGGTAGTTATGGTTCCTGAGATGCGGCTTTCAGGGACGATGGACGCATGGTCAGCGACCGCCAACACGTTGAGAGAATACTCATCCCCGCGCTCATGACCACGATTCTGACCGGAATTCAGAATGGGATGAGCGTCGAGCACAGGGTAATCATCCAGCCAACCATCGACCTTCTGACCGCTGCTATGCGCGAGCCGCTCGCTGACGTGCCTGCAGATAGAGCTGATAAAATCGTTCGTCGTTCGATGAGAGCCGTTACCGCCGCCAGCTCGCTGAACGGCGCCGACAAGTGCAGCATCCAGTGGTACGCTATCGCAAGGCTGACGGTCATTTTGTCGGATGTCATCCAGATCGGCCAGGACAGCACCTTTGCGATGGCCTGGGACAAAATGACAGGCGAGCTTGGCTTGGACTCCACCCTGACGGAGGACGACATTGTCAGTGGCGACGAGCTGGCGGGGCAGATGCTGCTCTGTCTCCAGAGTGAAGGCTATTTTCAGTCGGCCTGACCATGCTTCAGGTCCCGCTAGCAGGTGGGTGGAAACCCGAACCTGGGACGTACCAGGTTCGGGTTCGTATCTCATCCAATTACGACTGGCGAACCCGAGAGATGAACCGCTCCACCTCCTGTGACAGGCTTTGCGACTGAGTGCCGAGATTGTTGGCCGCTGAAAGGGTCTCATTGGCGCCACGGCCAGTTTCATTGGCGGCCTGCGAGACACCGGAAATGTTCGAGGAAACCTCTTGAGTGCCCTTCGATGCCTCACTAACGTTCCGTGCAATCTCGCGTGTTGCCGCCCCCTGCTCCTCGACGGCGGACGCGATGGTCGTCGAAATCTCACTCATGCGTTGGATTGTCCCAGTGATGCTCTTGATGGCATCGACCGTGGTCCCAGTCACGCTCTGCATCTGGCCGACCTGCATCTGGATTTCCTCGGTCGCTTTCGCCGTCTGATTGGCGAGGTTCTTCACCTCGGAGGCCACCACGGCAAAGCCCTTGCCCGCCTCTCCGGCACGTGCCGCCTCGATGGTGGCGTTCAGGGCGAGGAGATTGGTCTGGCTGGCGATTTCGTTTATCAGGCTGACAACGGCGCCGATTTTCTGCGCCGCTTCGGACAGACCGTTTACCGTGGCGTTTGCGCGGTTGGCCTCATCGACCGCAGCAGAGCCAATTTTCGTGGACTCCGAAACCTGGCGAGAAATCTCGTTGATTGAGCTGGTCAGTTCCTCGGTTGCCGACGCCACGGTCTGGACATTGGCCGAGGCTTGTTCGGCCGCTGCCGCCACCACGGTGCATTGGCGGTTGGTCTGGTCAGCATTGGCAGACATGGTTTGAGCGGTGTTTTGCAGCTGGTGTGCTGCAGACGAAACCCCTGCGACCACATGGCTGACGCTGGTCTCAAAATCTGCAGTCAGACGGTTCAGGGTTTCCATCCTGGCAAGCTTGGCAGAGTCCTCAGCGCGCTTCCTCTCTTCCTGCTGCGCCTTCTCGATAGCTGTATCCTTGAAGACCTGAAGGGCCTCGGCCATATCGCCTATCTCATCGCCCTGACCACGAGACGGCACCACGATTGACACATCACCTCCGGCTAGGCGTCTCATTGCCGCTGTCATCGCAATGATGGGTCGGATTAGACCAAACCTCGAAATCAAGGCCCCAATAACCACCCCAACAGCTATGCCCCCGATTGCTACAACGACCATCAACGTCAGAAGAAAGTCCTTCAGTCGGTCTCCCTCAGAATTTATTTCATGGCTCTTGGAGTCAATAGCATCAACCAGCGATTTAATCTTTTCCTGGAGAACATTAGCTTGCTTTCTAGACTCGTGAACCGAATCTTCGATTTCCAGCCTAACACCCTCCGCCTTGACATCCCTGTGTTTCTCAGCCCTGGCAATAGTGGTTTTGGCACTGGTCAGATAGTTCAGATATGCACTCCGGATATCGGTGATGGCTGCACGCTGCTCGGGCGGAAGGTCTTTCTCGACAATGGCCAGCCGCTCTTCGAATTGCTTGCTTGAACCCAGCAGAACTTGGGATGCCTCGCCCATCTCACTCGGGTCCATGCCCATGCGATACTCGGCGCGGTTCATGATAATAAGGTTCTGGTTCATCCGTGCGCCAGTTTTGGCGAGCGTGCCATACAGCGCAACTCTATCCAGCATTGAACCCATGTTGGATAGACCACTATAACCGATTGTGCCGATAACAATCGAGCTTGCTGCCATAATCGCGATAATAATCGCAATCTTTTTAGCGATAGAAATGTTTGCAATGATGCTCATAGCTGATTACTCCATCTTGCTTTACTCTTGAAGCAGCGCATCAAGTCTCATCGGTATCATCAAAACAATCTGAAATAACAATGCAAAGTCATGAAACCGATATGTTGCGCGCAGGCTGCGCTTGTCAGTGCGAATCAAGACAGCTTGGTCTTTATGGCTGCGACTAAATCGATGACATCATACGGCTTTGTCAGATAGCGGTCAAAGCCTGCATTTATTCCTCTCTCAATCTCCGAAGCTGCTGCAGCGGCGCTCAGAGCGAATACCGGAATATCATGAGTTGCCGTATGATGGCGCAGTTCGTCAAGGGCGTCGAAGCCACTCATGCCAGGCAAATTGATGTCCATCAGAATGAGCTGCGGCAGATGCTCTCTCGCCAGTGCAATGCCCTCCTCGGCAGTCTTTGCTGTGAGCAGGCGCGTTCGAGGTATCTTAGAGACAATATGCGCGACGAGTTCAAGTCCGGAGGAACTGTCATCAACGCAGAGAACTGTACGCGTGCCCTGAATGCCCTTATCGACGACTTCGTCATTGTTCGTCGAAGTCACGAGGTCATTATCTGCAATATCCGAATTGTATACAGGAATATCAACCCAGAACCGAGAGCCCTCACCGAATTCACTCGAAAATCCAATGCTACCATGCATCAAGTTCATCAACCTTCGTGACAGCGCCAGCCCTATGCCAGTTCCTTCAATTACACCGCTCTCACGGCCAAGACGGTTAAATGGCTCGAATAGTTCAGACTGACGCTTTTCAGGAATCCCCTGCCCGCTATCGGCTACGACAACGCGAACACAGTCAGGACTTAGCTGCTCACTGTAAATATCAACCCGCCCACCGCTGCGATTGTACTTAATAGCATTGGTACCTAGATTTATCAAAACCTGATTGAGCCGTGTTCTATCGGCCCGAACATCTGATAGACCATCGACAGTTCTAACCATAACAATTATGCCTGCCTGCTCACCAAGTGGAGACAGCGATGCAGTAAGACTGGACAAAAGCGCGTTTACGTCTATCCGTTCGAACTCTATAGCAACCTGCCCAGCATCAATTTTTGAAAGGTCTAGCAGGTCATTTATCAAGGAAAGCAAGTGCCTTCCGCTTTGGAGTATATGGCCAACGCTGATACTG
>SESG01002855.1_pt1 | contig 24180 bp, 22 predicted proteins | sample 3171421 | NCBI WGS metagenome assembly SESG01 (sample SAMN10866946, study PRJNA518727) | freshwater metagenome | biome: subpolar coniferous forest; feature: holomictic lake; material: water; isolation source: holomictic Lake 227, 6 m and 8 m depth | place: Canada: near Kenora, Ontario | collected...
TCGCCGCCATCGATACCGCCACGCCCACGCTCTCCTGCGCCCTGCTCGAGCTCCGTGCGGGGTCGGTCGAGGTGCTCACCTCCCGCACCGACCGGCAGGTCTCGCCCGGACCCGGCCACGGGACCCGCCTCCCCGGCGCCCTCAGCGACCTGCTCTCCGCGCTGGGTCGGAAGGTGCACGAGGTGGAGGGTTTCGCGGTGGGGATCGGCCCCGGATCCTTCACCGGGCTGCGCATCGGCCTCGCCACCTGGAAGGGGCTCGCCTACGCCAACCGGCGACCCATCGCCGGCGTGTCCAGCCTGGCGGCGATGGCCCTGGAGGCGGCCGCGGCGCTGCCGGCCGGGAGCGATGCGGTCCTCGTCCCCATGCTCGACGCGCGCAAGGGCGAGGTCTACGCCGGCTTCTACCGGGTCGCGAACGGCGCGGCCGAGCCGGTCCGTCCCGAGGAGGCGCTTCCCCCGGGCGCGGTGGCCTCGCGTCTCGCCGGCCTGGGGCGCGTGCTCGGCTTCGGCGAGGGCTACGAGGCCCACCGCGAGGCGATGGAATCCGCGCTGCCGCTGCTCGCGGGTGCCCCGTCCACCCCTTCGGCCGATGCGGTGGGGCGGCTCGCGGCCCCGCGCCTCGGTGCCGCCGCCTACGACGACCAGGCCCTCTTCGCGCTCGAGCCCCACTACGTGCGCAAGAGCGAGGCCGAAGTGAAGTTCCCGAACGGGATCCCCTGATCATGCGCGTCTTCCTCACCGGTGCCACCGGCCTCATCGGCCGTGCCCTCGCGGAGTCCCTCCTGGCCGACGGCCACGAGCTGCTGGCGCTCTCCCGCCGCGCCGCGCCCCAGGGGCTTCCGGCCGGTGCACGCCTGGTGACGGGGGACCCGGGGCTCGCCGGGCCGTGGCAGGACGAGCTCGCCCGCTGCGACGCCTGCGTGAACCTGGCCGGCGAGCCGGTGGCCGAGGGGCGCTGGACCGAGGAGCGGCGGAAGCGGATCCGCGACAGCCGCGTGCTCTCCACCCGGAACGTGGCCTCCGTGATCGGCGCGGGCGGCCCGGCGGTGCTCGTGAACGGGAGCGCCATCGGCTACTACGGCCCGCGGGGCGACGAGGTGATCGACGAGGCCTCCCCCGCCGGCAACGACTTCCTGGCCCATCTGGCGCTCGAGTGGGAGGAGGCCACGCGCGCCGCCGCCCGGCGGGCCCGCGTCGTGCTCGTGCGCACCGGCATCGTGCTCTCCCCCGACGGAGGAGCGCTTCCGCGTCTGGCGCTGCCCTTCAAGATGCTCGCCGGAGGCGCCATCGGCGACGGGAGCTTCTGGCAGTCCTGGATCCACGTGGCCGACCAGGTCGGGATCCTGCGGCTCGCGCTGCTCGATCCGGAGGCGCGCGGCCCGGTGAACGCCACCGCCCCGGATCCGGTGCGCAACCGGGACCTGGCCCGGGCGCTGGGGCGCGTGCTGCGCCGCCCGAGCCTGCTCCGCGCGCCGGCCTTCGCCGTGCGGGCCGTGCTCGGCGAGATGGCCGAGGTGGTGCTCGCCAGCCAGCGGGTCCTGCCCCGGCGTGCGCTCGCGCTCGGCTATCGCTTCCAGTGGCCGTCGCTCGAGCCGGCGCTGCGAGATCTGCTCCGGGAGGGAGCCCGACGATGACCGAGAAACCGCTGCAGCTCGCCCTGGTGGGGGCCACCGGGTCCGTGGGGCGCGCCGTGCTGGAGGATCTGGAGGCACGCGACGTGCCGGGGATCCCGCGACTCCTCGCCTCCACGAGGTCGGAGGTGGACCTCCTCGAGTTCCGGGGGGAGGAGTACGAGGTGGAGGCCGTCTCCGAACGGTCCTTCCGCGGCTGCGACGTCGCCATCCTGGCCGTACCCGCGGCGGCGGCCCGGGAGCTCGCGCCTCGCGCCTGGGCCGATGGGTGCCTCTCGGTGGACCTCTCGGGCGCCTTCCGCGCCGAGGAGGGGGTCCCGCTCGTCGTGGCGGGTGTCAACGACGCCGACGTGGCGCGCGGGTCGGTGCGAGGGGTGGTGGCGTCCGCCTCCGGCCCGGTGGTGTCCCTCGCGCTCACGCTCGCGCCGCTCCACCGCGAGGCCGGTCTCGTCCGGGTGGTGGTCACGGTCCTCTTCCCCGCCTCCAGTGCGGGGCGCGCCGGGGTCCGGCAGCTCGAGCGGGAGATGGTCGCGCTCCTGAACGGCGAGGAGCCCGAGCCGTCCGACCTCTCCCACCGGATGGGGATGAACCTGGTTCCGCAGGTGGGCGCCTTCCTCCCGGGCGGGAGCACCGAGGAGGAGGCCGCGGTGGGGAGCGAGCTGCGCCGGCTGCTCGCCGCACCCGGACTCGGGATCACCGCCACGGCGATCCGGGTCCCGGTCTTCTACGGTCATTCACTTATAGTGAATATCGCGACGGCCCGTCCGCTCACCGTCGAGGCGGCCCGGGCGGTGCTGCGCGCCTCCCCCGGGCTGAAGGTGATCGACGACCCGGCCGGGAGGGTCTATCCGATGCCGATGCTGGCGGTGAACGACGACGCGGTGCTGGTGGGGCGGGTCCGGGAGGACGCCTCCCAGCCGAACGGGCTCGACCTCTTCGCGGTGGCCGACAACCTGAGGCGCGGGGCGGCCGGGAACGCGGTTCGCATCGCCGAGGCCTGGGTGCGCCAGCGCCTTTCTTAGAGGCTCGCCACCATGCGGATCCTTGCCAAATTGGCACGCGGGAGGGGCGCCGCCAGCCGGCTTTGCCAAAAAGGCGGCCTCGGCCCGCCCCCTTTGCGTCCGTCGGCGGCAACGGGAGCTTGCATGGCTGGCCCCTCCCTTGCAGAATCGCGACCCATGCTCCGCAAGGCCACGCTTCTCCTGATCCTCCTCCCCGGGCTTGCCCTCGGCCAGACCACCGCCGGCACGGTGACCGCACTCGTCACCACGCAGAGCGTGAGGGGGCAGGCGAACCGCGCCGACTGCGCCTCCAGCACCACCCTCTCGACCTGGACCCTCGTCACCTCCCTCACCATCGCCGCCGGCGACAAGTGGCGGGTGGCCACGGTAGCCACCGGCACCGGGTGCACCACCTCCGGTGGCGTCCCCACCGGCATCTTCCAGGACGTCCTCGCCACGGCGGCCACCCAGGCCATCTCCAGCATCCCGGTGAATTCCATGGCCACCGGTGCGGGCGTGACCAGTTGCACGCTGGCGACCGATCAGGACATCAACCTGTGCGTCTATTACCTGCCGCTCGGCCTGACCACGAACTGGCAGCTCGCCGCGCAGGGCACCTTCAGGTTTCAGCTGGCCGCCCCGCCCGCACCCGTCATCAGCGGCTCCACGCCCGGCGATTCGCAGCTCTCCCTCAACGTGACCCCCGGTACCGTGACCGCCGACTACCAGGCCACCACGGGGGTCACCTTCACGGTCACCTGCACGCCTCCGACCGGGACGGCGGCCACGGGGGGCCCGGGCAACGCCGGCACCATCGTGTGCAGCGGCCTCACGAACGGTGTCGCCTACAAGCTCACCGCGGTCGGCTCCAGCGTGGCGGGCAATCCCGGCGCGACCTCCGCGGTCTACCCGGCCGGCACCGACACCACGCCGCTCCCCTTCGCGGACTTCTGGAGTACCTACAAGGCGGTGGGAGGGGTGGAAACCGGCGGCTGCGGAACCGGCGGCGCCGGCGCACTCGCCCCCGTCCTCGCCGTCCTGGCCCTGCTCGCCGCCCGCAGGAGGCGCTCGTGAAGAAGGTTCTGCTCGCGCTCCTGCTGGTCACCGCCCTCCCGGCCGCGGCCCAGACGCCGGTCATCAGCTGGAAGGAGTCGCCGCGCTGGGGTTCCTTCCAGGTCACGGTGTCCCCCTTCGCCCCGAACATCGACTCCGAGTTCACGAACGCCCTCCCGTACGCGGCCATCTTCGGGACCGACCGTCCGCTCATGGTGCAGCTCCAGTTCAACAAGTCGGTCTGGATCACCGAGTTCGGCACGCTCGACGTCGGGGGCGGCATCGGCTACTGGCAGATCTGGGGGCAGGGGATCTACCAGGACAGCGCGGGGAACACGCTGCGCGGCGGCACCACCTCGCTCATGATCCTCCCGGTGCAGCTCCAGGCCGGCTACCGCTGGGAGTGGTTCTACGAGCGGTTCAGCGTCCCCTTCGAGCCCTACGTGCGCGGCGCGATCATCGACGACATCTGGACCGCGAGCGGCCAGAGCGGGACCTCCTCATGGGTCACGAGCAACGGAACCATCCAGCGCGGATCGGGCGGCACCTTCGGGTGGTCGTTCACCGTCGGTGTCGGGCTGGTGCTCGACTTCATCGACACCACGCTGTCGCGCCAGATGGACTACGACATCGGGATCAACCGCACGCTGCTCGTCTTCGACTTCACCCGGTCGAGCGTGAACAACTTCGGGTCCTCGAAGAGCTGGCAGCTGGGCCCGTCCTACTGGGCCTGGAGCGTCGGTCTCCAGTTCGTCTTCTGACCGGACGCCGCTACGCGATCACCCCGCGGCGGCGCCCCACCTTCACGAACGCGGCCACCGCCCGGTCCACCATCTCCGGGGTGTGGGCCGCCGAGAGCTGCACGCGGATGCGGGCCTGCCCCTTCGGCACCACGGGGAAGCTGAACCCGACCACGTAGATGCCCTCCGCGAGCAGGTCGCCGGCGAAATCCACGGCCAGCCGCGCGTCGCCGAGCAGGATGGGGACGATGGGGTGGAAGCCGGGTCGGAGCTGGAAGCCGGCCGCCGCCATGCCCTCCCGGAAGCGCCGGGCGTTCTCCATCACCCGGTCGCGGAGCCCCGTCGAGCCCGCCAGCAGGGCGAGCGCGGCCAGGCTCGCCCCGACGATGGGCGGTGCGAGCGTGTTGGAGAAGAGGTACGGGCGGGCGCGCTGCCGCAGCAGGTCTACCACCTCCCGCGGACCGGCCACGAACCCCCCGGCCGCGCCCCCGAGCGCCTTGCCCAGTGTGGAGGTCATCACGTCCACGCGCCCCTGGACTCCGAAGTGCTCCGCGGTGCCGCGACCGGTTCGCCCGACGAATCCGGAGGCGTGGGAGTCGTCCACCAGCACGAGCGCCCGGTGGCGCTCGGCCAGCGCGCAGATCTCGTCGAGCCGGGCCAGGTCGCCGTCCATGGAGAAGACCCCGTCGGTCACGACCATGCGGAGCCGGGCGTCGGCAGCCTCCACCAGGCGGGCCTCGAGGTCCGCCATGTCGGCGTGCGCGTAGCGGTAGCGGCGCGCCCGGGCCAGCCGGATCCCGTCGATGATCGACGCGTGGTTGAGCGCGTCGGAGACGATGGCGTCCTCCTCGCCGAGCAGCGCCTCGAAGACGCCGCCGTTGGCGTCGAAGCAGGAGGAGAAGAGGATCGCGTCGTCGAATCCGAAGAAATCGGCGAGCCGCCGCTCCAGCTCGCGGTGCAGGTCCTGGGTTCCGCAGATGAAGCGGACCGAGGAGAGGCCGTAGCCCCGGCCGTCGAGCGCCTCCCGCGCCGCGGCGAGCAGCTCGGGGTGGCTGGAGAGCCCCAGGTAGTTGTTGGCGCAGAAGTTGAGGACGCGGCGGCCGCCCACCTCGATCGAGGCGCCCTGCGGGGACTGGATCTCCCGCTCCTCCTTCCAGGTCCCGGCGGTCCGGATCTCCGCGAGGGCGCGGGCGAAGACGTCGCGAGCGAGGTCGTTCACGGGAGCCTCCTGGCTAGAACCGGATGAGCACCTTCGGATGGGCCTGGATGCGCTCCTCGAACGGACCGGCCTCCCAGCTGGAGAAGGGCACGATGGTGTCCCGGCCCTCCTGCAGGATCACCTTCCAGATCTGCTCCTGGATGTTGGGGCGCGTGGACTCGAGGAGGTTGCGGGTGATGTGCCAGGTCTCGAAGATGCGGCGCCCCACCACCGCGTGGAGGCTGATGCCGTCCACGATGACCCGCTCCAGGCTCTCGATGACCGCCTCGCCGCTCTTCAGCCCGAAGAGGATCACGTGGCCGCCGCGCCGCACCGCCGAGATGGCGGTGTTGAGGGCCGCGTTGGAGCCGGACATCTCCAGCGCCACGTCCACCCCCACACCGTCGGTGAGGTCGTGGATGGCCCGGGTGATCCCCTCGTCGTGGACGTAGGCGGTCGCGGTGGTCCGGGTGGGCTCGACCACGGCGTCCGCCCCGAGCTTCTTCGCCATCTCGATGTGGGAGCGCATGGGCTCGACGCCGATCACCTGCCGGGCGCCCAGCGCACGGGCCACCGCGATGGCGAAGAGGCCGATGGTTCCGCAGCCGATGATCGCCACCGACTTGCCGCGGAGGTTCACCTTGGTGCAGGCGTGGACCGCGTTCCCGAAGGGCTCCTGCAGCGCCGCCACCTCGGGCCGGATCTTGGAGACGTCGGTGGGCCAGAGGGCCTGGGCCGGGAGCTTCACGTACTCGGCGAAGCAGCCGTCCAGGCTGATCCCGATGATGCGATCGGTGGCGCAGACGTGGTTGTCGCCGATGCGGCACTGGTAGCAGGTGTTGCAGATGATGTGGCTCTCGGTGGAGACCACGTCGCCGGGGCGAAGCCCGAAGTCGCGCGTGGCCTCGGGCCCGGCCTCCACCACCTCGCCGAGCAGCTCGTGGCCGATCACCCGGGCGTCCTTCCCCTCGGCCGAGAGGGTGGACTGGATCATGTCGCCGAAGGCTCGGCGGAACCAGATGCCCCGGTCCGACCCGCAGAATCCCGCGAATCGGGGCTTCACGATCACCATCGAGGCGTCGCGGTGGTCGCGGCTCACGTCGAGCTGCGGTCGCGCCACCTCCTCCTTGCGGAGGCCGCGGGTGGTGCTCCAGGGGTCCTTCTTGCGATCGTAGACGAGCGCCCACATGGTCGATTCCATCGGCACCTCGGGTGCAAGGTGAGGGAGAGTCTAGCCGGGCGGGTGCCCCGGGGCGCCGGGAAAGGAGGAGCGCGACTTCCGATTTCCGGGTCGCGCGCCGGTTCGAACCGACCCTATACTCTGCGTTTCATGGCATCCCCGACCTTTCGCCGCTGGCGCTGGCGCATCCTGGGCGGCGTGGTGGCCGTGCTCGTCCTGGGGATGGCGCTCCGCGCCTTCCTGGGTCCACGGGTGCCGGTCTACCCCGTGGAGCGGCACGACCTCGTGCAGCGGGTGGTGGCGAGCGGCCGGGTGCTGGCGCCGGCCCGCATCCAGGTGGGGAGCGTGGTGGTGGGGCGGGTGGTGCGCGTCCCCGTCGAGAAGGGGGACCGGGTGAAGGCCGGCGACCTGCTCCTTCAGCTCGACGACGTGGAGGCGCGGGCGGCGCTCGCCCAGGCGCGGGCGGCCGCAGCGCAGGCCGCGGCCCGGCTGGAGCAGGTGGAGGTGGTGTCGGTCCAGGTCACCTCCGAGGGGCTCCGGCAGGCCGAGCTCCGACTCGCCCAGACCGAGCTCAAGCTCACCCGGCAGCGGACGCTGGCCGAGGCCGGCTCGGTCAGCCGCTCCGACCTCGACGACGCCGTGCAGGCCCGCGATCTGGCCGCGAGCCAGGTCGCGCAGGCGCGGATCCAGGCCAGCGCCGCCGCCTCGGGAGCCGATCGGCGCGCTGCGAAGGCCGCGAGCGAGCAGGCGCGGGGAGCCGAGCAGGCCGCAGCCGCGCGGCTCGACCAGCTCTCGGTGCGGGCGCCGGCCGCCGGTGTCGTCACCGAGCGGGACGTGGAGCCGGGGGACGTGGTCCAGCCCGGCCGGCCGGTGCTCGTGGTGGCCCGCGACGGGGAGACGCAGCTCTCCGTGCAGCCGGACGAGAAGAACCTGGCCCAGCTCCGGCTCGGGCAGCCGGCCACCGCGTCGGCCGACGCCTTCCCGGACCGGGCCTTCCCCGCCCGGGTGGCCTACATCTCCCCCGCCGTCGATCTCTCCCGGGGCACTGTCGAGGTGAAGCTCGACGTGAAGGACCCGCCCCCCTTCCTCCGGCCGGACATGACCGTCTCGGTGAACGTGGAGACCGGTCGGGACGGGGAGGCGCTCGTCCTGCCGGCGGCTGCGGTCCGGGACGCCGCCAGGGATCCCTGGGTGCTCGTGGTGCGCGGAGGGAAGACGGAGAGACAGCCCGTGAAGCTCGGCATCCGGGGCGACGGCGTGGTGCAGGTGCTCTCCGGGCTCACGACAGGGGAGGCCGTCGTCTCCCCGGCCGACCCGGTGGGGCCGGGGCGGCGCGTCCGCACCGGGCCGGCTCGGTAGGCGCCGCCATGCGATTCGAGTGGTTCATCGCCATCCGGTACCTCCGCGAGGGGAAGGCCCAGACCGCGCTCGTGCTCGGGGGCACCACGGTGGGCGTGGCGGTCCTCATCTTCCTCACCGCGCTCATCAGCGGGCTGCAGCGCTCGCTCGTGTCCCAGACCCTCTCGGCCCAGGCCCACGTCCTCGTGAAGGCGCCGGAGCGGGTGGCCCGGCCGCTCCCCTCCGACGCGACGACGGCCGACCACGTGGAGAAGGTGCCCGACCGCATCCGCTCCATCGAGCAGTGGCAGCAGGTGCTGAAGGCCCTCCCGGCCATCCCGGGCGTGATCGCCGCCACCCCCACCGCGGCCGGCGCCGCCTTCGCGAGCCGCGGGCCGGCCACGAAGTCGGTGGCCCTGCGGGGGATCGATCCGGAGAGCTTCGCGAAGGTGATCGACATCCTCCCCCGCATGAAGTCGGGGCGCTTCGCGCTCGAGGGGGCCGAGGCCATCATCGGCTCCACCCTGGCGAGCGACCTGGGCGTGGTGGTGGGGGACAAGATCCGGATCACCACGCCGGAGGGGCGCGGCGATGTCTTCACCGTGGCCGGCACCTTCGACATCGGGAACAAGGAGGTGAACGCCCGCTGGGTGTTCATCCCGCTCCGCTCCGCCCAGACGATGCTCGACATCCCGGGCGGGGCCACGACCATCGAGGTGAAGGTGGACGAGATCTTCGAGGCCGAGCGCGTGGCCCGGGAGATCGCGAGACGCTTCGGCCTCGGTGCCGACAGCTGGATGGAGCTGAACCAGCAACTGCTCGTGGGACTGCGCTCGCAGTCGGCCTCGAGCTGGATGATCCAGGGGCTCGTGGTCCTGGCCGTGGCGCTCGGGATCGCGAGCGTCCTCGGGGTCTCCGTCATCCAGAAGTCGCGGGAGATCGGGATCCTCAAGGCCACCGGAACCTCCACGGGCGCGGTGCAGCGCATCTTCCTGCTCGAGGGGGCGCTCGTCGGGGGGGCCGGATCGATCCTGGGCGCCCTCATCGGCTCGGCGATGGCGATCGCCTTCGCCGGCCTGGCCCGGAACCCCACGGGTGAGCCCCTCTTCCCGGTCGATCTCACCCCGGGGCTCTACCTGGGAGCCTCGGCCGTGGCGCTCCTCACCGGGACGCTGGCCGCCTGGTTCCCCGCCCGGCGCGCCGCCAGGCTCGAGCCGGCCGAGGTGATCCGCTATGGGTGAAGCGGCCGCCGACGTCATGCGGCTGGAGGGGATCACCCGCGACTTCGGGGAGGGGGAGGCGCGCGCCCAGGTGCTCCGGGGGGTGGACCTCACGCTCCGTCGCGGCGAGTTCGCCTCGCTCATGGGCCCGTCCGGATCGGGGAAGAGCACGCTGCTCCACATCATGGGGCTGCTCGATCGGCCCACCGGCGGGCGGGTGCTCCTCGACGGTCAGGACACCGGCCGCCTCGACGACGACGGCCTCACCCGGTGCCGGGGCCGGACGCTGGGATTCGTCTTCCAGTTCCACCACCTCCTGCCCGAGTTCACCGCGCTGGAGAACGTGATGATCCCCATGGCCGCCGACCGGGGGCGGTTCGACCCGTCGATGCGCGAGTGCGCCCAGGCGCTGCTCGGCCGCGTCGGCCTCCTGGCCCGCGCCGAGGCCCGCGCCACCACGCTCTCCGGAGGTCAGGCGCAGCGGGTGGCCATCGCCCGCTCCCTCGCCATGAACCCCAAGGTGGTGCTCGCCGACGAGCCCACCGGGAACCTCGACACCCACACCGCCGACGAGGTCTTCACGCTCCTGCGCGAGGTGAACCAGGCCCAGGGGGTGACCTTCCTCGTCGTCACCCACGACCGCAGGCTCGCCGAGCGGACCGACCGGATCATCGAGATCGTGGACGGACGGGTGGTCTCCGACGAGCGGAGAGGGGCGCGGTGAGCCCGTGACGGAGGTCTCCCCCGCCATCCGGGCGGCCGCCCGGCGCTCCCTCGCCCTGCCGGCCGAGGCCCTCTCCGCCGAGTGCGAGGAGGAGTTCTTCATCGCCTCCGGCCCCGGGGGTCAGCACCGGAACAAGACCGAGAGCGGGGTTCGCCTCCACCACCGCCCCACCGGGGTCACCGTCACGGCCACCGAACGGCGCAGCCAGGCCCAGAACCGCTCGGCGGCGCTCACCCGCCTGCGGGAGCGACTGCAGACCCTCTCCCACGTTCCCCGCCGCCGGGTCGCCACGAAGCCCACGCGCGGTGCGAAGGAGCGGCGGCTCGCCGAGAAGCGCCGGACCTCCGAGAGGAAGAGCAGTCGTAGTGACCTGGAGTGAATGAAGGCGGCGGGCGCCGTCAGGCCCGGGCGCTGGGGGGGCCGGGCGGCGGCAGCGCCTCCACCAGCCCCTTCTCCACCAGCCGGTCGACGGCCTCCCGGACCTGGGCGGCCGGCGTTCCGCACGCGTCGAGCGACCGCGCGATGTCGGCGAGCGCCGTCCGGCCGTGCCGGATCTCCGCCATCACGATCCCGTCCGTGGGGAGGAGACCGAGCGGTTCGGCCCAGCGCCGCTCGGCCAGCGTCAGCGCGTCCCGCCCCATGGAGCGGACGGACGTCACCGCGCCCCGGTAGCTGGCCTCGGCATCGATGCCGGGCGGCGAGAGCACGAACCGCTGCCCACGCGGCCAGGTACGCCCAGGGCTCGGCTGCCTTGCGGAGAACATGCTGCTACCCTTGGACCCGTCCCCCGGGGGTGTCAAGGAGCCCGGGCCGAACCGGAGCGTTCCTGACCCCCGTCCGCGAGACCCGCCCGCGCCCCACCGCCTGCCTGAACTGCGGCTCGACGCAGGTGGACGCCTTCTGCGCTGCCTGCGGGCAGCGGAACGTGGACATGCGCATCCCCGCGCGCGACCTGGCGCTCGACGCCGTGGAGGACGGCCTCTCGCTCGATTCCCGCGTGGCCCGGACGGTGCTCCCATTCCTCTTCCGGCCCGGCCTGCTCACCGTCGAATGGACGACCGGCCGCCGAGCCCGATTCAGCTCCCCGCTCCGGCTCTACCTGCTCACGAGCTTCGTCTTCTTCCTCGCGACCTCCTTCTCCGCCGACGTGTCGCCGGCCTTCCGGTTCGATGAGTCGCAGGACGAGGCGGAACGGGCGGAGGCGACGCAGGAGGGCACTGCCGACGACGCCCGGTCGGTGGTCCCGACGGGCACCGCGGAGCAGCACGAGAAGCTGCGCACGCGGGGCTGGCTGGGGCGGACCGTCGACGACCGGTGGAAGGCCTTCGAGGCGATGTCGCGCGAGGAGGCCGTCACCCGGGTCCAGGCTGCCTTCCGGGAGTGGATCCCCCGGGTGATGTTCTTCCTCGTGCCGGCCGCGGTGCTCATCCTGGCGCTCCTGTGGCCCCGCCGCTGGTTCTCCGAGCACGTGGTGCTCGCGCTGCACCTCCACGCCTTCGCCTTCACCATCTTCACGATGCTGTTCCTGGTGCGGTTCCTGCCCGAGGGAGGGGTGCGGGAGTTCCTCTCCGCGGTGCTGGGCCTGTCGCTCCCCGCCTGGTTCCTCTTCGCGCTGCGCCGGGTCTACGGGCAGCGCTGGCGCCTCACCCTTCCCAAGGCGGCGTTCGCCTCGCTCCTCTACCTCGTGGCGATGGGGATCGGCCTCGCCGGGGTGGCGGGGCTCGCGCTCTACTTCGCGTAGCGCCCTGGCTACGTGGCGACGCGAACCAGTTCCACCAGGGGCTCGTCGGGGCCCGGCGGGGTCTCGAGGTCCACCTGGCACTCGACCATCCAGTCCACCTCGCCCGCCTCGTCGACGATGCGCTGGACGGCCTTCCACCGGCGCGGCACGAGCTCCTCCAGGAAGGTGTTGTCGGGGCGGCGTGCGCGCGGCGTGACGTCGATGCGGGAGTGCTCCGCCCAGTAGGGCGCCATCGCGTCCTCCATCCGGCGCGGCGTCCATTCCTCCCCGGCTCGCTGCCGGACGAGCGTGGCGGCCTCCTCGAACGACCGTCGCGACAGCGCACCGAGCAGCCGGTGCAGGTCGGCGCGGACACGGGCCGCGAACCCCCGCGGGTTGGTGGCCGGGTCGAGCGCGTAGGCGGGCGCGGCGGGTGCCACCTCGGGGCCGGTGGCGCGGACCGGCGTGGCCGCACCATCCCCCGCGCGCATCCGCTCCCACTCGTCGAGGAGGCTCGAGTCCACCCCGCGCACCGTGGTGCGCAGGAAGACGAGCACGTCCTCCATCGCCTCGTCCCGGTAGGTCTCCGGTACGGTCTGGACGAGCGTCTTGTAGGCCTCCGAGAGGTAGCGGAGCAGGACCCCCTCGCTGCGCTGCAGCTCGTACTCGCGGACGTAGTCGTTGAAGGACATGGCCCGCTCGACCATCTCCCGCGCCACCGACTTGGGGCGGATGTTCTCCTTCCCCACCCAGGGGTGCAGGGCGGCGAAGGCGTTGAAGGTGGCGTAGACGAACTCGGCGTTGGGCTTCGGGTACTCGACGTGCTCCAGCTCCGCCATGCGCTCGTCGTACTCCTTCCCCTCCGCCTTCATCCGGGCCACCGCCTCGCCCCGGGCCCGATCGAGCTGCTTCCAGAGGACCACGTCGGGATCCTCCAGGATCGACTCGACCTGGGTGAGCACGTCGAGGGCGTAGGTCTCCCGCTGCGGGTCGATGCGGGGCAGGCTGTCGAGCAGGTAGAGCGAGAGGGTGTGGAAGAGCGAGAAGTCGTGCTGCAGCCCGCGCGCCGGGCGCACGTGGCGTCCGCGGTAGCCCTCCACCGCGTGCAGCTCCAGGAGCCCCGCCATCCGCAGGGTCCGGAAGCGCTGGGCGGCCAGCCGCCGGTGGCGCGATCGCAGGACGTCGCTGCCGTGGGAGCGGCCGATGAGCTCCACGAGCCGGCCGTACCCTCCGCCGCGCTTCCCGGTCTCCCCCTGCAGCAGGTTGAGGAGCAGGCCGAAGGTGACCTCGAACCGGCTCTCCAGCGCCTCGGGCGCCCTCGTCTGGAGCCGCTCGAAGGTGTTCCGGTCCCAGGGCACGAACCCCTTCTGCGGCGGCTTCTTCTTCTCGACCTTCTTCCCGGCCGCCTGCTTCTCGGCGATGCGCTTGTTCTCGATGACGTGCTCGGGAGCCTGGGCGACGACGTAGCCGCGCTCGTCGAATCCCTTGCGCCCGGCCCGTCCGGCGATCTGCCGGAAGTCGCGGGCGGAGAGGAGGGCGGTCTTCTCGCCGTCGAACTTGCAGAGCTGGGTGAAGAGCACCGTCCGGATGGGGATGTTCACCCCCATGCCGAGCGTGTCGGTGCCCGACACCACCTTGAGAAGTCCCTGCTGGGCCAGCTTCTCCACGAGGAGCCGGTACTTGGGCAGGAGCCCGGCGTGGTGCAGCCCGACTCCGTGGCGCAGGTAGCGCTGCAGGTCCTTCCCGAAGGGGGTGTCGAACCGGAAGCCGGTGAGCGCCTCCTGGACGCGCGCCTTCTCCTCCCGGGAGGAGAAGCGGGCCGACATGAGGTTCTGCGCCTGCTCGGCTGCTGCACGCTGGGTGAAATTGACCAGGTACACCGGCGCCCGCCCGGCCGTGACCAGCTCCTCCAGGGTCTCGTGGAGCGGGGTCTCCTGCCAGATGAAGTCGAGCGGCACGGGGCGCTCGTCGCTCCGGACCTCGGCGGTCCGGCGGCCGGTGAGGGTGAGGAGCCCCTCCGAGATGGTCGCCACCTCGCCCAGCGTGGCCGACATGAGGAGGAAGCGGGCCCGGTCGAGGAGCAGGAGCGGGACCTGCCAGGCCACTCCGCGGTCCCGGTCGCCGTAGTAGTGGAACTCGTCCATCACCACGGCGTCAACCCGCGGGCGCGCCTCGCGGAGCGCCAGGTTCATGAGGATCTCGGCGGTGCAGCAGATGATGGGGGCGTCCCGGTTCACCGCCCCGTCCCCGGTCATCATGCCCACGTTCTCGGGGCCGAAGAGGCGGCAGAGGTCGAAGAACTTCTCGTTCACGAGCGCCTTGATGGGGCAGGTGTAGAAGGAGCGCTCCCCGCGGGCCATCGCCTGGAAGTGGAGGAAGCTCGCCACCATCGACTTCCCCGACCCGGTGGGAGTGGCGAGCACGACGTGCTGGCCTCCGAGGAGTTCCAGGATGGCCTCCTCCTGCGCGGGGTAGAGGGTGAGCCCCGAGGCGGTCGCCCAGGAGACGAAGCGGTCGAGCACCTGCCCGTCGTCGAGGGCGGGTTCGCCGGGAGCGGGGAGGAGCGCGGCCAGGGGGGCTTCGATCGCCATCAGGGCACCGGGAGGGGACAGCCGAGCGCGGCGGCACGCCGGGCGGCGTCGAAGGGGAGGGGCCGGGCGCGGGTGGTGGCCCACGCCCGGTGGAAGGCAGCGCAGGCCTCCTCGCGCCTTCCGAGCGCGGAGAGCGAGACCGCGGCCGCGACGCCGTAGGCGGGGTTCCCGGGGTCGATGGCCTCGGCCGTCTGGAACTCGGCGAGCGCCCCCCGCCAGTCGCCCACCATCGTGAGGGCCGAGCCGAGGACGTTTCGCATGAGCGGGTCCCCGGGTGCGGCCTGCACGGCCCGCCTGGCCTCGACGACCGCCTCGTCGTTCCGCCCCATGCGGGAGAGCGCGGCGGCGCGGTTGGCGAAGAGCGAGCTCTCCCCGGGGGCCACGACGAGCGCCCGGTCTACCACCGCGAGCGCCTCGTCGGCGCGCCCCATCTCCAGGAGGACCGCCGAGTAGTTCCGGCCCAGGCTGGCCGCCCGTGCGGGGTCCGCCACGACTCCCCATCCCTTGCGGTAGGCCGCCTCGGCGCCCACCAGGTTGCCCCGGCGCGCCCGGGCCAGCCCCAGGTTGGTCCAGGCGCGGGCGTTGCCGGGCGAGGCGCGGGCCGAAGCCTCCCAGAGCGACTCGGCCGAGCTCCAGATCCGCGCCCGTCCGGCGAGAGCCACTCCGAGCAGAGCGAACACGCCGGCGGCCAGCACGGCGCCGGCGCGGCGCGCGTTCCCCGGCTGCAGGAACCGGAAGAGGAGAGCGTCGAGCCCGACCACCACCGCCAGGAACGGGCCGAGGCAGGCCAGGTAGACCCGGTGCTCCACGGCCAGGTCGATGACCGGGATGACGGACGAGGTGGGGGCGAGCGCCGCGAACCAGAAGAGGATCCCGAAGGCGGCGAGCCGGTGGGCCGGGCGGGGACCGTCGGCGCGCTCCGCCCGCAACCAGAGCCAGCCGGCGAGGAGGAGCGCCGCCGCGATGCCGGCGCCCGCCAGCAGGACCGGACCGTCCACGCCGCGGCTCGGGACGAAGCTCCGGTCGAGGGCGAGGGCGTCCGGCCAGGCGAGCAGCCTCAAGTACAGCCAGACGACGCGGAGCTGCGTGAGGAGGTAGGCACCGGTCGGCAGCCCGGCCCCGGCCGACCCGACGCCGCCACCCGGCGCCGACTCGAAGTGGCGCAGGTGCAGCACCGCACTCCAGGCCGCCAGCGGGAGGAGCGGGGCGGCGAGGAGGAGCGCCCGGGAGGTCCGGCGACCAAGCCGGCGCGCGCCGCGCTCGTCGGCGGGCGCCACCACCGCCCGATCGAGGAGGAAGATCCCGGGCATGGCGATGGCGGTGGTCTTCGCACCCATGGCGAGGATCCAGGCCACGCCGCCGCCCGCCCATGACGCCGCACCGCGCCAGCCCAGCCCGGTCGCCGCGGCGCGGTCGAGCAGCGCGAGCGACAGGAGGACGAGGAGCGCGGCCAGGACCTCGGAACGCTGGGCCGCGTAGGCCACCGACTCCGCCTGGATCGGGTGCAGCGCGAGGAGGCCGGCAACCGCCAGCGCGACGCCGCGGGGGCGAGGATGGCCCGACCGCCGGAGCAGGGAGGAGAGGAAGGCGTACGCGGCGACGACCACCCCGAGGTGCAGGAGGAGTCCGACCAGGTGATAGCGGAAGGGCTCGAGCCCCACGGCCCGGAAGTCGAGGGCGAAGGTGGTCTCGGTGACCGGTCGGCCCGGCCCGAGCATCTCCGGAAGCGACGGGATCCGGACCGCGCCCGGCCGCCGGAGCGCCATGTTGGACTCGATGCTCCCCCAGTCGTCGAGGACGAACGGTCCTGGGAGCGCCGGGAGATAGGCGACGGCGGTGCCGGCGAGGATCGCGGCGAGCGCCAGCCACGGCGCGGCGCGGGCCAGGCGCGAGGTGGGACCGGATGGGGTCAAGCGGGAAGTTGGATCTCGTTCCGCTCGAAGAGGGCCTTCAGCTCGTTCTTGGCGACCGCCTTGGAGAGTGCCTCGGCAGGTTCCACGAGCCCCCGCTTCACGAGATCGAGCAGCGAGTCGTTCAGGGTGGTCATGCCCACCCCCTTGGCGGTCTGCATCACCGACGGGATCTGGAAGGTCTTCCCCTCCCGGATCAGGTTCGCGACGCTGGAGGAGACGAGCAGGATCTCCATGGCCGCCACGCGCCCCCCGCCGATCTTCTTGCAGAGGACCTGGGTGACGACCCCCTTCAGCGACTCGGAGAGCATGGTGCGGATCTGGGCCTGCCGGTCGGTGGGGAACTGGTCGATGATCCGATCGACGGTGGACGGGGCGCTGTTCGTGTGGAGGGTGCCGAACACGAGGTGGCCGGTCTCCGCGGTCTCGATGGCGATGGCGATGGTCTCGAGGTCGCGGAGTTCGCCCACGAGCACCACGTCCGGGTCCTCGCGCAGCGCGGCCCGCAGCGCCGCCTTGAAGGACTGGGTGTGCGTGCCGACCTCCCGCTGGTTCACGAGGCAGTGCTTGTTCGGGTGCACGAACTCGATGGGGTCCTCGATGGTGATGATGTGATCGTCCCGGTTCCGGTTCACGTGGTCGATCATGGAGGCGAGGGTGGTGGACTTGCCGGAGCCGGTGGGACCGGTCACGAGCACGAGCCCCTTCGCGAGGAAGCAGAGGTCGAGGACAGCCTTGGGGAGCCCCATCTCCTCCGCGGAGCGGATGGTGGAGGGGATGAGCCGCATCACCGCGCCGATGCCGTGCCGGTCGGCGAAGACGTTGACGCGGAAGCGCCCCTCCGCGGTGGCGGTGGCGAAGTCGGTGTCGTTGCGCTCCTCGAACTCCTGCCGGTTCTTCAGCGGTGCGATCGACCAGAGCATGCCGGCGAGCCGCTCCGGATCGAGCGGGCCGAAGGAGTCCGCGGTGACGATGTCGCCGTCCACGCGGAACGAGGGGGGGTGGCCCGAGGCGAGGTGGATGTCGGAGGCCTTGCGGGCCACGATCTCGTGCAGGAGCACCTGCATCGCCTCGCTGACGTCGTCGGGCAGCGCGACCTGGGGCGGCATCTCCTGCTTCGGCGCGGCCGCTGCCCGCTCCGGGGGGCGAGCCGGTGCGGCCGCGGGGGCAGGGGCTGCCGCGCGCTCCTGCGGGAACGCCTCCATCCCCGGCACCGCGTTGCGGACCACCGCCCGCACGGTCCCGTCGTGGGACTCGAACTCGATCTCCACGTTCCCGGACGGGGAGAGGTACGGGAAGACGGTACGACCCGGGCGGGGGAAGCTGCCCTGCATCTCGGCGGGGACGATCTCGACGAAGGCCCCGATGATCTGGGCCGAGGAGAGGGCCTGCCGGACCAGGGTCCGCTGCTCGCCGTCCACGGACAGGACCGCTCCATGTGCCGACTGGAAGAGGAGCTCCCCTCCGTCCTGCGCGGCGAGTCGCTCGATGAACGCGTCCAGGCGGGCCATCTCGATCACCTCGGGAGCAGTGCGACCCGGGCCACATGGGCCCGGCCGACCAGCGCCACCCCGTCTCGCTCCAGGAGGCGCAGGAAGGGTTCGGGTCGGTTGAGGAAGTCCACGAGCCGTGCGCTCGACTCGGGCTCGACGAAGGCGACGATCCCGGTGAGGCGCGTACCGGCGGTGAGGGTGATCTCCACCTCGTACTCGGTGGGAATGGTGAAGGAATCGTCGGGGGGTTCGGCCTCCGCCGCGATGCGCGCCACGGCGATGGAGGCCCGGTGGAGGAAGGTCATGGCCCCGGTGGCCACCTCCCGCGCGGGGATGAAGGGCACCGATCCGTTCAGCAGGTCGGAGAGCCGCTCCGGGCCGGGCCGTGACTGTGCACCCTCCGCCAGGTAGACGGAAACCTGCCTTGCCTCCCCACCCGGAAGCAGGACCTCGACGGGGACCTCTCTCTTGGGAACCCGCAGGTCCTCCATGCCCCGCAGCCTAGCACGGGGCGCGCCCTTCCCCCGGCGCCCTCCGTGCGCTAGAAAGCCCCTCATGAACTGCCCCCATCACATCCAGTGGGTGATCGAGGCCGAGAACGGCCTGCACCAGTGCCTGCAGTGCTTCGACGCCCTGACCAAGAAGGACGTCACGCCGAAGTTCGAGGACCTCGGGCCCGCGATCCAGAAGCGCTGGGACGCCCACGAGGCCCGGGCCGCCAAGCCGGCCGCGCCGGTCCCGGCCTAGCGATAGCCTGGGACTATCGATCCGATAGATACGATGTGTTGCGGCTGAATGGTCTCCCCGGCAGTAGAGGGGAGGACCAACCCGTTTCCCATCGCAGGTTCCACCCCAAGGAGAGATCGACATGTCCCAGCTCAAGGGCACCAAGACCCACGGCAACCTGAAGGCCGCCTTCGCCGGCGAGTCGCAGGCCAACCGCCGCTACCTGTACTTCGCGAAGGTCGCCGACGTGGAAGGCTACCCCGAGGTCGCGGGCAACTTCCGCGAGACCGCAGAGGGGGAGACCGGCCACGCCTTCGGCCACCTCGACTACCTGAAGGTGGTGGGCGACCCGGCCACCGACCTGCCCATCGGCGACTCGGTCGCCAACCTCAAGTCGGCCGTGGCCGGCGAGACCCACGAGTACACCGACATGTACCCCGGGTTCGCCAAGACCGCGCGCGAGGAGGGCTTCGCCCAGATCGCCGACTGGTTCGAGACCCTCGCCAAGGCGGAGAAGTCCCACGCCGGCAAGTTCTCGAAGATGCTCCAGAGCATCCAGTAGCGAGGTCGCGGTCCGGCTCCTTCGGGGGCCGGCCGCGCCTTCCGGAGCGATCGCCATGTCCGAGTCTGGCAAGAGGATCAGCGCCGAACCCACGGCCGGGCTCTCGTACGATCCGTCGCAGCCCGTCTACTGGGATCCCGCGGCGCTGCACGGCGAGGTCCTGCGCGCCTTCGACATCTGCAACGGCTGCCGGATGTGCTTCAAGTTCTGCGACTCGTTCCCCCGGCTCTTCACGCTCCTCGACGCGCGCGACCACGACGCCCACCGGCTCTCGGCGCCCGAGATCGAGGGGGTGATGGACGACTGCTTCCAGTGCAAGCTCTGCGAGGTGCAGTGCCCCTACACCCCTCGGGACGGCCACCCCTTCCAGCTCGACTTCCCGGCGCTCGTCCACCGATACGACGCCCAGAAGTTCAAGGCGCGCGGCGGGAAGCCGAACCTCCGCGAGCGGTTCCTGGGCGACCCCGATCGATCGGGGAAGCTGGCGCGGATGTCGCTCGGACTCGCCAACGCCATGAACAAGGTGGCGCCGGCCCGCTGGGCGATGGAGAAGGTGCTGGGCGTCGATCGGCACGCGGCGCTCCCCGACTTCGCCACCACCGCCTTCGACACCTGGGCCGAGGGGGCCGGCTGGGTGAACCCCGAGCCGGGCGGCGACGCGGTGCTCTTCCAGACCTGCTTCGTGCAGAACAACGACACGCGGCTCGGCGCCGACACCCTGGAAGTCCTGAAGAAGAACGGGGTGGACGTACGCGTGGTGAAGGGGCTGCGCTGCTGCGGCATGCCGGTCTGGGAGCACGGGGACATCGACCAGCTCCGGCTGCAGGCCCACGACGACCTCGACCTCCTCCTGCCCTACGTGGAGAAGGGGGCCAAGGTTCTCGTCGTCAATCCCACCTGCTCCATGATGATGCGCAGGGAGTGGCCCCACCTTCTCGAGGGGGTCGATCGGGAGCGGGCCGCGAAGCTCGCGCCCGCCGTGATGGACGTCTCCGAGTACCTCTGGTCGATCCGGAACGAGCCCCGCTTCAGCAAGGACTTCCGGAGCGTCCCGCCGGGCGGGAAGGTCGCCTACCACGCCCCCTGCCACCTGCGCGCCCAGGCCGTGGGGTTCAAGGGGCGCGATCTCATCCGGCGCATCCCCGGAGTGGAGATCGCGGCGTCGGTCCTGGAGTGCTGCGGGCACGACGGGACGTACGCCATGACCGTGGAGGGGCACGACGCGTCGGGGCGCATCGGGAAGGCGGCCTTCGACGGCATGAAGGGCGCCGAGGCCCAGGTCTGGTGCACCGACTGCCCGCTCGCCGCGGTCCAGTTCGAGCAGTTCGCCGGGAACAAGCCGCTCCACCCCATGACCGTGCTGGCCCGGGCCTACCGGGAGAACGGCTTCGGGGAGGGAGGGAAGGGAACCCCGTCATGAAGCCCGTGGTCCGCGAGGAGATCCTCGACCTCACCGCCTACGAGAAGGTCCGGCCGGAGACGCGACAGGCCATACTCGCAGTGAAATCACCCCGCCGCGTCCACCTGGGCGACTCCCTCACCTTCCTCTTCGAGAACCGCGAGACCGTCCGCTACCAGGTGCAGGAGATGGTCCGAGCCGAGCGCATGGTTCGCGACGAGGAGATCGAGCACGAGCTCGAGACCTACAACGAGCTCCTCGGGCGCCCGGGGGAGCTGGGGGCCGTTCTGCTCATCGAGATCGACGACCCGGCCGAACGGGCCGCGAAGCTGCGGGAGTGGATGGGGCTGCCCGGAAGCCTCTACGTCCGGACCGCCTCCGGCTGGAAGGCGCCGGCCACCTTCGACGCGCGGCAGGTCGGCGAGGATCGGCTCTCCGCGGTGCAGTACCTCCACTTCGACGTGAAGGGGGAGCGGCCGGTGTCGGTGGGGTCCGACCATCCGCGCCTCGTGGCCGAGGTCGCGCTCACGCCCGAGCAGCAGGCTGCGCTCGCGGCGGATCTGCAGGACGGGTAGGGCGCCCGGCGGCCGCCTTGATCCCCTGGTTCGATCCACCGGCGATCCACCTCGGACCGGTCACCCTGCAGGTCTTCGGCCTGTTCGCGGCGCTCGGAGTGGCCACCGGCGTGCGAACGGCGGCCTGGGCGGCCCGGCGCCGGGGGCTCGACCCGCGCCCGGTCCTGGAGTTCGCCATCTGGGGCGTGCTCTCCGGCATCGCCGTCGGCCACCTGGTGCACGTCGGCCTCTACCACCCCGAGGAGCTGCGCAGCCCCGGCCGGCTCCTCGAGTTCTGGGACGGCCTCTCCTCGTTCGGCGGGCTCGCGGGAGGGATCGTCGCCGCGGTCCTCTTCTTCCGGATCCGGGGCGTTCCGCTCGTCCGGTACGGGGACGCCTTCGCCGTGGGTGTCCCCACCGGCTGGGCGGTCGCCCGCATCGGCTGCTTCCTGGTGCACGACCACCCGGGCCGACGCACCGACTTCCCGCTGGCGGTCGCCTTCCCGGGCGGGGCGCGCCACGACCTGGGGCTCTACGAGGCGCTCGTCCTCTTCGCCATCGCGGCGCTGCTCTGGCGGCTCTGGGCGCGGGGGCGGCTGGAGGGGCGGCTCCTCGCGCTGCTCGCCGTCCTCTACGGTACCGCCCGGTTCCTGCTCGACTTCCTCCGGGCGACCGATATCGCCTCCGCCGACGCCAGGTACGCAGGGCTCACCCCGGCCCAGTACGGGGCGGTCCTCCTGGTGGCGTGGGGGGCGTGGCGGCTGCGCTCCCCGACCGTTATCTCCCAGGGATGGCCATCCTCGTCGTAGAGGACGATCCCGGCATCCGCCAGGGGATCGCCGATTTCCTCGGATTCGAGGGGTACGAGGTAGACATCGCCGGGAACGGGGAGGAGGCGCTCACCTATCTGCGCGGGCGCAGGCCCTCCCTGCTCGTCCTCGACCTGGTGATGCCGGTCATGAACGGTCCGCAGCTCCTCGAGCGGATGCGGAGCGAGGGGATCGCGGTCGGGGTCCCGGTGGCCATCATGACCGCCGCCATGCCCGGGGCGAGCACCCTCCCGGTCGCCGACGCCTACCTGGCCAAGCCCTTCGATCTCGAGCAACTCCTCGAGGTGGTGGGTCGCCACGCCGGCCCCCCGCCGGTATGATCGGCCGGCCATGTCCGACGCCAACGAAGCCGCCACGCCGGCCCCGAGCGCCTCCAACCTCGGGTTCGTGGAGGATCTCTACTTCGCCTGGCGGGAGGACCCCGCCTCGGTGGACGAGGGATGGCGCACCTACTTCGCGTCGCTCCCTCCCGCGCCCGGCGCGGCGCCCGCGCCCACCGCCTGGCCTGCACGAACCGTAAGTGAAGCGAGCGCAGGACCGGCCGACGACCGGGAGGCCTTCCGCCTCCGGGTGGATCGGCTCACCCGGGCCTGGCGGACCTTCGGTCACATGCAGGCCGACCTCGATCCGCTGGGCCTGGAGCCGCGCCGGGCCGAGCGTCTCGAGCTGTCGGAGTTCGGCCTCACCGAGGACGACCTCGACCGCCCGGTGGGGGACGACGGGGGGCGGGTGGAGGCGCTTCGCGAGCGGGTGGCCCGCCTCCAGGAGACCTACGGCCGGACGCTCGGGATCCAGCTCGGCCACATCCACGACCGGGAGCTGCGCGGCTGGCTGGAGCAGCGCATGGAGCGCACGCGCAACCGGCTCACCCTCGCACCCGAGGTGAAGCTACGGCTGGCCGAGAAGCTCCTCCAGGCCGGGATGTTCGAGCAGTTCCTGGGGACGCGCTTCCTGGGCGCGAAGCGCTTCTCGCTGGAGGGGTCGGAGGTCCTGGTCCCGCTCCTCGAGCTGCTCGTCGATCGGGCCATCGGCTACGGCGTCCGCAACGTGGTCATCGGCATGGCCCACCGCGGCCGTCTCAACGTGCTCGCCAACGTCCTCGGAAAGCCGCTGCAGAGCATCTTCGCCGAGTTCCGCGACCAGGCCATCATCAACGGCGCGGCCGGCGGCGACGTGAAGTACCACCTGGGCTACACGAGCACCCGCGACACCCCCGACGGCGGGCTCCGCCTCTCGCTCGCCTTCAACCCCAGCCACCTGGAGTGGATCGACCCGGTCGTGCAGGGGCGCGTGCGCGCCAAGCAGGACCGCTTCAGCGACGCAGAGGGGCAGCGATCCATCCCGGTTCTCATCCACGGCGACGCTGCCTTCGCGGGGCAGGGGATCGTGGCCGAGACCTTCAACATGTCCGGCCTCCCCGCCAATTACTGCGGAGGCACCATCCACGTGGTGGTGAACAACCAGATCGGCTTCACCACCTCCCCGCGCGACTCGCGCTCCACCACCTACGCCACCGACGTGGCGCTCATGCTCGACATCCCCGTCCTCCACGTGAACGGCGAGGACATGGAGGCGGTGGCCCAGGCGGTGCTGCTGGCCGCCGACTTCCGGCAGCGCTGGCACCGGGACGTGGTCCTCGACGTCTGGGGCTACCGAAAGTTCGGCCACAACGAGGGGGACGAGCCCACCTTCACGCAGCCGGTGATGTACCGGGCCATCGCCGCGAAGACCCCGTTCCCCCGGGCCTACGCGTCGTCGCTCCAGAAGGACGGCGTGGCCACCGAGGAGCAGGTCTCGGGCCTCACCCGCGCCTTCCAGGCCCGGCTCGAGGAGGCCTACCAGGCCTCGGCCGCGGTCGCGGCGGTGCCGGTCCCGGCGCCGGCCGAGGGCGTGTGGAGCCGCTACCGGGGCGGCCCGCTCCTCTCGAGCGACGACGCGGTCACCGCGGTTCCCGACGATCGGCTCGCCCAGGTGGCCCGCCACCTGTCCGAGATCCCGGCCGGCTTCGAGCCCAATCCCAAGATCGCCAAGCTCTTCGAGGCCCGCGCCGAGATGGCGCGTGGCAAGCGCCCGCTCGACTGGGGCTTCGCCGAGGTGCTCGCCTACGGTTCGATCGCCTGGGACGGGCGTCGCGTCCGGCTGGTGGGGCAGGACGTCCAGCGCGGCACCTTCAGCCACCGGCACGCCGTCATCCACGACCACCGGAACGGCGCCCCCTACATGCCCCTCGGAAACCTCCGGGAGGGGCAGGGGAAGGTCTCGATCTACGACAGCGCGCTCTCCGAGGCGGCGGCGCTCGGGTTCGAGT
>SESG01002546.1_pt1 | contig 24155 bp, 26 predicted proteins | sample 3171421 | NCBI WGS metagenome assembly SESG01 (sample SAMN10866946, study PRJNA518727) | freshwater metagenome | biome: subpolar coniferous forest; feature: holomictic lake; material: water; isolation source: holomictic Lake 227, 6 m and 8 m depth | place: Canada: near Kenora, Ontario | collected...
TTTTGCAATTCCAGAAGGACGCGATGCGATTATTTATGTGCCATTTGAATCTGAAATTAGTTTGAATGTAGATAAAAATAAATTCAAACAAGCGTTGTTGAACATTATCGATAATGCTTACAAATACTCGCCCAATGGCGGTGCGGTTTCTATCAATGTGAATTACGATGCCGTGCCACATTTTGTTGAAATTGAAACAAAAGATTGTGGTTTAGGATTAACCGACGACGAAATTGCTCACGTTTTCGAGCGTTTTTTCCGTGTCGATAAAAGCGGCAACGTGCCGGGTGTGGGGCTAGGATTATCACTGTCAAAAGAAATCATTAACTTATTCAACGGCAAGATTTACATTACCAGTGTTCCAAACCAAGGCAGTTCGGTTTTTGTGCGTTTTAATTTGGATTAACTAAAACTTCAAACCCGTCCGCAAAATGGCGTAATCGCCGGCGATATGATTATTCACGTCGTATTCATGCAGCCATTTTGCGGAGAATGAAATATCACGGTCGCCCATTTTGACAGTGTAAGTCACCACCGGGCCGATGCTGCTGTATTCACCATTGATGGCATCGGCTGGAACGCCTGTTCCTGAATCTGCTGTGACTTGGCGATAATACGACCCCGTTACGCCAATGCCTAGAGACGGTAAAACGTAATAACCTGCTGAATAATCGACATGAACTTCGTCGCCCGTTCGATACTTTGTGGCGTTGTTTTCGGTATTGACCATATAACCAAACATCATTGAAAAATCATATTTGCCATCATCAGGATTCCAGGTTACGCCAAAATTATTATCGAACGTCCAAGTGTTGCGTCCCGCATTTAAAAAACGATCTTTATCATACGCGCCCGTTGGAACGACAATTCCTTCAAATGCGACAAAAGACAATTCTTGCCATTGCCACGCTAAGGAAATCGGTACGCCGTACATATCACCCGCGCCACCCCGTTCCATTTCACGTTTGATTCCGTCATTTTTCGTCGTATAAGTGCTGCGTAACACATAAGGAAAAAATCCCGCCGAATACGTTCCGCCCAAAATCTTAGTTTCGCTGACGTGCATCACGCCCGGTAATTCAAATACTAAAGTGCTTTCGTCGGTTTTATTTTCTGCCCAATTGTAACCAAAAAAATTACTTAAATACGTCCCCGAAGCCGATGTTGTTGCCATACCAAAATCACCGTAAAAACCCGGTAAATATTGACTACTTCCATATTCGGCGGCATTAGCAGTGATTGAACTTGCGAGACTCGCGACGACGGTGGCGCGTAATAAAAAGAAGGTTATTTTCATGTGAAATTTTGGGTAAGTGGTGAATTTGGATTCGCTTAAACGTGGATTTCAACGTTAAGCGTGTTCGGATATGATTTTAACTTTTGTACGTCGCATTGCAATAATTCCAACACACATTCCGCGACATTTAAACCCAACGCTTTTTCAATGCCAACAAACGAAGTGGTTAAACGCGGATTGATTTCTAACACAAAACAAGCATTTTCGGTTTCGATTAAATCAATGCCTGCATAACCAAATAAATCGGGAAACGCTTGAGCAATTTCAGAAACGAGTTTTTGATAACGTCCGTCGTCGAGTTTGCAATTAACTTTTATATTTTGCAAAACGTATTGTTGATCGATCACCTCGAAAATTTGCACATTCACACACACTAATCGGGCAAAACCGTTTTTGAATAAACAGGATAAACTGGTTTTTTCGCCGTGTAAATGCGGTTGAATAATGTAGTTTTTGTCGAGCGCGGGCAGATTATTCCACTCTTTTGGCGACGTAAGCAAAAACGTATTTTCTGCGCCCACACCGTCAATCGGTTTAATAAGCCATTCTTTTGTTTGGTCATAATTGAACACAGAATTAAAAATTTCAGTCGGAACAGTTTGAATTTGCGCCGCGTTTAGAATCTGAAACGTGCTGAATTTATTGGCGGTGAGCGCAACGGCTTTTGCTGGCGACGTGAGCAATTGTTTGTTTTGGTGTTCAACATAACGACAAAAACGCTCTAAAATTCCGTCGCATTCCGGCGCAATCAGCCAAATGGCATCGACGGTTTTTAGTTGGTTTTGAAAGTCATTTTTTGTCGCAACAATCACTTCAACGGGCAATTTCGCAAAGTTAGAAAGCAACGCATCAAGTATCATTTGACCTTCACGCGCCAAACTTTCTGATGCTTCGCCACTTGCCGTAATGTATTCAAAAATTAAGACTTTCATTCGCTGATTAACGCCGTCCAGATAGGCGAAAATTTCAAACATTGTTGCTCAAAATCGTCATTCAAAATGCGCTCAAAATCCGTTTCATCAAAAAAACGTCGTAATTCTGGTTCATAATCTTTTCCTAAATCGTAAATTAAATTATCTTTGGCGGCTTTCAATTTGTCTTTTTTACCTTTCAAATAGGCAAATGTCGCTTCGGTAAAAAAGGCTTCTGGATGTTGTAAACCATTTTGATAAATAGCCAATAAATCCGTCAGGAATTCATCGTTCGCGAGTTCGGGCGCAAAAATCAATTCGTTCAATTTTGGTTCTTTCGCGTCATGACTAAACAAATGCGTGGATTGCGGCGAAACTTGATTGATAATTAAATGATGCAACAATGCGCCCATAAAATCTTTACCTTTCAAGCTGGTATAACGATAAAACAAACCGCCATTTTCGTGGCAATTCGACAATTTTCCCACTAATCGACACTCATCAAGATGCAAATCAATGACTACGTCTTCGATGCGTTCGCCGATATTTTTCGCGTTAATTTTTTGAGCAAATTCAGAAATAGCGGTGTTTTGTCGGTCAAATTCCAAACTGCCTAAAATGCCTGACAGCCACAAACCTTGCGCTTTTAAACGATTTACCGAAACCGATTCACCTTGCAAATGCTTTTGCAACCATTCGTGCTGAACTTTATATTTGTCCAATTTATCAATTTGAAACGGTTCACGTTCTTCAATCACGCTGTCCAATGTTTTCAGTTTCACGCCGAGTTGGCGACGCAAAAAATGGCGTTGTGGATGACGAAAAAAAGAAAACAAATCGCTTAATTCAATCACCGGCTCCCGTTCAGAATTTAACGTCCCCGTCCACCAAGAAGTGGGCGCGAATTTATTCGCGTTTAACGCTTGCGCGGTGTAAAAATCGCGATGCGAATAACTGACTAAATTTAAATTTGAACCGTCAAAATAACGGCGACTAAAGCCGTGTAACGGATGAAAAATAGTCAAATTATCGAGCGCGTACGATTCACGCAACACATCCAATAATTCGCTAACAATTACGGACGGCGGGATTTTATCGTTGTGATTCAACGATTGCCCGAGATACGTCAAAATCAATTGGTGGCGCGTCGATAATAAAATTTCCAAAAACTGATAACGGTCGTCATTCCGTCGTGAGCGGTCGCCTTTTCGGAAATGTTGCGCGATTAAATCAAAGGTTGGTGGACGGTCAATTTTCGGAAATTCGCCCTCATTCATACCGAGCAACGCAATGATTTTGAACGGAATTGAACGCATCGGCAGCATCGAACAAAACGTTAATTGTCCACGCAAAAAACCATTTGACGATTTCCGCTCAGAAACGCGACTGTCTAACCAACTAATAATCACTTGTAGTGCGACGGTGGCATCCGCTAAATGGTTGAGTTGGTCGGGCAATTCGTCGAGCAATTCGTTGACTTGTTGACGTTCGACACCGTCGGCATTGCTCAATAAAATTTCGGCGTAATCGTAAAGACAAGTGCGCCACGCATTCAACGGTTGCGCGGTTTTGAACGTGTCGCTGGCGGTAAAAAGTAGCTGTAAAAAATCATTCAACCCGCCTAACGCCAACGCGGTCGAGCCTTCAATATCGGGATATGGCAAAATATCTTGCACAAAATCGCTGTCATCGCCCACCGCGTAACCCATAAATAAACGATTCAACATCGCTTGCCATGTGTTCGCGTCTAAATTGGGCAAATCTAATTCGGCTTTATGGTCGCCCGATTTTCCCCAGCGAACTTGCGTATCTTTCACCCAATGGCGAATCAATTCTAAATCAGTTTCGGACAAATCAAAACGCGGATGTACCAACGGTTGCGCCAATAAATCCAACACACTTTGCCAGCCAAAACGACTTTGCGATAAATGTAAAAATCGAATGAAAATATCCAGCGCGTGATTACTCAAACGTAAACTTCGGTCGGCAATGGTGTGGTGAATATCGTCGAAAACGGCAGAAATAAACGGTTCATAATCTTGAATATCGGGCGACATGACAACGATGTCGCGCAATTCTAAATTTTTGTCATTTTCCAGCGCGTGAATGAGCTGATTTTTCAACACTTCCACTTCGCGCATTCGAGAATGGCAGGCGTGAACTTGAATCGAATTATCAGGTTTTAATTCATATTCTCCAGCCTCGTTATTTAATAAATCATTTTGTAAGTGCTGCAAATTGGTCACGTCATCCGCGCGTTCAAACGACTCCAAATCTAAATCTATGTCTAAATTTTGTTCCAATAATAACGCTTGAAACTCCCGCCCTTGTTGACCTAGCGAGGACAATAACGGATGGGAATCGTATTGTTCTTCGGGCGTTTGCTTTAAACGTTTTCGCTTGCTAGGAATATCTGCCCAATAATCTTGCGAGGGATTTAATAAAAATAAATGCAATTGACAATGTTTTGACAAACCGTGCAGAAACGCCAAAAACAACGGCGGCATGGTGTTAATCCCAAACACAATCACGCGCTCTGGTAATTTGTCCGCATAAAAATTCGCGTCTGCATTCAACAAGTTATCAATCACTTTTTGCCACAACGCGCCCCGATGTTGTGTGCCGATTTCGGCGGTAATGTTGCGCCACAACGCTTTTTGCCAGCGTTCAGCTGCTGTGTCGTACAGTAATTTATTGGCTTGCCACGCCGTCAATAAATCCGGGCGCATCATTTGATATTGATCGAATAATTGCGCTAATTCTTGCGCGAGTTGGTAACGTTTTAACTCTGGACTTTCGCCCGCCAAATACTGTTTCAATGGCAAAAAATCGTCGTCATTCAATTCGCGCAACACGTTTTCAATGCGCCACGTCATTTTGTGGCGGTCAAATGCCGCATCGGTCAAGCGACTGTCCAAACGTTGCGCGACGGTGCTAAAAAATTTCGTCGGAAACAAAAATTCGTAATTCGCCCACACTTTAAACGTTTGTGCCAATTGTTGTGACAACCAACGCTCCATGCCCTGGCTTTGAATTAAAAAAACTTCTTTGCTAAATGGTGAATCTAGCGGCAATGTTTCAATGACCACGCTTAATTGTGTCGCTAAATTTTCGGTTTTATTGGAACTGTGAAGAATAAACATGAGTGATTTAACGTAAAAGTAGAAAAAGTTGAATTTGACGAAATAAACCTGTCAAACGATTGGCATTTTTGGCGGCATTTTTAGCTATTTCATTGTTATTTTTATACTTTTTAAAAGTTGGCGTTTATTGTGCTTTTATTTTAGTAACTGATTTTACGCAGTAATTTTAGCGCGTAATTTGTTTTTCCGAGAGGCGAATTACACGCTAAACGATGCTGCGTACTGTCAGAATAATTTTGCCTAAAACAGACAGCAAATGAACAGTATAAAAAATATCGCCTTGAACTTGCCGAAAATTATTTTCAGACATTTTGACAGCATTGAGATACGACTGCGCTTGTTTTATTTAGAGGCACTTATTTTGAATAACTTTTAGGAGTCAATAATGGCACTCGTAATCAATACAAATTTAGGTTCAATTAACGGGCAGCGCAACCTAAATGGAACGGCATCCGCTCAATCAACTGCCATGCAAAGGTTATCGTCTGGCATTCGTGTTAATTCGGCAAAAGATGATGCCGCAGGATTAGCAATTGCAGATCGTATGACGACGCAAATTCGCGGTATGACCGTGGCGACTCGAAATGCTAACGATGGTATTTCATTAACGCAAACGGCTGAAGGCGCGTTGGGTTCTTTAACCGATACATTACAACGTATGCGTGATTTAGCGGTGCAATCATCCAGCGACGCAGGCGTTTCTGATACCGATCGCGCCAAAATGCAAACAGAATTCAAGGCATTAAACGAAGAATTATTGCGCGTGGTGGGCAACAGTGAATTTAACGGTAAAAAAATTCTCAACGGGGATTTAGCCGGTGGTTTGAACATTCAAGTGGGTGCGACAACCGACACCAGTAGTCGTATTAGTGTGGCAGTTTCTAATATGGCGACGTTATTAACACCGGTCACAAAGGCAACTTTATACCCTAAAAGTGAAGCGGTGGATTCTACGTTGTCATCAACTGTTGCTAATGCCGCGACATTTGCATCAACCGATGTTCAACTGAAAGAAGCTAATAATGCCGCAAAACTAGCTAACACAGCCATTGTCGCGGCAAAATTAGCGGCAGCGGAACCGAATGACATTGCGTTAGCAAAATTAGCGTCGGTCGCCAATGTAGCGGCAGCCACCGCCATTTCTAGTTCATCGACAAATATCTTAGCAACCAGCACCACAAATAAAGGTTTGGGCATTATTTCGGATGCGTTTTTGAATGTGGTTACTACGGCGAACAGCGCGAATGTTGCCGCTGCGGGTGCAATTGCGACAGCAGATGCCACGATGCAAGCGTTATCGGTAACAGATTCAAGTCAAGCTGCTTCATTATTGACCACGGCAACGCAATTGGCCGCATCCGCAGCAGGTGATATTGATTCAGCGGGACGAAATGTTTTAGCGTCAACCATGAATGCGCTCACAGGAGACACCATTGCGACAGCTGATTCTAATGCGACGATACCGCCGGCGGATAGCGCATTTAACGCCGCTGTAGCGCGATCACAAAAAGGCTCTTTTGGCGCGGATAGAGTGGCACAAAAATCTTTAGCTGCCGCCGATATTGCCCGAGTGATTGCGGCAGCATCGTATGTTGACGACCCGACTAAAACACAATCTGCCAACGAGACCGATAAATTTTCTTTCGTTAATAACAATCGGATGGTGACTGAAACCGTCATGGCAAATAATGGCGTGGCGACGGATTATGCCTTGTCGTCCATTGATTCTATTGACGCAGCAATTGCGTCGATTGACACGGAACGTTCAAATTTAGGGTCAACCCAAAATCGTTTTACGACGACAATTTCGAATTTGCAAAACGGAGTTGAAAACCAATCAGCGGCACGATCACGCATTATAGATGCTGATTTTGCTCAAGAAACCGCGAATTTAAGTCGCGCTCAAATCTTGCAACAAGCGGGTACGGCGATGCTCGCGCAAGCGAATCAAACGGGGCAAACGGTCATGACATTGTTGAGGTAATCGTCAACGACTTCGCTGCGTGAATGGAAAGAATGGCGCATTGCTTGTTTTTATTTAGAGATAAGAAATGCGGGAACAAACTTTTTATGAATAAGTGAAAATTGGTAAATAAAAAATTAAAGTAACGAAAAAAGGAGCCGATAACCCACGCGAGTTTCGAATGTTACAAACTTTTTTGCGATACAAAAAAACTTTTCTTAGTCGTTTTAATTTAAATCACTTTTGGGCAATTTCGCTTCAAAAGGCTTTTGGAGATATATCATGGCACTCGTAATCAACACTAACCTTGGCTCAATCAACGGTCAACGTAATTTAAATAGTTCAGGCAACGCACTTTCTATTGCAATGAACCGTTTGTCATCTGGCGTTCGTGTTAACAACGCGAAAGACGATGCGGCAGGTTTGGCCATCGCAGACAGAATGACTTCACAAGTTCGCGGCATGACAGTTGCTGTCAGAAACGCTAACGATGGTATTTCATTGACGCAAACTGCTGAGGGCGCATTAGGCTCTTTAACTGACACATTGCAACGCATGCGTGACTTGGCCGTTCAGTCATCAAGTAATGCTGGCGTGTCTGCTACAGATCGCGCCAAAATGGACACTGAATTCAAAGCATTAAACGACGAGTTAATTCGTGTGGTGCAAAACAGCGAATTCAACGGCAAAAAAATCTTAAACGGTGATTTAGCAGGTGGCTTGAACATTCAAGTTGGCGCAACGACTGATACTAACAGTCGTATCAGTGTGAACGTTTCAAATATGGGTACTTTGTTGACTCCTGTTACCAAAGCCACATTGAGTCCTGCTCTTCAACCAGTTGATTCAACGCTAGCTTCTACCGTCGCGAATAGTTCAAACACGGCATCATTGGATCCTACTTTGAAGGCTGCAAATGATGCTGCAAAATTGGCTAACGCGGCTGTTGTGGCAGCAAAAGCAGCGGCAGCAACACCTACTGATTTGGCGTTAGCAAAAGCGGCTTCTACGGCAAACGTTGCAGCGGCAGCCGCTGTAGCAGCGTCATCAGCCGTTACGCTCGCAAGTAGCACAACAAACAAAGGGTTGGATCTTGTTTCCCAAGCGTTTTTAGATGGTGTCACAGCCGCCTCGTTAGCCAATACATCAGCAACCACCGCTATCGGTTTAGGTGATGTGACGATGCAAGCTGCATCAGTGACTGATTCAAGTCAAGCCGCCTCTTTACTGACAACAGCTACACAATTAGCCGCCGCAGCAGCAGTAGATATAACCGCTTCGGGTCAAAATGTGTATGTCACCACGCTGAACACATTAACGGGTGATACGTTAGGTACAAAAGCAACCGCAGCAGATGCTAGCAATCAGTTGACCACTCTTAACACTTTAAACGATGCCGTGAACAGAGCGCAAAAAACGGGCAATGCTTTTGGAGCGGATAGAGAAGCACAAAAAACATTGGCGGGTTTACAAATTGCAAAAGCTATCGCTGGCGCATCGTATGTTAACAATCCATTAGCGACTGCTACGGCAAACGAAACAGACAAAGCGTCTTTCGTGAGTGCGAACAAATTGGTAAACTCCATTTCAACAGCAGCTGATGCTGTTGCGGCAGACTATGCGTTATCTGCGGTAAACTATATCGATGCGGCTATTGCTTCAATCGATACAGAACGTTCAAACTTGGGTTCAACTCAAAACCGTTTCACCACAACGATTTCAAATTTGCAAAACGGTATTGAAAACCAATCTGCTGCTAAATCACGCATCATGGATACTGATTTTGCTCAAGAAACTGCAAACTTGAGCCGCGCTCAAATCTTGCAACAAGCTGGAACAGCGATGTTGGCGCAAGCAAATCAGTCTGGTCAAAGCGTAATGACTTTGTTGAGATAAGGTTCTATACTCACGGCAAACCGGTCGGAGCAAGGATTATTGGCTTTCACTGGTAAGTTCTCTGTAATGTTCCTAATCAAAATCTGCGTGTGAGTTTCAAATGAGATTCTCACGCAAGATTAAAAACGAGGGTGTCATGAATAATGTAAGTATAACGCCTACGCCACCTGTCCAAGTTCTAAGAAGTCCATCAGTTCAGTTTGTAGATGTGTCGAGTAAAGCGGTTCCAGTCACTGAAAATGTCGCAGAATCGTTAGTAACAGAAATCAATGCGTCAAAAAGTAAAACTGAACAGCCTTTGAGTGTTGATACTGTAAAGGCGGCGGTAGTTGCAGGAAATACGCTACTTGAAAGTGTGAATCACAATTTGCAATTTCAGATTGATGATGCAACCAAACAGGTGGTGATTAAAATTGTCGATAGCAAAACAGGCGAGCTAGTTCGTCAAATTCCAACCGTTGAAATGCTCGATTTTATTCGACACATGAAAGAGTTGGAAGGAAAGTCCGGATCGATTTTGAGCGGGCAAGCGTAAATTTAATTTTTTTGAGTGAGGAAGCGAGTCATGGCTATAACAACTACATTAGGTGTCGGCAGTGGCATTGATATTACCGGCACAGTAAGTCAATTAACGGCTGCCGAAGGTAAACCCCAACTTGATGCTATTGCAGCTAAAACAACGGTCTCGCAAACTAAACTCAGCGGATTAGGCACTTTAAAAAGTGCCTTGTCAGCGTTTCAAAATGCGGTTAAAGCACTTGATAAAAGTAGTGCGTTTGAATCACAGGTCATTACATCAAGCGATGAAAAAGTTCTAAAAGTATCCGTTGCACCTGGAACAACGGCGGCATCACATATAGTTAAAGTAAATACATTAGCCTCAGCACAAAAATCAGTTTCTACTACAGAATTTAAAAGTACAGATGTTGCTAAAGAAGGTGTGCTTATATTCAATGATAATACGGGCGCACCCAAATTCTCAGTTATTATTACAGCTGGCACGAATGACACACTGGCTGGCGTTCGTGATGCGATTAACAGCGCAAAAGGAAATAATAGCGTGGTGGCCAGTATCGTAAATGTCGATTCAAAAACCACACCTGGCACAACGGTTTCCAAATTAGTATTAACCTCCAAAACAGCAGGCGTGGCGAATGCCTTTAGCGTGGATGCGTCACTGGGCGATGCACGTTTTAATTTAAATACGTTAGAAACACCTGGCAATTTCAGCACAACAACAGCCACCGACACAAATGTCACTATCGATGCACAGCCTGTTTCGGCTACGGCTCAACGCAGTGTAGCAAGCAAAGAATTTTCGGCGGCGGATGTTGTTGCACCCGGTTTACTTTCATTTAAAAATGCAGCGGGTATTGAACTGTTTGCAGTGACTATTAAACAAGGCACTAATGATAAATTGTTTGCGACCATGGACGCGATTAACAATGCAACAGGAAATACAAGCATTACCGCGAGTGTTATTAACGTTGACTCCAAAATCAATCCCGGTACAACTATTTCTAAATTAGTTTTTACGGCGAAACAACCCGGCAACGATAATAAATTTACGATTGATGCGTCTCAAGGCGACACCCAGTTTACCCTAGATTCTTCACCGCCTAACGCACAAAAATCAGTGGCGGCTGTAGAATTTTCAGCCACTGACAAGGTTGCTGCGGGGACAATTAGCTTTAAAGATGCGTCTGGTGTCGCTAAATTTTCAGTGACGATTGCCGCCGATACTCAAACAACGTTGCAAGCCGATGGTTCGCCGCTAGCTATCGATGAAAGTGGAAATCCAATTCTGGTTGATGTGAACGGAAATGCCATTCCCACTACTACGCTGACGACAAAAGGTAATGACACGCTAGAAAATTTACGCGACGCAATCAATTTTAATCCTGAAAATAAGCTAGTGGTCGCAGATATTGTCACGACTAAAACAGACGCAATAACCGTTGATACAGGTGAAGTGGACGCAACAGGGAAACCCATTGTCACCATTACACCAGCCAAAACAATGTCAAAATTAGTATTAACAGCGTTGGCAGCCGGTGTAAATAACGGCTTTAAAGTTGATGCAAGTACCGGTGACACTCGATTTACACTCGATTCAGCAGTAGAAGCCGCCGCGTCTAATTTTACTTCAACAACGACTACCGCGACGTTTGATACAACGGAGGCGACTAACGCCAATGATGGCGGGCAGTCTGTGACGCGCACATCCAATTCAATTAGTGATGCAATTCCCGGCGTGACGTTAACATTGTTAACGACAGGCACTTCGACGATTGACAGTCATTCAGATTCTGCGTCTATTGTTAGTCCAATCAGTGGTTTTGTTGATGCGTATAATAAATTAAACGATTCACTCAAACAATTAACGAATTATGTTTCGCCTGGCAGTTCGAGTAATGGTGCATTGTTAGGTGATGCAACTGTTCAAAATATTATTTCTCAGGTTAAACAAACTATAAATAGCACGGTCAGTTCGGCGACAGGTGATTATAACTCTTTGAATCAATTAGGTATTTCATTTGATAAGAAAGGGGTAATGTCACTAGATAGTACCAAACTGAATACGGCTGTAGCTGGAAATCTTACGTCTGTAGCCAACGTATTTACTTCTACCAGCGGTGTGGCGACACAGTTAAATACTAAAATTACCCAATATTTAGACACGAAAGGTGCGCTTAGTGTACAGCAAGACACGCTGAATAAAACGCTAACGGATTTAACGACGCAAACGACGGCAGTCAATACACGATTAGCCGCTACGCAAAAAAGTTTACAGGCTCAGTTTGTTGCAATGGATGCCGCTGTGGCACAGTTTAAAAATACCGGGACTTATTTGACCCAAGCACTTACACCGAAAACAACTAATTAATTGAGAATGAATCATGGCAGCAGTAATGAGTAACAGAAAATATGCAAATCAGTATGCCTCAGTGCATACGGAAAGTATTGTGGACGAAGCCACGCCTCATGCGTTGATTCAAATGTTGATGAGTGGGTTTTTGATGCAGGTTAACGCAGCGAAAGGCGGTATTGCACGAGAAAATTTTGAAGAAAAAAGTACCCATATTTCTCGCGCAATTTCCATTGTCGGCGGCTTGATTGATGGCATTGATTTAGAACGCGGTGGTGTTATTGCTGAAAATCTAACTCGACTTTACGAATATATCAACACGAAATTATTTCAAGCCAGTGCCGAAAATAGCATTGAGATTTTGGATGAAGTGGGCGATTTAATGAGTTCGGTGAAAGAAGCGTGGGACGCAATTCCCGCAGAGCATCGATAAGGTCTGAATCAATGTTGTTGCAAGAATTAAATGCTTTTTCACTACGCATTACCCAAGCCATTGAACTCGGCGATTGGCAACAACTTACGAGTGTTTTGACAGAGCGTCAATCAAGATTAGAGTTGCTGTTAAGTTCGTCTTTGTCTGACGAAGATCAACGCACGATTCGAGGGGTTTTGGAGTCTGTTCAAGCGATGGATAGGCTTTTTATTGATGCAGTTCAGTCTAAAAAAACTGAACTGCTCAAACAATTTCAATCAGTCGCGCAAGGTCAAAAAGTGATTCGCGCTTACGGTCATTACGCCGAAAATTAAACCGACGGTTTAATCTTCGTTTTATCTTCTTTCTTTTCAATAATCGGTGCGGCTGGAACAAACGCTTTAGGCTGCAACCAGGTGTTCACTTCCTGAATATTCTGTTCCGTAATCATTCCCACCGACCGCATGAAACGAGCGCGATGCTTAATATAGGCATATTTCGCTTGTGATAATTCCCGTTTCGCTTTGTATTCTTCTTGTTGCGCGTTCAAAATATCCGTCACCGTTCCAACACCCAGTTTGAAACCGCTGTCTGTCGCTTCACTCGATTTTGCTGCCGATGCGACGGCTTTACGCGATGCTGCAATTCGGCGCACGCTGGCATTTGCACTCAAAAACGAATCGCTGGTTTCTTTAATTAACGCCCGAACTTTTGCCTCGTTTTGATTTTTTGCCAATTCTAATTTATGTTGCGATTCAAACAATTGGTGAATACTCACCCCGCCATCAAAAATCGGCACCGACACGTTAATGGCTCCAACTTGTGTCATCGTGGTGCCGCTTGTATTGATTCTCTGACTTTGATAACCCGTGTTGGTATCGTAGTAGCTCAATTGCAAATCAACCTGCGGTAAAAATTTAGATTGTTGTACCGTTACGCCATCATGTGCGGCTTCAATCGCTTTTAGCTGTGCGGCTAAAGTGGGATTTTCACTTTTAGCGACTTCCAGCCATTGCTCTAATTGACCATCTAACGGTTTGTAATCGACTTGATCTTTCAGTTTGTACAATTCTGAAAAGGGTGTGTTCGTTAATTCTTTCAAACTTTCTTTTGCCGTCACTACGATTGTTTCTGCTTCAATTTCTGAGGCTTTAAGTTGATCTAGGCGGGCTTCAATTGTGTAAACATCAGTAATTTTGACTAATTGCTTGGCAAATTGTTTTTGTGTTTGTTCCAAGCGTTTTGCCATCGCATTTTTTTCAGTTTGATAAAAATACAGTTGATCTTCCGCTTCCAAAACACCAAAATATTTTTCAATCACGTTGTGCATAAGCGCGTGTTGTGCGCCTAGGCTTTCCGCTGCGTACTGTTCTTCAACCGTGTTCGCACGTCGCCAATTCCAAAATTTAGAAAAATCAAACAATGATTGATTGAGCGAAACGTAATAGCGTTGCCCCATATAATTATTGGGGTTAGGATTAGCTTTTGTTGATGGCAAGCCATTATCACTACTATTTCCCGACCAGTTCGCACTACCACTGATTTGTGGCAACATTTGACCAAGAGCTTCTTGCGTTTGTTCTTTGGTGATTTCAACATTTATCGCCGCAGATTTTGATTCGGGATCCGCTTCTAACGCTTGTTGATAAATCGTCATTAAATCTTCAGCAAAAACGTTGGGAGCTTGCGCCAAAATCATACAGGCGACTAAATGTTTTAATTTATTCAATTTCTTCACAGTTAATCCTCAATCATCGCTTTTGCCCAAGCGTTACTAATCGGTTGCAACAAGTATTCAAACACGGTGCGTTCGCCTGTGTTAATCAATACATCTGCGGGCATACCGGGTAATAATTCCATATTTCCCAATTTGACGTAGCTTTCAGGCGTAAGTTCAATTTTTGCACTGTAATACGGTTGTCCCGTGCGTTCATCAGTAATTTTATCGGCTGACAGCCCGATTAACTTGCCGACTGTTTTTGGCACAAGAGCTTGTTTAAACGCACTGAAACGCACTTCCGCCACCAAACCAACGTGAACACGGTCAATATCCATCGGCGAAACTCGCGCTTCAACCACTAATTCTTCACCTTGCGGCACGATGTCTAAAATCGGTCTTCCCGGTGTAATCACACCACCAACGGTATAAATTGACACGCCCATAACACGACCTGCCGCCGGTGATTTAATTTGAATTCGGCTCACTTTATCGTTGGTCGCCGTCATGCGCTGGTTGATGTCATACAACTGCGCTTGAACTTCGCCCAATTTATCCGCAACTTCTTCTTGGAATTGCTTTTGAATTTGTAAAATTTGCAAACGAGTTTCCCCGATTTGCATTTCACTGCTGGCAATTTCAGAACTTAACGATGCAATTTCACCCGTCGTCGCGGCTAAATTACGTTCCATGTCGCGCAAACGCTGTTTATCGGCAAACCCCTCGGCGAGTAATTCGCGTAAATCTTTCGCTTCGTCAGCGTAAGAGCGGTGCAGTTCTTGTTTACTGGTTTTTTGACCTTGCAAACCTTGAATGCGTGAATTTAATTGGCTTATCCGTTGATTTAAAACCGAAACTTCACCATCATGCGCGTTTTTACGAGCGTTGAAAATTTGGTTTTCACCTTGTCGCGCTTCAATCACTCGCGCATCGTTCAAATTTTGTACTTCTTTCGGATAACTAACTTGACCAGCGCGATCCCGTTCGGCATTCAAACGAGCGACTTGTGCCGCAAGCGTGATTTGTTGTCCGCGTAAAATTTCTAATTGCGCTTTGATTTCCGTGCCATCTAAAATCAGCAATAAGTCGCCTTCTTTGACGATGTCACCGTCTTTCGCAATCAATTCTTTCACAATGCCGCCGTCTAAATGCTGGACGGTTTTACTGTGCGATTTGACCGTTACAAAACCTGGAGCTGCGGCGGAACTGCTGATTGGAGCCAAATAACTCCACGCGCCTAAAATGCCAACGGTGCTAATTACAACTGCAATACCAAGGGTACGAATGGGCATATCGTTTGTAACGAGCGAAACGTCGGCTTCTTTTTTTAATTTATCAGGATGAATTTTTGCTGTTTCTACTTTCATAATTTTGCCGCCTTAGTTGGCAAGCGTAGCAGACTGCGCCGCTTGAGCTTGAGCTTGCTGTTGTTGCAAATGCGCGATTACCTGATCTTTCGGGCCATAAACCGATACTAAACCATCGTTTAAAATGAGTAATTTATCGACGTTCGCTAACACATTGTTTCGGTGTGTAATGATAATGACGGTGGCTTGATTTTGTTTTAAACGTTGAATTGCATTCCCTAACGCCGCTTCGCCGATTTCGTCCAAATTTGAATTTGGTTCATCTAAGACGATAATGCGCGGTTCGCCATATAACGCACGCGCCAAACCAACACGTTGACGTTGTCCACCTGATAAATTACCGCCACTCGCGCCAATCATGGTGTCGTAGCCTTCGGGTAAATGTAAAATCAAATCGTGAACGTCTGCCATTTTCGCTGCATGAACCACTTTTTCAGGATCAATGTCACCAAAACGGGCAATGTTTTCGCTGATGGTTCCTTCAAACAATTCAATGTCTTGCGGCAAATAACCAATGTGTGGCCCTAATTCGTCACGATTCCAAGTAAATACATCCGCGCCATCTAAACGAATTTTGCCTTGATTACAGGGCCAAATTCCTAATAATGCACGAGCAAATGTCGATTTACCGGCACCGCTGGGCCCGATGACACCAATCACGTCACCTTTTGCAATGTTGAGTGTGATGCCTTTCAATACGGCAGTTTTTGCACCTGGTGGCGCGACAACCGCAGATTCAAATTGAAAACTGCCTTCGGGAGTAGGTAAGGACATGCGTTCAGCATCGGCAGGAATTTGACGCAATAAATCGTTCAAACGTGAATATTGTCCGCGTGCGCTGATAAATCCTTTCCATGAACCGATTACAATATCGATAGGTGCGAGTGCGCGACCTAATAACACCGAACCACCAATCATCAAACCAGACGTAATTTCGTTTTCAATAACCAAATATGCGCCGACGGCAAGAATTAACGATTGTGATGAAAGACGAATCAATTTTGACGTGGCACTGATTAAACCGGCGCGTGAACTGGCGGTGGCTTGTAAAACTAAAACTTGATTGGTACCTTTTAACCACCGTTTTTGAATGTTAGTCAACATGCCCATCGATTCGATAACTTCGGCGTTGCGGAGATTTTTATTGACCAAACCACGTCCTGCCATCGCCAAATTATTGGCTTCACCAAGCATTTTGCTAGTCGCTTTTTCTTGCACGATGGCGACGATAATGAGCAAAACGGCGGTAAATACTGCCATCCAGCCGTACATTGAATGGAAGACAAACATCAATGCGATATAAATGGGCAACCAAGGTGCGTCGAAAAAAGCAAACAAACCGTTGCCTGTCATGAATTGACGTAGCGCAGTTAAATCATCGAGCGGTTGCGACGAAGCGCGTTGTCCACCGGTGTAAAGAGCTTGTTTATAAGCCACTTTGAATAAACGTTCATTAAGTAACGTTTCTAAACGGGTACTTACACGCACCAAAATTTGCGAACGCACCCATTCCAGTGTACCCATCGTGACAAACAACACCATCATAATCAGCGTCAGCATTATCAAAGTCGAATGATTACCGGTTGGTACGACGCGATCGTACAATTGCAACATATAAATAGTTGGCACGAGTTGCAAAATGTTAATCACTAAACTGAAACCAGCGGCGGAAATAAACGCGCCTTTGCATAATTTTAGTGCTTCTTCTAAGTCAGACTTGTTGAGTGTTTTCATATTGTACAAAGTTAGAATTTACTTATAAAAGGGGGCATTATGGCATATTTTATAAGCACATTCTATAAACGGCGTGCTTATAAAAGAAGCCTGTTATTACCGATAATGGTGTATATCACGTTTAAAACAAGGGCATTATTTGGAAAATTAAAATAAATGACTTTCTGATTTCTCACTTAAAATAATAATCAAAGTGGTCATCTGGTTTTATTTAACCAGTCATGTACTTTGCCAAAACATCGCAATATAATTTTCACAAGCAATCACCGCGCCATTTTTCGTGATAAAGCTAAATTTCACTCTTTGCAACCTTGTTTTTCAACGAACTATTTTTACAAAATGCTGACTAAAATTTATTCTAATGATGCGCTGTACACGCAAGTTTTTAAAGTCACGATTCAAAATGGCGAGAGTCACAGTTACGGTTCGGGCGTTTTGCTCGCAGGTGGTCAATATATTTTAACCGCTGCCCATTTGTTTTCTGGCAATCCAGTGTTGGCGAATGTGCATATTATTAACGCGGCAGGTCAAACGATTAGCGGTGCGGCGGAAATTTATTCGCATCCCAATTGGGAAAATAATCCCACCAGCTACAATAATGATTTAGCGATCATTAAACTCGCCCAACCGCTCGCGCCAACTATGGGTTACGAAATTTATCGTGCGAACGCCGAAGTCGGACAAACTTTTATTCGCGCAGGTTATTCGGGAAGTGACGTGGTAGCGGGTAAAAATACTTACGACGCATTCACCGATATTATTAACACGTCATTCGGCAGTCATATCGAAGCGGGTTCGCAATTACTTTACGATTACGATGACGGTTCGGCACAACATGATGCGATTGGACAATTGTTTAATTTGCCGAATTTAGGATTGGGCAGCGAAGAAACAATGTCGCAAAATGGCATGTCGGGCGGCGGAACGTTTATCGATGGCAAAATTGCCGGCATTGGCAGTTTTATTTTTCGTTCCGATGTGTCGGACGTGAATAGCGTGACGGATTCATCGGTGGGTGAACTAGGTTCGGATACGCGCGTTTCGACGCACGCCGATTGGATTGATTATGTGACGCAAGGAAATTCCGTGTATAACGCGCCAATGTTGGCTTCAGAAGTGATGAAGAATGTGCCAGAGCCGAATTACGGGTCGGTGGTCAATTATTTCCTCGCGGCATTCAGCGAACCGTTGACGCAAGCGATTTCGTTTAATTTTCGTACGGTAAACGGCACCGCGTTGTCGGGTCAAGATTATGTGGCGACACAAGGGCAAATCACGTTACAAATTGGACAAAATCACGTTGCCATTCCCGTCACTATTTTGGGTGACAAAATCGCTGAAGTCGATGAAACTTTTTCGTTGGAAGTGAGTAATCCCATCGGGTTTAGTTTGCCCAATAACGCGCTTGTTTTAACGGCGACGCATACCATTATCGACAACGACAGACTTTTATTTTGAGCGTTTGCAACGATGGAATTATTAGCCTTTTTCAATAAACGTCAGCGTCCGTTCGGGCAAAATATCCTTCGTTTCCCCTTCCAAATACAGCCGTGCATCTTCGTGAACCGTTGACATAAAACGAATTAACTGAATTTCACGACGCATTTTTTGTTCAAATTCGGTGGTTTCCCACATTTCATTTAGCAGATATTTGGCGTGATGATGAATCGTAAACGCCACCGCTTCGGGCAAATGCGTATAACTGCTTTGAATCGAGTGTTTAAGCTGGTCGAGCGAGGCGAGATACTGCTTATAATCTTTCACGTCTTGCTTACATTTTGTTTTAAACATCAATAATTCGGCATCGTGCTGAGTTTGTAAAAGCGTCAATTCGTGTTTTAACTGCTGCCCGCGCTTTTTTAATTCGGCAATCATTTTTTTTTCGGCTAAAACTTGGGCAAGTTTCAACGCCGCTTGCTGTTCTTGATTATCGCGTTTCCACGTTAAATTTTCAGTTTTAAGCGATTGAATAGTGGTGACGATATTTAAAAGCCAATTTTTCAACATAATTTAGTTACGATTCAATTTTGAAATTTTATGGTGCAATTTTACCAGAGCCTGTTCATTGTGTTGCGCGAGATAACGTCGGTTTTCCTGTTGCCATTGCAAAAAATCCGCTTTAGAAATTCGGGCTTTCATTTGCTTTAAATCTCGTTCAATGGCTTCGGAAAGCGCGTTAATCTGCGCTTGATTGTTTATTTCAAGAATCTGTTTGCGTTGCTGCTCTTTGAAATAGGTTAATTGTAATCGCTGAAAATAAAATAAACGATGTCGGTTTTTGTGTTGATTTTCGATAAATAAAATGCGACGTTGTCCACGTTGTTCTGCTGAAAAATAACGCTGCAAAATGAGCCACCACTTTTTAAGAGAAAAAATTAAACCTGTCAAAATCAACAGCATAAAACCCGCTAACAATGCAAATGCTGAAGCGTACATCATGAATGTGGAAATCACTAAAAATGTAAAAATCAACAGCATTTTCGCCAAAAAAAACAATGGCAAACACAACAATATCATCCAAAATGCGATACGAATCAGCATCGAACTTTAATAATGGGGCGGCAATTCATACTGTGGCGACGCATCTTCAGGTATTTTTGAAGACAAATTATCAACCCGTTCGTGCATGGCGTTGTACACCCGTTCGAGGCGATCTATTTGTTGCTGTTGTTTCGCGATAATATCGTTCAATGTTTGCAATAAATCATCCTGATACGCCATTTTAATTTCTAATTCAATGACTCTATTTTCCATCGTGGCACATCCTGTTTGGCTGCGCTAAAACGAAATCGACCACCTTTTGCTGCTCTTGTTCTGGCAACGTAAAAAACTCGGCGGTGATTTCTTGAGCGGATAAATTCATTTTGTTAATTCCTGTTCCAGCAAATTGGTAAAAGGCTGGTGATTTTTCCAGCGGTAAGTATGAAAATCGCGTTTGTCAGTAGATAAAATGCGCCCATGTCCTAATTCTTCCGCTAATAACACCAGCGACGCATCCGCTAAATCCATTGGTAAATCGGCGTATTGGGTCATGAATTTTGCTATGCGTGGCAAATGCGATTCGATGATGGGAAATAAACTAAATAAACCCGCCCGTTGCCCATTTAAAAAAGAAACAGATTTAAGTGGATGACAGCGTTTTTGCAATAAATAACAAACTTCTGTCACAACAGGCAACGTGGTAATTAACGGTTCGTTAATCGTCAGTGCATAAGCGCGAACTTTTTGATGATGCGTATCTCGTGGATTAAATAACGCCACCCAAAAACCTGTATCGGCAATAATCATTCATTGCCCCACAAATGCTCTTTATAATTTTCTGATAAATTTTCATCACCATCTTCCATGCAACCTAAAAGCTCAACTCTTTCTAAAATCGCCAAAATTTTCTCACCTTCAGTTTGTTGAGTTGCTGGATTTTCTAAAAAACGTTTAGCTTGCCGACGCGCGGATTTGGCTTTTAAAAATTCAATAAAATCAAAAACCTCTTGTTGCTCTTGTTCTGGCAACGTAAAAAGCTCGGCGGTGATTTCTTGAGCGGATAAATTCATTTTGTTAATTCCTGTTCCAGCAAATTGGTAAAAGGTTGATGATTTTTCCAGCGGTAAGTATGAAAATCACGTCTGTCAGTAGATAAAATGCGCCCATGTCCTAATTCTTCCGCTAATAACACCAGCGAAGCATCTGCTAAATCCATTGGTAAATCGGCGTATTGAATCATTAGCTCAGAAAGTCGTGGCAAATGAGCATCCGTTAATGAAAATATAGAAAAATTACCCTGCTGCTGTAGCGTTGGCAAAAAAGCTAAAAACTGAAAAGCCAAATGCACACTTTCGCGCCGCATCAATAAATGCAAGGTTTCCGTCAATACGGGAAATGTCGTAATCATCGGTTCGCGGCATTGTGCTAAAAACGTTTTGCAGACGTTGTGATTAGCGTCTTTACGGTCAAATAATCCAAACCAATAACCACTATCGACAATAATCATTCTGCTTCGCCGAGTTTAAATGAGAAATCAATTTTGTCTTTGTAGGTTATTGAAAGTTGCTCGTTAGTTTCAATGCAACCAATCAAGCCCGCTTGTTCAAAGGCTTTGTAAATCGGTGAAACGTCTTGTGTTTCTAACAAAGCCGTTTCGTTAATCGGTTTTAAGCGTTTTCTGACGTATTTCGTTTGCTGCGCTAAAACGAAATCGATCACTTTTTGCTGCTCTTGTTCGGGCAACATTAAAAATTGAGAATTAATTTCTTGAGCGGATAAATTCATTTTGTTAATTCCTGTTGTGCGTATTTTTTCAAGGCTTCATTCATCAAGGTTTGATAATTTCCGCCCACCATTTCAGCACGCGATTTAAAAATGTTTAATGTGTCTTTATCGACGCGAATAGTAATGCGGGCTTTCGTTGTTTCGGCAAGCGGTCTGCCGACGCGCTTTAATTGTAAAAATTCGGCATCGGTTAGTTGATAAGTATCGGAATCAGCAGCAATACCTTTGTTGATAATTACGTCTTCGTCATCGCTAGGCATTTCGATAACACGACCAGATTTAGTAGTGAGTAACATAATTTTGCACCTCTCGTTTATTGGCTTTGCGTAGACTAATAATTCGACATTCATTGACTCTATCAGTAAAAACAACATTGTGTAGGCGTGTTTTTATGAGGGCATAACCCATCATACGAACTTCTCCATAATCCTGTCGTGTATCAGCGATTGCCCATAAAGTGTCCCAATCGATGTGAGCGGCATCGAAAAGCGATACACCATGTTTGATAAGATTCATGGCATTTTTTGCAGGGTCAAATGTAACTTCCATGGTTTTATTGTATGCACAAAAACAGAAGCAATCAAGCGAACGTCACGTTGAAAAAGTGTCAATAAAGTAACTTTGCTTTCTATTACATTTTGCTTAAATTTCGAGGCTTATTTATTTTTACCAAGACTTGGAAGGCCACCTTGAACTTTCATTACATAACCATTGTTACAACTAATAAAAGTATTGTGAAAACTTGAGGTTCTGTAAGCGCGTGCAGTTTCGTTATCACGTTGTTCTAAAGCTCTTTCCAATTCATCCAACCAATCGGAAGCACTAATACCAGTACCAAAAGAACTTGTATTTTTCGACTCTTTCTTTTGCTTACTGTGTCCTAATGGAACATCTGTTTTAACAATTCCAGTACCAAAAGAACTTGTATTTTTCGACTCTTTCTTTTGCTTACTGTGTCCTAATGGAACAGCTGTTTTAACAATTTGAGTTTTTTTAGGTTCAAAGGGGATTTCAACAAAAAATCCATCTGTAGCTTCAACTAAATCAAAATTTTCTAAATAGCGTAGATAATTATTACGGGAATTTTTTAGTAAATCTGATTTTGCAACGGATAGCTCCTTAACAGTTGGTAGCCAAACTGTAGTGCAATCTTCCTTAATTGAGCAACCGCTATTAAATGAAATTCTTGAAACAACTTGGCGTGAAATAAGCCATGAAGCTACGAATTTATTTAAAGCCGTGAGAGATTGATTTTTATCTCCTGTCATCGCTGGCGCAATATCTTGCCATTTACTCAATAAATAAAATTTTGCTTTTGAAATATCTGTAATTTCTACAGGTGATGATTCAAGCACCTTTGCTAAAACTTTTGGTAACAAAAAAATTGATTCTAATTTTGACCGTGTTCGATTGTCGTTAGCCAAAGCTATGCGCTCAATTAAGTATTTGTCCATAATTTTGTTGCAACCTATGTGTATGAAAAACCGCGACTATATCACAACAAATTGCGGCTTTTTCATTTTACTTCGGCAACAAATAAGCACCATCAAGTTACAAGCCAACATCGTTCATTCCAACACCACATAATTCTTCAAAATTTCTTCATGAAAAGAAACGGGCAATCTCGCCCAATCGCGTGCTTCAACCAAAATTGGAATGTTTGAATCGTTGAGAGCTTGCAAAAAATCTTCTAACGCATCAATTGGAATTCGACCTAAATCTGTCGAACGCAGCACAAGGTCTAAATCACTGGCTTCGTGCGCTTCAACTTTAACCCGCGAACCATAAGCCCATGCAGTAACATTCGGTAAATAATCCGCCAGCAATTTCAGCAAACGTTGTTTGTCTTTGTCGCGTAAATAAAGTTTGGATTCTGTCATGGCTGAGTTGAGTTTGCTCATAATTAAAAAATAATTCCCATCGATTTACAAACCAGCAACAATCCACCCGCTGCTACACCCGCCAAAACATCATCAAGCATAATTCCAAAGCCGCCGTGAACGTGTTTATCGACCCATTTAATCGGAAACGGTTTCAAAATATCGAAAAATCGAAACAACACAAAACCCAAAATTACCGCTTGCCAACTGAACGGCACAAACCACATCGTAATCAAATAACCGGCGATTTCGTCCCACACGATGCCATTAAAATCATGTTCGCCGAGCAAGTTTGCCGCGTCATCACAAATTTTAATGCCGACCCACGACACGATAATCGTCAACACGCTATAAAACCAAAACGGCGTTTGCGCGAACAAAAAATAAACGGGAATCGCTGCCAATGTGCCGCACGTTCCAGGAGCTTTTTTGACTAAACCCGAACCAAAACCAAACGCCAAAAACAAAATTGGATGCGTCAGAATCGTTTGGCGAGTGAGTTGATTTTTGCCGTAATGTTCAAGAAAAATGTTCATAACCTTTCGCCGTGAATGTTTGAATGCGACCGGATTTTTTTAAACGCAAACCCGATTCTGTTTCGATAATACCAATCACCGTGCAGTTTTCAGGTACATGATGGGTGAATTGTGGCGGCATGGTAAAACACAATTCGTAATCGTCGCCAGAAATTAGCGGCATA
>SESG01007189.1_pt1 | contig 24134 bp, 16 predicted proteins | sample 3171421 | NCBI WGS metagenome assembly SESG01 (sample SAMN10866946, study PRJNA518727) | freshwater metagenome | biome: subpolar coniferous forest; feature: holomictic lake; material: water; isolation source: holomictic Lake 227, 6 m and 8 m depth | place: Canada: near Kenora, Ontario | collected...
TGCGGCTTATGCTTCGAACGAGAAACCCGAGCATTTTTATGAGGCTGAAAAGTGCCTTGTCTGCGAAATTATCGTCCTCTGCCCAGCTGCGTTTCATAGATGTTTGCTGTATTTTACCATGCGGACAATCGGGGAGTATACACTAAATTGTAAAGACTTTTTAAAATATATCTTTATCCTGCTTGCAGCAAATTCCTATCAACCAAGTAATGAATGTATGGCTGAGCTTACCAAGCTGATGAGTCGAACTGAAGCTCTTGAAAACGTGCGTCAGTGGCAGACTTTAGGGAAAAAAGTTGTCTTTTCTAACGGGTGTTTTGACATTCTGCATGCCGGGCACGTTGAGTATCTGACAGCAGCAAAAAAGCTTGGCGATGTGCTTATTATCGGCCTCAACAGTGATGATTCAGTTCGTCGACTGAAAGGACCAAACCGGCCTGTATGCTGTGAAGAAGATCGTGCTGCGGTCCTTGCGGCACTGGAGGTTGTTGATGCCATTATCTTTTTTAGTGAAGACACGCCTGAAGAACTGATCGGGTTTCTGTTGCCGGATATTCTTGTAAAGGGATCGGACTGGGCTATAGAGAAGATTGCCGGTGCGCGGGCTGTGGTCGAACATGGGGGGGCTGTGCTTACCCTGCCTTTGCTGGAAGGCCGTTCTACAAGCGGCATTATTGAAAAAATTATTCGTCTCCATACTTAATTATTGATCCAGAGTGGAACGAATTAAACTCAATATCCTGAAAGTATTGACAGCTTTTTCGGCTGTTGTGCTGTTACTCTTGCTTACCTCACTGTTTGTGCTCAATAGTGGATTGCTTGACCGTTTGGCAAAGGAGAAGGCTATTGCCCTATTCAATGAAAAGCTGGTTGGACATCTGGAACTGCAGGAGCTTCATCTGAAGTTTCCGAACCGAGTAACCTTGATCCGGCCGCGTATTTATGGTCCTGGTGACAAAACACCAGCACTCAAAGCACAACGTGTTTCACTGAAATTCAACTTTCTCACTCTTCTTCAGCCTAAAATCAAGAGGATTTACCTGCGACACTTGACTGCTGACTCGCTGAGCGCAAAGGTAGCGTCGCTAAAAAACGGCAAGCTGAATCTGGAGGTTATTTTTACTTCCCGCGACCCTGATTCGACCAGAAATCAACTGGAACATTTTTACTGTAAAAATCTGGAGATTAATAACGGTGACATCTCGTATTCCGGATACTCAAAAAATGGCAAGGAGACTGCTCTCGGAGTAAAAAATATTAATCTTGACCTCTCAAAATTCACCGTCAAGAAAAACCTTGTAAGGGGTTCTCTCGATAAGTTACAGTGCAATGCTCCTGATAAGCGATTTGTATTGCGGGACGCTTCGGGGCAATTTCTCTTTTCGGAAACCCGTTCTGAAATTCTTGCCTTGAAAGCTGCTGGTAATAAAAGCAGTGCAGAGCTTTCGGTTACGGTCGATCATTTCAATATTTTCGCCAGTCAATTACAAAAAGAACTTACCCGCTGCACGAGTTTTGTTGCCCTTCAAAAACTTGCTCTCAATAGTGAGGATCTGAAATTGTTGTATCCGGGACTCCTTTTGCCTGACGGCATCTATACCCTTAAGGGAAACGCCAAGGGCAAAAAGGATAACATTGTGATCCTGGATGCATCCGCGACTCACCTGAAAAGCAGGGTAGCTGTTAAGGGCGAACTGCTTAACCTGAAAAACAGGGAGGCATTTGCTTACCGGCTTACCATAGACAGCTCTAGAATTGCAGTGCCTTTTGTGGAATCAGTGCTGAAAGGCAGTTCATATAGTGATAGAGCTTCTGAAATCGGAAATATTACCTTTTTTGGCCATGCTCAGGGTACGTTGCATGCGGTAAAAACGGATATCACCACTCGCTCTGAACTCGGTGAAGTAACGCTGAATGGAGAGGCTCTCGGTGATAAATCTGACGCGGTTGCCTGTAAAGGGACCTTTGGATTGAAGGGGTTTAAGCCACTTAAACTGATAAACAGGAGTGGCGACGAACGATGCCTTGTGAACGCTACAGGCAGTTTTGCCGGGAGTGCCGGGCACAAGACAATCAGTCAGCTCTCGCTTGACATGAAGTTTGCGGATTCTTATTGGCACGCTTTACAAGTTAAAGAGGGTACCGTTTCTTTGAAGTATGACGGCGTTCTCTTGAAAAGTGCTCTTGCGTTGAGCAACAGGCAAACCAGTGTTAGTCTTGAGGGCGATATTGACTGGCGGGATAAAACACCCCGTTACCGGGCTTCCGGAAAAACAGGGGGGCTTAATGTTTCGGACATTCTGGGGTCAAATGCCCTTAAAACTGATTTGAATGGCTCTTTTGCCGTCGAGGGTTCGGGCTATGATCCAAAGAATCTGAATTTTGCTGCAGTTATGCAGTTTTTGCCTTCAACAATCGACGGGATCAAGCTCAAGGATCACTCGAAAGCTTCGTTTGAAATTGCTCAAACATCTGGATCTTCGCGGGTAAACGTAACAAGCGATTTTTTTGATGTACTGGTTGATGGTGATTATTCGGTTGATGAGCTGATTTCTTTAAGCCGACTTGCTGGTTCGGGCATTTCAAGGGAAATTGCCGCTCAGAATATATGGCAGACCCCCCTTGCAGCGCCTGTCGCTGGATCGAACGCGCTTAAACGGCCGTTTACAGTTAATTACCGTATTACAGTAAAGGATATGGCTCCTTTGGCAGCGCTTTTACCTTTGCAGGGCCTTTCTTTTCAGGGCAGCGCAGACGGGCGTGCTGATTACCGTGATGGATTGTGCTCGATTGGATCTTCAATAAATCTTGCCCGGTTGCAGTCAGGGAACAGTTTGCTTTTTGAAAATCTTGCGGTAAAAGGTGAGGTCGAATGCCGCAGTAGTGGAACCCAAAAAGCATCGCTCAGTGGACGGTCATCTGCTGTAAATGTTGGCAGAAAAAAAACCGGTGCTGCAATTTTTTCAGCTCTGTATTTGCCTTCTCATCTTGATTGTACGCTTGATGTTGTTCTTCCTAATCCTGCTCAAAACCTGTCGACTAAATTTTCGACAACTAGGGATGGGAGCGCTTACAACCTGCTGTTTAACCAGCTTCTGATAAAAGACGGTGCTGAAGTGTGGAAGGCCGGGGAGAACTCCCGTATTATGCTGGGCAAAACAGCGGCAAGGTTTAACCGTTTTACGATAGCCAAGGGTATACAGCAGGCAGTTCTGGACGGTGAACTCAGCAACTCCCAGCCTGCCTCTTTTCAATGTACCTTGTCGAATATGGAGCTTGATGAACTGAAACGGTTTTCTCTGTCTCCATCTTTTGACAAGCTTTCAGGCACGGTTAATGCGTCACTTGCTGTCAGTGGAAGCCCTGAATTAAAAAAAACCACTCTTAATGTAAGCGGAACAGGGATCCGCTATGACAAATTCATGATTGGAACCTTCCAATGCAATGCTCTCCATAACGACAATATTCTCCGTTTTGAGATGCATAGCAGTGTTCCTCCTCAAGTAAAAAGCACTGACCGAAGTGTGCCCGGTATGAACACAATCGAGGGAAGCGGAACCGTTCCCCTTGCGTTGAACTTTTATCCCCTGCAAGTTCGAATGGCAGATCAGCAACCCATTAAAGTTGCATTGCACTCGGATAATCTTTCAGCTCAAAGTCTTACGTACCTGCTGCCTTTTTTCGAATCGGCTGAAGGAATAATACCGACTACCCTTAAAATAGAGGGAAGAACGCCCAAACCTGATATTTATTTGACCACGGTGCTGCGTGATACAAAAATCAAGGTGGAGCCTACTCAGGTTTCTTATGTGCTTAACGGGGAGGTCTCCGTGACTCCGAATGCACTTGAACTGCGCAATATTTCTATCCGCGATAACCATAAAGGACACGGGAATATAAGCGGAGTTGTAACGCTTGAAAAGCTTCAGCCGATGGGGCTTGACCTTGGCGGCCGGATGGACAATCTGCTTGTGTTTGATAAAAAAGACCGAGAGGACGAAACCTCTTTTGGAAGTATTACGTGTTCAACCAGCAACATTCAGCTTCATGGCACTCTTTCGAGCCCTCAGGCTGAAGGGGAATTGCGAATTAACGCTGCGGATTACTCTCTCTATAGAACGGGATCCAATGAAAATGCAAAGTATGTAGGTATCAACAAGTTTATCGAATTTGTTCCGCGTTATCCTGCTGTGGGACTGCATGGTATTGAGAGGGATGTACCCAGTAAATCCGCTGAGTTTTACCACTCGGTGCTCGATATTCTGCAGATAAAAAATTTGAAGGTAACGAGCGTGGAACCGCTGAAGTATACTATCATTTTTGACCGGTTGCGGGGAGAAAAGCTTGAAACTTCTATCAATAACCTTGCGCTGAATGTGAACAAAAACAATCAGCAATACCGGCTGTTCGGATCGGTTAACATTACCGGTGGCAAATATAAATTTTCAAACACGAATTTTGACCTGCAGGATGGTGGAAGAATCAACTGGAACAATGTTGATATACGAAGCGGTGTGATGGAGAATCTCTATGGCAACAAGTTTGTGAGTACAACTAACCTGCAGACCAGCGAACGGGATAATGTTAAACTGCTGATTGCTATTACCGGCTCTATTAATGATCCGCTAGTTACAATGGGTTATTACCTGAACGAACAATCGCAGCCTTATGCTTCGACTAATCTCATTGGTGGAAAATCGAGCCAGATTGATCCTAACGCGGAGCTTAATGTTATTTCAATGCTGCTTTCGAAGCAATGGTATGCCAGGCCGGGCAGCTCAGCACTGGCTTCAAATATTGCTGTTTCCAGTGTCGGGATGTCTGCCGGGTCTGGACTTCTTTCCTCGCAGTTTTCTAAGATTGTTCAGGATTTTGCCGGTATTGAAAGTTTTACGGTGAATGTAGGTATGGATAAGCGAGGAGCACTTAGCGGACTTGACCTGTATCTTGCAGTGAGTGTGCCGGGTACAGATGGAAAGGTCAGGTTTATCGGATCAGGAAGTGCTCCGACTCTTCGTGATTCGCCCCTCTCAAATTATTACGGGACTGAACAGAAAATTGAGTACCGTGTTACACCAAAAATATACCTTGAATCGTACCGTTCTTATGGGTTGAACGCGAATGGTACATCCAGTAACAATCTACAGGCTCCTTCAGAAATATGGGGTGCGAGTATTTCATACAGGGAGCGCTTCCAAACGTGGGAACAGTTCTGGAAGAGACTTTTTCCGTCATCTGACAAAAAAAATAAGTGATTCTGTTTTTGTAAATTACCTTAAAAACCATTCCTGAATTACATCATGGGTAACGTCCTGACTGGAAAAAATATAATTTTAGGTATATCGGGAGGGATTGCGGCATATAAAACACCGCAACTGGTTCGATTGTTAAAAAAAAACGGGGCGAATGTAAAGGTTGCTCTTACCGAGGGTGGTTCGCATTTTGTGAGTGAGCTCTCCCTTGCCACGGTTTCTGGTGAACGGGTTTATCGTACAATTTTTCAGCCTGTTGATACTGCGGGGACCGACTATACAAGGCACATATCGCTTGGAGAATGGGCAGACGCATTTGTGATTGCACCGGCTACCGCCAATACCCTTGCGAAGCTCAGTGCGGGTCTTTGTGACGACATGCTTTCGGCGCTCTTTATTACGTTGCGGCCACATAAACCGGTTCTGATTTTTCCTGCTATGGATGGACAGATGTTTCTTTCGCCTTCGGTGCAACGCAATATTTCGACGCTTGCAGCACAGGGTTGCACGGTGAAAAATCCTGAAAGCGGTGAACTGGCTTCAGGCCTGTGCGGGCTTGGGCGCATGCCGGAACCTGAATCGATTGTTGCCTCACTGGAAGACGCTCTTGGCTTGCAGTTGGCGGGATCGCCATTGTATGGAAAATCAGTTGTTGTTACTGCGGGGCCGACAAGAGAGAAAATTGACGGGGTACGTTTTATATCGAACTATTCTTCGGGAAAAATGGGCTTTGCCATTGCTCTAGCAGCAGCAAAACGTGGTGCTGAGGTTACGCTTATTACCGGTCCGGTTCATCTTGAAACGCCATTCGGCGTGAAACGTCTTGATGTTGAAAGTGCTATGGAAATGTACGATGCAGCCCGGAGCTTATTTAAGAGCTGCAGTTATTTTATTGGCGCGGCGGCTGTTTCGGATTACAGGCCTGTGGTACCTGTTGAAGGAAAAATGAAAAAAAATGAGCAGCAGATTGAGCTTTCGCTTATAAAAAATCCTGATATCCTTGCTGAATTCGGGATGCTGAAAGGTCCCGGGCAATGTGCTGTGGGATTTGCGCTCGAAACTCAAACGGGACTGGATAATGCCCGCAAAAAGCTGAAAGAGAAAAACCTTGACCTTATTGCCTTTAATTTTTTTGACCGTAAAACCTCAGGTTTTGAAGTCGATACAAATATTCTTACCCTGATAGATAAGGAGGGTGTGACTACTGAGCTTCCGCAGTTGACCAAGGATGCCGCCGCGGAAAAACTTCTTGACGCAATAGAACAGTTACCTGTTACAGACCTGCTATAACCCCTGAATAAAGTGCAATCGTCATGCAAGGTTTTTTATCCATACCGGATGAACCATTTCCGTCAGTTCCCTTAGGATCATCAGCCGATGAGCTGAATCTTCTGTGCAACACATCAAAAGAGTGCCGTAAATGCAGACTTGCTGAAACGAGGCAGAACTTCGTTTTCGGGGAAGGAAATCCGTCGGCAAAACTGGTTGTTATCGGTGAAGCACCTGGTGCTGAGGAAGATGCCCTTGGGAGGCCTTTTGTTGGCCGTTCAGGGCAGTTGCTTGATAAAATCCTTCTGGCGGCCGGATTCGCCCGAGAAGAGGTGTACATTTGTAATATACTGAAGTGTCGACCTCCAGGAAACCGTAACCCGCTTGCTGATGAGATCGCCTGCTGTATACCCTGGCTGATACGGCAACTTGAGATTGTTCATCCTCAAGTAATTCTAGTGCTTGGCAAGGTTGCTGCCAACACGTTGTTTGAAAACAACCTTTCTTTAGGAGCTATGAGGGGAAAAGTGAAAAAATGGAAAAACCATGACTGTTTTATTACCTATCATCCAGCTGCGCTTCTGAGGAACCCTCACTGGAAACGTGGGTGCTGGGAGGATATACAGTTGATGATGCGCCATATAGAATTGCTCTCGGAAGAGAAAAATGCTACAGATTAATCCCCTTACACCATGAATAAGCAAGCTGTTGTTTCCATAGATTTTGCCAAGGATATTGATTTCAGCAAGGAAAGTCGTGTGCCTCCTTATTCAACTGAAATTGAGCAGGAAGTGCTTGCCTGTATTCTGCTTGATGATGACCCTATTGAACAGGTTATCCAGATTTTCGGCGATAATGGTGAAGAAGTGTTTTATGAACGGCGGCATCAGATTATTTTTAAAGCAATGATGCAGCTTTACCATAAACGGCAGGCGATTGATATTATTACAGTCAGTGAAGAGCTGCTGAAAATGAATGAGCTTGAAGCAGTTGGCGGTAGACACTACCTTGCGGAGCTTTCGGGCAAGGTGATCAGTGCCGCTAATATTGAGTACTACGCCCGTCTGGCAAAAGAAAAATACCTGTACCGGCGTATGATTTCGATATCGGCAAAAATTTCCGGAGTGGCTTACAGCTCTTCGATGGATATTTTTGATCTGGTTGAACATGCTTCTCAGCAGTTTTTTAATATTTCGCAGGCTGGCATCAAGAAAAAGGCGTCGCTCATCAAGGAGCTGGTTAAAAACGGTATCAGGATGCTGGAGAGCCTCAGGGCATCGCAGTCTTCAATTACCGGCATTGGCTCTGGATATTCTGAACTTGATCAGCTGACTGCAGGATTTCAGCCTTCGGATATGATTATTATTGCAGCAAGACCTTCAGCCGGAAAGACCGCTCTGGCGCTTGCTGTCGCCCGAAATGCCGCTGTGGATTTTGATACCCCCGTTCTGTTTTTCAGCCTTGAAATGGCTGAAGTGCAGCTGGCTGTAAGGCTTATGTGCGCAGAGGCTTATGTTGAGTCGCAGCTGGTCAGAACCGGACGGATAACGCCGGAAATGATGGGTCGGATTATCAACAGCATGGATAAACTTAATGAAGCAAAGCTCTATATTGACGACACTCCTGGTATCTCCATTATGGAACTTGCCGCAAAAACCCGTCGGATGAAGCAGGAGCATAATATCGGCATGGTTGTGGTCGATTATCTTCAGCTGGTGACCCCGGTAAGGGATGGCAGAACAAACCGGGAACAGGAAATTGCCCAGATATCGCGGTCATTGAAGGCTTTGGCCAAGGAGCTGAATATTCCTGTAATTGCGCTTGCACAGCTTAACCGGTCTGTTGAACAGCGCTCGGGCGACAGAAGACCTCAGCTTAGTGATTTGAGAGAATCGGGTTCTATTGAACAGGATGCTGATGTGGTAATGTTTCTTTCAAGACCGGAAATGTATGGCAAAACGACGTTTGAAGATGGTTCTTCAACAAAAGATGTTGTTGAAATTGTTATAGGAAAGCAAAGAAATGGACCAATTGGTGATATACGCCTACTGTTTCTGAAAAATTACGGTCGGTTTCAGTCAATGGCCAATACTTTTGCTGCCAGCAGAGAAAACGATGAAGCTCCTCAAGAAGAGAGGCATTACTCGGCAGCAACGCCGGAATCAGGAAAATCACACTCCAGTACTTTTATCGCTCAGGACGACGCACCTTTTTAACCCCTTATTATGCAAAAAAAAACACTGACAGTGACCTCTGCCACCAGATCTGTAACAACAGAACCCGTCGTAATGGGTACTGAGGAAACCAGTATCGGAATCGGCGCGTCAAGAGGCATTGCAGTTGGAAAAACCTATGTGTTTTTTAAAGAAAAAGGTGATCATGAAATAAGGGAACTGAACGATAAAAATATCAATGACGAGATTGAGAGGTTTAGAACAGCTCTTGTACGCTCTGAAAAGGAACTTAAAAAAATTGAACGGGTTACGATAAGAAAGCTTGGAAAGGGATACTCAAATTTGTTTCAGGCTCAAATAATGATGCTTCATGACCCGGTACTTGTTGATACCATTGCCGAACGTATCCGGATGGAGCGGAAGGCCGCGTTTCGGGTTATTGAGGAAGAATTCGACCAGTATCTTGACAAGTTCATCAATTCTGATGATGTTATGTTTCAGGAGCGGGCTGATGACCTGCATGATATAAAAAACCGGATTATCAGAAACCTGAATGTGCGAAAACTGCACTCATGGTTGCCGGAAGGAGTTATTGTGGTTGCCGATACCCTCTCTCCTGCAGATATTATTCTTTTAAGCCGCAGCAATATCAAGGGATTTATCACGGATTCAGGCGGAAGTACTTCGCATATTTCATTGATATGCAAGTCGCTTAACATTCCAATGGTGGTTGGACTTGGTAATCTCTCTCAAAAAATTACCACCGGCATGGAGATAATTATTGATGGAAGCACCGGAACCGTCATCACCAATCCTTTGGAAAAAACGATTGCTCAATATCTCAGAAAAAAAGAGAAGGAGAATAAATATGAAGAGGATAACTCTTTGACGGCTATGCTTCCTGCCTCAACAAGCTGTGGTATACGAATTACCTTTTATGCGAATATCGATTTTAAAGAAGAGCTTCACGCGTTAAGCTCTTTAGGCGCAGAGGGTGTAGGGCTTTTCAGAAGTGAAAACCTTTTTAACGATGGGACAAAAGTGCCCAGGGAATCTGAGCAGTTTACCTATTACAGGGACATGGCTGAACTGATTGCTCCAATGCATCTTGATATCCGGCTGTTTGATATTGGTGGAGATAAATTGATTTATTCGCCTGTCAAAGAACCTAATCCTAACCTTGGATGGAGGGGGATAAGAATCCTGATGGACCTGCCTGAAATTCTTGATGACCAGATCAGAGCAATTATTAGGGCAAATATCCACGGAAATATAGCAGTCCTGGTTCCAATGATTATATCAATCAACGAAATCAGGCATGTGAGAGCCCTTATCGACAAGCATTTTCTGGAATTAACGAAGGGTCACGATTCTCAGATTGAAAAACCCGGGCTCGGTGCCATGATCGAGGTTCCGGCGGCTGTGGAACTTATTGAAGAGATTACAAGGTGTGTTGATTTTGTCAGTATCGGTACCAATGACCTCACCCAATACACGCTAGCCGTTGACAGAAACAATACTATAGTGCAGGATCTTTTTGAAAAATTTCATCCGGCGCTTATCCGTCAACTGCACAGGATAATAACAACTGCTAATAAAAACCGTTGTAAAGTTACAATTTGCGGGGATATGGGTTCGGACCCTCTGGCTCTGCCGTTTCTTTTAGGATGTGGATTGAGAAGGTTCAGCGTTGTCAGCTCAGACATTCCGAGACTGAAATCACTGGTTTCCCGAGTTTCCATTGCTGAAGCAGAAGCTCTTGCTGAAACGTGCCTTACCCTTGACACGACTGAGCATATCAAAGCCTGCCTGGAAGCTTTCCAGGCAGTCCATTGATGAAATAATCGTTCGCGTTCAGGGACGTAAATCTTCAATTTTTGCATTTTTGCGTACGGCCGCAAAATATTCAGCAAACAATTGTTCCTGTTTAGCTCTAAGGAGTTGTGGCGCTATGCCAGCTTTTTCAGCTTTAAGGTCAAGACCTGCTGGAAGAGTTTTTTTGCTTACAAGAACAAGTGCATAACCATCAGCTGTTTTAACCGGAAGTGATAGCTTGCCTGCATCAAGTCCCGAAATAGCTTCTACGAGGGGTCTGTCAACACCGTAACCGGGTATAAGACCATCGCTCCAGCGAATGTCTTCTGCTGTAACGATATGCAGCGAAGGGTTTTGTGCGGCTATTTTTTCGATGGTCTGACCTGGCCCTTTTGCCATGGCTGCAAGTTTTTTCTCAAGAACTGCACCTTTCTTCTCTCTGAGTAGTTCAGCATTTATTCTCGATTTCAGATCTTTGTCGAGCATGCGGTATCCTGTATCATTTTTACCGGTCAGACGCATAACAAAAAAACCTTTTTCGGTTTCAAGAACGTCTGAAACATCCCCTTCAGCAGCTTTAAAGGCGAATGCCGTAACTTTTTCACTATAGCCAATTGGCGCAACAGGCATGTGCCGGCCAAACTCGGCAGTTTTCAAGATTGTCTGCCTGGAAATTGCTGCGCTTTTGTCGAAACCTTTCTCTTTTGCACTCTGCTGGAACACCATCGCAAGACGGCGACCACTCTCTACGGTTTCTGTTGATGGCTTGATTTTTCTGACGACCTCCGAACACACAACTGCTGTCTGGTCAAAACCGGTGACCTTGATGATATGCAGGCCGAACTGCGACTGTACAGGACCTACAATTGAGCCTGGCTGAGCTTTAAAAACAGCCGCTGAAAATTCAGGAACCATTCGCTCCTTGCTGAACCAGCCAACATCGCCACCATTAACGGCACTCGCAATGTCTGTGGAATATTTTTTTGCAAGTGCCTCAAAAGGGACGCCTGCCTGCAGTTGTTTAAAGATAAGCATGGAAAGTTCGCGGACTTTCTGAACATCCTCCCTGCTTGCAGGATTAAACCGCAAAAGAATATGCGATGCCCGTGCAATCGGCTGAGGGGAGGTTGTGACCTGCTTGACCTTGATAATACGGTATTCGCCGCGATCGGGGAGAGGACCGACAATGGTTCCCGGTTTGAGATTGGAAGGACTGAAAACAGTTTCTCCTGCTGATGGCGAAAAGTCGGATCGGGTGTAGGTTACGTTTATTCCTGTCGGGCGATCGCTCTGGACTTTAACATAATCAGCATCGTTGACCGGTCCGGCAAACTCGGTGCGGATGGTCTCAAGTTCTTTACGCACTGCAAGACTGTCTTTTGACGACGGGGTCAAAGGGAAAAACACAAAATCAGCTTTTCTTGACGGTACTTGTTTAAAAAGCTCTTTATGGTCATCAAAGTACTTTTTGGTTTCTTCTTCCTTTACGGGAAAGTTGCTGTCGGGACCAGCAAAACTGAAAGGAACCGGTATAAATGATGCTGAAAACCTCGAATACTGCCGGCTGACTATATCGTTTATCTCCCTGTCTGTGACATGTTCGAGAGTTTGAAGTGCCCTGATAAGCTTGTTGATTTTAAGCTCGCGCCGGACAATTTTTTCGACCTGCAACCATAACTCCTTATTGTGCGGATCACGGCGGGCACTGTCTAATTTTTTTCTATCAAGGACACCTGTTGCGGGATTACTGAAATTCTGACGGATAACCATTGGAGGGTTAGGGCTGTCGAGTGCTTCAACAACTTCCTGGTCCTGAAGCCCTATGCTGAATTTTTGGAACTGCTCCTCAAGCAAGGTCTGGTCCACAACGGTGTTCCATGCCTGCTCCTGCATTCCGAGTTCGGTTTCAGAGGTTATTTCAGCGCCCGGATTGTTTCGACGGAAATTTTCGGTGTATTCCTTGTAAACCTCATCATACTGGCTGAATGGAACGGACTTTCCATTGATTTTACCTGCCTGGTTGGTTTTGCCGGTAAATCCAGAAAAATTCATACCCCACTCAAATACAATAAGAGCAAGAAATGCGCCTAAAAGGGTATACAAAATTATATGAGTCTTATCCCGCAAGCTGGACATTACAGCCATAAATCATTCCTTCGTTAAGTTGTTGTTAAAAAACAGTATCACACCACCCCTCCTTACCAATCAGGGGTACAAAAGAAAACTGATGAAATCCCTCTCGTTTGAACTGTCTGCCTTTTTTGCAGATAACCGTCATTTCCTGGCACGATGGACCTCCTATTGGAATAACCATACAGGCGTTTTCGCCAAGCTGCTTCAGGAGTGACTCCGGTTCTCCAGGTGCTCCGGCAGTTATTATCATACCGTCAAAAGGAGCCTCATTGTTCCATCCAAGTGTCCCGTCACCTAAACGACAGGCAACGTTAATACCAAGCTTTATAAAAAGTTTTTTTGCCCTTTCGTAAAGCTCATCTATCCGCTCAATAGTATAAACAGCATACCCTAAAGCATCGAGAATTGCTGACTGATACCCCGATCCCGTACCTATTTCAAGTACTTTTCCCGAAGGACAGCGCTCAACAAGCAGGGTTGACATAAAAGCTACCGTATAGGGCTGTGATATAGTCTGCCCGAACCCTATCGGATAAGCTCCATCGCTATAAGCTAACTCCCATGCCTGTTCCTGAAAAAACAGGTGACGCGGGACTTCAAGAAAAGCATCGAGCACCCTCTGGTTAGCAATGCCGTACTGTTTCAGCGTCTCGACCATATCCCTCTGCCTGAGCTCTATAAGTCGCTCCGACTTTTTCATCGAGCAAAAACCCTTGTAAACGTTACCTGCGAAAACATTCCGAAACCTTTATCTTTCAACTCCAGGAGTAACTAAGTTAGCGTTTCCAAACTTGTTCGCGTAATATTGCATCAAAAACGACAAAAAACAATGTCCGGCTCAAAGTTTACTCTTTTTGGCAATAAATACCACATGGGCTCTTATATCCTTTTTATCCGGATTTCGAGCCCCGTTCAGGTAGCGTTTGGCAAGTTCCAGAAAAGTAACATATTCACCCTTCCTGAAAGTGACTACCTTTATATTGGTTCTGCACTTGGAAATTCAGGAACACCCCTTGCTGCAAGACTTATCCGACATGCTGGGCGAAGTGGAACAAAGCGGTCACATAACATCAGGAAATCGCTGATTAAGCATTTTTTCGGCGATGCAGGTGCATTACACTATACATCTGATGTCTCGAAAAAAAAACTCCACTGGCATATCGATTATCTGCTTGACTGCGCTGAGGCTGAAATAGAGCATATAGTGATTATACGCTGTCCTTCAAAAATTGAGCACAAGTTATCGGCGTTCCTTGATTCTCTTGAGGATACCTGTCCCATTGCTCGACGCCTTGGTGCTCAGGACACCCGAAACAGTAATCATCTGCTCCGTATCAGTGACCGAAAACAGATTCTTGAACAGCTCTGGCAATACATTCCTTCATTGATTCCGCTAACTGAATCGGCTTAACGGCCAAGAAGCGCTTCAACAAACTCTGCGCGGTCAAAAAGCTGAAGATCATCTATTTTTTCGCCAACGCCTATATACTTGACAGGCAGATTAAGCTCGCGTGAGATTGAAAGCACAATACCGCCTTTTGCCGTACCATCAAGTTTTGTAACCACAAGTCCTGTTACATTGACAAAACGCGTGAATTCTCTAGCCTGCAACACGGCATTCTGGCCGGTAGTGCCATCAAGTACCAGCAGGACTTCATGCGGGGCTTCTGGAATTTTCTTTTTAGCCACACGCATAATTTTTGCCAGTTCTTCCATCAAATGGCTTTTGTTATGCAGGCGACCAGCTGTATCAACCAAAACAATATCGGCATTTCTCGATACCCCGGCACTCACAGCATCGTAGACCACAGATGCCGGATCAGCACCTTGACCTTGCCCGATTAGCGGAACCCCTGCTCTGTCAGCCCAAATTTTAAGCTGCTCATAAGCCGCAGCCCGAAAAGTGTCGGCTGCTGCTATTATGACTTTTTTGCCGGCTTTTTCATAGTTATGCGCGAGTTTGGCAACACTGGTGGTTTTGCCTGCCCCATTGACCCCAACCACTAATATGACATACGGCTTAGCCGGAAGAACTGCATCAAAGTCGAGAGGGTGGTCTTCCCCCGTTTCGCGAAGCATCAGCTGAATCTCTTCCATCAGCATCCTGTTCAGTTCCTCTTCTGAACGGTAGGTCTCTTTTTTGGCACGCTCCGTAATGGCATCAACAATCCCGAGGGTAGTTTCAACCCCGACATCAGCTCCTACAAGAATAGTTTCAAGCCCTTCAAGAAACTCGTCATCTATCTCGGTTTTTCCCTGTGTAATGACGGAAAGCTTTTCCCGAAGGGTATCGCGGGTCTTTTCGAGTCCTTCCTTAAGCCTTGTTATTTTGAACTTGTCAAAAAAACCCATAAAAAGGAGATATTATCTCTGTTATTGAAATACTTTTACCAGCCTCGCGACAGACAACCCTCTGTTGCGTTGCCATGTTTCTGACTGAAAATCAATTTACGTAAAAATATGCCATATAGAGCTATATCGGGGATTGGGGAATTCGGCCTTATTGATAAAATCGCCTCACTTGCTGAACCAACCTTGTCTGCAGTGCCTGAATTGTTAATGGGTATCGGCGATGATTGCGCAGTTTATGAACCATCGAAAGAGGTTTTGCAGGTTGCAACATGCGATATGCTTATAGATCAAGTGCATTTTGATCTTTTGACGACACCGATGAACCTGCTCGGCAGCAAAGCTATCAGCGTAAATGTGTCCGATATCTGCGCCATGAATGCCATTCCCCGATATGCACTCATATCTCTCGCTGTTCCATCATCACTGTCCGTTGAAATGATTGAAGAACTCTATCGGGGTATGAGCCATGCCGCCAGAGAATACGGGTTAGCTCTTGCTGGAGGTGATACTTCTTCCTCAAAATCGGGCTTGATCATTTCGGTCTCCATGATTGGGGAAGTTTCGGAAAACATGCTGACGAAAAGAAGCGGTGCCAGGCCGGGAGAGCTTATCTGTGTTTCCGGTTTTCTAGGGGGTTCCGCTGCGGGGCTTAAGCTTCTCGTGCGCGAAAAAGAGATCATGCTTGAGCATATCGAAAACAATGAACCTTACAATAAAAGTGTCATGGCTGACCTGAAGGAGTATGGCGAAGCTATACAAGACCATCTGTTACCGATTGCACGGCTTGATATGGTAAGGTTGTTCCATTCAAAAAATATTTGTCCTTCATCAATGATCGATATTTCCGATGGTCTCAGCCCAGAACTTCAGCATATATGCAAAGTTTCAAATATCGGCGCACTTATTGATGAAAACCGCATTCCTATTCGCGCTCTCACCCGTCGCATCGCAGATGAACTGCAGGACGATGCCCTCAGCTGGGCGCTGACAGGGGGTGAAGACTATCAGCTGCTGTTTACCATACCAAAAGATGAGTACAGAAAAATTGCTGATAGCAAAGAGATATCGGTCATCGGTGAAACAACCGATGCTGAGTCCGGTTTGCTCCTTCGCGATATGTATGGAATGACCATTGATCTTGCTTCAGTGAAGGGATTTGATCATTTCAACTCGTAACTGATCAGTTTTGAATAAAAAAGGGTTACTCGGTTTCTATTTATTTTTTGGGAAACACTTTGAAGATAGTAAATTGCTCGTCAGTCGATAGCGACAGCAGGCCGAAGTGGCGGAACTGGTAGACGCCCAGGACTTAAAATCCTGTGTTCAGCAATGGACGTACGGGTTCGATTCCCGTCTTCGGCACCATTGACACCATATATTCTAATTTTACCTTTATGACTATAGGTTTCAAGCCCATTCTCCTTTGCAGTACTCCTTCACCCTAAATTCACAACCATCATGAGTTCGGAATACACGAAGATCCTGCTGAACGAGGACGAAATGCCTCGTCAATGGTACAATATCCAGGCTGATCTGCCTACGCCACTGCCGCCTCCGTTAGGACCGGACGGTAACCCGGTTGGGCCGGATGCTCTTGCCAAGGTTTTTCCTATGAACCTCATCGAGCAGGAAATGAGCACTGATCGATGGATCGATATTCCCGAGGAAATACAGTCAATCCTGAAGCTCTGGAGACCTTCGCCCTTATACCGGGCAAGGCGGCTTGAGGCTGCATTGAAAACACCGGCAAAGATATTCTATAAAAATGAAGGGGTTTCACCCGCTGGCAGTCATAAACCAAATACAGCGGTGGCCCAGGCATGGTACAACAAGCAGTTTGGTATAAAACATCTGATTACTGAAACCGGTGCCGGCCAATGGGGAAGCGCTCTAGCCATGAGCTGCAAGCTCATAGGGATAGACTGCAAAGTTTTTATGGTGCGCATCAGCTTTGATCAGAAGCCGTTTCGCAAAATCATGATGAGAACATGGGGAGCTGACTGTATTGCGAGCCCAAGTGAGCAAACCGCTGTAGGCCGCAGGATTCTCAGTGAAATGCCCGATACTCCCGGCAGCCTTGCTATCGCAATCAGCGAAGCTATTGAACAGGCTGTTGAGCGTGATGATACCCGTTATGCCCTTGGCAGCGTTTTAAACCATGTCATGCTACATCAGACAATTATTGGCCTTGAAGCCCGCAAACAGCTTGAGAAGGTTGGTCTTTATCCGGATATCGTTATCGGTTGTGCCGGTGGCGGTTCAAACTTTGCAGGTATCAGCTTTCCATTTATCTGTGATAAAATCCATGGACGGGAGGTTCAGGTTATTGCAACTGAGCCTGAGGCTTGCCCTACCCTTACCAGAGGGCCCTATATGTATGATAACGGCGATGTGGCTAAAATGACCCCCCTGCTGCCGATGCACAGCCTTGGTCACGGGTTTATTCCTCCGGCCATTCATGCAGGAGGTTTACGTTACCACGGCATGGCGCCTCTTGTGAGCCATGTCAAGCAGTTGGGATTGATTGATGCAACCGCCATTCCTCAAACGGAGTGTTATGAGGCTGCGCTGCTGTTTGCCCATACCGAAGGATTTATTTCTGCTCCTGAAACTTCACACGCTATCGCTCAGACTATCCGTGAAGCAAAAAAAGCCACAGAGGAAGGCCAGGAGAAAGTGATTCTGATGAACTGGTCAGGCCATGGCCTGATGGATCTTCAGGGATATGATGCTTTCCTTTCAGGAAAACTCAGTGACTATCCTTTGCCAGAGGAACTTCTGCAACAATCACTTGCTGCAGTAAAAGACCACCCTCGGGCTCCGCAACAGCCCTAGTTTACAATAAAAAACCCCCGGTCTCGGGGGTTTTTTATTGCTGATGCTATAAAGTAGTTACAACCACTTATTCGGTGTCAAGCTTTTCCTCTCGCTTGCTTTTTTTGACGGGAGCGGCTCCATCAAGAAAACGCAGTTCGTTCTCTTTTTCGTCAAAAGCTATACGGATAGTGCTGCCTTCAGCAAACCGGCCTTTCAGCATCTCTTCGGCAAGAGGATCTTCAACATATTTCTGAAGGGCTCTTTTTAGAGGTCGTGCACCGTATTTCTGGTCATAACCCTTATCGACAAGAAACTCCTTGGCTTTTTCATCGATTTCGACCTCAATACCCATTTCGTGAAGCCTTTTGAAAAGCTTGCCGGCAGTAATGTCGATAATTTTGAAAATATGCTGTTTTTCGAGTGGATGAAAAACAATAATATCATCGATACGATTCAGAAACTCAGGATTAAACACCCGTTTAAGGGCATCTTCGATAGTTGACTTCATCGCCTTGTAGCTTCCAGTAGCATCATCAGGCGCTGTAAAGCCCATGCCTGATCCTGCACCGAAACTTTTGATATCCTTAGCGCCGATGTTAGATGTCATAATGATAATGGTGTTGCGAAAATCAACTTTTCGCCCCATTCCATCGGTCAATACACCCTCGTCAAGCACCTGAAGCAGAATGTTGAATACATCGGGGTGTGCTTTTTCAATCTCGTCGATAAGGACGACTGAATATGGCTTGCGACGAACTTTTTCAGTCAGCTGGCCACCCTCTTCATAACCGACATATCCGGGAGGAGCTCCAACAAGGCGGCTGACGGAAAATTTTTCCATGTACTCGCTCATGTCGGCTCGTATAAGGGCGTCTTCGGTATCGAATATGTAACGAGTGAGTGCCTTGGCAAGCTCAGTTTTACCCACACCGGTTGGACCGAGAAAAATAAATGAGCCGATCGGACGGGATGGATCTTTGAGGCCAGCCCTTGTTCGCTGTATGGCTTTGGTAATTTTTTTGATGGCCTCATCCTGGCCGATAACCTCTTTTGTAAGGTCAGCCTCCATGGTGAGCAGTCTTTTTGATTCCGACTGTGCAACTCTTGCTACAGGAATACCGGTCATCATGGCAATCACAGAGGTTATATCGGCCTCGGTGACATCGTAAACGCTTTCGGATGCTCTGTCTTCCCACTCCTGCTTTGCATGATCAAGGGCTTCCAGCAGGTTTTTTTCCTTGTCGCGTAGCCTTGCTGCTTCCTCAAAATTCTGCATTTTCACGACCTGATTTTTTTCGGTCTTGACTTCCTCTATGGATTTTTCAAGCTCAAGTATTTCCTTAGGTACATGAATATTGCTGAGGTGAACCCTGGCACCGGCTTCATCCATAACGTCAATAGCCTTATCAGGAAGAAAGCGGTCGGTTATATAACGTTCGGAAAGCTTTACAGCTTTTTCTATCGAGTCTTCCGAGTAGTTCACATGATGGTGCGACTCGTATTTTGACTTAATATTGTTGAGAATCTGGATGGTCTCATCAACTGATGTCGGCTCAACCATAATTTTCTGAAACCTCCGGTCGAGGGCACCGTCTTTTTCAATAAACTGCCGGTACTCGTCAAGCGTGGTTGCTCCTATACACTGCAACTCGCCACGTGCAAGAGCCGGTTTAAAGATATTGCTTGCATCAAGGGAACCCGAAGCTCCGCCGGCACCGACAATAGTATGCAGTTCGTCGATAAATAAAATCACATCGCGAGAGCGTTCAAGTTCGTTCATAAGAGCTTTCATCCGTTCTTCGAACTGCCCCCTGTATTTTGTTCCTGCTACAAGAGCTGCAAGATCAAGAGCAACAACCCTTTTATCGTAGAGAACTCTCGATACCTTGCGCTGGACTATCTTGAGGGCAAGGCCTTCGGCTATTGCAGTCTTTCCGACACCCGGCTCGCCTATCAACACTGGATTATTCTTTTTACGGCGGCTCAGAACCTGGGCAACACGTTCAATTTCTTTTTCACGCCCGATAATAGGGTCAAGCTTGTCTTCCAGGGCAAGACGGGTAAGGTCGCGTCCAAAGTTGTCGAGTACAGGAGTCTTTGTTCTTTCGCCTTTTCTTGGATCAGCTTTTTTGGACTGCCGTTCAGCACTTCCGGCCGAATAGGCGCCTTCCATCGGCGGTTCGTCCGACTCGCTTTTGCTCGTGGTAATGTTTATAAGTTCATCCCTTACGATATCGTAGGTTACGCCAAACTGCTCAAGAATCTGAGCAGCAATATTATCGTCCCCTTTCATAATCGAAAGCAAAAGATGCTCAGTGCCAATAACATTCGACTTGCAGATTTTTGCTTCGAGATAAGTAATTTTAAGTACTTTCTCGGCCTGCTTGGTCAGAGGAACATTCCCCATAAGTGTGGCAGGAACCTTCGGGTGGGTACTTTCCTCAATTTTCTGTTTAAGGCTGAATAAATCTATTTTAAGATTCTTCAGGATTTTTGCCCCTATGCCTTCACCTTCTTTGATAAGGCCTAGAAGAAGGTGCTCAGTGCCAATATAGTCGTGACCCAGTCGAAGTGCTTCCTCGCGACTCAGTCGGATGACATCCTGTACTCTATTTGAAAAATTTCCGTCCATTCTGTTATGTATTCGTATAATTGTTGTGAATATCTGCAAGTGCCTCATTCAGTTCTATGCACTCAGTAAAAAAAACTCTAAGTATTACATATTTGTTAAAGATAGCTACTATAAAAACAATTACATAAAAACAGAAAACTCTTTACATCGCTTAAAGGTTCTCCGTATCAGGGTAACAGCCATGAATGTTCATCAAATCTTGATTAACGACAACAATCCAGAACATCGAGAATTGTCGATTTATAGAACAGGACAAATAAACAGGGTAAAACTTGAGGATATTACCTACACATCATATAATACAATTGCAATAGATGCCCACGACTATGCGGCATTTTTTTATTATGGCGTCGCTGAGGCGTTAAATAAGCTGCCATTTCTTTCAGAAAGCAGCAACGGACTCGACAGCTGGGATGAGGCGTTTCTGCATAACAGCACTCTTCTGTCGATGAACAGCATTCTTGATGAGGCTGCTGCACTAATAAATCCTGATAAAAATGAAAAAATCATGCTTGGATGGCAGGATGAGCCGGTTAGGGTTGCGTATTACAGGGAAATTGACCCTCTAAAATTTTTATCCTTTATCCGTAATCTCAAGCTTTTTGTTGCAGAATCTGAGCATCAAGGATACGATCTTGAATTCATTCTGTAATGAGACGGCAGCAAAAGAGAAAAGCAGTTTTCTCTCTTGCCGCCGGTTAACCAGGCTACCCCTCTGGAGATACCGGATCGGCATGTAAAAACTGATAGTGAAGTGCACTGGTCAGCTTGCCGCTGTTCACAATTTTATAAGCAGAAGATTCTGCGGATGGAGCAAAGGGAGGCAATGGTATTCCTGCAAGCTCAGCAGCTTTGCTGTAATAGTCCTGTCGTAAGGGATGGATGGGACTGCAGGCATTGAACACTTCACCCCACTGCTGCAAACGGATAATATCGGAGATTATCTGTACACAGTCATCACGGTGAATAAAGTTCATCGGCTGATCGGGATTGACTATCTCTTTCATGCCCTTAAGGTACTTTGCGGGAACACGGTCATAACCGATAAGGCCGCCAAAGCGCAGCACTGTAGTCTGAAACCCGCTCTCCTGCATCAGCATGTCCTCGACCAGCAGCAGTGCCTGACCTGATAAAGTTTCGGGGTCAACAGCATCTTCTTCGGTCACTTCGCGGTTGAGGGAAGGATAGACAGATGTTGAACTGACAAACAGTACAGAGCGAACCGGCGATTGACCGAGTGCATCGATAAGTGATGAAAACTGCTCGATATGGTACTCAACTATATCGTCACGCCGTTCCGGCGGGATATTGATAATAAGAATATCACTGTGCAGAAAATCGGTTATGTCCTCACCGGTCACCTCAGGATCAAGGTTTATCAGAAAAGGTTCGAGGCCGGCATCGCGCAGGGTTTCAAGATGGTCCTCTGTTGTAGTGGATCCCTTGACAGCATAGCCTTCATGTATAAGAGCTTTTGCAAGTGGCAGTCCTAGCCAGCCGCATCCGAGAATAGTAATGGTTTCTTTTTGCATGAGACGGTTTTGGAGTTACTGCATTCACAAGTTGACCTAATGTAAAGGTTCAGCAGCTGTATTTCAACTGAAATCAGCCGGAGTTGTTACCCTTTCGGCCAGTAACAAGCTTTCATGCACTTTCACCTGAACCGGCTTTTGCAATCAGCTCGTCGAGACAGGTACTGCAGACACAGGTTTTATAACGTTCTGCAAGATGTTCTTTTACTTCAGCAGGAACTACCCTGGTTGCGCACCAGCATGCCGGTGAAAGGCTGCAGGTAAAAAGTTTTCCGCATTGCGGACAAGTTACGGCTTTGCCGCTGTCAAGTGGAGAATCGATGGAATTTGTCATGCCGCGCAATTTTTTTTGTTTATGATTGTTGGTTAATCTCAGCTAAGGAGTCATAGTCTGACGCAGTGCTTTCTGCCATCCTGACAGAAGCTTCCGCCTCGTTTGCGGATCCATGGATGGAGTGTAAAAGGTATCTCCTGTATGCAAGAGCTTCAGCTCCCCAGTTGATTGCCATACGCCAATCTGCAACCCGGCCAGACAGGCTATTCCGAGTGATGTCGATTCGATATTTTCCGGTTTTAAAAGAGGTATATCCAGGATGTCGGCCTGAAACTGCATAAGAAATGAGTTATCCACTGCCCCGCCATCAACCATGAGGGCATTAGGAAAAATCCCTGTGTCGGCCTCCATGGCTCTAAAAATATCGACAGTCTGAAACGCTATTGATTCAAGGGCGGCCCTGACAATATGGTTTCTGTTCGTGCCTCTGGTGAGGCCGGTAATAACGCCGCGCGCATCCATTTGCCAATAGGGGGCTCCAAGCCCCACAAAAGCCGGCACAATATAAACTCCGGCGTTGCTCGTTACTTCCCTTGCCATCGCCTCGGACTCACTGGCATGCTGTATCAGCTTGAGTTCGTCCCTCAACCATTGAATTACTGCAGCTCCTATAAAGACAGACCCCTCAAGAGCGTAACATGGCAGACCCGATGAATTAATGGCGAGTGTTGTCAGAAGACCGTTACGCGACCTGATCAAGGTATCGCCTGTATTCATGACCATAAAACAACCGGTACCGTAGGTGTTCTTGATTGAAGATGGTTCATAACAGCATTGCCCAAAAAGAGCTGCCTGCTGATCACCAGCAACTGCGGCAATAGGAACATTGTAAAGCTCTTCAAGTGCTGTTGCGTTGCCGAAATTATCCATTGAATTTTTGATCTCAGGCAGCATCGCTCGCGGAACAGCAAAAATATCGAGCAGTTCCTGATCCCACTTCTTCTCAATAATATTGAAAAGAAGCGTCCTGGATGCGTTGGTAAAATCCGTAGCATGAACTCTGCCCTCTGTCAGTTTCCAGATCAGCCAGGTATCAACAGTTCCAAAAAGAAGGTTTTCAGGTTCGATGCCTGAACAATGGTCGAGTATCCAGCGAAGTTTTGTGGCACTGAAGTAGGCATCAAGCGTAAGGCCAGTCTTGGCGGTAATACTCTCTCTGTGCTGCTCATATCGGCTACAGAGTTCGCTCGTTCGCCTGCATTGCCAGACAATCGCATTATAGATAGGTTTTCCAGTACGCTTGTCCCATACAATGGTGGTTTCCCGCTGGTTCGTAATGCCGATGGCTCTAACAGGATAAGGATGAGATCTCTTAAGCTCTTTAACAGTCTGGATAACCGTCTGCCAGATTTCTTCCGGGTCATGCTCTACCCAGCCTTCCTGAGGGTACATCTGAGAAACTTCCCGGTAAGCTTTTGCAATAACCTGACCCGCCTTGTTATAAAGTACAGAGGTTGTTCCTGTGGTTCCCTGATCTATCGCAAGTATGGTCATGTTCTTCTCCATCTGTTTATTCTTCTTGCTTTTCCACAAGATATTTCCAGTATTTCATGGGCATATTGGATTTCTGCAGACGCGGGTTTTTACGATCCGGAATGGCAATGGTTTTAAAGAAGGCCAGCCATAAAGCCTGTACTTTTTTTTCGTCTTCCGAAAGAGCAGGTGTGGTAAATTGTTCGATGCCGCCAAACTGAAGGGAACCGTTATTCCATCGTGCAGCAGTGCGGCGTTTGACGTCGTACAGAAACCAATGCTGCGCTCTCAGTCTGCGGCTGAAATGGAAAGCAAGGGGATGGATAATATTATAGTCAGGTTCCATTTTCG
>SESG01017340.1_pt1 | contig 24121 bp, 8 predicted proteins | sample 3171421 | NCBI WGS metagenome assembly SESG01 (sample SAMN10866946, study PRJNA518727) | freshwater metagenome | biome: subpolar coniferous forest; feature: holomictic lake; material: water; isolation source: holomictic Lake 227, 6 m and 8 m depth | place: Canada: near Kenora, Ontario | collected...
GAGTCCGTCGAATGCAATTGTGTTTCTCTGGGCTTCGTCGGAGATGGCCTGTGTAATGGTATACTCATCAACAGTTGTTGGTGAAGTTGAAGAAGAGGTTATGGCATCGGTGCTGTCTTTTTTACAGCTTAAGAAGATCGAGGATATCCCTAAACAAAACAGCAGAATTATTGCTCCTTTGCAAACTGCTGTTATTCCTGTGATAGCGGCAGGCTGCATGCCCTCTGCAGCATCAGCCCTGCCTTTTCTGAGATTCTTTTCAATTGCTTTCATGACTTTGGTTTTAAAAGATGAAACATCATTTTTTACAGTAATTCAGAGTAGGATTGTTTCATGGTCTTTTGTTTTTGGTGAAATCCGCATAAAAGGAATTTCAACAAAAGTAAAACCAGGCAGGGGTGAAAAGCAATAAAGATCAATGAACGGGGAACGTATATAAGCGAAACAGCCTATCCGACCTGTGAATAAGCTGTTTGGAAAAGGGTAAAAGGGTGACAAGGTAACAAGGTAACAAGGTAACAAGGTAACAGGGTAACAGGGTAACAAAGTGACAAGGTAACACGTGTCATGGTCTTCTCAGCCACGGCTTGGGCCGGGCATCGAACAGCACCTGTTGGTCGGGTGTGAGGATGGCTCTGAGTTCCTGGTCATGGCGGATCTGGAGTTTTAGTATTGCTGAGGCGGTTTTCCCGATCTCATCCGCCAAAATATCAGCCTGCTTGAGCTCAACAGGAATGGTAGCCATGATCGTAGCAAGCCTTGCTCTTTTCTCGCGAACCTGGTTCCTGAGGGGAGTCATTTCCGCCATATTCTTAAGATCTGTTTTTTTGATTTTAGCTAACTGATCGGGAGTCAGGTCGGGCAGATCAAGCCCCTGGTGGCCCTGGTCCATACCTTCATCCGAAGGTGGGGGAGGAGGTGGTGGGGGAGGAGGCGGAGGTGCTGGCAACCCGGCAGAGTAAGGTGGTGGTGGCGGTGGCATTGGAACAGACATATCATGCCCGTTTACTCCGGAATTAGCATTGCCATCCACTGGTTTGTTCTGCGCTTGTGCTGTGAGTGAGATCGCAGTGAATACCAGGACTGCGCTCATCGTGTTTACTATGCGGACTAAGGTTTTCATACTGTTTGTTGTTAATAGATTGTTGTTTTCAGAAAAGGTAAATCATCATTAAATGTTTTGTTTAAGAGTTACGGCGCCGGTGGTGGTGGCGGAGGTGGTGGAGGAAGAGCTGCCGGTGGCGGCGGTGGCGGCGGGAGCGAAGGTGGTGGCAGCACCATCCGGAGGACATCCTGGAAGATGCTGTCGAATTTTTGTTGCTGAACAGGAGTCAGGATCTTTTTTATGAGATCGAAGTGCTCGTAGGTTACAAGTTCCATTTCTTTGCGGTTCGCAGCGATAGCCGAGGCCATGGCTTCAAGGGAAACGCTATCCGCAGTCCCTTGTAAAAGGAGATCAAAAAAGTGTTTATGAAGCACTTTATCGCGTTCGTTGAGCACGTTCAGTTTGGCCCTGTGTTCCTGCCTCAGCTTCTGGTACTGGGCCTGCTGGTCCTGGTTCATTCCAAGTTCCCTGATCAGGAAGTTTGCAGCCTGGTCTTTAGCGCCCTGCCTTTCCCTTCCCGGCCGGTTGAACCACATGAACGCCAGTGTGGCGAGGTTCAATGCGATCAGCAGGATGATGACAACCTTATAAATAGTTGTATTTTTCATGGCTTCAGAGATTAATTGTACCCATGTATGAAAAGTATTCGCTCGCAACCGGGTTGGTCTTTTTTGCTGTACTGGCGGATGACTTATTGAAGTACACCATCGTGAACACATTGAGGCTGACCAGCAGCAGAATCACCGCCGCAATCTTCCATATCATCCCGATCCTGACCGTCCCGTATCCCGCATCCCGCATCCCGCATCCCGCATCCTGCATCCCCTTCAGAATCTTCTCCCTCGCGTCATGACTTAACGTGGCCCGACGGGTGCCATCAAGGCTCCCCATCACATCATCGGTAAATTTTTCCTTTGCATTCATATCAGTTTGATGTTTAATCACATTAAAACTTGCGCTCATTTGAAATTTTGTTCATAGTATTCACCCAGGATTTGCCTGAGGTTTTGCTTGGCCCTGAAAAGCAGGGATTCGACGGAAGAGACCGAAACATTCATGACCTCAGCCAGCTCGCTGTAATTCAGGTTTTCGAGTTTGTTCAGGGTGAAGGCCGTTCTCTGGTTTACGGGTAGTTTGCGGATGGCCGCGAACAGCATCGCCGACATTTCCTTGTTTTCAAGACTGACGCCCGGATGGTAGAAGGGTTCATTGCCTGATGCCGGGATCAGGTCTTCTTTTCCGAACAGGCTGATAAGAATCCCCTTTCTTTTTCCCTTTTCCCTGGCCCGGATCTCTTCAAGGGATTTGGTTACCACGATACGGTAAATCCAGGTCGAAAGTTTAGATTGCCCCCTGAATTTTTGGATTGACTGGAACACTTCCGTAAAGACATCCTGGGCGATATCCTCCGCATCTTCACGGTTCTGCATAAGTCCAAGAGCTGTATTGAATACCTTATCGGCATAAAGGCTCAGCAGTTCCTGGTAAGCAGCCTGCTCACCACTCATCAGTCTCTTTATGAAGAAATCTTCAGACACTACATCCTGTTTAACTATTTGATGCCATTCAGCCCGGGAACTTGCGGACAACGGTTTAAAAATAAGTGTTTTTAATTTATTTTGTACATTTATTCCAGCATTAGGATAGGTCGTTGCAAAATTCACAATGTCCAAAAGAATATGCCTGGGTCTGAAGAAATCATCATTATGCCTGAAAGATATCTGCCAAACATTCTTATTGTCGACGATAATGAGGAAAACCTTGATTTCCTCGACAGCATTATCGGTAAGCTCAAAGTAAAGGTGATTCGGGCATTGTCAGGGCCCGAAGCTCTGCTGAAAACCAAAAGGATAAAGCTCGCACTGGCCATCATTGATGTAAGGATGCCTGAAATGAACGGGTATGAACTGGCCGGGAAACTGAATTCGGAAAGACCGGCTGAAAAAGTTCCCATAATTTTTCTGACTGCCAACTTCTCTGATGACATTGAAATAGACAAGGGATATGTTTCAGGTGCTGTGGATTATATTTTTAAGCCTGTTAATCCGCAGGTTCTGAGAAGTAAGATACGGGTCTTTCTTGACCTGTTTCAACAGAATGTCACCATACTAAAGGATGCAGCCCTGCTGAAAAAATCTGCTGACAAAATGAGCAGGGTCATCGCTGCGCTCAAAAAAAGCGATGAACGATATAAAAGCTATGTGAACAATGCACCCGACGGAGTTTTTATTACGGATGATACGGGGAGATTCCTTGAACTGAACAAAGCCTTGTGCAGGATAACCGGATTTTCGAAGGATACACTGTTAAAGATGTCACTCCCGGAACTTCTTCCGGAAGAGTCTTTTGGTAAAGGCCTGGCGAAATTTGTAAAGGACCTCAAATCGGGGCAGGTAAAAGCCGAACTGCAGTTCAGGCATAAGAATGGTTCAAGGCGCTGGTGGACCTTGGATGCAGTGGTCCTTTCTAAAAACCGCTTTCTATACTTTACGAAGGATATTCCCGACTATAAACGCGTTATTGAAGCGCTTTGGGATACAGACCTTCAGATGGGGAGGATCATCAAGGGGGCCAATGTTGGCGCCATGGAATGGAATGTACAGTCAGGGGAAACACTGTTCAATGAAGAGTTCGCAAAGATCCTCGGGTATGCGCATTCAGAGCTGGAGGATGTTATGGGCATATCAAGCGGATGGGCCCCGGATGAATTATTTTCACACCCCGATGAAAAACTGAAAACGCTTGAAAAGCTGGAACTCCATTTTTCAGGTGAATTACCTTATTATGATAATGAACTGCGGATAAAAGATAAGGACGGCCAATGGTTGTGGGTGAATGACCGTGCCAGGGTGATTACCCGCACCGATGAGGGCAAACCCCTTATCATGTCGGGTACACGCACAAATATTACGAAGAGGAAGACAGCAGAACTGGCCCTGAGGGAGAGTGAAGAAACCATTGCCGAATCTCAGAGGATCGCGCATATCGGGAGCTGGAAATGGGATATCCTGTCCGACACGATCAGGTTTTCGAAGGAAATGTACAATGTTTACGGGATCAGTCCTGAGACCTTCGACGGGAAATTCAAATCCCTGGATAAAGTTATTCACCCCGATGATGTTGAGCGATTCCAAAACAACATAAATGCCAGTTTGTCTCGCGCCAAAGCATCCCCTTTTGAATACAGGGTGATCCATAGCGATGGAAGTGTTCACGACCTGTATGCAGAGGTCAGAACAGAGTTTGACCGCTCAGGCATGCCTGTTACAAGCATAGGCACGGTTCAGGATATTACGGAAAGGAAGATTTCCGAAAAAGAAAGAACGGAACTGGAGCAATTGCAGCAATTAAACCAATATACCGAGAAAGCCAGGGAAACTGAACGGGCTGCAATTTCAAGGGAGCTTCATGATGACCTGGGGCAGGCGCTTACCGCGGTTAAGATTGACCTTGGAATAATCAGGAACAACAGTTCTAACCAGGGAGTGGTTTCGCAAATCAATAAAGTTAGCGCTCTTGTCAGCGACACAATTAAAACGGTACAACGCATCACATCCAACCTGAGACCCGATATTATCTATGACCTGGGGCTTGAAACGGCCCTTGAATGGTACACCAAAGAATATGCCGAACGTTACGGTAAGGTTGTTTCTCTTGAGCTGGATCCGGCAATATCATTTTCTTCAGAAGATTCTCTTACCCTTTTCAGGATCATGCAGGAGTCGCTTACAAATATTGCCCGCCATTCCCGGGCTTCAAAGGTTGATATAAAACTATGCAGGGAGGGTGATAATGTTATTTTCTGTATCTCCGACAACGGGATCGGAATAACCGACAGCCAGAGAAACGCAAAAAATTCGTTTGGTATCCTGAGTATGAATGAACGCGCGGCCTCTCTCCAGGCTAAATTTGATGTCAGCAGCAAAAAGGGGAGCGGAACCGTGATAAAGCTACTGATCCCGTTTAAAAATCAGCCAACATGAGAATTCTTATTTGTGATGATCATAAGATCGTCAGGGAAGGCCTGAAGCAGATATTGTCGCAGATGATAGAAGTCTCCCTGATCGGAGAAGCAGGAAACGGAAATGAGGCGCTCAGCCTGTTAAAGACTGAAGCTTTTAATATTGTATTGCTCGATGTTTCTCTTCCTGATCGCAACGGACTCGAAGTTCTTCAGATAGTGAAGGAAAAATGGCCGTCGACCAACGTTCTGATGTTAAGCATGCATCCCCAGGAGCAATATGCCATTCGCGCTTTAACACTTGGAGCATCGGGATACCTTACAAAAGATACTGCCTCTGAAGAGCTGATGCTCGCTGTCAAAAATGTGTCGGAAGGCAGGAAGTATATTTCGCAATCCCTTGCCGAAGACCTCGCGCAGCATCTTGGGAAAGATCACATCCGCCCCAAACATGAAATACTTTCATCCAGGGAATTTGAGATTATGATCAGGCTGGTGAACGGAATGTCACTCCTCGAAATAGGAAGCGAGCTTTTCATTTCAGGCAAAACCGTAAGTACCTACAGGAGCAGGATCATGCAAAAAATGGAATTCACTAAAAATACAGAACTTACAAGGTACTGCATCGAAAACAAATTAATCTAGGCAGGAACCTGTCCTGCATCTGTCCTTGTAGGGTTTGTCCTACATTAATCTGAGTATTCCCTTACAATCAATTGTTCCTTCGCCTACAACTCATTCGCTTTCGGAATGATATATTTACTATGTTGAAAAAACATTTTATGGTAAGGGTTCTTTTGGCGGATGATTCTGATCTGATCCTCGAGCGTTTGCAGCAAATGCTCAGACTCAATCCGCAGGTTGAGATTGCCGGATCGTTTAAAGACGGGATAAAAACACTCGAGGCCCTGAAAAGGCTCAAGCCCGACCTGGCCATTGTCGATATTAAAATGCCCGGATTAAGCGGGCTGGAAGTACTTCATGAGATCAGGAAAGAAGACTCCCGGCTTAAGTTCATGATTCTTACTTTTTATTCATCCGATAATTACCGTAAGCTGGCCATGCAATACGGCGCCGATTACTTTTTTTCAAAGGTTGATGATTTCGAAAAAATTTCCCCTGTAGTCAATGAATTAGCAAAAACACTTGCAGTATGAGAAAATATATCTATTTGAGCCTGGCTTTGATTTTCCTTCTGATGGCAATTACTGGCATCCTCAACGCCAACAACATTTCCATCAGCAACCCGGTTTTGACCGGCAAAAACACAGGCAGTCATTACATCATGGTGCAGTTCGATATTTCATGGGAAAATTCCTGGAGGACGTCTTCGGCCCCGAACAACTGGGATGCCGCCTGGGTATTAGTAAAGTACCGTGTAGCCGGGGGAGCATGGCAGCATGCCTGGCTAAATGATGTTGGGCACACCGCCCCTTCAGGCAGCATCATTGATGTTGGACTTCTCACACCTGGCACAACGTTTAACGCTACGACCAACCCTGGCCTTGGCGCATTCATCCGCCGTAGCGCCAGTGGTTCCGGCACATTTTCCCAAATCGGTGTTCAACTCCGCTGGAATTATGGTGCCAATGGCGTTGCCGATAATGCCTTGGTTGACATCAGGGTGTTTGCCATCGAAATGGTGTATGTGACACAGGGTGCATTTACCGTAGGCAGCGGAGGAACGGAAACCGGTAGTTTTACCAATGGTTCATGGGCTTCTGGCGCCACAATACCCTTATCCATAGCAAGTGAAAATGCACTGTCTGTGGCAAATACTGCAGGAAATCTTTGGTATACTTCAACTTCAACTAATATTGGAGACCGCACAGGTCCTATCCCTGCTGCTTTTCCTAAAGGCTTTAATGCTATTTACTCTATGAAATACGAAATAAGCCAGCAGCAGTATGTTGATTTTTTGAACACGCTGACACAAACCCAGGCGACTGCACGAAAATACACCAGTAGTATCAGTTACCGATATGCCATTACCGGCTCTGCCGTGGGAAGCTATGCCACCATCAACCCTTATGTTGCCTGCAACTACCTCAGCTGGATGGATGGCGCCGCCTACACCGACTGGGCAGGTCTGCGCCCGATGACAGAACTGGAGTTTGAAAAAGTCTGCAGGGGAACAGCAACCCAGGTAGCCGGTGAATATGCCTGGGGAAATACAACTGCAACAGCAGCCAATAACATTACCAACGGAGGCGCCATTAACGAAACCACCAATACCTCAGGAGCCAATGCCACTTTTAACAATCAAGCAAACGTTCAAGGCCCGATGCGAACGGGTGTTTTTGCCACAGGCAGCACCACCCGGTTACAGGCAGGAAGTACTTACTATGGCATCATGGAAATGAGCGGCAATCTGTGGGAGCGGGCGGTAACTGTTGGTAACGCTACAGGCCGGGCCTTTACCGGAGTGCACGGCAATGGGACGCTGAACGCTGAAGGATTTGCCGATATTTCCACATGGCCGGGATATATTACTTCTGCAGTAACCGGCGCCACCGGATCGGGCTTCCGGGGCGGCTCATGGGGTGATCTTGGGCGCCTGTGTGTCTCCGACCGCTATAGCGCTGCAGAGGAGGTTCTTGTCAGGAGTACCAACCACGGCTTCCGCGCGGTGCGTACCCTGCCGCCAATTACATTAGCCATTGGCGACCTTTACCAGGGGGGCATAGTTGCTTATATATTACAACCCGGCGATCCCGGTTACGATGCAAGCATGCAAAAAGGTTTAATTGCAGCCCTTGCCGACCAGAGTACCGGAATTGTCTGGATAACGGGCGGCTTAACACAATCCACATTAAATGGCAATACTTTAACAGCCATCGGAACAGGCCAGGCAAATACAAACTTCATGATGGCTCAAACCGGTTTTACCGGAGGGGCAGCAAAAGTTTGTGATGATTATACCAACACAGAAACCGGCACAGGTGTTTTCAGCGACTGGTATTTTCCAAGTATAAATGAGTTGGCTAAACTTTACGCGATGAAAGTACTTGGATTTGGCGGGTTTGCTGACCGCCTTTATTGGAGTTCCTCCGAGGCCTTTGCAAACAACGCGTGGTTCCAGGACTTCTCCGATGGCTCGCAGGGCACCAGCTTTAAGGCCTACAGCGCCTGCTATGTGCGTGCTGTGCGGTCATTCCCAACCCTGCCGACAGTTACAACCTCCGTTCCAAGTTATACTGGTGGTGCAACCGCCTCTGGTGGTGGCAACGTTACGAGTGAAGGTGATTTGCCTGTAACCGAAAAGGGTGTGTGCTGGAGTACAACTGCACTGCCAACGACTGCAGGCAGTCATACGAATGACGGAACAGGCACAGGACCTTTCAGTAGTACAATTACTGGTTTAAATTATACCATTTATTACGTACGCGCATATGCAACGAACAGCGCTGGTACCGCTTATGGAAACCAACAGACGTTTAACGCCTGCTTTGTTGCAGGAACCAAAATCAGCATGGCCAACGGCAGTACCAAAAATATTGAGGATGTTTTAGTTGGCGATAAGGTAAAATCAATCAATCCCGAGACTATGCAAGCAGTTGACAAAACCGTTACTCGCACGCTTGTCAATCCGCCCTCAGATCAACTCCTGAGTATTACTTTCAGCAATGGAACCGTCAATACCAACACGAAAATACATCCATACTATGTGAAAGGCAAGGGATGGAGCAGCGTGGATCCCGCACCTTTCAAGGGAAAAGAGGGATTCAGTTCTGTCCCCTTGGCCGTTGGCGATCAATGCCAGGTGTTGGAAAACGGAAAACTTATACCCCTGGCCATTACCAAAATCGAACTGTTGCCCAATCTCGCTGTCCCCACCTACAATTTTTCGGTAGAAGAGACCAATTGCTACTTTGCCAATGGGATACTCGTACATAACAAGTAACATGAAGAAACAACACAAAAATATTAATCTTGAATACCTTACCATTATGAAAAAATATACCATTTTCTTCATATTCCTGCTTTTATCGGCAGCAGGTGTACAGGCCCAATACACAGGCGGCATTGGCCGCGGGGATTTTAAACTGGATTACGCGTATCCGGTTATCGTTTCCAACGCCCATGCAAGCAGCAACGGCGGTTATGCGAGTCTGAAGCTGGCCTTTGACGGTATTAACACCCAGGTGCAGATAGGTTTCAATATTACTGTTACCATTGCTAATAACACGACCGAAACGGCCAGCGCTGTATTAAACGCGGGACTATGGACATCGCTCTCCATTTATCCCACTGTGACCGGTCTTTCCATCACAGGAAACCTTGCAGCTCCTCTTATCGACCTGAACGGAGCCGATAATGTGACTATCGACGGAAGGGTAAACGCGACTGGATCTGCGAAGGACCTGACCATCACTAACACCAGTACAGACAATGCAGCCGGAACCTCAACCATACGATTCATCAACGATGCCAGCAGCAATACCGTAAAATATTGCAGTCTGAAAGGATCCAACCTGGATGTCAACAGCGGGGTTCTTTTTTTCAGCACAACCACGGGCACCACAGGGAACGACAACAACACCATAGACAATTGCAACCTTACCTGCTCCACGAATGCCAACAGGCCGGTTAGTGTTCTTTATGCATCAGGAACGTCGGGCAAGGAAAACAGCGGGAACATCATCAGCAACAACAATTTTTACAATTTCATGAGAACCGCTTCCTATTCCTACGGCATCTTGCTATTAACATACAATACGGCATGGACAATTTCAGGAAATAGTTTTTATGAAACATCCACCTTTGTTCAAACATCACCGGGAACAGGTAATTATTACATGATTTATATCCTCAATTTAGGTTTCAATTATTCGGTCACTGGCAATTATATAGGCGGGACGGCCTCTCTTTGCGGAGGAACGGCATTTACTAAAAGCAGTTCTTACGATAATGCTTTTGGGGGAATCTATCTCAACACTGGTGCTGGTACGGCAAGCAGCATTCAGGGGAATTCCATATCGAATATCAGCTGGACCAACTCCGGGACAGCAAATTGGACAGGAATCGAGACAGCAGGAGCAGGAGATGTCAACATAGGAACTGTGAGCGGAAACACTATCGGAGCTTCCACAGGCAACGGCAACATCACATATACCGGCGGGGCAAGCGGGGCCAATCTTTACGGAATCAATATCGTTTCTACGGGGACAACAGTCGTTTCAAACAATATTATCGGTTCGCTTACCGCTGCCAATTCAGGGGCAGGAAACTCGACGAACATTTATGCGATCAGGAAGTCCGGAGCCGGTGCGACTAACATCAGCACCAATACTATCGGAAGTATCACAACAGCCAACAGCATCAATGCAACTTCCGCCTCTAATACAAGCGGCAATGCACAGGTAGTTTATGGTATCTACAGTTCCGGCGGCGGCACGATTTCGATCACAGGAAATACCATTGCAAAGCTGACAAATGGGACAACCAACATCAATAGCAATACCACGGGGACTATTCAGGGTATCTATCTCTCGTCTGGCGCCAATACCGTAACAAACAATACCATCAGAGACCTCACCATTGCCAATGCAAATTCAGCTTCATCTTATGATGCAGCAGTTATCGGTATCGATGTATTTATTCCAAGCGGGACCGGGGCCCAAAGTATCACAGGGAACAGCATTTACAATCTGTCGAACACCAATGCTACTTTTGGAGGCAGTGTTATCGGATTATATTATCACGGCTTGCCGGTCACCAGTTCGGTTACAGGCAATTTTATTACCGGCTTAACGGTTCCCGGCGCCAGCAGTACCCACGGTTACATCTACGGTATTAAAATAAACGCCGGTTCAACCACTTACGCCAATAACATCATCAGCCTGGGAGGAAACACCAAGACAACGATCTACGGTATTTTCGAAACAGGGGGAGCCACCAACAACCTGTATTTTAATACGGTGTATATCGGAGGAAGCCTTGCATCGGGAAGTACGAATAAATCCTACGCTCTTTATTCCGCAGTCACAACAACCAACAGGGATTTCAGGAACAATATTTTCAGCAATGTCCGTTCAACAACAGGAGGATCCAACCTGCATTATGCCCTGTACTTTAATACAGCCGGCGGAACACTTACCTGCGATTACAACGATTATTATGTTTCAGGAAGCGGGGGAACCCTGGGTTACTATAACGCTGATAAAACAACCCTGCCTATCGTAACATCTCAGGATGCCAACAGCATGGCGGCTAACCCTGTTTTTGCCAGTGCGGGAGGAAGCAGTGCTGCCAACTACCTGCCTTCCAACATTCTCCTGGTTGCCGCCACCGGAACCGGTGTCACCACCGATTATGCCTCAACTACACGCAGCCTGACCTACCCTGCAATGGGGGCTTACGAATACAATGTTATCTACCCTGTTACACTCACTGCGACATCGGGAACAACATCCGGACATTTTAATACCCTGAAAGCTGCCTTCGATTCTATCAATGCGGGAGTCCACCAGGGAGGTGTTACCATAATGATCAATAGTAATATCACCGAAACATCCAGTGCAATATTGTATGCCAGCGGATCAATGCCAGGGAAGGCTCCCACATTGGTCCCCTCAAACTACACAGCTGTAAACATATATCCCACAGCTACCGGCTTATCGGTTTCCGGTAACCTTGCAGCCCCCCTGATCGACTTGTACGGAGCCGATAACGTGACTATCGACGGCAGGGTGAATGCCACCGGAAGCACTGCAGATCTGGTCATAACCAATACCAGTACATCATCCAGTGACGGAACCTCAACTATACGATTCTACAATGATGCCTGCAACAATATTGTGAAATACAATACTCTTAAAGGATCTTCTTTATATTCAACCGGAGGCATTATTTTCTTCAGCACTGCAGGCTCCGGATCAGGGAATGACAACAACACCATCGATCATTGCAATATTACCTGTTCAGCCAATGCCAACAGGCCGGTTAATGCTCTTTATGCTTATGGAACGTCAGGCAAGGACAACAGCGGTAACATCATCAGCAACAATAATTTTTACAATTTCATGCAAACTAATTCCTATTCCAACGGCATCCAGATCTTCACATATAATACGGCATGGACCATCCAGGGAAACAGCTTTTATGAGACATCCACTTTTATTCCAACAGCCAATGCAGGAGCATACTATTTTATTTATATCGATAATTCAGGTTCCAACTATTCGGTCACAGGCAACTATATAGGAGGCACAGCAGCTCTTTGCGGAGGTACTGCACTCACTAAAAGCAGTTCTCCTCAATACAACGCCGTTTTTGGGGGAATCTATCTCAACACCGCTGCAGGAACGGCGAGCAGCATCCAGGGGAATACCATATCGAATATCAACTGGACCAACTCCGGTACGGCAACCTGGAGAGGAATCCTGACAGCAGGGACCGGCGATGTCAACATAGGGACAACAGCAGCAAACACCATTGGAGCATCAACCGGAAATTCATCAATTTCCTATACCTGTGGTACAACAGGAGGGAGCTTTTATGGGATGTATCTTGGAAGTACTGGAACATTGGTGGTCCATGATAATATTATTGGTTCCGTCACTACTTCAAATTCTGCAACAAACGCCACAAGTATCTATGGAATCTATAAGAGCGACGCAGGAATCACGACCATCAGCAACAATACAATCGGAAGTACAACAACAGCCAACAGCATCAATGCGACATCCGCATCGTCGACTGCAGGCAATGCACAGCTTGTTTACGGGATACTAAGCGCAGGAAGCGGAAGCGTTTCAATCAGCGACAATACAGTTGCTAAGCTCACCAACGGCACAACCAATACTGATATTTCAACGGCCGGACTGGTTAATGGAATAGCCACCACCGGGGGTGTCAATACCATCTCAAACAATACCGTGAGAGATTTAACCAATGCAAACGGAAACTATTTGAACGATTACCGGGCTACCGTGACCGGTATCTGTCAGACCAGCGCTTCAGGCGGACAGACTGTATCAGGAAATGTGATTTATAATCTCACCAACACCTTTGCTACTCCCTGGGGACTGGTAGGCGGACTTTATTACAGCGGAAGTTCCGCTGGAACCAATGTGATATCAGGCAACTTCATCCACAGTCTGAGTTACACAAATCCTAACAGCAATGCGATGGTCTATGGCCTGCAATGTACTTCATGCTCGGCTACTTTTTCAAACAACATCATCTCGCTGGGAAACAATTTAAACTCAGATATCACCATCGATGGGATCCATGAAAGCTGTGCTTTGACGTTTAACACCAACTTTTATTTTAATACCGTATACCTTTATGGAAATGCAGGTACCGGAAGCGTTTACACCACCGCCTTTTACTCCAACCGTGCGACCAACCTTAAAAATCTCCGCAACAATATCTTCGTAAACAACAGAACAGGAACAACCCCAAACAGACACTCGGCCATCAGGCTTTGGGGAACAACAGGTCTGACCATTGATGGTAATGATTATTATGCACCTAATACAGGTGGAGTGCTGGGCCAGATAGGTTCGCCTGCCGTGAATTATTCCACACTATCGGCCTGGCAAACCCTTACTGCTCAGGATTCTCACAGCCAGAACGCAAACCCGAGTTTAGCTTCGGCCGGAGGGACTTCGCCTGAGAATTACAAACCCACGATATATACTCTGAATGGAGTGAGCGGAACCGGTATCTTAACTGACTATCCCGGCCTTACACGAAGTCTGACTTCTCCAACCATGGGGGCTTACGAAATGTCATCTCCGGTTTTAGTCTCTGCAACATCGGGTACTCTCACCGGAGCTTATTCTTCCCTGAAATCTGCCTTTGATGCCATCAACATAGGAACCCACCAGGGTGCGATCATCATAACTCTTAACGGGAGTACAACAGAAACGTCCAGCGCGGTGTTGAATGCCAGCGGATCAATGCCTCCTGACAAAGCTCCCTCAGCAGGTCCCTCAAGCTACACATCCGTAAATATGTATCCTACCATTACAGGGCTTTCGGTCAGCGGCAATCTGGCCACGCCTCTCATCGACCTGAATGGAGCCAATAACGTTACCATCGACGGAAGGGTGAATGCAACAGGATCTGTGAAAGACCTGGTCATCACAAATACCAGCACATCGTCTACATCCGAAACTTCAACGATCCGTTTTGTCAATGATGCCAGCAACAATGTTGTAAAATATTGCACGCTTAAAGGTTCTTCAATGTCGGCCTACGGTGGAGTTTTATATTTCAGCACAACTACCGGCACAACCGGCAACGATAATAACACTATCGACCAGAATGATATTACAAATGCTTTAGATGCCAACCGGCCTGTCAATGCAATCGCTTCAGTCGGGACCGCAGGAAAAGAAAGCAGCAGCAACACAATAAGCAATAATAATATCTATGATTTCCTGAACAGAGGCACTGTATCCTATGGTATAAATCTCTGGAATAACAATACCTCATGGTCTGTTACGGGGAACAGTCTTTATGAAACGACATCATTTGCACCAACAGCCATAGCCGCTTACTACGCAATAAACATCTACCCCACCTCAGGCACAGGGTTTACCGTAAGCAACAATTATATAGGCGGAACATCTTCGGCTTGTGGTGGCACAGCCTGGACAAAAACCAGCGGTTCCAACAATGCATTTACAGCCATCAACCTGAATGTAGGCATAGGAACAGCTACCAGCGTACAGGGTAATACAATCAGGAACTTTAATTTCGCCAACTCTTTGGCTGCATCCTGGTCCGGAATAAATGTACTTGGAGGCGATGTAAACATAGGAACCCTCACAGCAAACACTATCGGGGCTGCAACAGGAAATGGTTCAGTGACTGTTACCAATTCCACCAGCGGTTCCAATTCTTACGGAATTTACATTGCAGGCACGGGCACCACAAACACCCAGAATAATATCATAGGATCGATAACCACAGCCAATACCAGTGCGTTCTATTCGCATGGTTTCTACGGTATTAAAAATTCTTCGACAGGCGCCACAACGATAAGCAACAATACCATAGGCAGCACTGATGCGGGTACCAGCAACAGCATTAATGCTTCTTCCAATTCTTCTGTTGGTCTACAATCTGTCATCGGAATTCACAATTCGGGCAGCGGCACGGTATCAATACTCGGAAATACCATTTCGAAACTTACAAACGCCACAACGAATTCAAATGATGCACAGCACGGACTGGTCAATGGAATTACCTCAACCAACGGCTCCAATACCATTTCAAACAACACCATCAGGAACCTGAGCATTGCGAATTCCCACACAGCATCTGACTTTACCGCCTCAGTAACGGGGATCGCCCTGAGTAACACAACGGCAGCAGTCCAGAGCATTACAGGCAATACTATTTACAATTTATCGAATACCTATGCATCATTCACAGGCAACGTCATTGGTTTGTATTATAACGGATCCACAACAGCCAGCACGGTTTCAGGGAACTTCATACATAGTTTTAGCATGACCTCGCCTTCGACCAGTGCGAACATGTACGGGATTAAAATACAGAACGGTAAAACCACCTGGTCAAACAACATCATCAGTCTTGGAAGCAATACCTTCACAAACATCTTCGGTATCTATGAAAGAGGGGATGCAGGGAACGACAACAGCCTGTATTTCAATACGGTTTACATCAGCGGGGATGTGGGCTCTGTTACACCCAAATCGTATGCTTTATACAGCGAGACTTCAGCCAATACCCGGAACTTCAGGAATAATATTTTTGACAATCAGCGTTTCATGGGCGCCAAGAGTCCGGGTGCCGTATACTTAAATTATGCGGCATGGTTCAATTATGGCGTGAGCACCAACCTGACTCTCGACAACAATGATTATTATATATCGGCCATGGGGACTGGAGCCCTGGGATATTTCAACTCTGCGGATGTGACCTCACTTCCCTTAATCAGCGGACAGGATGCAGGCAGCAAATCGGCGGATCCGGGTTTGGCAAGCGCCGGAGGTACGACAGCCGCCAATTACCTCCCATCCAATAACACTCTGATAGCTGCAACAGGTACCGGGATTACAACCGATTATTCAGGTACTGCAAGAAGCTCGACATTCCCTTCAATGGGTGCCTGGGAATACAATGTAAGTCCTGCCATCAGTGTCACTGCAACATCCGGCACACTTAGCGGCGGGTATGCTACACTCAAAGCCGCCTTCGATGCCATCAATGCAGGAACCCACCAGGGAGCCGTCACGGTGATGATCAATAACAGCACAACTGAAACTGCAGCAGCCGTTCTCAATGCAAGCAGCACGCCATCAAGCTATACCTCGGTGAACATCTATCCTACAGCCACAGGTCTTTCGGTCAGCGGCAACCTTGCCACACCGTTAATCGACCTGAACGGAGCCGATAATGTAACGCTTGACGGAAGGGTCAATGCCACAGGCAGCACAAAGGACCTGGTTATAACCAACACCAGTACATCATCAACTCCAGGAACATCGACCATAAGATTCATCAACGATGCATGCGGCAACACTGTAAAATACTGTACGCTTAAAGGTTCCCAAACGGTTGTAAACGTACCCGGATCGGGCAGCGGGATCGTCTTTTTCAGTACAGGAACAACTACAGGTAACGACAATAACCTGATCGACCACAACAACATCACAAATTCAGCCGATGCCAACCGTCCGGTGAATGCAATCTTCTCGTACGGAACATCCGCAAAGGAAAACAGCGGCATTACCATAAGCAATAATAATATCTACAATTTTCTGCACCGCGCTGAAACATTTTCTACCGGCATCCTTCTCAGGGATTATAATGATGCCTGGACCATAACGGGTAACAGTTTTTATGAAACGGCATCCTTTGCAGCCACGGGAGCTAACTCAGTATACGCCATCGTTTACCTGGGTTCGGGAGGCGGACATACTGTTTCATCGAATTATATCGGTGGAAATGCTCCGGCATGTTCGGGCACATGGACAAAAACCGGGACGACCCAGGCTGACTTCCTCGGTATCCGCATCGATTCACCTTCTACAGGCACCGCTTGTGAGATACAGGGCAATACCATAAAGAATATCAGCTGGACCTGTGGTTACGGAAGTTTTGGAGCAATAGGCGTTGCAGGAGCCATAGGGGCGAACATAGGGACCACCACCCCGAACGTGATAGGCGCTTCTACAGGCAATGGCGCAATCTCATTCATCTTAAACACTACTTATACAAGCCAGACGTGCTACGGTATCACCGCGATTTCATCCGGAACGGTGGTGATACAAAACAACATCGTGGGAGCTATCACCACAAACAATCTGAATACCGGCTATGCCGCCAACTTCTGCGGAATTTACAATTCGAACAGCGGAACCAGGACCATCAGTTCAAATACTATCGGAAGCACCGATGCCGGCACCAGCAACAGCATTAACGCGTCTTCCATAAGCAGCAGCAGTTACCAGCTGGTTTACGGAATGCAAAGCGTGGGCACCGGCAATGTTACTATTTCGGGTAATACCATCTCAAAGATAACCAACGCAGGAACTGATAATAATGTAGGAGGGACTGTCGTCGGAATCCAAGCGACAAACGGCACCAATACCATCTTAAACAACACCGTGCGTGACCTGACCAACAGCAACACCACCAGCTATAGTACCGGAGGGGCTTCGGTCATAGGGATATCGCAGGTCGGCACTGTGGCAGGTCAGACCATTTCGGGCAATACAATTTATAACCTTTCAAATACCCATCCGAGTTCGATTTCAACGGTGATCGGTATGTTTTACAGCGGCAGTGCCAGCGGGACCAATGCAGTAGCGGGCAATTTCATCTACAACCTTTCTGTAACAGGGGCCAGCAGCACTACTGCAAATATCTACGGAATAAAAATCAACGCCGGCGCCACCACTTACGCAAATAACATCATCAGCCTCGGCGGTAACACCAAAACAACGATCTACGGCATCTATGAAACAGGGGCAGCCTCGAACAACAATAACCTCTATTATAATACGGTTTATCTTGGCGGAACCCTTGTCACGGGAAGCACCAATAAGTCCTACGCTCTGTATTCCGCAGTCACAACCAATACCAGGAATTTCAGGAATAATATCTTCAGCAATGCCCGTTCAACGACATCGGGTTCAAGCCTGCATTATGCAGCATGGTTCAACTATGGAATGAGTACAGGGCTTACTCTTGACTACAATGATTATTGCGTTTCAGGAACCGGCGGAGTGCTGGGCTATTACGCCTCTGCGAATGTAAGCACTCTGCCGCTGGTCAGCACACAGGATGGCGGAAGCAAATCAGCTGACCCGGGCTTTGCCGGTGCAGGAGGCACCAACTCAACCGATTACATGCCTTCAAATACCGGCTTATATGCTGTTACCGGCACCGGCATCACAACCGATTATGCCGGGACCACCCGCAGCCCTAATCTTCCCGCTATGGGTGCCTACGATTATGCCTTGACTCCGGCAGTTACTGTCAATTCAACCTCAGGAATACCAACCGCAAACTATCCAACTTTGAAAGCCGCCTTCGATGCGATCAATGCGGGAACCCACCTGGGGGCAATTACCGTTCAGATCAATGTCAGTACAACTGAATCGGCTGCTGCCGTATTAAATGCCAGCAGCTCGCCTTCAAATTATACATCGGTGAACATCTATCCCACTATCACCGGATTGTCGGTCAGCGGGAATCTCGCAACTCCTTTGATCGACCTGAACGGGGCCGGCAATGTAACCATCGATGGAAGGGTCAATGCCACCGGCAGCACAAAGGATCTGGTTATCACCAACACCAGTGCATCATCCATTACAGGAACCTCAACCATACGCTTCATCAACGATGCCAGCACAAATACTGTAAAATATTGTACAATCAAAGGATCTACCGGGGCAGGAACCAACGGCGGAGTGATCCGCTTACAGAGCGGCATTGCCACAGGGAACGACGGAAACACAATCGACAACAACAATATCACCAATGCAGCCGATGCCTCGAGGCCGGGCTATGCGATTGTCTCCAACGGGACCAGCGGGTTTGAAAACAGCGGTGATATCATCAGCAACAATAATATCTACGATGTATTTAAAAAGACAACATCATCATCAGGTATTTACGTGGCATCCAACAGCGAAAGCTGGACGATCATCGGCAACAATTTTTACGAAACTACATCATTTGCGACCACGGTTACAGGCATAAATTATACAGTGGTTAATATCGTGGGGGGATCCGGACATACAGTTTCTTCAAACTATATCGGGGGGAATGGACCAGGCTGTACAGGCACATGGACAAAAACCGGTGATTATGATAATTCGTTCTACGGAATCTATATCAACTCCATTGCCGGAACCGCATGCGAGATACAAGGCAATACAGTAAGGAATTTCAGCTGGTCGGTTCAAAGTGGCAGTTGGAACGGTATCATGGTTTCGGGTACTGCTGCAGCGAATATCGGGACGACAACCGGCAATGTGATCGGTGCAGCTACCGGCAACGGATCTGTAACACTGATTCAGAATACTACTTCTGCTGCTAACGCATGTTATGGAATTAACATATTCTCGTCCGGCACAATTGCGATACAGAACAATATCGTAGGAGCCATCACTACAAACAACACCAACACCGGCTATCCTACCGGCTTTTTCGGGATTTATAAAAGCGGAGGCGGAACCATAACCATCAGCGCCAACACCATCGGTAGTACAGATGCGGGCACAAGCAACAGCATAAACGCTGAGTCCATTTCCACTGCTAATGCACAAAATGTATACGGAATATACAGCGCAGGAAGCGGAAGCCTCTCGATCAGCGGGAATACCATCTCGAAACTTACCAACGGTACAACCAACACGGATGTTGCAACCGCCGGCCAGGTCAGCGGAATTACCGCAGACCTCGGTACCAATACTATCTCTGGCAACACCGTAAGGGACCTGACCATTGCAAATGCAAGCACCATAGCGACCGGTATGGCTTCGGTCACCGGTATTGTGCTGAACAACACGGGTGCTGCAGTCCAGACCATTACAGGCAACACGATTTACAATTTGTCGAATACCTATGCTTCATTCGCCGGCAGTGTCATCGGACTGTATTATAACGGATCCACAACCGCCAGCACGGTTTCGAAAAACTTCATCCATAGTTTTAGCATGACCTCGCCTTCGACCAGTGCGAACATGTACGGGATAAAGATACAGAACGGTAAAACCACCTGGTCAAACAACATCATCAGTATTGGAAGCAATTCTTTCACAAACATCTACGGTATCTATGAAAGAGGGGATGCCTCAAATGACAACAGCCTTTATTACAATACGGTTTACATCAGCGGGGATGTGGGGTCTGTGACATCCAGATCATATGCTTTATACAGTGCTACTTCAACAAATACCCGGGATTTCAGAAATAATATTTTTGACAATCAACGTTTCATGGGCGCTAAAAGTCCGGGCATCGCATACTTAAATTATGCAGCATGGTTCAATTATGGCGTGAGCACCAACCTGACTCTCGACAACAATGATTATTATATATCGGCCATGGGCAGCGGTGTTCTGGGACATTTCAACTCTGCGGATGTGGCCTCACTACCCTTAATCAGCGGAAAGGATGCAAGCAGCAAGTCGGCGGATCCGGGTTTGGCAAGTGCCGGAGGTACCGCAGCAGCCAATTACCTCCCATCCAATAACACATTGATGGCGGTTCCAATTACCGGGATAACAACCGATTATTCAGGAACTACAAGAAGCGCGGCATTCCCTTCCATGGGAGCATGGGAATATAATGTAAGTCCGCCCGTTAGCGTCACCGCAACATCCGGTACGCTCATCGGCGGGTATTCTACCCTGAAAGAAGCCTTTGACGCTATCAATGCCGGAACTCACCAGGGAGCTGTCACGGTGATGATCAATGGTAATACTACCGAAACGGCCTCTGCTATGCTCAATGCAAGCAGTTCGCCCTCAAATTATACTTCGGTGAACATCTATCCCACCGTCACCGGATTGTCGGTCACCGGCGATCTATCAGCACCTCTGATAGACCTGAACGGAGCCGACAATGTAACCATCGATGGAAGGGTCAGTGCCAGCGGCAGTTCAAAAGACCTGGTCATTACCAATACCAGCACTTCACTGACAACCGGAACATCCACGATCCGGTTTTCCGGCGATGCCTGCAGTAACGCAGTTAAGTATTGCGTTATCAAAGGATCAGCAATTCCATCCTTTATGTCCTCCGGTATTATATTTTTCTCCGGCGGCGGCTTTAACGGCAATAACAACAACCTGATCGACCATAATGACATCACCAGCGCCTCCGATTTAAATCGCCCGAAATATGCTGTTTACTCTGAGGGTGAAGAAGGCATTGTAAACGACGGTAACACAGTCAGCAATAATAATATCTTTGATTTTTTCAACAGGACGAGTGAATCTGCTGGCATTTATCTTAACAGTTACAACTCTGCATGGACGATTTCAGGTTGTAGTTTTTATGAACAAAATGCCTTATCTCCAGCCGGTAATGGGTATTATTACGCAGTAAGAATCAATTCTGCTGCCGGGAACAACTTTACCATCACCGGCAACTATATTGGAGGCTCTGCGGCCTTATGCAGCGGGACATTAACAAAAACCAGTTCAGGCAACAACGATTTCTACGGGATACGTTTATTTTCCGGGTCAGGAGCGGCAAGCAATGTCCAGGGAAACACTATTAAAAATTTCTCATGGTCAAACAGCTCAACCGGAAACTGGAATGGAATTTATGTCGAAGGCGGCAATGCGAATGTGGGTACCACCGGCGCCAATACCATCGGGGCAACAGCCGGTAATGGTTCTATTACACTGACAACTTCCAATTCAGGTGGATATATCCGGGGAATTTGGATTGGGGGTTCCGGCACAATAAATGCTCAGAACAATACCATCGGCTCCGTCACTTCCGGAAACTCTTCGGAAGCCGATAACGCCAATATTTACGGCATTCTCAACAATGTCAGCGGAATCGCTACGATTAGCAACAACACGATTGGCAGTACTTCTACAGCCAACAGCATCAATGCCACTTCTGCATCTACAGGCGTTTTACAGTGGGTTATCGGGATTTTCTCATCGGCCAGCGGAAACAATACCATATCGGGTAATATCATTGCGAATCTGAAAAATTCCTGTACCGGTTCAGACGGTCAGCTAACTGGTATTCGCGCATACAACGGGGCCAATACCATTACTAACAACACGGTCAGAGATTTAACCACATCGAGTTCCACTACTTACAATGATGACTGGGCTTCAATTGTGGGGATCTGCAACCAGGCGGCATCTTCAATGCACACCATCACCGGGAACACGATCTATAATTTATCGAATACCTATACTTCATTCGCGGGCAGTATCATTGGGTTGTATTATGACGGATCGACTACAGCCAGCACTGTTTCCGGGAACTTCATACACAGCCTGTCGGTTGCTTCACCCGGCACCACATCCGCAAACTTATACGGGATTAAAATACAGAATGGAGCTACAACCTGGGCTAATAACATTATCAGTTTAGGGAGCAATCCATTGGCAAACATTTACGGCATTTATGAACGGGGAGATGCCCTGAATAATAACAATCTTTACTACAACACGGTATATGTCAGTGGGACAGCGGGATCAGCCATACCCCAATCGTATGCTTTATACAGTGCCACATCAACAAATGCCCGGAACTTCAGGAACAATATTTTTGACAATCAACGCCTGCGTGGCGATAAAAGTCCCAGTGGAGGATTGTACTCACATTTTGCAGTATGGTTCAATTATGGGGTAAGCACCGACCTGACTCTTGACAACAATGATTACTATGCTCCTGGCAATGGAGCTGTATTGGGATATTATAATTCTGCGGATGTCAGTTCCCTGCCCCTCATCACAGGAATGGATGCAAGCAGCAAAGCGATAAGCCCCGCTTTCGCCAGTGCCGGAGGAACATCAGCTGTTGACTATCTTCCATCTGCCTTAGGCCTGATTGCGGCAACTGGTACGGGAACCCTTACCGATTATGGCGGCAATACCAGGAGTTTATCAACCCCTTCGATGGGAGCCTGGGAATACAATGCAAATCCGCCGGTAACGGTAACATGTACATCTGGAACCTCCCCGGCATTTTATTCAACTCTAAAAGCCGCCTTCGATGCGATCAATGCAGGTATCCATCAGGGAGCCATTACTGTCAAGATCAACATCAGCACAACAGAGACGGCATCGGCGGTATTAAATGCCAGCAGTTCACCTTCAAATTATACGTCGGTGAATATCTATCCCACCGTCACCGGATTGTCGGTCAGCGGGAACCTTTTTGCTCCATTGATAAATTTGAACGGGGCTACTAACGTAACTATCGACGGCAGGGTGAATGCGACAGGCAGTACCCGGGACCTGGTCATCACGAATAACAGCACCACCGCATCAATAACAGGCGGTGTCTCAGCCATTCGCTTCATCAATGATGCCTGCAGCAATACGGTAAAATACTGTGCGATCAAAGGTTCATCCCTCAGCACCAATTCCGGCATCATTTATTTCTCCACAACTTCAGGTAGCACGGGGAACGACGACAATACCATCGACAATAATGACATAACCAGCGCCGCCGATGCCAACAGGCCCGTCAATGCAATATATTCGCTGGGAACCGCCGGCAAGGAAAACAGCGGGAATACCATTAGCAATAATAACATCTATGATTTCCTCAACCGTGGAACGTCTTCGCAAGGAATCTATCTTTATTCCAATACCACCTCCTGCACCATTTCTGGAAACAGTCTTTACGAAACAGCAGCCTTTGTTCCTACTGCAGAGGTTACATACAAAGGGATAGCAATCAATAATGCAGGTGTTAATTTCACCGTGGCGGGTAACAACATTGGCGGCAGTTCACCGGCTTGCAGCGGTACATTTACGAAAACCAGTGCATTTGACAATGATTTTTATGCGATCCATCTGGTCGTGGGAACTGCTGCTGCAAGCAATATCCAGGGAAATACCATTAAGAATTTTTCA
>SESG01004687.1_pt1 | contig 24105 bp, 12 predicted proteins | sample 3171421 | NCBI WGS metagenome assembly SESG01 (sample SAMN10866946, study PRJNA518727) | freshwater metagenome | biome: subpolar coniferous forest; feature: holomictic lake; material: water; isolation source: holomictic Lake 227, 6 m and 8 m depth | place: Canada: near Kenora, Ontario | collected...
AGGGTTTTGAACACTCCTAATAATGAATATCGAATACTGAATATCGAATAACGAATAACGAATTACCGGTTGAGATGTGGATAAAGCTGGCCGGGGGAAACAGCCAGGTGTTAATCATGACATGATCAACATTCAGAGTGTTTTCAGCACCGATTCAACCTTGGTGAGCATTGCATCGGTAAAATCGAGGTGTGTCACAAACCTGACAGATTGCGGATCGATGGGAAGCGCATGGATATCGTGTTCCTTCAGTTTTGCAAGGAATGATGCGGCCGAATCCTTTTTCACCAGGCGAAAAATCACAATATTGGTTTCAACGGGAAGTACCGATTCTACAAACGGAAAGGTCGACAACAGTTTCCCCATGTACCCGGCCCGTTCATGGTCAGTTTTAAGCCGGCCCGTATTGTGCTGCAGGGCATAGATCCCGGCAGCAGCCAGGTAACCCGCCTGCCGCATGCCGCCACCAAAGGCCTTCCTGACCCTGCGGGCCCTTTTGATGAAGGGTTTGCTGCCGATGAGCAGCGAGCCTACCGGCGCTCCCAACCCTTTCGACAAACAAACAGATACCGAATCGAACAGGCTGCCATATTTCAGGGGATCTTCACCGGTTTCGGCAAGTGCGTTGAACAAACGGGCGCCATCCAGGTGATACTTTAATCCATACTTTTTGCAAACCGCTGCAATAGCCTCCAGTTCATCATATTGGTAAAGGGCTCCGCCACCCTTGTTCATCGAGTTTTCCACCTCAACCAGGGAGGTAACCGGCCGGTGGATATCATCAGGATTGATATGGCTTTCCACCTCCCCGGCCGTGATGAGGCCGCGGGGCCCGTCAAGCAGGCATACCGATGCCCCTGAATTGCGCATCACGGCGCCCCCTTCATAATAATAAATATGGGAGAATTTGTGGCAGATCACCTCGTCCCCGGGCCTGGTATGCACATTGACGGCGATTTGGTTGGTCATGGTACCCGAAGGGCAGAAGAGAGCGGATTCCATGCCAAACAGCCCGGCAGCCATCTCTTCCAGCCGGTTTACCGTTGGATCATCGCCAAAAACGTCATCACCAACCTTTGCCGAAAACATGCATTCAAGCATCTCCCGGGATGGGCGGGTCACTGTATCACTTCTTAAATCAACCATAACACTACTTTATCAGGTAAATGATTATTCCGTGGCATTTTCAACAGCTATCGTCAGTTGGGAAGGTACCTTTTCAACATGCTGACCAGCCCCTCCACATGGATGGGCTTTGAAAGATAGTCAACACAACCCGCCAGCAAGGCCTTTTCACGGTCGCCCGCCATGGCATATGCCGTGGTTGCAATGACCGGAACCTGCGGTCTGACGCCCAGGATCCTTTTGGTCACCTCCTGGCCCGGGATATCGGGAAGCTTGAAATCCATCAGCACCAGGTCGATCTTACTGTTTTCCGCGTATATCTGTATCGCCTCCTCCCCGTTCCATGCATGCAGAACCTTTAGGTTGAACCGGGTCAGGATGATCTGGAGAAATTCAAAATTATAGCCTTCGTCTTCCACGACGAGGATGATTTTTCCGTTGAAGTCGGCGGGGAGACGATGGCCTGGTGCCGGGGGGCTCATGATATGCCCCGATTTCCGGTAAGGCAGGTCAAACATGAACCGGGAACCCTTACCGGGAACAGATTCAAACCGGATCTCCCCCCCCATTTTTGTAACATAGGCCTTTGAGATGGAAAGTCCAAGCCCGGTACCACCATATTGCCTGGCCAGCCCCTTTTCAACCTGCCAGAAACGATTAAAGACGGCTTCCTCATGTTCAGGCGCTATTCCGATGCCTGTATCGGCAACGAAAAACTGAAGTTTTTCGCAAGCCAGCTGATAGCCGAAACTGATCTCCCCATGTGCGGTGAACTTCAGGGCATTGGTAAGCAGGTTATCCAGTACCTGCCTGATTTTGGAAGGATCACCGGAGATACTGCATGCATCACACTCAAGTTCCTTGAAAAGAGTCAACTCCAACCCCTTTTCAAGGGCTTTTGGCTGGTAATTTTCCAACAGGGAGTCCATCAGGTCGTTCAGGCAAAAGTCAACCGACTCAATGTCGAGCAGGCCGGTTTCAATTTTTGAAATATCAATAATATCGCTGACGATATGAAGCAGCTGCTGGCAGTTGTCGTTGATAATCTTCCCGAACCGGCCCCGTTCCTCTGCATCAACGTCTGGTTCGGTCAGCAGTCCTGAAAAACCGATGATACCATTCATCGGGGTGCGAATCTCATGCGACATATTGGCCAGAAAGGCCGATTTCAGCCGGTCGCTCTCCTCCGCCTTCTCTTTGGCGCTGACAAGTTCGGTTTCAAATTGTTTACGGACCTCCATCTCATAGCTGAGGTCTTCCAGGAGGTTCAGGGTGGCTGCCTGTGTTTGTTTCAGCTTGATGTTGGCCTTTTGAAGTTCCCGTTCGGTTTGCCTGCGCTCCTCCAGCTCCTTTTCGATGGCAAGGGTACGGGCCAGTACGAGGGAGGTTAACTCGGCCTTTTCACTTTGCTGCATCACCGCTGCCGCCTTAATCCTGATCATCGCTTTCACCTGCGCGATCAGCTCAACCGCTTCGAGCGGTATCGACAGGAAGGCATCAGCCCCGGCCTCCAGCGCATCGACACGCACCTGCCGTTCACCGGCAGGATCGGTAAGGATAATCACGGGGATATGGTGAAGATTCTCATCGGCTTTTAACCGGCGGCAAACCCACAGCATATCATGGCCTTGCATGACTGCATCCAGGATAATGACATCCGGATCATTTATTGCCGCTTCAACCCCGGCCTGCCCGTTCGCAGCAATGGTGAGGCTTGCTGCCGGAAAAGCATCGCTGACCACTGCCCGGATGGTATCCAGGTTGGCGGTATTGTCGTCGATTGCAAGCAACCGGAGATTTCCTTCTGCCATTATTCCAGGTTAATATAGGAAATCAGGTTAACGGGAAACTACTAAAATTTTAAAGGATCCGGGAACGATACTCCGTTTGCCGTTCTCTGTTGTTGCCTCTGCCGACGGGAGATAGATCTTCCCGGTTGTGTCGTCGTAGGTGATCGTGCGGGCGCTTTTGCGGGTTGGGACCGTTTGCACAACCCTATAGGCATCCGGGCCATCCTGGTGCACTACGGTCAGGGTACCGTCTCCATTGGAGGAGATTGCGTTGTGGTCGGATGGTATGAAAATGATGCCGTCGCAACGGTCGCCCATGGGCAGGGTGGCCACTATCTTGCCGGAGGTAGCGTTCATGACGACAATCTGCTTCGAATCACTGCAGGCTGAGAACAACCGTTCGTTTTTAAGGTCATAATCCAGTCCCGAAGGCTCCTTGCCCGGTTCCAGGGGCCATTCCGCTTCAATTTTAAGGGAGATTGCATCAAATTTCACGATCGTCGATTTATCCTCGATGTTGCAGAAAATCGTTCCTTTCCCATTCGTAACTGCAGCTTCAGGTTTTCCTGAAACAGGCAGGGTTCCTACCACCGTATTTGTTTTCGCATCGATAGCGGTGACTGAGTTGTCCCTGCCATTGAAGGTAAAGATCCTGTTGCTGAAAGCGTCATACAGGATGGCATCAGGGTTCTTTCCTGTTTTGATTTTATCGGTCACCTTCAATGTTTTCAGATCGAATACGATAACCGAATCAAGGCGGCCCGCGGTGATGAAACCTTTGTTCAGCGCCTGCACAATGGCAATGCCATGAACGCCGGCAGTGCCGGGAATCTGGCCGATGACCTTGTCGGTTTTCAAATCCACCACATCCACGCAGGTGCCATGCGAAATATAGAGGTGCTGGGCTGTCTTGTCCACTGTTAAATAGTCCCACGATCCGTTTCCCTCCACGGGAATGGTCCTGGTCACTTTATATTCCCCTGTCTGGCCCTGGGCCAATGAGAATTGCAGCGCCAGGAGGACCATTGCGAAAACAGTAAGGGTAGTCTTTTTCATAACTTTGTTTTTTACGGTTGGATTTTTTTGACCAATGAACGAAAATAGGTAATTTTCTTATACCGAATCGGCTTTTTCTTACATTTACAAAAAAAAGCAAATGGCAAAATTCACAACATTGATTTTCAGCTTTTTGATGATTTCCCTGTGTTTATCAGCACAGACCCCACGGACCACGGATTCGGTGGCTGTAAAAAAAGTATCGTCAAATACGGATACCGTCGGAAAAAAGGAGCCTGCCAGCGCTGCAAAACAGACCCAACCAGAAGTGAAACATGTGCGCAAAGATACCCGTCCGCTGAAGAACCGGATTGACCTGGATGTAAAAACCGATTTCTGGGTCAATACCAGGCAGGTTTTTGGCGAGATAACCCTGCTTGTTACTTACCGGTTTCCAAAGATTCTGAGTATAGGTGCAGGGCCGACCTACATCTATAATTACCAGCGGGGCGATAAGCAAAACCTCAACGGCTGGGGCGGGAAAATCGTCTCGAGGGCACAGTTGCTGAAGTTTTTTTACCTGTGGACCGAATACCAGGGTATCAGCAACCAGTATATCAGCGGGTATAACGCTGACAACGCGCCCATCCGCAGTCATACGTATGTCGGATCATGGTGTGTCGGGGCCGGTTTAAATATCAGGATCGGACGCAAATCAGGCATCAATTTGTCGGTTATGTACGACCTCCTGCAGCCCAAACATTCCCCCTATTACAACAATACCATGTTCTGCTTTGGATTCACCATATAACCGGGGCCTGCCCATCTCCCGGGAAACCCATGACCCGGAACCTGACGCCGGGATCAAACTGAAACAATGAACATAAAAACTTACCTGGCCCTTTTGCTGGTTACCTGGCTGAATATCCACCAGCCTGTTTGTGCCCAGCAGCCGGAAGACAAGGTGAAAGCAACATTGAATCTCTTGATGGATCAATGGCACAACAATGCGGCCACCGGAAATTTCGAGGCCTATACCGGTGCCATGAGCCGGGGGGGAGTATATATCGGGACCGATGCCACGGAACACTGGACAACCGCCGAATTCAGCAATTGGTGCAAACCCTGGTTTGACCGCGGACACACCTGGTCATTCAAGGCTGTCAACCGCCATATCTACCTGAATGCCGAACTAACAACAGCCTGGTTTGATGAGGTCCTTACCACCCAGATGGGGCTGTGCCGGGGCTCCGGGGTAATCAGCAAACAAGGGGGGGAATGGAAAATTGAACAGTATGTGCTCTCGCCCACGGTTCCAAATGAGTTAATGAAAGGTGTGACGGAAGAAAAACGGATAGCCGACTCGATCCTTGTTCCCTATATCCGCATGGGTGTGAAGGAGCCTGCCGCATCGCATAAACTGCAGGCTCTCTTTGACAAATACCGGATGACGGGCACCATCCTGATTACCGATACTTCGGATCAGGAATGTTATGGTTATAATCCCGCCAGGTGGGACAGCGGGTACCTTCCTGCGTCGACCTTTAAAATCGTGAATACCCTGATCGGCCTGGAAACAGGTGCCACCGACACCACTTATGTTTTCCCCTGGAAAGGGGAGGCCCGCCAACTCCCGGAGTGGGAAAGAAATCTGAAATTGAGAGAGGCTTTCAGCCTTTCCTGCGTCCCTTGTTACCAGGAGCTGGCCAGGAAGATCGGTTCTGAAACGATGAACACCTACCTTGCAAAACTGGGCTACGGCTCCATGGATGTGCATCCCGGCAATATCGACAGGTTCTGGCTTGAAGGTCGTTCAAGGATCACGCCGCGGCAGCAGGCTGACTTTATCAGGCGGCTTTACAGGGAGACGCTTCCGCTTTCGTATCCCGTCATGAAAGCCGTAAAGTCGATCATGGTTATCGAAACCACTGACAATTACAGGCTTAGCGGAAAAACCGGGTGGGCAGTCCGCGATGGCAACAATTACGGTTGGTTCGTGGGATACCTGGAAACCGGCGGCAAAGTCTATTTTGTGGCAACCCTGGTTGAACCCCGTGAACAGAAAGATGTTACGGATTTTGCAGCCGCACGAAAGCTGATCACCATGGAAGCGTTCAGGATCCTTGGGTTCATCGGCCGCTGATTTCAGGTCAGCCAGCTTGGCCGGCGAGGGGAGATCATCCGGAAGGCGGGAGCATAAATAATGTGGTACGGTTTTTGAATATTCATTGACTGGTCTTAAAAAAAGCTGTCCAACCTGCCTTTTAAAGAATAACCGGTAAATATCCCGGGAACCCTGTCGGTCCATTCATATTTATCCCAATAAAATCAACACATGAAGAAACTTCATATTCTGGTCATCATCGCGGGATTGATGTTAATCATCCTGGCCAGTTGTCACAAAAACATCACCACGGAAACCGATACGGTAACTTCGATGGATAAGCTGAAGGTCGCTGCCGGTTTTGACTGGGAATCGAGCCGGCTGATCACCCTGGGTATCGGTGTTGATCTGCAGGAGGCGAACATCGGTTCGTTGTGCCGGGTTTCGGTTTACGATCAGAATCCTGCCATGGGAGGGAACCTTTTGGTTATGGGGGCAGCCGGTTACCTCGCCCCCTTTGAATATGCGCTGAGAATACCAACCCTGCAGCAGAAAATATATGTAGTGGCGGAAGACGGCACCGGCTTTTCAAAGCTTGACAGCATCAACGTTTCCGACAATATCAGTTATACCTTTTCACAAACCCTCTTCAAAAGCAGCCAGAACAGCTCATCCGATCCTGACTGCAGCGGGGCGACTCCCGCCAAAACACTTTCAGGAAGCCAGAGCGTTACCATCAACAGCGGCACCTGGTATGTAACCGGGAATTTCACAGGTTCTGTCAATTTTGGCAGCAGCGGTGCATCCATCAACGTTTGCGGCACCTTTCACCCGCAAAACATCAACAACATGGGAACAGGCTGTAACATTACCGTCACCCAGGGAGGAACCTTCCAGATGGACAACAGCCTGGTCATGGGCAATGGCTCCAGGCTGACCCTGTACAGCAATTCGCACATCCTGCTGGGAGGGTTAAACATGAACGGTACGACTCCCAGGATCATCAACTATGGAACCGATTTCGTGATCAATTCCCAGTTCTCCCCCAACGGGTCGCTGGAGAATTACGGTGCGATGGTCATGAACGGCGGGCTCAACGTAAATTCAACGGCAACCCTGTTTGTCTCAACGGGATCGCTTGCCATAAACGGCAACTTCAACCTCAACACCACCTTTACCAACAACGGTTCCATCGACGTTACGGGCCAGTTTAACCTGAACAGCGGTGCTACCCTGTATCACAACTGCAAGATGACCGTTCACCAGAACATGAACCTCAACAGCGGCAACCTTACCCTGAACGGTGCCTACCTGAAGGAGACAGGTTCGCTCACGATCAACAGCGGGGCAACTGTGCTGCTGAAAAACAACTCCATGCTGTCAACCTCCACCTATATGCAGAATACCGACGTGCAGGGTACGGGAGGCAGGAGTGAGATCAAGGTCAGCACTTCGGGCACCATCAACGGGCAAAGCAAGGTAACCGGGTCAATTGAGATGGTAACCCCTTCGGGAACGCTCACCAGCGGGACCAGCGCAAATTTCATCAATGGGGCAAAACTTTTTAAAATAACTTCCGGGACCAATGTCATCCCCGTCTCAACCTGCAACCCCGAAGGGATTGGCGGCACTCCGCCCCCCACCGATACCGATGGCGATGGTGTTCCAGACAATCTCGACAAATACCCCTCCGATCCCACGCGGGCTTTTGACAACTACTACCCTTCCCAGACAACCTATGGCACACTGGCCTTCGAAGATTTATGGCCATCAAAGGGCGATTATGACATGAATGACCTGGTGGTGGATTACCAGTTCCTGGTCGTGACCAATGCCCAGAACAAAGTGGTTGATATAAAGCCCAGGTTCTATGTCAGGGCAGCAGGCGCAGGTCTCAGCAATGGTTTTGGATTCCAGATCGACGGTGTTTTGCCGGGGCAGGTGGCCTCTGTCACCGGCCCATCGCTGCTGCACGGTTATATCTCCAACGCTTCCAACGGGGTCGAAAATGACCAGGCCAAAGCCGTTGTGGTCGTTTTCGACAACTACAACAATGTCATCCACCGTGAGGGAAATAACGGCTATTACAATACCGATCCGGCGCTACCCAAAAGGACGGGGGATACGGTCAAAATCAACATTCACCTGGCATCGCCGCTGGCGCAGTCGGTGGTTGGATCCCCGCCCTACAACCCCTTCCTGATTAAAAACATGACCCGCTCTGTGGAGGTCCACCTGCCGGATCACCCACCCACCTCCAAGGCGGATATCACGCTTTTCGGAACCGGAAACGACAATTCCAGCGCAGCAACCGGACGGTACTTTAAAACATCCTCCAACCTGCCCTGGGCGATTAACCTGCCTGCAAAATTCGACTACACCTCCGAACATATCCCGATCATCCAGGGGTTTACGCACTTTGCCTCATGGGCGCAGTCGTCGGGCGTCCAGTTCACCGATTGGTATACCGCCAAATCCGGGTACCGGGATGCTGCCAAGATATTTCATTAACCCTTGTTTTCCGTAATCAGGAGACAAATCTGACCTGGGTTACCGGAGCTTCCGCAATCGGGAGAAATTAAGTTCCGATGTAAAAATCAGATATCTTTGCGGAGAAAATCCCTTATGTATTGTGGCCAGCTCGCTGAACAAGTATTTTTCGCATATTGAACCGATTGTAAAAAACCTGCCGCACAAACCGGGGGTCTACCAGTATTTCGATGACAAGAACAAGATCATCTATGTCGGCAAGGCCAAGGATTTAAAAAAAAGGGTCAGCTCCTATTTCACCAAGATCAACTCCGTCAGCGGGAAGGTACAGATGCTTGTGCGCAGGATTGCCGACATCAAATACATCGTGGTCGAAACCGAACAGGATGCCCTGCTGCTTGAAAACAACCTGATCAAGAAGTACCAGCCGCATTATAATGTGGCCCTCAAGGATGACAAGACCTTTCCATGGATCTGCATCAGGAATGAACCCTTCCCGCGGATCTTTCCCACCCGGCATGTGATCCGCGACGGGTCGACCTATTTCGGCCCCTATGCCAATGTCAGGCTGATGCACACCCTGCTGGAACTTAGCCGGCAATTGTATCCGCTCCGGAACTGCCAGCTGGTACTTACCGACAAGAACATCAAGGCCGGGAAATTCAGGGTATGCCTCGAATATCATATCGGGAATTGCAGAGGTCCATGCGAAGGTCGTCAGAGCCCCGAAGATTATGACAATTCGATCCAGGCGATCAGGGAGATCATCAAGGGGAATATCACCACCGTTGCCCGGCAGCTCCGCGAGCTGATGATGAGTTACGCCGAAACGCAGGAGTTTGAAAAGGCCCATTATGTAAAGGAGAAACTGGCACTGCTCGACAAATACCAAAGCAAGTCGACCGTGGTAAACCCCTCCATCAACGATGTGGATGTGTTTTCCATCGCCTCTGCAGGACTCCTGGCCTATGTCAATTTCATGAAGGTGATGAATGGCGCCATCATCCAGGTGCACACCATTGAACTTCATAAAAAGCTGGATGAAACCCCCGAAGAGCTGCTTTCCATTGCCATCACCGAGATCAGGCAACGGTTTGAAAGTGTATCACCCGAAATCATCGTACCTTTCAAACCCGATTTCGAAATCCCCGGGCTGAATTTTACAGTGCCAAAAATCGGAGACAAGAAGAAACTGCTGGACCTTTCCGAGCGGAATGTACGCTATTACCAGCTGGAAAGGGAAAAACAAAAAGAACTTGTGGATCCTGAACATAAATCGCGGCGAATTCTCGACACCATGATGAAGGACCTGCGGATGACCGAAGTACCGGAACGAATTGAATGTTTTGACAATTCAAATATCCAGGGGACCAGTCCCGTGGCTGCAATGGTTTGCTTTATCAAAGCCAGGCCCGATAAGAGCGAATACCGTCATTTTAATATCAGGACAGTGGAAGGTCCCGACGACTTCGCCTCGATGGAAGAGGTTATTTTCCGCCGGTATAAGAGGCTGCTGGAGGAGGAGAAACCCCTGCCCCAGCTGATCATCGTCGACGGAGGAAAAGGCCAGCTGAGCGCCGCCCTGAAAAGCCTTGACAAGCTGGGACTTACCGGGAGGATGACCGTCATCGGGATCGCCAAAAAGCTGGAGGAGATCTACTATCCCAATGATTCCTTCCCCATGTACCTTGACAAGAAATCAGAAACGCTGAGAATCATCCAGCAGATGCGGGATGAGGCGCACCGCTTTGGGATTACGCATCACCGCAAGCGCCGCGAGAAGACCGCCATGGCCCCTCAGCTGGAAGAGATCCCGGGGATCGGATTTACCATCAACCAGAAGCTGTTGTGGAAGTTTAAATCTGTGAAAAACATACGGCTGGCCTCCCTGGAAGAGATCCAGGCAATCATCGGTAAAGCAAAGGGCAAAATCATCTATGACCACTTCCAGGCCGGCAAGCCGTGACACATACCGGGCTTTCAAGGCAGTTTGATCAATAACCTGCCGGACCCGTTTACCTGGCCGGGGTTTTGGCCACCCTGATGATTTTCCTGTTCCAGAAACCGAGCAGCCACAGCGATGTGATCATCAGCAGCAGCCAGATATAATTGGCAAAAGCGGGTGCGATATTCCATTTCCAGGTCATGATATTGCAGGCATTGAGCTTCCCGGCCGTAAAATCGGGGATGATAATGTCAAAAAAAGGATTTGTGTAGGCAGGCCAGTCGGGAAGCATATAAAGCTTGGTGGACTTTGCCATCCAGGTCATCAGCAGGCCGGCTAAAACAAAAATGACAAAAACCAGTTTGCCGGCCGGGTATTTTGCAAGGTAACAGGCTGTCTCGTAAAGCAAGAGGATCACCACAGGAATGAGGTGTCGCGGGCCAAAGGCCCAGCCCCCTGTCCACATCAGGTGGGCGGATATCAGCAACAGGTAAAGAACCACCGCCGATGCCAGGTAATTCCCCGTGACGGAAGAGATAAACGGCCGTGTTCCCTTACCTGAAAATTTCCCGTGGTTCTTAACGGAATTGCGAACCAGGTAATAGCTGGCGACCAACAGCACCGGGGCATAGAAAAAAAGTCCCCGGTTCAGGGTAAATAAAAGCCCGTACAGCGCCGTCAAACTGGGAAATCCGAATCCAAGGTTTGAAACTCCCTTATATTGCTCGTTGGCAACAAAGGTATACAAAGGCGTAAAGGCCGAACCCGTAATGGAATAATTGTACAGAAGGATAAAAAGTCCGCCGGGGACCATCCCCAGGAGAAAATTCAATGTGGATTTTAGAGATTTGCCGGTCAGGATCATCTGCAATAGCCATACCGGGATGATTATGGCAATGGGGTATTCTGTCGCAAAGGCCAACCCCAGTGACAAACCTCCCAGGAAAAAATATTTCCCGTGTTTCAAGGCAAGATAGGCGACAAGCAGGAAAAAACCAGCCAGGACGTGACCAAAAAAGACGCCGGCATAGACAAAAACGAACGATGAATAAAACACTGCCATCGCCAGGAATGCCGGGGTAAAACCGCCGATTTTACGTATCGAAAGGAAAGTAATCAGGATAATCAGTACAAAGGGTACAACCCCGGTAATGAAACTTCCTAAAACCAGTACGGAAGAAATTTCCGGGGAAACAAAACGCCTGCCATCCTGCAAACCCGTATATTCCCAGATATGGATCGGGTACCGGCAAACAGTCGCAGAATCAAAACCCGCCCACCCGGCCATCCTGGCAGCCCGGTAAAACGGGTATACCATGAGCGTGGAAAAGGGAGCCTTGTCGGAATAATAATGTCCATTCACAAGGCTGATGTCGCCGGTATAAGCCTTATAATCGTCGATGACAAGGCTTCCCTTATGAAACATGGACAATACCGGCAAAGAGCGGGAAACTGAATTCGGTGTCAGCCAGATATCGAGATAATAGGTTGAAACAAACAGGTTGACCAGGATGAATACAAAAATAAACAACCTCTTCTTTTTCTGTGTCTTGTAAGAGAAACCCGGGCATTCAGAAAGTTCCCGGATTTTTACAGGTTTCTTCGGGTGTGGTCCTGACGGTGTAGCTCCTTTGTTTTTCTTCATGGCCCTGGCAGTCTTTTAATTGCGGCACCGGAATGTCCCCGGGAACTTACCTTGCATTAGTTGCTCTTTGCTTCTCCCAATACCTGGCGCTGGCTGTATCGCCCTGCCCCGCATATGCCTGGACCAGGTTACTGTATGTTGCAGCCCGCGAAGGATCAACGGCCAGCGATTTTTTCTGGTATTCAACGGCCCTGTCAAACATTCCCTTACGCTGAAATACAACCCCCAGGTCACTCAGGAGACTGGCATTACCCGGGTTCATGGCGGTCAGTTTTGTCATAAAGACAATGGCAGAATCATATTGCTCCCTTTGAATGGCAATGGCGCTCAGGTTATTCAACACCTCCTGGTCCTGCGGTTCAAGCCTGAAGGCTTTCAGGTACAAACCATCCGCTTCCGTTATCTTTCCCGACCTGATTTCCAGGTAACCATAGTTTTTCAGCGCGTAGGTGTTTCCCGGATAAATCTCCAGGCTTTTTTCAAAGCAGGCTTTACTTTTATCGTACCAGGCCTGTTTCGTGGCATTATCCTCCGACGACTGCGACAGCGTAAGGTAGGTGTATCCCAGCGATGCCTGTGCCCTGGTACTGTTTGGCGATGCGCTGATATCGGCTTCGAACAGGGTAAGGTTGTCTTTCCAGTCGGCATTGCGTGTTATGGTTTTCAGGCTATAAAGGAACAGGATCGCTCCCAGGATGCCGGTAAAAACAGTCAGCTTTTTCAGGGTAACGGTGTGCAAATCGGTTTGGGTAACCCTGGCCGCAAGAAATACAAGGCTCAGGCAAAATGCGATGGAAGGGATCAGCAAAAACCTTTCACCGAGGGTCGACCCGATCATGATAAAGATGTTGGAAACCACCAGCATCGTAATGATAAAAAAGAAGAAACCGAAACTATGAACATCCTTTGCCCTGAAGCGTGCGACGGCATAAACACCTCCGGCGGTAAAAGCAAGGATGGTCGCGATCACCCATGGGTTGGCAAGCGAAACGATGGGGATCTGGTTAAAGGAGTAGTCATAACTCAGCGGATGGGGAAAGATCAGTAACAATACATACCTTCCCATGATAAGCATGGCGGTTGCAAACCTGTCGGCTGAACTGGTGGCGGCTGCAAGTGCGTTGTTGACAATCGTGATCTTTTCAGCGAAGGTCACCACATCCAGTACCGCCCAGCGGATCAGCGCGTAAATAAAAGCCACACAGACAAAAGGTATCATGACGACCAGGATGCGTTTCCACCCGGTGCCGGTAAAAAACCACATGGCAAGCGGCACCAGCGCCAGGAAGGTAATGGCCTGTTCCTTGGTGAGAAGGGCCATGAAAAAACAAACCATCCCCGCCACCAGGTACCTTTTTTGATTGGTATCGGTAAACCGGAACAGTGACAGCATCAAACCCATCAGGAACAGAAGGTTCAGCACTTCATCCCTGCTTTTAAAATTTGCCACCGCTTCGGTATGAACGGGGTGTGCCGTGAACAGCAACACGATGATCAGGGGGATAATGGCCGGGTATTGCTGAAACATCCTTCTCACCACAAAAAAGAGAAGCATGCAGGCCAGGGCATAATAGAACACGTTGAAAAAATGGTGTGTTTGCGGGTTTTCCCCCCATATGCCAACCTCCGCAGCCATTGTAAATAATGAAACCGGGCGGTACGACTGATCGTTATGCTGGTTAAACCCGTAAAGAAACCCTTTGGCAAAGATCATGGGAATCCCCTTGAAACCCTGGCTGACAAAAACATTCTTGCGGGAAACGATATCGTCATCCAGGGCATAGGAATGGCTTAATGTATTGCCATACAAAATAAGCGCAAAAACAAAAACCGACAGGGGATAAATGTATTGTCCGGGCTTGCGGGATCTTCGGGGCGACTCCCGTTTTTTCTGACCTTTTAAACTGGTATTTCTGACCCTTGTTAAGTGCTTTCCCGGTTTTTCCATCGGATTTATTGCTGGAATACAGAATAACAACCTGTTAGAAAATGAGTAAGGGGAACAACCGGAAATGCCGGTTCCAGGCCGTATTAGTTCCCCGGAAGGAGCTTAGCATGAAAGCGAACATAATCCAAACAATAACCCAAAGGTTTTAGTGCTGGTATGTCCGCAGGAAATCCGCAGTTGGATGGACGGATCAGGCCTGGATCAGTGCCTGATACTGCGCAGGATCAAGCAATCCGGCGATTTCACCCGCGTCGGAAAATTTAATTTTAATAACCCAGCCGTTCTCATAGGGATCCTCGTTGATCGTTTCGGGCTTGGTTGTAAGTTCTTCATTGAATTCCAATATCTCCCCTGAAACGGGCATAAACATGTCGGATACGGTCTTGACCGCTTCAATGGTACCGAATGATTCATGTTTCCCGAGGGTTTCGCCAACGGTATCCACCTCTACAAAAACGATATCTCCCAATTCGTGCTGGGCATAGTCGGTAATGCCTACAAAAGCATATTCACCATCAACCTTCAGCCATTCATGGTCCTTCGTGTACTTGAGATTTGCTGGAACGTTCATAGATAATTCTTTTTTAATGTTTGTTCAAAAATACATGTTTTTTTTCAATGGACTATACCAATCCTGAATAAATATCAGCTCTTCAACCGTTGTATTTTCCCGGCTAAGGGGGCTACTGACCCAGGGTAAAGCGCAGGGCAATTCCTCCCTTGGTGTTGGAAGTGCGGTATTGATTTGAGACGTAGGGGGAATTGATAACCTTGTCAAAATAAAAGCGGACATTGAACCTGATGCTCAGGTTGTAGTCGGCCGAAAAGTTAATGGAGGTAACCTGTTGTCCAACCGAAATCTGGTTAATGTCCTGGTCGATCCGGCGGAGTACTGTTTTGTTTTTCCGGATGGAAAAGTCGAGTTTGACATTCAGGTCGCTGTTGGTCTTCGACTTCTTGCTTCCGGACGATGCCCCCGAGAAATTCAACTTGATCCCTTTAAAACGGTAGCCCAGCCCGATGATAAATTCATTGCTGGAGACCTCGGTGATCTGGTTATTTGAAAAACTCAGCGAGATATTCCGTGAGCGGCGGATTTCGGCGCTGGCCAGGAAACTGTTGATGAATCCCATATCCAGCTTGAACAACGGATTGAACTGCTCGGTCATGGAGACTACGGCAGTCTGTGCTTTCGGGATGAAGTTGCCGGCTGCATCCATCACGGCAGGCATGCCATTGAATTCGTCGTATTTGATATTCGACGTGAAACTGCCCACGCTGTAAGTGGAAAGGTAGGCATGCGTGAGCGTCATGGTGCGCAGCCAGGTTTTAAAGATCTTGAGTTTCACCAGGCCGTCGTAAGTGATCCGCCAGTTGGGCAGGGGAATCCTGGGGAAGGCCGTAAGGGTCACTTTTCCCGGATCGCGGCCCGAATAGGCGGCCATGAATGCCGAGGTAAGCACCTCCTGGTCGGTAGGTCCGTAGCCCTGCGGAAAGCCTGTAGAATCGATCGTGGTCTTTGAGTTTGGATTCAGGGCGGCAAAACGCTGCGCAATCTGTTTCCGGTAACTCTTCATATGTTCAAAGGTAGGCGAACGGCCCTGGCCGTCATCGGTCACATAGGAGGTCCCGATCATGATATAGGACATGGAGAAGGTACCCATATCGGATGGGGAAAAGGAGTTGAATTTTCCGGCGGCGTCTGCCTTGTAATACTCCTGGTGTGATTTTGAATACTGTTTGTTGGCAATGACTTCGATGCGCAGGTCCTTGATGGGTTCAAGGCTTACGGAAAGGTTCATGTTCTCCGTGAATTTGGTCTGGTAGGCGGAGTTCAGCAGGGTATCGGAGGTTAACCATCCCCTGTCGACGGCCGTACCGCGGATGTCGCGCTGGTCACCAAAGATGAACCCCAGCCCGGGTGCATTGTTGTTCCAGTCATTGCCAAGTGCAACAGGGGTCGGTTTAAAACCGGGGAGCAAAGTCCCGTTGCCCTGGTTGTAGGTGAATTTGGCCGTACGGATGGCCATGAGAAACCGCACGGTCCCCTCCAGCAACACCTTGCCAAAATCAGGGTGGGTCTTCTCATGCTTGATGGTGTCCTGTTTCGCCAGGCTTTTATCTTTCGCCACCTTGGGAGGCAGGGGTTTATTGGACCGGGTGCTGGCAGAACTCTGGTTGATCTTTTTCAGGTAGGGAACCTTGTTGTAGAGGGTGACGAAATTCAGCTGGGTGTTCACCGTCTTGGTATTGGCATTTTCAATGGTATTGCCATATTGTGCCTTCAGCGAAACGGGTGAAGCCGTCCAATGGTAGGTCGTCTGGTATCCTGTATTCAGCGTGATAAAGTCAAGATAGGGAATCTTGTTCACGGGAATGTCCCACATGACATTCATCAACTGGTTGTAGTTGTTCTTGGTCCCGAGTGAGAAGATCTGGTTCCAGATCTGATCGCGGTTCGACCTGTCGATCTGGCCGGGAGGCTCATTCACAAAGGCACTGGTATTGGCCACCAGCGATATTTTAAACGACTTCGTCAAATCGTATTTCAGGTCATACAACCGGCTCCAATCCCACCGCTTGATATAGAAGGTCTCCATGGGGACGATGGCGGCGCTCTTATTCCTGAACTGTTTCATGTCGAACTCACGGTTCATATCGGTACGGAAGGTGAACGATTTCGGCAGGTAATAGAAGTTGAAATCCTTGACCAATGCAAGTGCCTTGGTTTTGGTCAGCATCTTGCTCCGCTGGAACGGCATTACGTTTTTAGGCATGACCGAGAAGGCGTACCCCAGCCCGCCGGTATAATGTCGCTTGAGGTCGTACGCAATGTCGACATCCCTGTGAAATATCTCCGAATAGGAGTAGCTGACATTAAAATTCTCGATATCATAGACCTTCGGTTTTTTATCGCCGGTCCTGTCCTTCCTGACATTCATCAGGTTGAAGTTTTTTGACTGCGTATAGCCCTGGGTAATCTGCTTGATCGAGTCCTTTTGTCTCTGGGTGGAATAGGCGCTGATCACATCGCTGAGGTTCAGGTCGGGATTCAGGGGATCATATTTGGGGCTTGTAAGCAACATGGAATAATCAAAATGCATCGGGATCCTGATCCCTGATTTTGCCGGGAAGAATTTTCCCAGTTCCAGGTCGGTATTGAATCCGAAGGCAAGGTTTGACTCCATGATCCGCTGGGTCTGTTTTTGCTCAAGTGTTCCAAAGCCGGCGCTGGTATAGCTCCCGGTCAGCTGCACCCTGCCCAGGTCGGCCAGTTCAATGGCGACCCTGGTATTGACCGCCCAGCCTCCTGACTTGTTGAAATCGGTCAGCCGCAGTTCATCCACCCAGATTTCCGCGCATTTTGACTGGCCGTCATCGTCGGGAGTCTGGGCACTCTTTTTAGGATTCCTTACCCCGATCATGATCGCCCTCACATCGCTGATGGTCGGGGAGCCAACCACGGTTATCTTGTTTTTTCCATCGTATTCAATATAGGGTGCCGCGCTGGTCAGATCCTGCGGATGGTCGCGCATGGCAACCAACCTGTTGTATTTCACCGAGACCAGCTTTTCAAGATCGATGTCAAATTCATTACTGACAGGCCAGATGGCATCGCCGTTGGTCACCTGGGTTCCCCAGGGCGTGAAGGTCAGGGGGATTTCATATTCATAATAGTTTTCGGTAAAGTCCGAGCCAATCCGCATCATGATGGTCAGTTCGCCCGTCTTCAGATTCTGGCTCCGGATACCCTGTTCAGCATGGACAAACATCTTCAGCCGTTTGAACTGCCTGAAGTCGAATTCGGTGGTCTTATAGGCGGCGCGTACATCGCCGTCGACCAGGTTGCAAACCTTAAACGACATCGACTGTTCATTCAGTTTCTGCATATTGGTCGATCCCCAGTTGGTTTCGCGCTGGATTCCCGGGGGGATCACATAGGGGATCGGTTGTTTGCTCCCGTTTTCCTCGATACTGACGGTTGCGATATCGAACTGGGTCGCGTTTTGCCCGTCATCAGGAATGTATTCCCCCGGTGAAAGCAGGCTGTAGTCATATTTGCGCCATTCCCCGCGGGTCAGTTCCAGCGTGGCAAAGCGGCATACCACCGGTCGCGCAAAATTCTTGAAGAACATACGCATAAAGCGGATGGAGGTATAATCGTTGATCCCGCCGATCACCTTGTCGGGGGTACGGATTGGAATTTTAAACTGGTACCAGGTAACATTCCCCTTCGTACCATCGGCCAGCGGGATGTCGGCGGCATGATAAACGTTGGTGATATAATTCGATCCGGGCTTCATCTTATCACGTTTCAGTTGGACCACATACTGGTAATATCTTTCCGTTTCACTCAGGGTATTGTCATGGTTGATATCCTCCTCATTGGGCAGCGTTGTGGCCGTGGTGGAATAGCTTTCCTTTGACTGGGCGGCCGTTGAGCTGTTCCCTTCGGGACCGTTATAATTTTCATACCGTTTGAGGACACTGGAGAATTCAGGGTTGTTATCATAATCGGTTCCCCTGAAATAATGAAAATCATCGGCCGAGGGATCGGTGGAGGCATTTTTATAAGCAACGGAGGTGGATCCGAAGGCATTTCTGACTTTCGACACGTAGGTGGTGTCAAAGAAGGAGATCTCGTCCACATCCCTTAAGCCATCATAGCCCACATCCTGGAATTCGCGGGAGGCAGGATTATTGTCAAAGGCGTCAACCAGCGCCTGGTATCTCGGCACACGCCCCCAGATGGTGGTATCAACATCTTTGGCAACGGCAGTAAGCGGGAGCCCGTTTTCGAAACTCTTGCGTCCGTCGCGAAGGATATCCTCGGAAACATCTCCCAGGTTAAAATACAACTGTCCTGAGTTGGTGGAATCCTCGGCAAAGGGGTCCATCAGCCAGAATTCAATATACTGAATGTTTGCTGCATCAAAATCGGTGGTTTCGATTTTACGCATCATGCCTCCCCACCGTGTTTCAGGTTTTGCAAGGGTCCCGTCGGCATTCAACCCGTGTGAAAAGTTGCCCGGGGTCACATCATAATTGTAGGGGCCGCGTTCCTGGGGGTAATAGGCCATATTCAACACGGCAAGGTTTACTGGCACACCGTTCAGCGGCTGTTTGTTGGGGAAGATCTCCGTCTCCCATACCTGGCGTACATAGGGTTTCGACAATTCCCGGTTTGATACGTTCGGGGGAAGCAGACTGGTACTCTTATCATAAAAGAGTGCGTCGATCACATACCAGGCAAGCTTGGCGCGGTTAAATCCATATTTCAGTCCTGTGCCCAGGGCCGCCTCAGGAAACAGCCCTGCCGCCGTTTGTCCCTGCGGCGTACTTGCCAGGTACCAGGTCCCGATATTTTTCAGGTCGATGGTCGATTTGGCGCCCTCAAAGTCATCAATATAGGTGGTACCAGCAGAGCCGATTGCCTTGGAATGGCCCGGGATAAACTGGGCAAATTCGGCATCAACCGACACCGACGAGGGGGCTTTGGTTGAGATCAGCGGGAGGGCATCGACAAAACGGGTAATCAGCCGTGACTGGGTGCGGTAGGAGAGATTAAGTCCCCATACGGTGTTCGACATCGGTTCATCCCCGTAATTCACCTTCTGGGTCAGGGGCCGTTCATTCAGGTTCAGGATCGTGCCGCCGATCACGAAATCCTTGTTGATCTTGTAATCCACATGGGCTCCCATCAGCCGTTTGGTCTGTACATTGAACATTTCGTTGCTTTCGAGCGAGATGTTGATGGGCGTTCCCGAGTTCATCACCCCCTCGTTGAGGATACGCACTCGGCCAAGGGTATAGTCAACCGTATAGTCAATATTTTCACGCAACACCATGCCGCCTGCGGTGATTTTCACCGAGCCAGCGGGGACATTCAGCGCATTCAGCGAGATTTCCGATCCGGAAGCCGACTTATAGGTTCCGTCAAGGACAAATTTATTTTTATCGGGATACTGCCGCGCCATCGACTTGGTCATGGTGTAAAGGGAATCATAGCAATATTTGTCGGCCAGTGCAGCCGATCCCTTCGGGTCGGCCGGGTTATAGATCGAATCGCGCAGGTCCTTCCCGAAGGGTTCCAGTTCGGGGAAGAAGATACGGCCGTTCGACGACTGTATCGTGCCTCCCTGTGTGGCGGCCTGGTCGATGAAATCGAACATACCGTCGCCCGGAGGATTCATCTGCTGGTTGAGGTTATCGAGGCTCAGCACGCGCAGCAGGGGCACACCCTTAAGCCGGCCTTCGGCAAGGTATGAGGTGGGAACGCCGTTGGCATTTCCGGAATAAAGGATGTTGAGGGTGAAATCGGCCGGCTGCACCTGGTATGCGCCGAGCGCATAGACGTTTTTCATCATCAGGTTCCAGGTCGGAACTTTTGTATTCAGCGAGGTGCTCTTCAGCAACTTAACCATGAGGCATTTAGGCGAATTGATCCCCTGGTCCGAAAACTCCCCAACCTGATAAACGGCGGTATCGCCCACCACCTGGTACTGGTAGGCAACCGCCAGCATCTGATCGGAATTCAATGCAGAATTGACGGAGATGAATCCTAACCGTGAATTATAGCTGAATTCCGTCGGCAACAGTTTGCGGGCAAGATCGACTTTGACAAAATCTTCACCCGAGGTCATGAAAAACGGGGCTCCCTTCAGGTAATCGGTAACGGTATTGCTGTTCCTGACCTTGGCTGAGTCGGCCCGGGTGGGAATGATCACGTGAAACAGATCATTCGCGTAGTTGGAGGGATAACGCTTCCCGGGGGTTCCGGTTAGCAACCGCGAATTGTAAGGGTTTGGTTCCCCGATATCCATAAATGCCACGACGTTACGGTTCTCGGTAACGGCCGACCCGATATTGGTAACCCAGACCTCTATTTTAAGGATATTGACATTGGTCGACAGGACAGGCAGCTTTTTCAGCGACTCCTTATAGGTATTCCTGAAATACTGGCCAACGAAAAAGTGTTTGTTCTCCTCATAATCGTCGGCCCTGATCTTGAACTTGGTGGTTTGTGCATTGCCCTGTACCACGATATTCTTGGTTTCACTCTTTTGCTGGGCGTAGAGCGCGGTGACCATCACGCGCCCGAACTTCAGTTTTGTCTTGATCCCGAACAGGCTCTCGGTACCCTTGATCAGCGTGGTGCTGAGGGGCATGTTGACATCGCCCGCCTCAATCAGCTGGATGATGTCATCCTCCTTGCCCTCATATTTGAGTTTCAGCTTGTTTTCAAAATCGAACGTGGCTTCCGTATTGTAATTTACCTTAAACTCGATTTTATCGCCGATCTTGGCAATCACATTCATCTGGATCTTTTCCGTGAAATCGAAGTTCGTCTGCCTGCGCTGGCGCGTATTGAGCATCGGGTCGTCGCGACGGTTTGAGATAATGCCGAAGTTGATTTCGGCGGATCCCTGGGGCCTGATGTCGACCGTGTTGTTGCCGAAAATGGTTTCAAAAACCTTGCCCGGGATATGAATCTGCGGGATAAGCCCCTTTGCATTGTCCATTCCTGCTGCATCGGCACGTTCCTTCCAGTACTGGTTGATCATCTTCTGCATGTCCTGGCTCTGGTACTCTTCAAACGACATGGTGGTCGGGATGCGGTAGGTGGTTTCCCCGATCTTGTAAACATTATAGTATTGACGGGTCAACGGATCGTATTCAACGATCGTTTTAATATTGGAAGGATTCTTCAGGTATATGTGGCTCTCCTTGCCGGAACCGGGCATGACGGTTTCATCGGTAAAGGGATACCGGAGCGTAATGGAATCATGTTTGGGAAGGGTGTCGGGGGGCAAATAGCAACCTGAAGGCAGTCCAAAGGTTCCGATTGTTTCTCCGGAAACAGCCGGAAAACGAAGGATAACCAGGACGACCAGGCAAATAAGAGAGTATAAAATGCGTTTCTTCACTAAGTTTTACAAGGTGAATTTAACTAAGGAACTGTCACGCTACAAAACCTTGAGGGCGTGTTTGATCAGTTGTTCCACTGTCAAGCCTGTTCCTTCCGATTCGATAATCTTGTTCAATGCTTTGTCAGCAAGCATCTTTGGGAAGCCCAGAATGATCAATCCAGATAACGCTTCTTCCTTCTTTGTATTGTGCAGAAACCCGGATTTTTCATGGGGGAATAACTCCCTCGAAACCTTATCTTTCAGATCAATGATGATGCGTTGCGCCGTTTTTGCCCCGATACCCTTGATCCGCTGGAGCACTCCCACCTCCCCGTTTGCAATCGCGGTAATCAGTTCGCCGGGTGAAACGGACGAGAGCATGATCCGCGCCGTGTTCACGCCTACCCCCGATACGCTGATCAGCTGGCGAAAAAGTTCCCGCTCGGCGGTCTCCGCAAAACCATAAAGCAACATATCATCCTCACGGACCACCAGATGGACAAAGAGCGTACATTGTTCATCCTCCCTGAGGAGCGAATAGGTATGAATGGAAATATTCAGGAGATAGCCGATACCATTGGCTTCAACAACAGCATAGCCAGGGTTTTTCTCAACCAGTTTTCCTCGAATGAATTCGTACATGTGCGCTGCAGATAACAGTATTCCCTCGACGGGTCTCCCCGAAAAACTGCAAAGGTAAAAATTTCATTGGTTCACACTTAAAAAAAAGCGCTCGATCAAGCAGAATCCTCAGGAATATCAGGTACAAGAGGATCATTTACTGCCCGGCATTCAGGCTCCTCCCGGAGAAAGAAAATGATAGGCTGTAACCTATTGAATGAGTTTAAATTCCCTTAATGTCGACTCCATTTCCCGCAAGGTATTGGGCTTGGCAACAATCTTCTTCTGACGGTCAAGCAGGAACATCGTCGGCGTCGCGTAGATGTTGAAATCGTCGGCAGGCTTGCCATTGAAGCCCTTCAGGTCAGAAACATTGATCCACGGAAGCTTCTGCTCCCTGAGAAAACGGGTCCAGGCCACCCGGCTTGTATCGATGGAAACCGACAGCACCTCGAACCGTTTCGGCTTCTGCTTTTCATAATACTCCTTTAACTTTGGCATCATGGCCGTACAGTGCGGGCATTCGCTCGACCAGAACACCACGAGGGTATATTCCGAATTGATGCCCGTCATCTTTACCGGTTTTCCGTTATTGTCGGGAACGGAGATCTCCGGGGCGGTCTTCCCGATCGATATCTTTTTGAAGGTTTCAAGTTTCTTCTGAAGGGCCGATTTCCGCGGCTGATCCTCGCAGGAATAGGGGTCCTGGAAATTATCAGCGATATAGGTAATCACCTCGTCAAAATGATATTTGTCGAATCCCCCGACAAGGTAATCGAGCCAGAATTTAAAAACTTCAGGATTTACAGAGGCAGCGCCAAGCATCACGGTAACGGCCTTGATAAACTCCCCTTCAAGCTGCTTCTGCTGCAGCCGGTTGTTCGAGTATAGCGAAAGGTAGGAGATCGCCTTGTTGACAAATACCATACTGCGCAGCAGGGAGGTATCCGAAAAATCGACCTTGTCGAAATAATGCTGCTTCAAAAAGGTCATCCGCTCCTCTTTGCCGAGACTTGCCGGGATGAAGGGATTCTGGTAAACCTTTGCCACCCGCACTGCGAAAGAACGGGGATACAGCGCCACCAGCGAGTCGAGATACTGCTGCTGTAAATGCTGGGTCCGCTCCATCTCCTTTACGGCAGAAAAATAAAAAGCATCTTTGACGGGATAAAGGTCAATCAATGGCGAAAGCAACTGCAACTTTTCCTGGCTCGTCCTGTCGAGTTTTGCATAGGCCCTGTTGATCCTGTTTTCGAGCGAGGAGATGACCTGCAGGCTGTCATCAGGGTTTTTCATGGACGTGACAAACTTTACATCTTCCATGTTCCAGATCAGGTCGACAAAACCATCCTTAGTCCATTGAACACGGTAGGTTCCCGGAAGATGGCCGCTGAGCGAAAACCTGAAATTCCCGGCGGTATCGGTTACGGTTGAGTCGATGATGGGTGTCTTTTCACCATAGATGCTCCGCAGGAAAACCTTGCTGGTTCCATACCGGAGGATCGTGCCATCCATGGCGTTCTGTGCATGA
>SESG01011145.1_pt1 | contig 24097 bp, 22 predicted proteins | sample 3171421 | NCBI WGS metagenome assembly SESG01 (sample SAMN10866946, study PRJNA518727) | freshwater metagenome | biome: subpolar coniferous forest; feature: holomictic lake; material: water; isolation source: holomictic Lake 227, 6 m and 8 m depth | place: Canada: near Kenora, Ontario | collected...
AGGGCTTCTATGATTACCTTCCTGACGGGACAAAGAAGTCTTTTAAAATATTTGGTTAAAATTAAGAGAAGGGAAACAAGAATATGGAATACAAGGATATTAAGGTGACAAAAGACGGGGCAGTGGCAACAATAACCATTGATCGCCCGGAGGTTTTAAACGCAATTCGAGACAATACCATGTTTGAAATTCAAGATGCGCTGAACATTCTGGAAAAAGACGATACTGTTCGCGTGCTTGTTTTGACCGGCGCTGGCGATAAAGCCTTTGTCGCCGGAGGGGATATCTCGATTATGGCCAAGGGGGCAAGTTATCTGGATGTTATGCATAGTCTTCCGGCAGGCCAACAGATTACCTGGAACATAGAACATTTTCCCAAGCCGGTTATTGCCAGAATTAATGGCCTTGCTTTAGGCGGCGGGACAGAACTTGCACTGTGCTGCGATATTCGGATAGCCGCGGACACGGCGATCATGGGAGTGCCGGAAATCAATCTGGGTATCATCCCGGGATATGGCGGGACTCAGCGGCTTCCACGTCTTGTCGGTGTGGGCATGGCTAAGAAAATGGTTCTTTCCGGTGAACATATAAATGCCCAGGAAGCTTTTAGAATAGGCCTTATTGATCAACTTGTGCCCAAAGCGGAACTCGATGCCGCTGTTGCCAAGCTGTGCAGCAAGCTTGCTTCGAAAAGCCCGATCGCTTTGGCGATGGGTAAAGAAGCCATTAATATGGGGATGCAGGCAGATCTGCGCACAGGCATCTCCATTGAAGCCCGCTGCTTCTGCTTGTGTTTCGGTTCTCAGGATCGGGTGGAAGGCATGAAGGCATTTTTAGAAAAACGTAAACCAGTATTTCAAGGGCGTTAAACTATTAATAATTCGCCTGGTTAAAATAATGGCGATATGAAGGAGAACTGAATAATGAGTGACGTCGTAATTGTAGATGGTGCAAGAACACCTATTGGACGCATGGGGGGTGCTTTATCACCATTTCGTCCGGAAGAGCTGGCTGCCTTTGCCCTGAAAAGGCTTATAGAAAAAACAAAAATTGATCCTGCCATTATCGAGGATGTCTTAATCGGTCATGCCTGCTCTAATAATGCAGCGGTAAACATTGCCAGGTGGGCGATTCTCAAAGCCGGGTTTCCGGTTTCCGTAACAGCCCAGACTGTAGAGCGGCAGTGCGGCTCAGCGCTGCAAACCACGAATTCAGCCGCTATGGGAATTCTTGCCGGTGTGGGAGATGTTTATATAGCTGGTGGATGTGAGAGCTGGAGTAACGCGCCTCACTTAATGGAACGGCAGAAAGTTCCTTTTTCTCTGGTTCCCAATGCATTTATCGCCCGGGAAACGGGACCTACGCCGGAAACAAATGTTACAATGGGCATTATCGCGGAGACACTTGCTGAAGAATGGGGAATTTCGCGTGAAGAGCAGGATGCCTTTGGCTTGAGAAGTCAAGACCTGGCGATTAAAGCCATGGACGCCGGTTATTTTAAAGAAGAAATAGTACCGATAGTAATACCGCAAAAAAAAGGTGACCCGGTTATTTTTGATCGTGACGAGCATCCCCGGTCAACGACAATGGAAAAACTTGCCTCTCTGAAACCGGTTTTTAAAAAGGGAGGTACCGTGACGGCAGGTAACTCTTCCGGCATGAACGATGGAGGTGTCGCGCTCTTGCTGATGTCGGATAAAAAGTGCAAAGACTTGGGACTAAAACCCATGGGACGTTTCGTCAGCTGCGCCTTGGCCGGAGTGGAACCGAAATATATGGGAATCGGTCCGGCTTATGCAACACCCATTGCATTGCAAAGGGCGGGATTGACGCTGAAGGATATGGATGTTGTGGAATGCAATGAAGCTTTTGCTGCTCAGACTCTGGCTGTAATGAAAGAACTTAAGAAAAATGGACATCATATTGATCCGGAAAAATGGAATCCTTATGGCGGTGCCATTGCCTTTGGTCATCCCAATGGGATGAGCGGTGGAAGGCTGGTTTTGTCCGCACTGAATTATCTAAAAAGGACTAATGGGCGATATGGTCTTGTAACTATCTGTATCGGTGGTGGTCAGGGCATTGCCACAATATTAGAGCGAATATAGGTGTAGTTTAAAAATCGTTCGGATTGAAAAATGAGGAGGACGGTATGGCAGACAGGGTGGCGGTAGTTGCCGTCGCGCAGACTAAATTTGCGCCCAAACGCGCGGAAGTTAATTATGCCGAAATGGCTTATGAAGTAATTACCCGGGTGCTTACGGATACCGGGTTGGATCTCGATAAAGATATTGGAAGTAAAATCAGCTGCTCTCAAGACATTTGGGACGGGCAGACGATTTCTAATATTGGGATTACAGACGTAATCGGTGGCCATCTGCAATCGGAAGAGAAAATGCCGATGGATGGGTCAACAGCCGTTTTTTATGGAACGGTAGGAATTCTTTCCGGAGAATATGATTGCGCGTTGCTGATGGCTCACACAAAGATGTCCCAGACAAACCGCAATATTGTCAACAATGTTGCTTTTGATCCTATTTATACAAGGATGCTGGGTCTTGATTATACATCAGCCGCGGCGCTGCAGGCCAAGCGCTATATGTATAAATACGGGATTACCTCAGAGCAGGTGGCGAAAGTCGTTATAAAAAATCTTTCTAACGCCGCACTAAATCCCAATGCCCACCAGTCGGGGGAATTTAGTGTTGCAGATGTACTAAGTTCACCGATGCTGGCTTCGCCACTTCACGCGCTGGATGTTGCCCCGGATACGGATGGCGCAGTGGCCATCATTTTGGCCTCCGAAAAGAAAGCAAAAGACATCACAAATAAACCAGTATGGATAAAGGGAATGGGCGTGTGTTACGACGCGCATTATCTGGGTGACAGAGACCTGGCTGATTGCATGGCACTCGAGCGGGCTTCCGCGCAGGCATACCGCATGGCGAAAATAAAAAATCCCCGCAAGGATATTGATGTAATCGAATTAGGTGATGAGTTTTCCTATCAGGAACTGCTTTGGTTGGAAGGCTTGGGCATCTGCGGGCGTGGAGAAGCAGGCTCTCTTACAGAATCGGGCATTACAGGGATTAAGGGGAAGCTGCCGGTTAATCCTTCGGGTGGTCTTTTGGGTGGAGTGCCGGCAAATGTAGCAGGGCTCAACAGGGTTGCCGAAGCTGTCCTTCAGTTGAGAGGTGAAGCAGGCGATCATCAGGTAAAAAATCCAAAAACCGCACTTGCCCAGGGGCATAGTGGTTTCTGCGGGCAACACCATTGTGTTATTGTTCTCGGAAAGGAATAAGGGAGGCACAACATGAAAAGAAACGTGGCAATAATCGGTGGAGGACAAACATATCACGCAGCTCGCAGGCATGATGTTGATCAGCCAGAAATGGTCAATGAAGCCGTCAGGCGAGCGCTTGATGATGCCGGGTTGACCATCGACGAGATAGATCTTGTCCTGTTGGGAAACATGGAATTTTTTGAAGGAATGCACATGACCGATTGCTGGCTTGTGCATGGGACAGGAGCATACGGAAGGCCGGGACTGAAAATTACGACAGGCGGGACAGTAGGTGCAACAATAGTTTGCGCCGGCGCCCATCATGTCGCCAGCGGCCTTTTTGACAGGGTATTGTGTATCGGATTTGAAAAACAGGAAGAGGGGGATACCGGCGCGATTCTGAGCGGGGTTGCATCGCCCTTGTGGGGGCGCTCGATGGCCGGCGCTGCCGTGGGATATTTTGCCATGTTAGCAACTTCGTATATGGCGGCATGGGGCGCAAAAGAAGAGCACTCGGCGATGGTTGCCGTAAAGGCAAGGCAGAACGCGAGGAAAAACAAGTATGCTCACTTAAAAATTGATCTAAAAATGGAAGACGTGATGAATTCAAAGATGCTGGCATACCCCATCAAGTTGCATGATATGTGTCCGGCCTCCAACGGCGCCTGTGCAGTTATCCTTGCGGACGAGAAGACGGCAAAAAAACGCTGCAAAAAACCTGTTTGGATTCGTGCGATGGATACCGCGCATAATGAGCAGTTTGAGCTTGACTGGCGAGATGTTAAGACGAAGCGCCCAATATTTTCCAAAGTCAGTTCGTCTCGTATCTACAAGAAACTGGGCGTGACAAAGCCTTCAGAATATTTTGATGTTTTTGAAGTGTATGAGCCGGCAACATGGTCGGAACTGCTTTGGTATGAAGACCTCGGCATCTGTGCCCCCGGTGAAGGCTTTAAACTTATTGAAAAAGGAATGACCAATATTGATGGGCCAATTCCGGTGAATCCTTCCGGCGGAATTCTATCAACAAATTGTATAGGGGCTTCGGCGATGCTGCGTATTTGGGAAGCAGCGTTACAAATAAGAGGCGACGCGGAAGAGCATCAGGTTCCTAAAGATGTGAGGCGAGCTCTCACAACAGCTTATGGTGGAACGAACTGGACTGTTATTACGGCTCTGTCTAAAAGCCTGGAAGATTGAGGAGGCAGCAAATGATAAAAACAACTGAAGAACAAATATCTATTCCGATGGTTGTTGATGTTCCCTATGAGTTTGCGGCAGGGGAGTATCTGACCAGAGGATTGTCAGAATTAAGAGATAACGGCAAATTCTACGCGGTTAAATGTCCTAAATGCCAGCGTGTGCAATTGCCGCCCAGAATTGTTTGTGCAGTATGCCATGTGAAAAACGAAGAATGGGTTGAACTGGGCCAGGAAGGGACGCTGGTTGGATTCACCATCATGTACATCCCGATGACCGATCCCACAACCGGTAAACCGCACGAGCCGCCTTTTGCCTATGGGTCAGTGCGACTAGACGGTGCGACATCTGTTTTGGATCATTTTCTTCATGTGGAGCCGGATATGGAAAAAATCTGGGTTGGTATGCGTTTTAAATTAGTTCTGCGGGCCAAAGCCGAGCGGATTGGCGATTTGAGTGATGTCATGTATTTTGAACCTTTGCCGGGGCAAAAAAGACCCGGTCGGACAAATTAATAAGGAGCAGGGAAATGGACGAAACAAAAACCTACCCCCCGTTTTTACTAAATTCACGGATAAAGGCGAACAGCCTTTACTATGCCGGTAAGATGGGCAGCATTTTTTATGTAAATCTTCGGGACAACGAAACTATTGTTGGTGTCCGCTGCCCCAAGTGCAACAAAATTTTCTGGCCACCGCGCCTGTCCTGTACGAAATGCTTTTCCGAGCTGTCAGAGGTTTTGGAGATTGGCCCTTATGGGACTGTGGAAACATTCACGCAGGTAAATTATGCGGAACCGATGCACCCGCGCAAAGCGCCGTTTGTTTACGGAGTTATAAAGCTCGATGGCGCGGATACAGGAATTACACATTTTATCGACGAGGTAGATATAGGTGAGATAACAATTGGCATGCGTGTTAAGCCGGTCTTTGCCAAAGATAAAAAAGGTAATATTCTGGACATTAAATATTTTAAGCCGATTTAAAATAGGAGTAGCCTTATGGACGACAAAGAAAAGCGTTGTTACTTAGCATCATTTAACGGCGAAAAGGGCGCAGAGCGCAATCCCACAAACTATCAGCGGCGCGATGATGCCAGCCATATTTATAAAAGCGATGATTACTACGAATGGTGGTACGTGGATGCCTCATTTGACAATGGTTATCACATGGTTGTGACTTTCCACTATATGAACGGATTTTTAAAGCCGATCATTCCATCCATACAGATCATGATTTATAAACCGGATGGCACGCAGACAGCACGCTACGCGCTTTGTAAACCGGAAGAGACATACGCCGGTGCTGATTGGTGTGATTTAAAAATGGGAGAAAGCTGGTTAAAAGACAGAGGTAACGGCACCTATGAGATGTACGTTATGATCAACAAGGTTGGCGTGCGCCTGACCATGAAAAATGTTGTTCCCGGATGGAAATTGGGCAGTGGCTTCAACTATAAAAATGAGGAGACAGGGCTTGTTGCCGGATGGGTTGTTCCTGTTCCTCATGCTGAAGCAACGGGTGAAATTTATCTAAAAGATCAGACCTTGAAAGTTACCGGCGCGGTCTATCATGACCACAACTGGGGCAATTACTATTTTTACAAGACTTTTGCCGGATGGTACTGGGGGCGGATCCACGGCCATGACTATACAGTTGATTATGCCTGGGTTCTGCCTCGGGAAAAGGATGCCCCGATCTTTTCACCTCTTCTTATCGCGAGAAATGGCGAGATTGTTTTATCTACCAATAATATTAATACAGTACTGGAAGACATGACAAAAGAAGAAAAAATAGGTCAGGAATACGCAAAAAAAATGACAGTTACGGCAGACTCCCTGGGAGTCAAATTGAAACTGGTAATAGACAATAAACGTCTCGTGGAAACAATGCAACTTCCCAAATCAGCTGACTGGGATCAGTACTACTACCGGTTTGTGGCGGATTATAAAATGGATATTGAAATAGATGACAAAAAGGACCAGGTCAGTGGAGAGATGATTAATGAGTATATGCTTTTGTAAAACCGCGCTGGTTTAAAAAATAAAAAAAGGATTGTGCAAATTATGGAAGATATGAAAAAATATGATGCAATTATAGTAGGTGCCGGAGTTGGAGGCCTGACAGTTGGGACTCTTCTGGCAAAAGAAGGCCTGAAGGTTTTGGTTGTAGAACAGCAGGACAGGGCAGGCGGTAGGGCGATGTCCGTGCAGGGTTCGGAAATTATCGAAAAGGGGTTGGCTTGGTACAAAGAGCTTCTGGCCTCACAATATACATATATCGCGAATTCACAGCCGGATATAGAAACGCTTCTAAGCAAGCGCATGATTGACGGATACACGCTGGATATTGGCTATCATGCGATCAGTGCCAATGGCGCCGGATATATGCTGGATTTTGAAGATCAAATAGAGGGGCTTCCTGATGTTGCAAAGCTTGGCGCTCATTACGGCAACTACTTCAAAGGAAAGCTCTATCGCGATGTGGCGGGATCAAAGATTGATCCCGAGCTCAAGCGCATCGGCAAAGAAACCGGTATCCGCTTTTTGTCCTACTATTTTGACGCCTACGGCATGTCGGACGAAGATATTGATAAAATGGAAAAGGTTTCTTTCAAGCAATGGGCGGATGATAAGGGCGTATCAAAAAACGATATTCTTTTTGACCATCTCCATTGTGTCAGCACCTTGTTTTCGACAATCAACGATCCCAACGACATCTCCATGGGTGATATTTTCCGGTATTTCAAATACGCCTTCGGGCCGAAGCTGATGCGTGGCGTTCTGGGCTATGTAGGTGGATTTGTCGAACACGGGACAGGGCAGTGGTCCAAGTCCCTTGTCCGCAAGATGGAGAGCTACGGAGGAGAAATTCTATACAACGCCAAAGTGAAAAAAGTTCTGGTGGAAGATGGCCATGTCACGGGAGTTATCGTGAATACAAAAGAAGGGGAGAAACAGTATCTAGCGGCAAAAGTCGTCAGCAATGTCCCGGCTCAGTTCACGTTCAAACTTGTTGATCCCAAATATTTTCCTGCCGATCTGGTGAAAAGGACTGAAGCTATGTACGGATACGGCAGCTACGTTCCTTATATGGGGTTAAACTCGCTTGTCATGTCTGAAGAAGAGTCCAGAATGGGGATTAAGAATACCTGCATTTTGCCGAAGTCTGAAGGTTATGACTACGACGTGTATATCTGCTGGAATATCCAGTCTGTAGTTGATCCCAGCGTGGCCCCCCAGGGCAAGTATCTATACACGGCCTATATTCCTTTAACTGAAAACGAATCGCGAAATAAGTTGTTGGTGGATAAGATTGTTCAAAGGCTGCCGGAATTCATGGAAGAGATTTATCCCGGCTTCAAAAAAAGTATTGACTGGAAACTGGATTTGGTCTGCTGGAAGCTGGAAGGTGTTGCCAAAAGTATTTCTCAGGCGGGAACTCAAAAAGTTCCTGTAAAATCTGAGCATGTTAATGGACTTTATTTTGCGGGAGATACAGCAAAAGGTTATGGCGTGGCCATGGATTGCGCTATTGCCTCCGGTATGATTTGCGCAGGCGAGATATTAGGGAAGGATTTTGGAATTAAGTAAGGCAGAAATGAGCTGCCGGATTATATTTTAACATGAGAAAGGAATAAAAATGAGCTCAAATGATGTAGTTATTGTTAGTGCCGTGCGGACGCCTTTTGGACGCTTTGATGGCGCATTGAAGACAGTCCTGAGTATGGATCTGGGTGTTCAGGTTTTAAAAGAAGTGGTAAAAAGAATCAGTCTCGATCCGCGTCAGGTAGATGAAGTGTATTACGGGACGTGTATTCCGGCGGAGTACGCGATTTACACAAATGTTCCGGCCAGGCAGATTACACTTTTGGCCGGGTTTCCTGAAGACAATATTTCGCTCACCATTGACAGGGCTTGCTGCTCGTCGATGACTGCGATGCGCCTAGGATACCGGGCGATCAAATCCGGTGATGCCCAGATTGTTGTGGCTTCGGGCGCGGAGAATATGGGCAATGTCCCCCTGATCGTCAGCGCCGCAAAGGTTCGCTGGGGTTCAAGAATGGGGCCGGTGGAGATGGAAGATGTTTTGTTTGAACTGGGTTATGGGCGGAAGGGTTTTGCCCCGGTGGCGACGGATGCGGGCCATGTGGCCGTGGAGTACGGCGTTTCGCGGGAAGTGCAGGATGCCTGGGCCATGAGTAGCCATCAGAAATATTTCAAGGCTGTGAAGGAAGGTAAGCTCAAGATCGGCGAAGAGTTGATGCGTCTGGAGATTCCTCAGAAGAAAGAAGCGATTGTGCTGGAGAAAGACGAGTCGCCGCGTGATAATCTGAATATGGAGAAGCTGGCGGCGCTGAAGTGCGTTTACGGCAGCCCGACAGTAACGGCGGGTAATGCTCCGGGTCTTAATTCCGGCGCGTCGGCGATTGTGTTGATGAGCCGCAAGAAAGCCGAGTCATTGGGATTAAAGCCGATGGCGGAGATTGTGGCCTGCCAGAGCGGCGCGGGCACGCCTAAGTACATGGCTTGTGTTCCCGCCCAGACGATAGACAAGATGTTTGCTAAAACGGGTAACACCATCGATGATATGGATTTGATTGAAATCAACGAAGCGTTTGCGGCAGTGACGCTGGTTTCGCTGAAAATGCTGGCGAAGGATGATCCCAAGAAGTGGCAGCAGCTGAAGGACAAGACCAACGTCAACGGCGGCGCGATTGCCATCGGTCATCCGGTAGGCGCAAGCGGCGCACGTATCACCATGACCATGATGTATGAGCTGATGCGACGTGGTGGCGGCAGAGGAGTTGCGGCCATCTGCGGCGGGTTGTCACAGGGAGAGTCTATACTTATAAAGGTTTAGGAAACGAGTTGAAAGTATAAGGGAGGATAAGAATGGAAGAATGGATAAAAGAAGTAGAACCACTTACTCTGAAAGGTCAGATTGCGGTTCCCTATACATGGTGGGTGGGAGAAACGGGAAGCAGGTTTCTTACATCCATAAGGGATAAGCAGAAGATCATTGGATCAAAATGCAATGCCTGTGGCACTGTTTATGTGCCGCCGCGTAAAAACTGCGGGCGCTGTTTCGTTGATATTGATCAGGATGTGGATATTGCCAGCGAGGGTGTTATCGAGGCTTGCACGATTGTGCATTACTCGCATCCTGTTCAACCGGTAAAGCCTCCGTTTGCCTACGCGCTGATAAAGCTCGACGGTGCTGATGTGGGCTTTTTGCACATAATTAAAAAGGATCTAAACAGGATTAAGAATGGCGCAAGAGTGAAGGCGAAATTCAAGGCCGAGAGATCAGGCCACATTCTTGATATCGATTCCTTTGAGCTCATTTAATCACCTGTGGAGGAAATTAAAATGGATAATGCAGCAATAGTCGGCGTAGCGCAGACAAAATATGAAAGAAGAAAAAAAGACCAGATATTTGCCGACATGGTATTTGACGTGACCCGGGCAGCGCTCGATGATGCCGGTCTTCAAATAGAAGATATAGACAATGTTGTCACAGTGTCGAACGATTTTTTTGACGGAAGAACCATATCCGGCATGGCGGTAGGTGACGCCTCCGGTGGGCAGGATAAGAATATATCCACTGTTTCCGGAGATGGCACGTTTGGCGCCTTTTACGGCCTGATGAGAGTTTTGTCCGGATATAAGGCAACCCTGGTTGTTGCCCATTGCAAGGGCAGTGAAAGCAATCCCCATATTACTACAAACGGGATGTTCGACCCGATTTTTCATCGCCATCTGGGGATAGAGGCGATATCTTCTGCCGCTTTGCAGGCAAATGTTTATATGAATAAGTACAATATTAGTGAAGAAGATATTGCGCGAGTTTCCGTAAAAAATCATGGTAACGCGAAAAACAACCCTTTTGCTCAGTTGCCGATGGCTATTACGGTTGCTGATGTCATGAAATCGCGGAAAATTGCTGATCCGCTGAAGCTTCTGGACTGCTGTCCCGTAAGCGACGGAGCTGCGGCAATGATTATAGTCAATGAGGAGATGGCGCAAAAGAACAAAAAGAAGCCGGTTTGGATTAAGGGAGTAGCCCACTGCTGTGAGGAATACTTCCTCGGTGATCGTGATCTGGCAAATCCGATTGCGCTGAAGAACGCTGCTCAGCGCGCCTACGCCATGGCGGGAATTAAAAACCCGCTCAAAGATATAGATGTGGCGGAAGTTCTTGAACCATTCAGTTATATGGAGCCCCTCTGGCTTGAAGGACTGGATTTCTGCAAAAGCGGAAAAGGCAGCGATTTATTAAAAGATGGCGTTACTGTTATGGGGGGCAAGCTTCCCGTGAATCCATCCGGTGGAGCATTATCGGCAAATCCGATTCTGGTTGCAGGAATGGCAAGGATTATTGAGGCGACCCTTCAGGTTCGTGGTGAGGCGGGAGCAAGGCAGGTAAAGGGTGCCAACACGGCACTGGCACACGGTTTTAATGGACCATGCGGACAGAGTCATTGCGTGTGGATAGTAAGCTCGAAGAAATGAGGTGACCAATGGGAAGAAGAGTAGCTATAGTAGGAACAGGACAGACATATCATAAGAGCCACAGGCCGGATGTTACGGCTAAAGAAATGATTAACGAAGCGGTGACCAGCGCACTTGCCGATGCCGGGATAACCATCAGGGATATTGATGCTATCGTCATCGGAAACATGGATCACTTCGAGTCCATCAATTATGTGGACACATACTGTATTGAAGGATCAGGCGGGTTTATGAAGCCGATCATGAAGGTTTCAACCGGCGGCACAACCGGGGCCACAGTGGCCATCGCGGCTTATTACCACGTTGCCTCCGGACTTTTTGACAGAGTGCTGGCGATTGGCTTCGAGAAGAACTCAGAATCAGATACAACAGGCGCGATCATCACCTGCTCCGATCCGGTATGGGACAGGTTTTCATATTCCGGGGCGATTCCCAGTCTTGCTACGGAAGCGACGGTGTACATGGAGAAATACGGGGCAACTCAGGAAGATGCCGCCCTTATTGGAGAGCGGGACCGCAATAATGCCATGAACAACCCCTTTGCGCACTTACACCGGCCACTTTCCGTGGCAGATATCATGAGCTCTCCGATGCTGGCTTATCCGATCAAGCTGGGCGATATCTGCCCGCGGAGCGACGGCGCATGCGCCTGTGTCCTGGCGGCAGACGGAGTTGCGCAGAAGATTGCCAAAAAACCGGCGTGGTTCACGGCTGCGGCGGTGCGACATACCTATACGTGGTTTGGCGATTCTACAGATTATGGCAAGGGGCTCGTCTCGATGCAGCGAGCATCAAAGGATGCCTATGCCCAGGCGGGGATTAAGAACCCTGTGGACGAGATCGATGTTGCCGAGCTTTACCTTCCCTATACATGGGCAGGCCTGAAGTGGATTGAGGATATTGGTTTCTGTGGCCCGGGAGAGGCCGCAAAGTTTGTAGGCGATGGCAACACACACATGGGCGGGAAACTGCCGATTAATCCATCCGGTGGTGTCATTTCGACAAACTGCATAGGCGCGACAGCGCTTTTGAGAGTTGCCGAGGCCGCAATTCAGGTTATGGGCAAGGGAGAAAAGCGGCAGGTACCAGATGTTAAAAACGCTATGGCTACCGGATTTGGCGGCTGCTTCTGGACAGATATTGTAATTTTAAGTTCGGAAAGACCATAAAGATAAGGAGAAAATTCATGTCCACAGATAATAAACCAGTTGAACAGCTACAAGAAACATTTACCCACCCGATGCCTTATGAGTGGTCTATAGGAATTTATGGGAGCAAATTTTTTCACGAAATTAAAGAAAATAAGCGTTTCATCGGTATAAAATGCAATAGCTGCGGGAAAGTCTACGTTCCTCCCCGTCGTGTTTGCGGACCGTGTTTTAAAGAACTAAATGAGCTTAAGCCACTATCAGATTCAGGTGTGATAACGGCTTTTTCGGTTGTAAATTACCCATTTATTGATCCCAATACGGGGCTCCAGAGGCCCATTCCATATACCTATGGATATATAAAGTTAGACGGCGCGGATAATATTTTCTCGCATATAATTAACGAAACGGATTTGAACAAAATAAAGGTTGGTATGAAAGTTAAGGCGATATTCAAAGAGCGCAGTGAAATGGAAGGCAATATTAAAGATATAAAACATTTCGAGATTGTCGGCTGAAGATTGTTTCGCAATGTCATTGCGAGCGAATGTAATGAGCGAAGCAATCTCGTAAGCGATCCTATATATGAGATTACCACGGCGCCTGAGAGGCGTCTCGTAATGACAAAGAATCATTGCGACACAGTCTCTGAATATATTTTGGAAAATAAAAATTAAACGAGGGTTTCTAATAGTTGAATTCATTCGATTTGTTATTAAGATCAATAACCCATAAGAAAGGCAGATTAAGGTGGCTGATGGTTGCCTGGATTTTTCTTATGTTGTTATGTATCTTTATCGATCGGGTTAATTTGGCCATGGCGGCGCCTTTAATTATGGCTGAATTTCAATTGAGTCCGTCCATGCTTGGCCTGGTGATGAGCGGTTTCATGATCGGTTATACAATTCTTACTTTTTCCGGTGGTTTTCTTGTAGCACGGTTTTCGGCGCGGATAATTATGACAGTTGTGCTGGTGCTACGGTCTGTCGCGACTATTGTTACCGGTTGTGTTTGGGGATTTGTCAGCCTGCTTTTAACCCGCATAGGCTTTGGACTGGCGGAGGGGCCTTTAATGCCTGCTGTTAATTCAACAGTCAATCACTGGATGCTTGGCAGGGAAAAGGCGACGGCGGCGGGATTGTATATCACGGCGCTGCCGCTGGGAATTATTCTGGGGAATATTTTAAGCGGATACATTCTGGAATCGTTCGGTTGGCGATTTTTATTTATTGCTTTCGGTGCTGTAGGAATAGTCATTGGTATTTTGAACTGGATTATTTTGCGTGACACACCGTCTGCGCATCCGGCAATTACACCTGCGGAATTAAAACTTATTGAATCTGATTATAATATTTCTAAGACAGGTAATGCCGGAGGTTTAACATTCCGCGAGCTATTGCAAGACCCGTGGACATGGATTAATGCCGCTTACAATTTTTTTTACAGCCTTACTTACTGGGCAAATTTGAATTGGCTGCCGACTTATTTTGTGATGGCCAGAGGAACATCCATTTTAAAGTCAGGATACTTTTCCGCGCTTCCCTGGTTTGCCGGTTTATTGGGTCTCCTGGTTTTAGGCCCCCTGTCCGATAAGATCGGGAAAAAATATCGCGGCAATTGGATGGCCGCCTGTCAGTTTTTCTCGGTTCCTTTTACTGCTTACGCGGTTATCACCCATTCAGTCACAATCAGCTTGATATGTTTTTCTGTCTCGCTGTTTTTTGTTGTTGGTTCAATGGCTGTCAGCTCCGCGCTTATCTGGGAGCTTTTTGATCGCGCGGACGTGGCCAAGGCCTACGGAATGCTTGCCGCATGGATGACAGCGGCAGGGATTGTCGCGCCATATTTATTAGGGTTCATTCTGGAAAAAACAGATTCGTTTAACATGGCCTATTATATTTTTTCCGGCAGTGCCTTTTTGGCCGGGATTATCGCGCTCATCCTGCATGCCAGAGAAAGGCATTTGAGGATGTGCCGTGTGCAAATGGAAGCATCAGGTTAATGATTGACCACGCGGGATATTATAAAGAATAATTTTTTTGAAAGGAAATAGAAATATATGATCAAGAAATTGTGTGTAATTGGAGCGGGAACAATGGGGGCAGGTATTGCCCAGGTAGCCATCGAAAACGGAATTGAAACCACGCTGCGGGATGTGGAGGATCGGTTTGTCCAGCGTGGGCTCGATACCATCAAAAACTTTATCGGCAAGAAACTGGAAAAAGGCAAAATCACCAAAGAAGAACATGACAAGATTATGGGCCGTCTCAAGGGCAGCACTAATCCGGCAGAAGCGGCAGCCGGTGTGGATATGGTCATTGAGGCTGTTTTTGAGGATATGAAACTCAAACAGACCATTTTTGCCGAGCTTGACCAAATATGCCCCAAAGAAATTCTTCTGGCCTCGAACACATCCACGCTGAGTGTTTCCAAGATTGCTTCCGTAACGAAAAACCCGGAAAGGGTTATGGGGACGCATTTTTTCAGCCCCGTGCCACTCATGAGATTGGTAGAGGTTATAAGAGGTGATAAGACAAGCGATGCCGTGGTTAAAGGCGCACTGGAATTTTGCGCGGCAATTGGTAAAACGCCGATTCTAGCAAAAGATGTTCCCGGCTTTATCGTGAATCGTTTCCTCTGTCTATTGTACAATGAGGCGGCAGATCAGATTTACAAGGGCTATGCTACAGCCAAGGACATTGACCTGGGTTTGAAGCTGGGCTCTAACCATCCGATGGGTCCTGTGGAGATTATGGATATGGCGGGAGTGGATGTAGTCAATAATGCCTTGAAGGCGCTTTATGAGATGACCAAAGAAGAGCGCTATAAGCCATCGCCCCTTTTTGAACAGATGATTAAGGAGAACCGTTTGGGACGGAAAACTGGCAAAGGTTTCTACGAATACTAATAAGGCCGGACAGGCAAGGAAAAATCGAATCACGGGTATGAACCCCAAAGCAAGCTGCGGGGTATAGTACCCTCCGCTGTGCTTGCGGAATTGGTAAGTTTCACAATAAACGCCCGATTTCAAGGGTAGATAATGGAGAATGAAAATGGATTTTATATTGAACGATGATCAGAAGATGTTAAGAGATATGGTACAGAGGCTGGCAGCGGAGAAGTTCGCTCCGCTGGCCGCCGAGGTCGATGAGAAAGAAGAATTCCCGGTAGGCAACGTCAAGCTGCTCATGGAAAATGGTCTTCTGGGCGTGAACATTCCGGAAGAATACGGTGGCGCCGGAGCTGGAACAGTTGCCTTGTGTCTTGTCGAAGAAGAAATTGCGAAGGTCTGCTGTTCAACAGCGGTTGTTCTGACCACGCAGGCGCTGGCCTCCGATCCCATGCTGCTTGCGGGATCAGAAGCAGTTAAAAAGAAATATCTTTACCGTTTGGCCTCGGGTGATTGCCTTGGTGCCTGCGGCATTACCGAACCGGGAGCTGGTTCGGACGTAGCTGGGATGAAGACAACGGCGACCAGGGTCGATGGCGGCTATGTGATCAACGGCTCCAAGATCTTCATCACCAATGGAGGCGAATCGGATATCATAACTGTGGTGTGCTACACGGATAAGAGCAAGGGCAACAAAGGTATCAGTCTTCTTATTGTCGAGAAGGGTGATAAGGGTTTGACCATCGGCAAGAAAGAGCACAAGATGGGCCTGCATGGTTCCGATACCCGCGAGCTGGTCTTCGAGGATCTCTTTGTTCCGGCCGATCGTCTGATTGGTGAGGAAGGAAACGGTTTTAAGATCCTGATGGAGACCTTCAACTACACTCGTCCCGCAGTCGGTGCACAGGCTCTCGGTATCGCGGAAGGCGCCCTGGCGGCGTGTATTGCGTATACTAAGGAACGTGTCCAGTTTGGCAAGCCTCTGGCCTCTAATCAAGGCATGCAATGGATGCTGGCCGAGATGGCCATGCAGATTGAAACGGCCAGGTCTATTGTCTACCGAGCTGCCGCGACGATCGATACCGAGCCGGATTCACCGGAGATTCCCAAACTTTCATCGATTGCCAAGTGGTATGCTTCCGACGTAGCCATGAAGGTCACAACCGATGCGGTGCAGATCTTCGGTGGTTACGGCTACAGCCGTGAGTATCCTGTAGAGAGAATGATGCGCGATGCGAAGATTACGCAAATTTATGAAGGAACAAATCAGATTCAACGGATGATTGTAGCAGCACAGATTCTTAGATAGTGATTCATGATTGAATGCATAAAATATTTTATTGAGGTGAGATTTTATGGGAAGAAAAGTGATTATTACCTGCGCCCTTGTCGGGTCGGCAACGAGAAAAAACCAAAACCCCAATACCCCCTATTCCCCGCAGGAATTGGCCCAGGCCGCGCATCTGGCTTATAAAGCCGGGGCAGCGATGGTGCATGTGCATGCCATCGAAGATGATGGAACCAACTCTACTCGAGTAGAGCGGATTAAAGAAGGCCACGCTGCGATAAAAGATAAGACTCCTGAACTGATCGTCAACTTGACATCGGCCTTGGGAATGGGTGCAACACCCCAGCAGAGACTTGCGCAAATTGTTGAGATTAAGCCCGAAATGGCTTCTCTGAATATGGCCACGATGAATTTTGCCGGTGTAAACAGAAAAACAGGCGAAGTAATTGTTGACTACACTTTTGAAAATCAGCTCAATATGGTATCTGATTTTGCCAAAACAATGAAGGAAGTGGGGACTAAACCGGAGTTGGAGGTCTATTCCACGGCGGGAATTGATAATTACTATTTTCTTTCGGGTAGCGGCTATTTTACTGATCCGGTTAATTTCAATTTCGTCTGGGGGGTATGTGGCGGCGCGTCATTCCGTCCGGCAACGTTTGTCGGTATGGCAGGTTCATTGCCGCCGGGTGCTAATTTTTCAACCTGCGGTGTTGGCAATGAAGAATGGCCGGCAATAACCCAGGCAATTCTTTGCGGCGGGCATGTGAGAGTGGGTTTGGAAGACAATGTCCGGATGCCCAACGGCGAAATGGCCAAAGGTAATTACGAATTAGTGGAAAACGCGGTACGGATTATTGAGGCATTGGGTTGCGAACCGGCGACGCCGGAGGAGGCCAGAGTAATTTTTGGCATTAAAACTAAATTATAAGAGAGGAGGTAGCAAATGAAATTTCCGGGACTTGGTTTTGAACAATTTTTTATATGGCTTATTCGAACGAAGGTAATGTATTCACCCGGCCTGCGCAGCGAGATAGGTTTTGAAATGGCCCAGCTGGGCGGGACGAAGGTGGCTCTTTTTACAGATAAAGGTCTGGTTGACGCGGGCGTTGCCGATATGGTTATTGAAGCCATCAAGAAATCGGATCTGAAAATAGCCGGCGTGTTTGACGGCATTCTTCAGGATGCCCAGTTGGATATTATAAATGAAGGCGCGAAATTCTATCGTCAGTGTGGCGCGGATTGTGTGATCGCTCTTGGCGGCGGAAGTGTCATGGATACAGTAAAATCCGTTAACATCCTGATTGGATCAGGTGAGGATGATTTTGCTCCACTTGCCGCGCAAGGCGGCCTTTGGGACGGGGCAAAGCCTCTCCCGCCTCATATTGCTTTTCCCACAACAGCGGGAACGGCATGCGAAGTAACTAACGGCATTGTTGTTTTGGATACAAAAGCACACGCCAAATTGTCCGTAACTCATCCGTACTGCAATTCTGATATAGCTATGCTTGATCCCGAACTCACTGTGAAACTTCCCGCGAAGATCACGGCCTTTACCGGGATGGATGCCTTAACTCACGCGATTGAAGGAGTCACCTCAAAACTTGCATCGCCCGTAAGTGATGCTCTTGGTTTTCATGCCATTCGAATGGTGGACAAATATTTGAAAACAGCCGTCACCAAGCCGGATGATATCGAAGCTCGCGGCAATATGCTTATCGCCAGTACTGTAGCCGGGATGTGTTTTATTAACGCGCTGACCGGAGCTGTGCATGCTCTTGCTCATTCTCTTGGCGGGCTTTACAGCATTCCGCACGGCCTTGCTAATAGTATCATGTTGCCGGAAGTCATGGAGTTCAATCTACCGGAAAAGCCGGAGCGTTTTATGATGATCGCTGATGCCTTGGGTGTGCCGGTTGATGGACTTAATCCTGAGGAAGCAGGGGAAAAGGCAATTGAGGCTGTCAGAAAACTTAGAAAGGATATCGGTTTGACCCAGACGCTGAGCGATTTCAAAGTTCCGAAGGATCGCGAAGCACTGCAACCATTGATTGATCAGGCGATTGCTGATGGTCAGATGGGATCCAATCCGCGCGAGATGAACGAAGATGATATTTACGAAATCTTTCTAAAAGCAATGTAAAAATTGCGGATAAATGAATATCCAAGAAAAAAATACTGTAGAAACTGGAGGGTTTTTATGAAAGGCAATACAGGAAAGATCATCAATGTTGACTTGACAGCAGGGAAAATAGATTTTGAGATGTTGCCGGAGGAGTATTATCTTCAGTATATCGGCGGCAGTGGTCTGGCGGCAAAACTATTCTGGGAAAGGGCAGATTTTAAGACTGATCCTCTTGCCCCGGAAGCGATGATGTTGTGCATGAACGGCCCATTGGCTGGTTTGCGAGTTTCGGGCGCCAGTCGTTTTAGCATTGCCGGTCGCTCACCTCTTACCGGACACTGGGGCGATTCTTCCTGCGGCGGTTTTTTTGCGCCGGAATTACGCTATGCCGGCTATGACGGTTTCATTATCACAGGCCGTGCGGCAAAGCCGTCAATGCTGGTTATAGTTGACGATAAAGTCACCATTGAAAGCGCGCAAGATTACTGGGGCATGGGCACGGAACAAGCAACCAAGGCGCTAAAAACCAAGTATGGTAAAGATTATCGTGTTTTGGTAATTGGTCCTGCCGCGGAGATTGGCGTGAAGTTTACCCTTATTCTTAATGACGGGCATCACGCCACAGGGAGGGCCGGTTTTGGCACGCTGATGGGTTCAAAAAACTTAAAGGCCATTGTAGTCAAGGCGACAAAAAAGAAGATGACCATGGCGGATCCCGACGCGATGGAGGCAATGAGAGCTGATCTGAACACAAGAATCAAAGAGTCTCTGCCGGCGAATGTTTTGCATGAAAACGGTACAGCGGCTAATCTTGTCGGAGGCATGTACGCAGGTGATGTTCCCATTAAAAACTGGACTTCCAACTTCTGGGAAGAGGCGGGGGAAGCCTTAACCGGCAGTACCCTTACGGAAAAATATCTGACAAAGCGCGGCGCCTGCGCTTATTGTGCAATTGCCTGTAAACGGGTAGTAGAGGTTAAAGATGGACCATTTGCGGTATCCGAAGGGCCGGGGCCGGAGTACGAAACTGCTGTTGCCTTTGGTTGCCTGATGGGTTCGATTGACCTGGCCGCAACATGTAAGGCCGCTCGTATTTGCAATGAATTGGGGATGGATACCATCTCCTGCGGCGCAACGATTGCCTGGGCAATGGAAGCCTTTGAAAGAGGTGACCTGACATTGAAGGATACAGACGGGATTGAGTTGAAATGGGCAGATATGGATACAGTTGTCCATCGTATCCTGCCGATAATTGCCAAGCGCGAAGGAAAGCTTGGCGATTTGCTTGCCGATGGCAGTGTGGCAGCGGCTAAAAAGTTAGGCAAGGGGATTGAATATACCGCTCACAGCAAAGGATTGGAAGCGCCCATGCATGATCCTCGAGGCGGTGGACAGGGAATGGCCTTAAGCTACGTGATGAGCCCGCGTGGAGCGTGCCATGTGGCAGACCCCATGATGTTTATGGAGCTGGGCGGAAAGTACTATCCCGAAATCGGTTTTGAACTGATTCTTGATCCACAAAGTACGCAGGATAAGGCGCTTGCGGCTACTACTTCTGTAGCGCTGGGAGCAATAGAAAACAGCTCCTGCTTCTGTAATTTTGCTGATGGTGAGGTGACAATTCCGGACTGGCTTAACCTGTTTAATTATGTTGCCGGCTATAACTGGAAGGCCGAAGATATGATGCTGGCAGGCAGGAGAGTCTTTTATTTGAAGAGATTAATTAATTATCGTTACGGGTTGACTACAAAAGACGATGACCTTACGCCACGGATGATGGAACCGGCGCGTGACGGAGAGATAAAAGGTCAGCAAGTTGACCTGGCGACAATGAAGGCTGAATTCTATGACTTAATGCGCATGGATCCAGATAAGGCTATCCCCACCAAGGATGCCCTGAAAGATATCGGCATGGCCGAAGAAGCAAAAAAAGTATGGTAAGGGGGTGACCGGTAAATTCGGTTAATCCATAGAAGCGTCTCCCTTTCACTGTTGAGTATTTAGCAAGAGTAAAAGAGAGGGGAAACAACAAACTTTAAAAAGGAGGAGAGAACATGGAATATTGGAAAGATATTAACGAGGCGACGAGCACCATTCAAAAACTGATGGAGGCAGCCTTCAAGGATCCAGAACTTGGTGAATCGATGAAGAAACTCAAACAGGTGATAGCTTTTGATTATTCGGAAGACGGTCCCGGAGCGATGGTTTGGATTGATTGTCGCGACGGTAAACTTTCATCCGGTGTTGGCGAGCCTCCGGCCACGCCTGATCTGGTAATGAGCTGTTCGGCGGATGATGGTCACAGGTCATGGTCAAACAAATTAAATCCAGTTGTTGCTATCACCCGTAAAAAAGTTCGCGTAAAAGGTTCAGCCACAGGTTTGCTAAAGCTTGCACCAAAGCTAAAAAAGATGGCCGTATTATACAACAATGTTCTGGCTGATAACGGCATGACTGATAAAATAATGAAATAAACATACCTAATTGCCGGTAAAATCACCTTATCAGAAGGGCGAATATCCCTTCTGATAAGGTGGGGCAATGTAAGGATAAACACATTTAATGAGAAAAACGGCAGAAGGAAAAATAAATAAAAACATTGAAGTCTGCGGACACCCCGCCTACCCCGGATATGTTGTTAAAGGTGATGGCGCCAGCATGCTGGTAGAAGCAGGGATAAATATCATGGGGCCATCGTATCTCCGTGGTATAAACCAGGCATTGGGAGATTGTTCGCTGCTTAATTATATTCTGGTGACACACGGACATTATGATCATCTAGGCGGCATTTCCTACTTAAAGAAAATGATTCCTGAAGTTAAACTTATGGGTCATGAATCGCTGGCTATTCTGCTCCAAAAGCAAAAGGTTCTCGACACGATGAATTTTTTAAGTGAGCAGACATGGGCATATTTTGAAGATATCAAAAAAAATATTTTAGAAAAAGACGATATCTTAATCAGGCCGGTTGCCTGGGACAAGGGCTTAAAGGAAGGCGATACAATTGAACTGGGTAATTTGAATTGCCTTGTTTACGCAACACCGGGACATACAAAAGATCATCTTTCTTTTTTTATCCCTGAAGAAGGCATTCTCTTTGCCGGAGAAGCTCTGGGCAACCCGATAATACAGAAAGAGGACGAACTGAAAATTGAATTTCTGACATCTTATACCGATTATCTTCAATCAATTGAAAAGCTGATGAAGTTGTTGCCAAAAGTAAAAATAATAGCCATGTCTCATCTATATTATTATACAGATGATGATGTTCAAAAGGTAATGGAGTTGGCTTATGACGATACAATACACTATCGAGATTTAATTGAAAAATACCTGGATATGGAAAACGGCAATGTAGATGACGCTGTTCAGACCATGGTCAGGACAGAATATGATGAAAAAGGTCATGTCTATCAGGAAAGAAATGCTTACGCGACAAATGTCAGCGCCCAGGTAAAAGCCATCGCGGCGCTTGCCTGCACATCCTGATCTAGATGATGCCGGGAGATGTCGCCCTGAAAAGCGAAATCCCCAAAGGAAACATCACAGCCTCCAAGGAGATGATATGGATATTTTGACAACCAAGCAAAACGGTATTCTTGTAATTGAATTCAACCGGCCGGAAAAGAAAAACTCAATCACTGCCGCTATGTATCAGATAATGGCGGACGCGCTGAAAGACGCGCAAAACGATGTGGCGGTGCGCGTCATATTATTTACCGGCAAGCCGGAAATATTTACAGCTGGCAATGATCTGGAAGACTTCTTAAATAGTGATACCCAAGGTGAACTTGCCAATCGGCCGGTTGCCGAGTTCATGTTGCAGCTTACTGCGGCAACAAAGCCAGTTATTGCCGCGGTAGCAGGCGCGGCAATCGGTATCGGTACGACAATGCTGCTGCACTGTGATCTGGTCTATGCCGCAGGTAACGCGAAGTTCTCCATGCCGTTTGCCAAACTTGGTTTGTGCCCGGAATTTGCATCCAGTATACTGTTGCCGCAGGCGGTGGGTTTTAAGCGCGCGGCGGAAAAGCTTTTTTTGGGTGAATCGTTTTCAGCACAAGAGGCGTTTGAAATGGGACTGGTCAACAAAGTTTTGCCGCCTGATGAACTCCTGACGTTTGCCATGGCGCAAGCAGCAAAGCTTACCCTATTGCCGGCATCATCGCTGCGCACAACAAAGAGCTTAATGAAATCCGGCCAAACAGATGCAATATTGGCTAAGATGGAGGAAGAAGGAAAATATTTCAGCTCGATGTTGCTGGCGCCAGAAGCAAAAGAAGCGTTCAATGCATTCTTCGAAAAACGCAAACCAGACTTTACCAAATTTTCATAAGCTGAGCCGTTGCCACTCTATTTTTCACATAAATTTAATTTTTATTTCCGGATTTAATTTTAACGTTTTATATTTCCCTTTTATCCAATCCTTTAACCCGGACGCATACCATTTTGAAAACCTTCTATCGCTGGGCCCGCCGGCCATTGCTGAAAAGAATTCTTCTTTCGCGAAATCCGTGACAAACCTGAATGATGGAGCAAAAGTGGTTTCTCTGTTTGCGCTTCTGTAAATCTGCCCCTGGTGGATAGTTGCTCGTCCACCGATTATTGTAACCGGGCCCCTGTCAAATCCCAAAAATACAGGCAGCTTTCCACCAAACATAAGATGCTTGAATATAACCTTCTGAACATCTCCCCATTTCTTGGGTTTTATTTTCAATATTTTTTCCAATGACCGTTTATATATGTCTTCTCTGCTCTGACCGTTAAACCAGGATGAAGCTTCCATTAATAAAATCCTGTCAAAATTAAGGTAAAAATCAACAAACGTACCTGTTTCCTTTTTCAGAAAATCTATCACTTCAATTCCCATATTATTTTTACCGAATACATCCCGGTAAAGTTCCTTATAAAATTCTTCAAAAAGATACGCGCCTTCGGATTCCGGATTGTATCGATAGTCCCAGTCTGTCAATATTTTCCCATTTTCAGTAGCCGGTAAAAGCGGTTTTAATATTTTCATAAAAGTTTCCGCCTGAATAGAATAAACATCCATGTGCATCTGAAAAATATCTTCTACTGAGATTTTTTTGTCTTTACTTAATAATTGCGTTATCCTTTGAGCCCTGTAATGGCCCATCGGCATATTGATCGGCTTTACATTGCCGTATTGATTGAGATCATTATTGGCTGTAACAAAAATTCCATCAGCGGGGTTTATAGCACGGGGAAGGTTTTCAAAGCTTTCAAATCCGTTCCAGTCATTTTTCTTATCCCATCCTGGTAGTGGAATAAAGCCGCTAATCCCATCACGCCTTTTTGGCATTAACCCGCTCATCTGGTATCCGATATTGCCTTTGCTGTCAGCCAGTACAAAATTCCATGAACTTTCTACCTTGCCCACGCAATTCATTCCTTCCTCAACAGTCCCGGCATCCAATAATTTTAATATGTTGATGATGGTTACTGCCCCTGATTGACTTGGCGCCCATTTTGTCGCCAGGTAGGAACCTTCAATGGAAGGGTCTCCGTCTAATACCCCGTGATCATTTTCATGGAAAACTACTTCAACAGCTTCCTTGCCTTTCCTTTTGATAATTTCCTTACGCCTTTGGAAAGGCAACCATCCGCTTTCTTCACTATAAAATTTAT
>SESG01000763.1_pt1 | contig 23910 bp, 27 predicted proteins | sample 3171421 | NCBI WGS metagenome assembly SESG01 (sample SAMN10866946, study PRJNA518727) | freshwater metagenome | biome: subpolar coniferous forest; feature: holomictic lake; material: water; isolation source: holomictic Lake 227, 6 m and 8 m depth | place: Canada: near Kenora, Ontario | collected...
GAAAATACCATTAAAACATTGGAAAAAGAAAATCTAAATTTAGAACGAGATATCAGAGATAATTTTGCCACTATACAAAATCTTGAAAAAAAGGGTTCTATTTGTGACAAATGTAAACGACCATTTTCAAACGAAGATGTTACAAACAATATTAAATTGATTGAAGATTATAAAACCAAAAATGTGGCAAACCAAATGCAACTTAAAAGAAACAATGGTGAAATTAAAGAAGTAATTGACACAATTGAAGAATGGAAAAACGATTTAATAATGATTGAATATCATAAACAATTAATAGTGTTAACTGAACAACTTTTTAAATTAGTTAGTGAAGTTGACCACTATAAAAAAGTAATAAATGATAATGAAATTCTTAAAAATTTAGCAGAAGAAAAACAGGATAAACTAAAACTATTAGAAATAGCACTATCAAAAACAATCGATAAAAACAATTTTATTAAAACAACCATTTTTGATAAAGAAAAATCTATTAAAACTATTAAAAACGATGTGGATAAAATTCAAAATGAAAAAAACAGTTTTGAAGAGTTAATCGTTAATAGTAATAAAAAGAAAGTAGATTTAGATAAAAATATAATAGATTTTAAACAAAAAATTAAAATATACGATGTTATTAAATTTGTTGTATCTGATGAAGGTGTTAAGTCATTTATTGTTAAGAAACTATTGAACACGCTTAACCAAAGAATTAATTATTATTTAACTAAAATGGACGCAAATTGTACATTACAGTTTGATGAATACTTTGAAGATAAAATTATTAATGATAGTAACATAGAATGTAGTTACGAAAACTTTTCTGGTGGTGAGCGTAAACGTATTGATTTATCTTGTATATTTGCATTTATGGATTTAAGAAGATTACAAGGTGATGTTGCATTTAATTTGGTGTTCTTTGATGAATTAATTGATTCTGCATTATCTGTTAATGGTTCTGAAAAAGTATTCAGCGTATTAAAAGAAAGATTTGACACTCTCGGTGAAAGTTGTTATATTGTTACGCATAAGAAGGAAAATCTAAAGAATACTAATATAACAAAAATTGTTTATCTTGAAAAAATTGGCGGAATTACTAAAATTAAAGAATCGTAAAATTTATAGATTTTACTGATAATCGTATAAATAACTATAACAGTTAAAACGGAGTATAAAACATGAAATTTAATGAATGATAAATTATTACAAACTGTTTATGAATTAAATAAACAAGGTAAAATTACTGAAAATGGTTATAATATTTTAGAAGATATTGGCATTACAGAAGAAAAAATTGAATATTTTTATGATAGTTTATTTAAAACAAATTTGTTGCTAGAAATATTTTCTAATGAAGGTGAAATTAATACTATATATGAAGATAAATTAGTAAACAATGGTATAGAATTCAAGTATGAAAATATTATAAACGATATGCATTTTTACACAATTATTACTCTTTTTAAAACAGAATCTGTATCAAATAAATTATATTTTGATATTATAGATGTTTTAAGAATCGATAAAGAGGATATGATACTACATCAACTTAAAGATTTACAAACACATCTGAATGATAATAAAAACAAATATGTTTTATCGTTTAGATTTGAAGATGAAGAAAAAGTATATACCACTACAGGAAAATTAAAAAATAAATCAGTAACACTTTTTAGTTCTGTTTATAGAAATGTTAGAAAGGTTTTATTGAATCAAAAATATGTTAATGATATAATCGCTTTTTATATGTTAGTTGATAAAACAGAACTAAAAAGAATTGCATTATATAAAGAAATTATGAATAGAACTATAAAAACAACTAAAAATTTTTGTTTAGATACTACTAGTAATGATAAATATTGTTTATTATATTTTTGGTGAACTATGTACAAAGATAAAAAATTAGAAGAACTTTATGAAAATGTTTTAAAAAATAAATTAGGTCCGTTTGGATATGATATATGGGATGATCAACCATTAACAGAAGTAAAAATTGAATATTTTTTTAATAGACTTTTTGAAACTAATCTATTAATAGAATTATTTTCTGAAGATGGTGAAACAAACGTTGTATATGAAAATAAACCAATAAAAGGTGGTTTTGAATTTAAATTTGAAAATATTATAAACAACATAAAATTTTATACAATTATATCACTATATAAATGTGAATTTATTATTAATAAATTAGAGTATGACATATTAGATGAACTACGAATAAAGAGATCGGCTGAAGAATTAAAAACATTAAAAAAATATTTAGAACAAAATAAAAATAAATACGTAATAGCTTTTAGATTTGAAGATGAAAACGAATTAAAAAATTTAACAGGACAAATGGGTAATAAAGCATCTACAGTTTTTAGTAATGTTTATAGAAATATTAGATATGTTACTCATAAATCAAAATATTTAAATGATATAGTAGCATACTATTGTATGGTTTCCAAAAATGAACGTAAAAGATTAAATTTATATAAAGAAATAATGCGACGAACGGTTAAACTAAAATACCAATATGTTGATGAATCTTCTGATATTATATATGATATATTATATTTTTGGTAATAAATATTAAAGGACTATTATGATAATTTGTGTAACAGGTAAAGCAGGGGCAGGAAAAGATACTATATGTGACTATCTAGTTAAAAACTATAGTTTTGAAAAAATGTCACTTGCTGATCCAATTAAAAGATTAGTAAAAGATGTTTTTGTTTTAGACGATGAAACTGTATATGATAGAATTAAAAGAGAACAACCACTTCCACAATGGAATAATAAATCAGTTAGAAGTTTATTACAATTAATCGGTACTGAATTGTTTAGAAATAATATCGATAACGAAATTTGGGTGAAATCACTATGGTTACGAATGTCAAAAAATTTAATTCAAAATTATTGTGTAAGTGATGTCAGATTTCCAGACGAATTAGAATATTTAACAAAAAACAATAAAAATACCGTTAGTATTAAAGTTGTTAGAGATGGTTGTAATGGTCAAGTAGGGTTACAAAATCACGAATCGGAAAAATACGATCTTAAAACTGATATAAGAATAGAAAATAATAAAACAATTGATGAATTGTATAAAAATATAGATTATATATTAAAAGAAATAAAATTATGAAAAATATAACTGTCGTTACAACTGCTAAAGAACATATTAAAGATAGTTTGATATATCCTAATGTTAAAGACTTTAATGATTTTGATAATAAATCCGAAATAAATTGTATCCCAATTAGTAATAATACAAAATCATTATCAGAAATTTATAATACATTTATAAATGAAACTTATAAACACGAAATAATAGTTTTTATTCACGACGATGTTACCATAGATCATAGAAATTTAAAAGAAACCATAAATAACGCCATAAACGAATATGATATAATAGGTGTTGCTGGTATTAAAGCACCGATAACACTTAAAGAACCCTGTCTATGGCATTTAACAGGGCCACAAACCCAATATTCGGGTGCAATAGCCCATTTTAAGTCCAATGAGCCTAATAAACGATTTATGACCTCTTTTGGCCTTACACCAGAACGTGTCGTATTATTAGATGGTGTTTTCTTAGCCGTTAATGTTGAAAAATTACTTAAATGTGACATTAAATTCGATACCACAAATCCAGCACGATTTCATTACTACGATTTAGATTTTTGTCTAACTGCTAATAAAGCAGGTTTAAAACTAGGTACATGGCCAATATGGTTGACACATAAATCACACGGATTAACAAATCCAGATGCAGAATTTATATCTGGTCAAAAATGGTTTCTAAATAAATGGTGTAATAGTTGATTTTTAATTAATTTTTGATAAGTTATACAAAAGGAACATTTTATGGCAGATAATACAAATTTTGAAAATATTACATACAAAACAAGCAAACTTGGTTTACCACACTCACCAATACATACACCCAAACATCTCATTGCTAAAATTACTAAAACTGCAATATTTAGAGCACCAGTAGCACCACCACCACTTGCAATGCCTGGTTCAGACCTACCTAGAGTTTTAAATTATATCGCAGACTATAGTGGTTGTTCATTCTGGCGTTGTGCTACACCAGAATTTTTATTAAACTTTAATCAAAAAATTATATCCACAAGTTTAACCACTATGGTTCTTGATCCAAGATTTTATCTATCTGGATTTAAAGCAATAAAACTACAAAGACAAGCAACACCAATCCAAAAAGAATTTGTCAAATTTTTAAAACATATGGCTGGTAAATTAGATTCTAAAATCATTTATGAAGTCGATGATATCGTATTTCATGAGGATATTCCACCATATAATAGATGTCGTGTGGCTTTTACAGATCCAGAAATTAGAAACTCCATTTCAGACATTTTAGAAATGTGTGATGAAGTTTTGGTTGCTAGTAGATATATGAAAGACTACTATAAATCTAAAACAAAAAATAAAAAAGTTGTCTATATTCCAAATTATTCACCAAAAATGTGGTTCGATAGATACTATAACGAAAAAACACTTTTGGAAAGATTTGATAAGTTTAAAAAACAACCTAGAGTGTTAATAACTGCTTCTGGAACACACTTTGATGTTATCAATGCAAATAACCAAAAGGATGATTATTCACATATATTACAATCACTTATAGATACTAGAAAGGATTTTAAATATGTTTGGATGGGTGGATTTCCAGTATTACTTAAATCTTATATTGATAATGGTGACATGGAATTTATTAATTGGAGTACATTACTAGATTTTCCAAGCACTATTTTTAATTCAGAACCACAAGTTACTATGGCTGCATTAGCTAACAATCATTTTAATAGAGCTAAATCGTGGATTAAATTTACAGAGTCTAGTTATTTAGGCATACCATTTGTTGGTCAGAAACTTGAACCATACCAAGATTCGTTTCATCAATTTGTTACAGGTGAAGAAATGGTTGATCAACTTAAAACAGTTGTTAAAGATAGTGATAGTTATTTAAAAAACTGTCGTAAACATCGTAAATTTTCTGAAACTGCTTGGTTAGACGATAATTTAGATCAACATCTAGCAATTTATACAACAAAGTATGGTGAAGAAGCCAGAAAAATAGTATCACCAAAACTTTGTGAAAACAATCCAGAACAATTTAATATTCAAGTGTAGCACAATGGTAGTGCTTTCGACTGTTAATCGAATGGTTGTTGGTTCGATCCCAACCACTTGAGCCATTTATGAGCCATTTATATATATAAAGTTCTTGCAAATTAAACAATATTTGTTAATATATACACATGCATAGTTATCGAAATCTAATATACGATTATAAAACCCAAGAAATAGTTCTTTTTACGTGGAGCAACGAGGGTGAACGAATACAAGAACGACACCAATATAAACCATACTGTTATATTGAAGATGCTTCTGGAAAAGATGCAGTGTCGATATATAATACAAATTTAAAAAAACTTGAGTTTAATACACCTAAAAAACGCCGTGAGTTTTGTGAAATTACTAAGAGAAATTTTTATAATCTTCAGATTGAACAACAGTTCTTAATCGATAACTTTAAAAATCAAAATAAAAACAAGGATTTTAGTTTATGGCCGTTAAAAACTTATTTTATTGACATAGAAACATACAGTCCAAATGGGTTTCCAACACCTTCTAAAGCTGAAGATCCAATTATGTTAATATCTGTGTATGATACAATTTTCGAATGTGTTTATACATTTGGAGTAGGTAAGGAATATTTTACAAAAGATGATAAAGTAATTTACAAAGCATATGAAACTGAAGAAGAAATGTTGAAAGCATTTATTAGATTTTGGCGTAAAGACCCACCAGATATTGTAAGTGGTTGGTATAGTTGGGGTTTCGATTTACCTTATATTTGTAACAGGATTAACAAGATTTATAACGAAGATGATGCTTGTAACAGACTTTCACCAGTTGGAAATGTTTTCAAACAGGAAAATGTTAAAAAAAGGTTAGGTGGCACTGAGCGTATATATGATGAAATGTGGACGATACAGGGTGTAACCAGTTTAGATTATCAAGCAGTATATATAACATTTGAAAAAGATAAACATGAAAGTTATTCATTAAATTCAATATGTGAGGAAGAATTAGGATCTGGAAAATTACAACACAATGCCGTATCTTTGAGTGATCTTGCTAAAAACGATTGGAACACCTTTGTAGATTATAATATAAGAGATGTAAGACTTTTAGTGGAATTAGAGGATAAAAAGAAGTATTTAAAGACATGCAGGGAACTAACATATCAAGGCTTGGTACCATTATCACAATCTTTGAGTACTTTGGGGATTGTTACTGGATTAGCGGCACAGAAAGCTTTGGAAAAAAATAGAATTATTTCCACATTTTCTGAACATAATGGTGGCGAATTTGTAGGAGGATTTGTAAAAGTTCCAAAAATAGGCATTAGTAAATCATTGTTATATTATGATGCAAATTCACTATATCCTAATACAATTGTAACACTAAATATATCACCAGAGACAAAGGTTGGAAAAATTATAAAAAATGAAAACGGTGTGATATTAACCATGAATAGTGGAACTGTACACAATTTAACTGAAGAAAAATTTAATGAAATAGTTGTTTCAGAACAATTAGCAGTCTCAAAATCAAATGTAGTATTTACACAAAAGAATAGGGGAATATTTTCAGATATTATTGAAGAAAATTATGCAAGACGTGTTGAATTAAAAAAACGTTTAAAAGAGTTAAAAATTAAAAAAGATAGTATTAAAAATGAAGAATCTAGTGAATATAAGAAAATAGATATTGAAACACAATTAATAGATAGTCAGCAATTTGTTTTGAAAATTTTGATGAACAGAGTATATGGATATTTTGGTGAGAAGCATAGTCCACTATACGATGTAGATTTAGCATCATCTGTAACATTAACTGGGCAATCTTGTGTAAAAGAAGCTAGTACTATTATTGATAATTATCTGAAAGAGAAAAATATTACGGATGATTGTTCTATATATAGCGATACAGATTCGGTAATTTTTACAATTGAGCCAATATTACAAAAACTTAACGAACCATTTTTAATAGATGATAAAATCAATCCAATTGTATTTAAAATTGGACAGGAAATTAAAACAAAACTAGACATAGATATTAAACTTTGGGCACAAAAAGAATTAAATTCAATTAACTGTAAGTATGAATTTAAACAAGAAAGTATTACACAAACTGGAATATTTTTAGGTAAAAAGAGATATATTTTAAAAATTCGTGACGATGAAGGTATTGCTTGTGATAAAATTAAATATACTGGATTTGAAGTCGTAAGTACAAAAACACCTAAAAAAGCAAAACCTATAGTTAAAAACATTATTGAAAAATTACTCAACAATGTTGATCAAACAAAATTACAATCGTTGTTAAAAGATGCATATGAAGAATACAAAAATTTTACTATTGAAGATTTAGCACAAAGTATTTCAGTAAATAATTATAATAAATATCTAATAAAATGTGTAGATTTTAAAATTGGTAAGGGTACACCGATTAATGTTAAAGCCGCAATATTCTTTAATTTATTATTACAAAAATATAAACTGGATAATACATATGAAAGTATTAAAAGTGGAAATAAAATGAAATATTTTTATATCAAACCAAATAGTTATAATATTACATCTATTGGATTTATTAATAAATTTCCAGACGAATTAAAAGTGGTAATACAGCCAGATTATGATAAAATGTTTGAAAAGTGTATATATGATCCAATTAAGAGGGTATTTAATAGTATTGGTTGGAAGTTAAGAAATCCTGCAAATGAAGAAAAATTGGATTTGTTTGATTATTTTGAGGTTGAAACTACTTGATAAATAATAAAATTGTGATAAATTATATGAAAGGAACAAACTATGAGTGATAATAATTATATGGTATTTTTAGATAACGTTGGTCGAATGTTTATTGGGGTTAAGGATAGCGAAACGGAAAGTGCAATAAAGGTTAAGAACCCTTTAATTATACATCCAGAAGCAGATGGAACTGGTAAGATGAGTATACAATTTTTCCCAATTATGTTAAGGGAATTTCAAGCATCAAAAAATGATCCAACATTCTGGACATTTTATAAACAGAATATAGTAATGGCTGATAATATGATGTTAGATATGCGATTGCTTTCACAATATGAAAAGATATTTGAACCAATTCGTAACGTTATGCCACTACAGCAAAATATGGAGTCTGTACAACCACAACAGGCACCAAATCCAAGTGTTATAAAATTATTTGATGAATAACGGGGTATGTATGGAACAACAATACGCAGTTAATATGTATATGGAAGATGTTCAAACAATATCATTAAAAGCATTAAGTATTATTGAAACAGAATTAAAAAAATATGGTATTGTTGTTCCAGACGAAGAACTTGATCAAATATATGTACCAATGGTAGATTTATTAGAAAAATTTAGTAATGGTAATTATAGACACGAACATTAAAATAGGAAATTAGTATGGCATGTCAATCTTGTATAAAAAAACGAACCTCTGAAAGACGTTTAAAACTTGGCATTAAAGAGTTAATGGAAAAAATCAAAAACGAACGAACAAAAAGGGATACTTATGGGCAGAAAAAAAATTGAAGAAGAAACCGAAACTATTAGTGAAAAAGACGAACAAAAGAAATTAGATAGTGCCTTAGAAATAATAGATGAAATTAATCCTGATGCTGCCTTTTTAGACGACGAATCATTATCAAACGTAAGAGATTGGATTGATACTGGCTGTTATGCACTTAATGCAATTATATCAGGATCATTATTTGGTGGAATACCATGTGGAAGAGTTACAGGTCTTGTAGGACTTTCTGGTACTGGTAAAACACTAATAATGAATAAAATAATGGCAAATGCAATTTCAAAAGGTTATAAACCATTATATTTTGATACTGAAAATGCCCTAGATTCATTAACAGCAAGTAGACTCGGTTGCGATATTTCAAAAATTAAACATATGCCAATTGAATTTGTTGAAGATTGTAAAATTCAAATTGTCACAATTTTAACAAAACTTATTGAAGCAAATCTTAAACGAAAGGTTATTATTTTTATTGATTCGTTGGGAAATTTAAATACAAAGAAAGATTTAGACGATTCTTTGGAAAATAAATCAGCATCTGATATGGGATTAAAAGCTAAATTAATTGGAAGTATGCTTAAACTTATTACAACAAGGGCTGCTAAAGCAGAAGTTCCAGTTGTTTTTTCTAACCATTTGTATACATCACCAACCGAAATGTATCCATCAATCATTAAGACACAATCTGGTGGACTAAAACCAGTATATATTTCATCAGTAGTATTACAACTAAGTACTACAAATGAAAAAATAGAAAAAAACGACGATAAAACAGTTAGTTCTAGCATGTCAAATAAAATATCTGGAATGAATCTCAAAGCAATGACCACAAAAAATAGATTCGTTGTACCATTTCTTGAAGCAAACATGTATTTAAATTATAAAACTGGACTAAGCAAATACAAAGGATTATTAGAAATGGCAGTTGCTTGTGGTATGATAGCAAAATCTGGCCCAGCATACGTCATGGGTGACAAAAAAATAGGTTACGCATCAACATTTGAAGATAATCCTGAGTTTTGGAATGATGAGACTTTACAAAAATTAGATAATTTGATAAAATCTGAACTGTCATATTCGAACGAAACAATTAAACAGTTAACAGAACAGGTAGGGAATGTCTAATAAAATTGATATAGAGTTATTTGAAAAGGTATTTTGTTATAATGTAATGTTTGATATATCATACGCCAATAGCGTTATTGACCATTATAACAAACAATATTTTGAAAATAAAAATATAAGTCTAGTTTTAGATAAAGTTTTTAATTTTGTAAAAGATAGAAATGCTATACCAAATACAACAGAATTAAAATTATTATTTATAACTAATGAAGATAAAACAGCATTAGTTACTACATTAAAAGAAATTAACGAAATAGATAAAACATATAATCAAGAAGAATTATATATAAATACAGAAACGTTTTTAAGAGAAAAAGCCGTTTTTAATTCGTTATTAACAGTTGCTGATGATATTAAACATGGAAATGTAGATACTACTAAAATATTAGAGCAATTTACAGAATCTTGCTCAATATCATTAATTGACGATTTAGGTTATGATTATTTAAATAAGATTGATCATCATTGTGAAGAATTATTAAAGCCTAATAACACCATCCCAACGGGTTGGAAGTGGTTAGATAATCTTATTGGTGGTGGTTGGCAATCGGATGGTAAGGCATTATATGTATTTACGGGATTTACAAACGTTGGTAAATCGATATTTTTACAACATACTGCTATGGCAGGTTTAAAAGCAAATAAAAATGTTTTATTAATATCATTAGAAATGTCTGAACAAATGTATGCAAGACGAATAAGTTCAAATATTTCAAAAATAGCATATAATAATTTACCACAATATATTAACGATTTAAAAACAAGTGTTATAGATTTTAAGAATAGTATTAGTGGAAAATTAATATTAAAAGAATTTCCAACCAAAACTATGACAGTAAGTCATTTTAATAGTTACATAAATAAATTAACAACAAAGGGATTTAAACCAGATATGATTGTATTAGATTATTTAAATTTAGTTAAATCTGGTAAAGTACATAATGGAACTTATGATGAAATTAAGCATATTGCTGAACAATTGAGAGCTTCTACGTATTTATTTGGAATACCAATTATAACAGCCTCACAATTAGGTAGAAGTGCAGCCAACAAAGAAGAACCAGGAATGGATAAAATTAGTGAAAGTATTGGATTATCATTTACTGCTGATGCACAATTTAGTATTTGGTCAAGTGAAGAGGATAAAAAGTATGGTATAACACACATGGGTATACAAAAAAACAGGTTTGGACCTGCATTTGGTGTTACTAATTTAAAGGTAATATATGAAACCTTGACATTAGAAGAACTTCCTGATAATGTACTTATAACAAACAACGATACTAACAATGTTGAGGATTCAATAAACGATCTTATAACAAAGAAGCTATTATGATGGAAAACAACTATACAATTCGACCATTCTTAAAGGAATGTCCAGTAACCGAAATCTCTAATAAAGATTTTGAAAAATGTGTTCTAAAATTTGGAACAATTTTACAATTAATATATAATAAAAATATTAATCCAACGTTTTTATTTCTTACCTTATTAAAGGATAAAAATTTACAAGAAATATTTAAAAAAATTAGTGGAATTTCCAATATTAAAGAAATATTAAAAAACATTTTAAGTTTATATCCAAATCTATTAAAATCAAAAATAGTTAAGGAACATTCAATAAAAATCATAAAGAAAGAAAAAAATGTTGTCAAACGGGCAAAAAAGAATTTATAATTTATACATGCTTACATATAGAAAGGCACGAAGTAAATTTTATAAATTTAGAGAAAATTTTGATGATTATGAATCCGAACATGAAGAGGATTATCTAGCATTAGTAAAACTTGAAAAATTTTTAAATACATATAGCAATGTAAATATTAAAACTTTTTTAAAAGCCCCGTATGTTATATATAATGATGTCGATTTTTTTAAATTAAAATTTTATACATCACAAAAAGCTATTAAATGTTATAATATATATTTAAAACAATTAGAAAATGAATTACCAGATTCAAAAGACCAATTAGAATTTATTAACGAATCATTAATATATATAAAGGAATTTTGTTTAGAAAATAAACTAGATATACAATCATATTTAAAACATCGAAAGGGTATAAGTCTAACTTGGATGGTAGATATAATCAGTTCAAAAGTCTCTCCATATGTAATAGTTGGGTTATCATATTTTAATATATATTTAGAAAATTTAATAGCAGATACACCTGTAGATGAATGTGAAATGTTTTTAAAAGATTTAACATATAATTATACAAGTTATAAAACTAAATTAAATAATTCAACAAATGCTAAAAAATTAATAATTAATGGACTTACAATAATAAATAAACAGTTGAAAAACAATAGTGGGTGTGATAAGATATTAAGCAGTGAACGAAATAATGAATGAAATAACGAAACGATATAATGTATGAAAGAATCAAAATTAGATAAATATATAGGATTTCAAACCCTAGCAAGTTTTGGATATGATCCAGATCTTATGTTAAAACTAGTATCTAAACATATTAAAACTATTATAGATAATAATAAAAAAGTTACTAAACTTGCTCGTCTAAAACTTGAAATGCTACGTAAAAAATGTAAAAAAGAAGTAAACAAAATTGAAATTGAAATAAACAAACTAGAACAAAAAGAAAAGGATAAAATATGATAAATTATAATGAAATATTTAATACAATTGTCGAAACATCAAAAAAGAGCAATAACAATGCTAGTAAGGAATATCTAAAATTTGATATAATTGGAAACACTATTGTTGGACGATTTGTTCCAAATATTAAGAATCCAGCATCAAGTATTTATGGTTATTATCATCACGGTTGGAAGAGTAAACTTGATGGTACTGGCATGTTTTTTCTTTGTCCTAATACATATGGTGAAAAGTGCCCCATTTGTGCAAAAAGCTCTGAAATGTGGAAATCTAATGATCCAGTAATAAAGGAATTATCAAAAACTACTCGTCGTCGTTCAAATTGGCTTGCTAATTTTTATATAATATCCAATCCAAAGAATGTTGAAGATGAAGGCAAGATCAAACTTTTCCGTTTTGGAAAGCAGATTAGAGACAAGTATACATTAGCAACAGAAGGTGATGATGCACAATTTTATGGTTCACGCATATTTAGATTGGATGATCAGGGGTGTTCATTTAGAATTAAATGTGAACAAAACTCCACATCAAAAGAAGCATGGCCAACATATACAAATTCATCATTTTTACCAGCGACTGCAATACCTGATATGACAGATGAAAAAATTGAATTAATACACAATAGTGTTATTGATTTAACTAAATTGTTTAAGACATCTACACGGGCAGAATTGGTAGATGCATTAAATAAACATTATCTTGGAAATGAAATTAGCGAAATACCTGAAATTAAAAAGACACAAGAAAAAGAAGTTTCAAAGCAAGAAACAATAGTTGAATCAAAAGTCTTAGAAACAAAAAAAGAAGTAACAGATTCTACTATCGACGATATGTTAAAAGAATTAGGAGCATAAATCCATGCCTAATGAAAATGATGAGTTTTTAGATGTTGTTAAATTATGTGGTATGGTTAATAGTGAAGGCAACAGAACAAATGAAGCTCTAGTTGAAGGAAGAGATAAAATGGGATTTAAAAGAATCATACCAAAATTCGAAACATTGTTTAGAAAAACACCAAATGCTGACGAATTACAGAACATACAGGTTCCAAATGATATTAATCTAATACCAATGTTGCCTGTACCAACTACTAATAACACAGCACCAATAGTACAACAACCAACAATATCCAAAGAACAAAAAGAATTTTCATTTGTTGAAACACTTTCAAAAATACCAAATACTGAAAGTGTTTTAACAGAAATGTTGGCATCATTAAGAAATATTGAATATAAATTGGATATTTTTAATAAGAATAATAGTGAAATATTAAAAAATTTACCTAAAAAAAGAATTAAAAACTAAAATTAAAAGGCAATATGGAAAACGAAACAAATTTTGAAACTGATTTAAATGACTTATCTAAACTACAGTTTAAAAAGCGTAAAAAGTCTGTAGATATTAAACGGTCACCAATGTTTATGAAATTAGATATATTAGAAAATAAACTAAATAAAATTGAAACTGAATTGAGATTATTAGTTGCTAGTATTAAAAACGAATCATTAAAAAACCACTATCGTAACCAGAAAGTCTAATTATGGAAATAATTTGTAATAAAAAATTGTTTCTCAATAAATTTTTAATACCCATTAGTAAATTTACAGATCAAGCAATCGTCAATGTAAATAGCGATAATATTGACTGTACATCATATTCTAATACGGAAAAGCAATCAATTATTTTATATACAAAAATTGATTATAAAACAAATGATACAATTGTTGAACCAATTAAACTAAATATAGGTTCAATTAAAAAATTTATAAATGCTTTAACATTAATAAACGACGATATAATATTATTAACTATCGATAAAAATAGTATATCTTATAAATCAATTGACACTAATTTTAGATTTCATTTAAAAGAGGACGGTATTTTAGAAAAATCCACGATTAATATTGAAAAAATAGATAAAACAATTTTTGAAACTGAAATATTTTTATCAAACGATAGACTTAATGATATTATTAAAGCTAGTACCTTTACACCAGATACTAATAAACTATACATTAATATAAAAGATGGTAAAATATGTGGTGAGTTGACCGATAAAAATATAGCTAATATTGATAATATATCTGTTATATTGAGTGAAAAATATACTACAACATTGGAAAAATTTGAAGATTGTGTATTAAAATTTGATATATTTAAAATAATTTCAAGTATAAAATTTGATGAATGTATCTTGAAAATAAATAATAAAGGTGTTATAATGTTTGAGATAAAGGATACGGAAAGTATAATAAAGTACATAACAACAAGTCTGATAAAATAAGAAAGAAGAGAAAAAACTATGAAAACTATAAAAGATATGAAAGCTACAAAATACGGAATTTTTTACAAATCGCGTGGAAAATGGAATACAACCCCGTTGTTTTATAATGAAGCGGAAGGTACTCATTTAATATCAAAAGAGGCATTGAAGGGCCATCTTTTGTATGCAAAAACTCTTAAAAGTAAAATACAAATAAGAAAACTTGAAAATGGTCGCTGGAAAAACGTAGAAGCATAAACACAAATAAACAATAACAACTAAAATAAGGAATTAATATGGCTAATAAAACTAATAAACTTTCATACTTTTTAAGCAGACTTCGCAATAGTGGATACATGGTAGATGTAATATTTAATCGATATCAATTAATCGATCCACGAGTATGGACGGTTGTTATTGATCCAGATTGTTCCGCTATACATTGTACCTGTTATTTTAATAAAAGTGATTTAGGTGATAATTTTTTTGAATTTTATGATGGTGGACAGTTTTTTCCACCAAATATTAAAATTAAAACAGATTCAATAGAAATTTTAATAACAACGTTAGTAAAATATAACATTAATAATAAATATAAAGCATATAATGATAATACTTTTACTCCAATCAATGCAGATGAACAATTAGAAAATAGATAAAATAATATCTCAATTTTAATAAATACTTAAAAGAAATTGAGGTATTATTATGACTAAAAAATTGTCCAATACTAAAGTTAATACCATTGATAAAAATAATAATCTATCTAAAAAAGATACAAAATTATTTAATGAATTTGTAAAAACTATAAATATTAAACATTCTAAACCACAAAATGATGATGAAGCGTATAATAGACTGGGTTCTATTATTAGTGAATTTTTAAAAAATTTCATATTAATTGGATATGGTTTACATGGGGAACGTGTTGTTATGAGACATGATACATGTGCAAAAGATGCAGATGCAGTAAATGAATTGTTAAGAATGACCTTTATGAAGTTTGTTAATAGCGAAGATTAACTGGTGGTAAATTGGTATTGTTGAATAAATAATTAAAAGGTTTATTTAAATGCCCACTGTACCAAAACCACCAATTTCACCAGATCAAAAGGTACAATGTTTATCTTTAAAAGCAAAAGCTTCCAAAACAGCTAAATTGCTTGCTTCAAGTGCAATAGATAAAGCTAAAACTCTTGGAATACAGTTACTTTCATCTTTAGTATCACAGGTATTATCGACATATCAGGCATTAAGAACGTTAGTATTAAACGCCCAGCAACAACTAGAAGATGCATATTATGGTACAATTGCTATGGGTGAAAAACTTGCAGGTGACGCACGAGATAAATATATTGCTGTTGTAGAACTTAAAAATAAATTATTAACACCAACAGCTTGTACACCAACAATTCCAATAGTAGTACCACCACCTGCTGGTAGTGTAAAAAGTAATATTACAATTGACACAAATATTATTGCAGAATTAGCAGTATTACCTAGTAGTAATGATACTGCTTTATCAAACTCATCAACAGATTATAAAGAAAAAAAGAATTTAGAAGATTCAAAATCACAAACACTATCAAAACAATTAGATGTTGCTGAAAATATTAGTCAAACTATTAAAGATTCTGGTGTTTCGGAAATGCGCGAAAAAGTTCGTGGATTAACTGGTATACATCCCTTTTTAGATGATAATTTAAAACAATTACCATTGTTTACACCAGTTTCTGAATATATTGGTTCATGGTTATTAGGATTTAATCTTGATAAATCAAACGTACAATTACAATATTGGAATGATGGAACCCCGAAATCAGTAAGATATAATTTAACAAAAAAATTAAATTCTGATACTATTAATGAAATAGAAAAAGCTTATACAATAACAAATCAAGGACTTTGTAATAATATATCAAATGAATTTATAGAAGCAAAAACTGTAACAGATGGACAACCATTTGCACCAGGATATCATATTATGGGGGATTATTCCTTTTTTGATAAACATATTGGTTCACAATTAGGAGAAAAATTAACATCAAGCATACTTCAAAATTTGGGAGATTTAGTATATATGATTAATTATATTACCACGGTTAAAGAAAATTTAACTATCGAAAATACACCATTTACAACAATTGAAGAAAACTATTCAGTTTTAATTGATAATAGAAAAAATTTATTGAGAAAACCTGTAAATACTGTAAATATAAAAGGATTAACACCAAATGGAAACGTATAATAATATTTATATTGGTTTAGTAATTCAAAATAATTGTCCTGAAATGCGTGGACGAGTTAAAGTTTATATACCACAAACAGCACCAAATATTACTAGTTTAAATACAAATGTTGATAAGTTTTTTAATTTTGTTGGAAATAATACAAGTCCAGATTTTACACAAGCAATGTTAGAATTAAAAGATATTTTACCGTGGGCTGAATATGCTGGTCCAATTTTTGGTGGAAATTCATCTGGTAGATATAATGCAACCATAGATAAATCAACAACATCAGATTCTAATGCATGGCAAGACTCTAACGTAGTTGATGGTGCTAGACCAGCGAACAATTATACATCACATCTAGCATATCCAGATGCATTTAATACAACAAACGGACATAAAAATAAATATGTTAATCAATATAGTTATCAATATACACCATCAAATTATTCAAATTTAGCAAAAGGTATGTTCAGTATTCCAAATGTTGGATCACACGTTTATGTGTTTTATATAAATGGCGACTGTAACTTTCCAGTTTATTTTGCAAGTGCTTATAGTCAATCAGATATAAAAAGAATTTATACTATGTCACAAGATGTTGATGTTAATAGTAGTTTAGATTATCCTGCAACATATGAAAATATTAAAAACATCCAAGTAGATTCTGATGCTAAAACATTTAGATCAAAACACGTTTTAAATAGTAATAAACATACTATAGAAATGATTGATACAGATTTAAAGGAAATATTAAAATTTACACACTATTCTGGGTCTTTTAAAGAATTTAATAATTACGCAACAATAGAATTAGCAGCAAAAAATGACCAAAAAATGGTCTTAGGTGATCAATTTTTAACAACACAAAAAAATAAAAGTGAATATATTAAAAACGATAATGAAACTATTATTGGTGGTGATAAAATATTAACTATTGGTGAAACTAAAAAAAGCATTGTTGATGAAATATTAAATAGCCATAGAAGAATACACGAATATAAACGATTATTTGACAATCAAAGAGCAAAATACGGGGAAGCACCACCAAACGTTTTATCAACATATCAAAAACGATCAGGGGTTTTTGCTAAATGTCCAGTATGTGGTGGAAACCCATATATGCCATATAATCCACTTAATTTAAAACCACCACCACCACGAACAGATACATCATTATGGCAAATTGCATCAGAATATTCAGGATCATGTTTAAAAACACCACAAGCAACTGCATTATCGCAAACTAGTGGTACACCTTCAACGGCAGCACCACTAACAGGATTTAACCCACCAGTACCATGTAACCAATATCTAACACCAGAAGAAGAAAAGGGAAAAAAACCAAAACAAGGTTGCAAACCCAAAAAACATCCATTTAAAGGTAAGATAGGATATTATCAAGGTATGAAATGTCCGTGTTGTAACGGAACCGTACCATCATTAGGTGGTCTTGGATTTTCACCATCAACACAAGAAGGCCAATGGTTAGCAGAACCAACTAAAATACCAAATGTTGGGTTAATGAATTTCGTTATAATGGACGAAACAAAAATTATAACAGATTTAGAAAAACAACTTGGAACTGGTGGGGATGAAATTATAAACATTTCAATGAGTAAAATTGAAACTATTGGATTATCGTTAAATGATTTAGTATCATATAGAATTGATCCAATAGGAAAATTAAAGATAGATGGGTGTCATGTATCTCCACAAGGAACTTTTTCAAACTTTAAACCATCACCACATGTTGAATACGTTGATGTTGCAGACATTCCAGGTGGAGATTATAATTTAACGGTAATGAATAAATATAAATTATTGGTTGGATCAAGAGGTATTAACATACAAACTACTGGACCAATTGATATATATGGAACTATTGTCAATTTTACAGGAGAACAAATTGTAATAGCATCACAAAATGAAATAGTTATTGATGGTGGAGAACGATTATCTTTAAGAGCTAGAAAAATAACCTTTTTACCAGTAGAACATAACGCAGTAGTTGTAGAAGGTCAATTACACGTTACTAGAAATACAATACTTGAAGGTGGTGTGATGATTGAAGGTGAACTAGCAGTACTACACATTACAGCACCACTTGAATGGCAGGAAACACAGATTGGAATGTATGATATAACACAAACCTGTGCTCCCGAAATCCTAGATGTAATAATTAATGGTAGTAGTGCAAAATTAATAATACCACCACATACACATTATTTTGCAAACATACCACTAACACTAAACAACATGGCCGAAGAAACACGTAATTCAATGATATCAAAGGGTATAAATTCAAGAACAAGAATTGCAGCTTCGACAAGACGTACAATGCAACTATCATGTCCACAATCTATGATTGATGCAGTTTCTACCTTATTTTTACCAATTGCATTCAACAAAGCTAAAGCAGATTCGGGAGATCCAGATAACTTTTTACCTAGTGCATTCAATCAATTTGTAACTAATCCTTGGGTTTGTAATGCTTCTGAAACTCAGACCAGAATAACAGGATATTATGCGTGGGACTGGAAGGGTAAAGTTGGTACGGTCAGTGTTTCAGCAAATTTAGATAGCGAAAATAAAATAATATCTGTACCAGAATAATATGAATATAACACCAGAATTTTTAAATAGAAACCAACAAGATGTGCCAAACAATAAAACTATTGATGCACTTAAAATAATAGACTATATTTTATCTATAAATAAAAATAATGTTATACGCCCAAATAGTATATTATATGCACTAGCTGTTAATCAATATAATGAAACAATTAAAAATACCTTAACGAGAATGCCCATACCTATTTGGTTCTGTGGTAATATCGATAATAATACTGGTTTATTAGATTTTCCTAATGATGAAGAATTAAGAGTATCAACGGGGGTATCATCAACAACAAACGCAACAACAACCAACTCAGCAATAGCTACACTACAGTATCCAAAAGATCGATGTTTAAACAGCGGAATACCAGGTTCTCCTGGATATGCTTTGTGTATAGATGGCACAGCAGAAGATACAGACACTGGTGGCGATCTAAGTACACAATCACACGCAGCAGTAACACCACATTCAGCAGCATCTGGTGGAGTTGGCGGAGCTGGTGGAACCTATACTGGAAATCTGCTTGTACTCAAGTATAAGGGACACGAAATAGATAATGGTGGCAAAGTTACTTATGTGAATTATGTACTTACCTCTAATCCGTTTGATTCAGCAAATCCAGTATGTGTTCAGTATAATGATACCCAGACTGGAGAGGTAACTGTGTGGAAAGATCAATCAAGCAGAGGCCGACACGTTGACACACTGCCAAGTAATCGCGGTATTAATAAAATTGTTATATGGTATGAATAATTAAATTCATTTAACTTCAGTAGTTTTTAATTTTAATTTTGTAAATGAATAATTTTTAACAGCCGTTATTTCATTTGTATAAGAATCGCTTGTAAAAACATGTTTAACACATGTTACAAACCATTGTCCACAAAGTTTATAATCAAAATTATTATCCGTAAAGGTCTTTCTATCAATACCTATAAATGTTCCAGATTGCCTTACTGTTGCACCTTCCATTTGAAAATATAAACAACCATTTAAAAATAAACTTGAATATAATAGATTACCAACCCCACTTCTTAAAATTGCAGCTTTATCACTTCTAATACTATATATAGGATTAATATTTAAATTTTGTAATTTATTATTGTTTAGTGTTAAAAGTGGTTCGCCACCCTTACTTACTAAAACTTTACTATCAATATATAACTTCTTCATTTTATTGAATATTTCTTCAATATTTGAATCTTTTACATTAATTGAAAATGTTTTATTTTTAAAATCGTATGAATGTACGGGTGTTGTTACCAGTGTTGTTGTATTATCAACAGACGACATATCCACATATTGATATGTTTTTATTGCCCCTAGTTTTATATCTTTAGTTGTACTCATTATTGGTAATGTTGGTGCTTTTAAAGAACTAATAGCAACATCACCAATTTCTTCAAAATATGTATGTTCTAACTGCAATTCACCAGGTTCATTTTCAGTATTACCAGCTTTAGCAAACAATTTATATAATGGAATCAATTCAAATGTTTTGGAATATCTATCTTTATTAAATATACAAACATCATATTCATCTAAAGCTTCAACAGATTTTATTTTTTCACTTAAATTGTTATTTAATATATATTGAATATTTTCCCAAACGTTTTTATTGTTAAAACATGTATAAAACAATTTTGTTGAACCTTTATCAAACTTTTTAACATCAGTTGTTACTTTAAAATTATTTTCGTTTAATATAGCTTTGATGATATCACCAGTATACATTTTACGAGCCTCATCGCTGGCTTGACTAGGCTTATAACTACCACCAAGGCGTCTTACACTATCATTATATTCTGAAGTCGCTGATGACCATTGTATCTTCTTTTCGAGCATGGTTTGATAATCTACGTCCCAAAAATAAAACTTTTTCTGTTTTTTACCGATATTTATACATTCAATATCTTCTTTATCATAAATTACACAATTATAAGACATTTCCCATTGTTCATCAGGTAAATGTACTTCAGATTCTGGTTTTATTGTTATATTTAAAAAATCTCTTCCATCGTTTCTAAACATATATGGTTTTTTTGCTTTTAAATCAGCCCTTGATGTTGCATCTAAATTACCAACTTCTATTGCTGTATCTGCTGCTAGTTTACGTTCTATTATTTCATAAACATTATCATAAATAAAAAAGCCTCTAATTGGCCAAAAATGCATATCATCTTCTATAACTAAATGAAATATACCAGCAGGATTTAAAATTAATACATCACCATCTGGATTAAACATCTTTAACTCAATAAAAAAGTTTTTCTTATTATATGTTCTATAACTTCTAGTTACATTATCGTTATTCATTTTAATCCTGATTTATTGTTGTTAGTATACTTTTTAGTAATACTGGTTTAATAATTTTTAAAATTGTTCCAACTTTTGGTGCAGATGTTGGATCGTCAATCTGATTTGCTGAACATATTACCCAAAATAATCTAATATCATTATAAAATTTAAAAGCAATTATTGAATAATAATCGTCTGGTTGTGTCATATAATAATCAAATACATTTGGATCTAAATCAACAGGAAAATCAACCTTTTTTAATAAATTATAATAATAAAAATTATTTTCATCAGTATATATATTGAAAATATTTTCATAATTATTTGGTGTTATATCCAAATTTATATTTATATCGGTTATTTTCATGTTTAAATATTTCCTTATTCTGCTGGGGTTGGTACTAATGTTGCTTCTGCTGGGTTGGTACAAATGTTTCCACAACTCTATTGAAAATTCCTTCTACTACTGGTATTTGATTTATAGCAATAACCTTTGTATTCTTTTTATTCATGGTACCATAAAATATTTGACGACTTTCTGGTACTAATTCTAATATATTTATAGTAATAGAATAGGCATCTGGTATATTATAACCATCTATTAAATTCATTTGACCAACATTTGTTATATCAAGATTTTGTATTACAGCAGCAGGAGAATTTCTAATTCCTGGTATATCAACCATAAATATAGCAGGTGGTGTGGCTAAAACAGCATTACGTTGATTATGTAATGTTGATAATAATAATCTATTTATAAATCTTTTGTTTGTAACATATGCATTATTTGTTAAAATATTAAATAATGTAAATTCTATTGAATAATTTTCTTTTTGAATAGATTTCCACATTTGTGGTTTATTTATATCAAAACCAGGACTAACACCTTTACCAGCTAATTGCCCAACCATTGATGCGTAACCTATAGCAGTTTCAACAGATCCCTTTGCCACTTTCATTAAACCACCCTCACTATCAGTCCAAGATTGTTGTACATTGTGATGACTAGTACCAAAATATGGTAATTTAAATGATGTTTTTGTTGCCACTGCATGATATAAATTTTTATACGGATTATCAGATGGTTGTTGCGATAACACATCTACTGCATTTGCTAACCAATAATCTAATTCTGCATAAATACCCGCAATATCTTGTTCAAATTCTGTTAATTCTATATATGGAACATCGTTTCTTTTGTTAGATGGGGTTAACGTCCAATCATAATCTTTAACAATATCATAAACGTTAGTACCATTTGCTGAAGCAATATCAACAGCATCACTATTTACTAAATTTACTAATAACATATCAGCCATAGTTAACTCCTTATACTACGATAAACTTCTTTTCTATATTCATAAACAGGATCACGAACTTCAGAATTATAATTGGGTGGAGAAGATGACGGTTTTGACGCTAAAGATGGCAATATTGCTAATTGTTGATTATTAACACCTAAAATTTGATTAAATACTTTATCCATAGCATCCAACTTTTCTTTAAACGTAGCATTTAATACATCTAGACCATTTTTAATTGCTTTTAATTCTATATCTAAAATACCATCACCCCTTGCTAATACAACACCATCATTCATTGGATATACTTTGTCTTCTTTATTTGCTGAAACATTTATTGTAGGTACGTTTTTAGTTGGTGTTTCTATTTTTTTATTTTTTAAAGATTCTGATTTTTGTTTTAATTTTAATTCTTTATCTGTATTATCTGTCGATGCAGATTTAACAACATTTTTAACTGCTTCAGGTACATTTACTTGAGATACGGTTTCACTCTGTTTTGCTGTTGCTTCTTTTGCTAACCTAGTTTGTTTTGCTTTGTTACCAGCATCTAAAAATTCTTGATTAGACGCTTTTTCTTCTTCGGTAGGAGCATCAACATCCCAGCCCATTTTGCTTAAAACCCACTTAATACCACTAGGCAATTTTTTAAGTTTTTCTTTAAGCCAGTCCCGCATTACACCACCAAAAGATTTAGCAGCAGCATTAACTTTTTTAACACCACCAGCTTCTTGCTCTGTTAATTCAATTTCTGGAACATCCCATCCCATTTTGCTCAAAATCCACCTAAATGGTGTTGATAACATATTTAAATACTTTTTAAT
>SESG01001244.1_pt1 | contig 23897 bp, 14 predicted proteins | sample 3171421 | NCBI WGS metagenome assembly SESG01 (sample SAMN10866946, study PRJNA518727) | freshwater metagenome | biome: subpolar coniferous forest; feature: holomictic lake; material: water; isolation source: holomictic Lake 227, 6 m and 8 m depth | place: Canada: near Kenora, Ontario | collected...
ACACCTCGAGCGGCGGTTCGGGTTCGCGGGTCCATGTCGTGATGCTTGCGCTTCGCTGGCGTGAGCGGTATTTGTAGTCCGCGAATTGTTCATTTGCTGGTGGACCAGGCAACTTTGTTGTACGCCGCACCTGAACGAAACAAAACCGGGCGTGGCCGGTCGAAACGTAAGAACGCGGTCGAACCGCACAAACGCAGATGAACAGCGCACCCTTTACTCAACGCGAGCTTGGCCGGCTGAACTGGCGCGACGTGGGTGTCTTGTACGCGCGCGAGATGCGGGCGGCTTTGCGGGAGAAGGCCATCGTTCTCAACAGCCTGTTCATCCCGGTCTTCCTTTACCCCTTGCTTCTCTGGGCTGCATTCAGCGGTATCACGTTCGTAATGGGGCAAACCGAGGGCTTCGTCTGCCGCACCGCCGTTTTCGGCTGGCCGGCGGCTCATCCCAAACTCCGCCTCAAGCTGGAGCACGATGAGAAGCTCGACCTGATGGAGGTGTCCGATTTCGCGCAGGCCGGGCAGCGGATCAGGGCCGGGGAGCTCGACGCGCTGGTCCAGTTCTTGCCGGCGAGCGGAAGCAATGCCGCACTGCCGGGCAATTTTGAAGCCCGCATCACCTACGACAGCTCCCGGGAGCGCAGCGACGAGGCGCAAAAGCGCTTGTCGGGCACCGTGGAGCGGTATCGGCAGGAGTGGCTCAAACGCGAGGCGCGCCGACGAGGTATCGACGCTGCCAGCTGGCAAGGATTCGTGGTTTGGTCGCAAAACGTGGCCTCGAAGAAGCAGATGGGGGCTTTTCTCCTCGGCCTCATCGCGCCGGTGCTTTTCGTGGTGATGGTGGCCGTGGGTTGCTTTTATCCGGCGGTCGATTGCATCGCCGGAGAGCGCGAGCGCAACACCTGGGAAACGCTCATGTCCACTTCCGCTAGCCGATTGAGCGTGGTGACGGCCAAGTATCTCTACGTGGCCAGCATGGGCGGGCTGGCGGGGATTCTCAACCTGCTCGCCATTATGGCAACACTCCGGCCCGTTTTTGCGCCGCTCATGGCCCGGACGGGGCAAACGTTCGATTGCGCTATCGCGCCGGGTGCTCTGCCGGTGGCCGCGGTGGCTGCGCTGTTGCTCGCGGGGTTCGTCGCGGCGGGAATGATGATCTTCGCCTCGTTCGCCCGCACGTTCAAAGAGGGCCAGGCGATGATCACACCGGTTTACATGCTCACGATTGTGCCGATCGTCTTCCTGCAGGTGCCCGGAATCCAATTCACGCTGCCGCTGGCCTGCGTGCCGATCGCAAATGTCACCATGATGGTGCGCGAGGCGCTCTCCGGTGTCTTTCACTGGCCGCAGATTGCTCTCGCTGTGGCCAGCTCGTTGCTCGTCATCGCCCTGTGCTTGCGGCTCGCCACCTTCCTCCTGCAATTCGAGGACGTCGTCCTCGGCTCATTCAACGGCAGCATCAACAAATTCATCCGGCAGCGGCTGGGCCGGAGCCGCCGCCCGCATCCCTCGTTATGACAACACCGGTAGTCGTTCGGAATCTTACCAAGACCTTCTACGACGAGGGCCGCGGAGAAGTGCAAGCCGTGGATGGCGTCAGTTTCGAGTGCGGCGCCGGGGAAATCTTCGGCCTGCTCGGCGCCAACGGAGCCGGCAAGACCACCACGTTGCGCATCCTGGCCACTATCTTGAAGCCCTCTTCCGGCAGTGCCTCCGTCATGGGACACGATGTCCTGACCGAGCCTGAGGCGGTGCGCGCCAGCCTGGGCTTCAGTTCGTCCACCACCGCGCTTTACCCGCGCTTGACCGCTCGTGAGACGCTGGATTTCTTCGCCCGGATCAACGGCTGTCCCAAAGCGCGGGCCCGCGAGCGCGTGGAGCGCCTCATCGAGCGGTTTGGGATCCAGGAATACGCCGACGCACGCGTGGACAAATTGTCACAGGGCATGAAACAGAAGGTGGCCATCGCCCGGACAGTAGTGCATGACCCGCCGGTGCTGATCTTCGATGAGCCGACCGTCGGGCTCGATGTGCTGAACGCGCTAGAGATGCAGCAGATGATCGCGGAATTCCGGGCCGAGGGTAAGGCGATCATCTTCTCGACGCACATCATGAGCGAGGCCGAGAAGCTCTGCGACCGCATCGCGATTATTCACCGTGGGAAGATCCACGCGTGCGACACCCTGGCCGGTTTGCGCGCCGCCACGGGCCAGCATTACCTCGAGGACATTTTTGTGCGCGTCGTCCGGGACAGCGCGGCCGAGACGCATCCCCAGGTGCCAGCCCCAGCGACCTCGTGAAACCGCGATTGTCCATTGTCTTCACGATCTTCCGCACCGAGCTGCGGATGTTGCTGCGCGACCGCCGGGTTCTGCTGACCTCGGTGGTGCTGCCGATGCTCCTCACGCCGCTGCTGATGCTTGGCTCGAAGACGGCAATGGAACGTCGCGAGAAGACGCTGCGCCAGATGACCTACCGCTACGCCGTCACCGGCCCCGAGGCGTCGTCCGTCCGGGAACTGGTGCGGGTTGCGCGCGCGCGCCCGGTTTCCGAGTCGAAGACCAACCACCACCAATTTCACTTCGAAGAAGTGAAGAGTGACGACGCGACCAACGCTTTGGCGCAGGGCCGAATTCATTTCATCCTGGAGGGCATCAAGCCGGGGCCTTCGTCCACCAGCGGCACCAACGCGGCGGTGACAGTGGCGCACACCAGCCCCGAGGATGAGGAGCACGAGAAGCCTGCGACGGGCGCCTGGACGGTGAAGGTGGTGTTCCGCGGCGACCGGGACGAATCGGGGTCCGGTTCGGCGCAAATGAGCGATGCGCTGCGGGAGGCGCGACAGGTGCGGCGCGTTGACCTGCTGAAAAGCCACGGCTTTCCGGTGAAGCCTGCCGGGGTGGCGGTGACCGATACCCGGGATCTCGCCTCGAAACGGCAGCTTGCCGGGCTCGCCCTGGGTCGCAGCATTACGCTGGTCCTGATGCTCTTTATCCTGACCGGCGGCGCGGTGGTGGCCATCGATTCCATTGCGGGAGAGAAGGAGCGCGGCACACTCGAAACCCTGCTGACGACAGCGGCAACGCGGCTGGAGATTCTGATGGCCAAACATCTGGGCGTGTTGGCGATCGCGCTGCTCATCACGCTGCTGCAAAGTTTGAATCTGCTGGTGTATGTCGGTTTTAAGGTGCTGCCGCTGCCGGGCAATATCGCCGCGGCGGCCACTCCCGGCGTCGTCGCGCTGCTGTTCTTCATGTACCTGCCGGTGGCGGCGCTGATTGCGAGCGTCCTGCTGCTGATTTCCGGACACGCCAAGAGCTACAAAGAGGCGCAGATGTACTTCATGCCGGCTTTCCTGCTGGCCCTGGTGCCGGGCATCGTGCCATTCCTGCCAGGCATCGCATTGCGATCTGTCGTCCTCGTCCTGCCCGTGGCGAACATCGCGGTGGCAGTGAAGGACATTCTCACCGGCTCGTTCGATTGGCCGATGATCGCACTTTCGTGGTTGGTCACCACCGGGGCGGCGGTGTGGACCACCCGTGTCGCCGCCCGCTTCCTGCTGGCCGAACGGCTCATCACCGCCTCCGACCGGGACGTGGTGGAGGCCAAGGGCGGGCTGCCATTGTTCGAGCGGCAGGTGTGGCGCTGGTTCGCGCTGCTCTGGGGCGTGCTGCTCATCGTCAGCGGCTACGCCGAAAAACTCGACGTGCGCCTCCAACTGCTCGTGAACCTTGTGATCCTGTTCTTCGGCGCCGTCTGCCTGATGCTCCGGCAATACCACCTCGACCCGCGCGCAGCTCTCGCTCTGCGCGCGCCCCGGCCTATGGTGTGGCTCGGCGTTCTGTTCGCTGTGCCGGGCGGCTTCATTACCGCGCTCGGCATCTTCCAGTTGGCAAACCTGGTTCTTCCCGCGCCGAGCGGCATCACCGAAAGCTTCGGCGAAAGCGTCTTTCCGAAGAATATTCCGTTCTGGCAATTGCTGCTGTTCCTGACGGTGCTGCCGGGCATCTTCGAAGAACTGACCTTTCGTGGCATGCTGCTGCACGGCCTGCACCGGCGATTGCGCCCGGCCCTGCTCGTGCTGGTGGTCGGGGTGGTGTTTGGGATTTACCACGTAGCGTTGTTCCGGTTTGTGCCGACCGCTTGCCTGGGCGTGATGTTCGCCGCGGTGACGCTGCTGACCGGTTCGATTTACCCCGCCATGCTCTGGCACGCCCTGAATAACGCGCTGGGGGTGCTCGCTTACAAGCTGCAAGTCCCCGAAGCCGGCCTCGACCCGGTCTGCTACTTCGCCGCCGGCGGCATGCTGGCGGCGGCCTTCTGGATCTTCTGGCGCAACCGCACGCCGTATCCTGGGCTGAAATAATGCCCTCACGCCCGGTACCTGCATCTTTTTTGCTGCAACCCTCAACATTTGGAGGCATTCTCGGTTCACTCGGAAAGTTACCGAAGGTTGATGGCTCGGCCAATGACCAGGAAATTCAAACACCAGAGACATGAAAACCGTCCGCGACGCCTGCCACCTCCAGACCAACGCGCTGTCCATCAAACTCAGCGACCAGATTGAACAGCTTGACGAGCTTATCCACGCTGAAGGCGACGGCACCACGTTTTTTGGCAGGACCTCCATCACTCAGGGCATGCAGGACCTCGTTACCGAGGGCGTCGCCCGTCTGGCCGGCGTCTCGACCCAGGCCGTCTTCCACCTCAAGCAGGCCATGGGCGGCGGCAAAACCCATTTACTCGTCGGCTTCGGCCTGCTCGCCAAGCATCCCGACCTCCGCAAGAAATACTGTGGCGGTGACGCCAATTCCCAGATGTTCAGCGAGGCTCGCGTCGCCGCTTTCAACGGCCGCAACAGCCCCGCGCACTTCTTCTGGGGCGATATCGCCCAGCAGCTCGGCCGGGCCGACGTGTTCCAGGAGTTCTGGTCCTCCGGCCCGAAGGCCCCGGACGAAAAAGCCTGGTTCAAACTGTTTGCCGGCCAAGACCCCATCCTCATCCTGCTGGATGAAATGCCGCCCTACTTTGAAGACCTCGCCACGCGCCCGGTCGGCGCGGGCACCGTGGCCGACATCGCCACCCGCGCGTTCGCTAACCTCCTGACCGCCGCCGGCAAGAAGGCCAATGTCTGTGTGGTTATTTCCGACCTCTATGCCGCCTATCAGTCTGGCGGCGCGCTCATCACGCGCGCCCTGGACAATGCCCGGCAGGAACTCGGCCGCGCCGAGCGCAACATCACCCCCGTTGACCTCGCCACCAACGAAATCTACGACATCCTCCGCAAGCGCCTTTTCACCCAGCTTCCCGACAAAGCCGAAATCGATGACATCGCCGACGCCTACGGCAAGAAACTGGAGGAAGCCTCCAAGTCCAAAGTCGCCAACCGTGGCGCGGAGGCGATCGCCGATGAGATCGCGGCCACCTACCCGTTCCACCCGCGCCTCAAGAACGTCATCGCCCTCTTCAAGGAAAACGAGCAGTTCAAGCAGACCCGTGGCCTCATCGAATTCGTCTCGCGCCTCCTGCGTTCTGTCTGGGAGCGTAAATCGAACGACGTCTTCCTTATCGGCCCGCAGCACTTTGATCTGTCTATCGCCGAGGTGCGCGACAAGCTCACCGAAATCTCCGGCATGCGCGATGTGATCGCCAAGGATCTCTGGGATGCCCAGCAGTCCGCCCACGCCCAGGTCATTGACCTGAGCACTGGTAAAGAAGCCGCCACCCAGGTCGGCTCCCTCCTGCTCACCGCCAGCCTCTCCACCGCTGTCAACGCCGTCAAGGGCCTCACGACCGCCGAGATGGTCGAGTGTCTCGTCTCCCCGTTGCGCGAGCCGTCCGAGTTCCTCGAATCCTTCCAGCAGCTCGAAGAGTCCGCCTGGTATGTCCACCACACACCCGAGGGCCGCTACTATTTCGACCGGCAGGAGAACCTTACCAAGCTGCTCCAAAGCCTCGCGCACGACGCCCCCGAGAACCAGGTGGACGACCTCATCCGCCATCGCCTGCGCGACATGTTCAAACCCACGCGCAAATCCGCCTACGAAGAAGTCCTCCCGCTCCCGAAGCTGGAGGAGGTCGCCGACAAGGTCCGCAAAAGCCGGGTCCTCCTCATCGTCAGCCCGGACTCAAAAACCCCGCCCGAGGAAGTGCAGAAGTTTTTCGACGGCCTCAGCCAGAAGAACAACCTTTGCGTCCTCACCGGCGACAAGACCGCGATGGGCAGCGTCGAGAAGGCCGCCCGCCATGTTTACGCCGCGCAAAAGGCCGATGGCCGTATTCCCAAGGGCCACCCGCAGCGCGACGACCTGGAGCGGAAGCAGCAAACCTACGAGCAGGACTTTAACTCCACCGTCCTGAACCTTTTCGACAAAGTCCTCTTCCCCATCCAGCGCGCGGGCAAGCCCTCGCAGCTCGCGCCCAAGGCCCTCGATATGACCCGCGATGCCACCAAGCCCTTCGACGGCGAGGCGCAGGTGGAGAAAACGCTCACATCCAACCCCCTCAAGCTCTACCTCGACGTGGAGAAGGACTTCGATCCGATTCGCGACAAGGCGCAGGATCTGCTCTGGCCCGAAAACCAGGACGAGGCCCGCTGGTCCGATGTGGCCGACCGCTACACCGAGCAGGCGGGCATGCCGTGGTTGCCGCCCAAGGGCCTCGACACGCTCAAATCCATCGCCTGCAATCGCGCCCTCTGGGAGGACCTCGGCAACGGCTATGTCACCAGGAAGCCAAAAAAGAAGCGCACCTCCGTCCAGGTCATCGCCGAGTCCGATCCGGACGATGAGGGAAAGGTCCGCCTCCGCGTGAATCCCCAGAACGCCGGGCCGGCCCCGCGCATCCATTTCGCCGAGGACGCACCCGTTACAGAGAATAAACCGCAGCTCAAGGATCAGTTCCTTACCACCAAGGCGCTCCGGGTCCACTTCCTGGTCGTGGACCCCTCCGGCCAATACGAAACCGGCGACGTCGTCACCTGGTCGAACAAACTCGTGCTGCGCAACAACCTCAAGGAAACCGCCGGCCAGCGCTCCGTCGAACTGCTCGTCGCCCCCGCCGGCAAGATTCGCTACACGCTCGGTGGCGAGGAGCCCCGCGAAGGCGCCATCTACGACCAAGCGGTCGAAATCGGTGATGGCGAGGTCCTTGTCCGTGTGTTCGGCGAGGCCAACGGGCTCGAAGCCAAGGCCGAATTCCGCTACCCCGCCAAGGGCAAAAAGGGCGTTCAGGTTGACCCCGTAAAACCTGCCCGCCTTGTCTCTCGCACCGGTCGCAAGCTCGACTCCCGCTCCAAAACCTTTGCAGGCCTCAAACAGGCCGCCGATAAATCCGCCACCTTCGAGAACGTCACCGTCAACGTCGGCAACGCTACCCAGGTGGCCACGTTCTTCGTCGGCGAAATCCCGGTGAACGCTGCCTTCATCGAGGCCCTCCTCAAGATCACGCTGGAAAAGTTTGCCCCCGATACCCCGGTCACCATGACCTTCCGCAAAGCGCATTTCAATTCCGGCCACGACCTCAAGGACTTTGCCGAGAAACTGGGCATCGAGATCAACCCCGGCGACGTCGAGCAATGAAGCGGTGATGAGCGCCCCTCAAAAATACCTGGACTTCGGCGCGCCCGACAAGTTCGGCGCCCACCTCTTCCGCGTCGAGCTCCCCGCCGTCCGCACCGAACCGGTCCGGATCGTGGAGGATTTCGGCTATCGCGGCCTCGAAGGCGGCATCCCGCGCGATGAAGACCGCGCCATCCTCTCCCGCCCCGTCTGGTCGGGCATCGCGGACATCGCCCGGCGCGAGTTCAACGACCGGCTCAAGACCGCCAAAGTCACCACCGGCCGCTGGCACACCGGCACCAACCTCGTGGACCGCCTGCTCGGCAAGGAACTCTGCGTCCTCGCCTGGGCCGCCGAGCCGGCCAACGACGACCAGCTTCCCGTCGTTTGCAGCAAATGGGCCGCCCTCCGTCCCGAGGAACGCTGGTGGCTCTTCTCCATGACCGTCGCCGAAGCCGGCCTCCCGGAGGACACTCAGCGCGGCTGGCGGCGGGCCCTCTTCTTTGCGCTGTCTGACGGCGAGAAACCGCCCGAGGGCCGCAAGCGCCGCCGCCCGGTCGAGAGCGACCTCTTCAGCCTGCCGCTGTTTGGCAGTTCGCAAGGAATGGCCAAGACATGAAACGAAAACCGATTCTATTCGCCGAAGCCTGGCCGGAAACCGTAGTCGTGCAGCAGCCGGTTGCACAATTGCAGAGGAGTTCGCAGCCTGCATCACCCCCAGAGCTGCCGAAGCTTCTCCCTCGCCCCTTCAGAAGGGGCGAGGGTCGGGGTGAGGGGTTGCTCGGTGTCGTCCATTCCCCAGTCTCATCAGCAACCGAACCTCGAAAATCCGAGCCGCCACTCTCCCCCGCGCCGCTCGCACAAACGCCCCAGCCGGTGCCGGCAATTATGCACCAGCCGGGTGCACAATTGCCTTGGAAGCGCCACGGCCTCCTCCTCGGCAAACCCCAACCCCGGATGCTTTCCCGATGAAATACGCCGACCTCGTCAAAACCATAGACACCGCGAGCCGGCAACTGCTCGGGCGCGCCGCGGCAGTCGTCAATCAAGCGCTCGTACTTCGCAACTGGCTCACGGGCGCATACATTGTTGAGTTCGAGCAGCGCGGCGAAGATCGAGCGACCTACGGCACGCGGCTCATTGATTGCCTGGCCCAAGATCTCGCGGGCCGTGCGGTCAAAGGCATCTCCCCGACCAACCTTCGCCTCTTCCGGGAATTTTACCGCGCCTATCCGCAACTTGGCGAAGGTTTGCCGGACCTGTTACCTGAAGCCCTGGCGCAGGCAATTCAACAGGCACTGTCTGTTGAATCCAGCTCGGCAGGAAGCGGAGGGCGTACGATTCAACAGACGCTGTCTGTCAAATCCTCCGGTGGCCAGCTCATCCTCGCCCCAAAGCTCCTCCTCCTGTTCTCCTGGTCCAAGATCATTGAGTTGCTGCGTTTGGACGACCCGCTCAAACGCGCCTTCTATGAAAACGAATGCCTCAAGGGCAACTGGTCCGTGCGCCAGCTCCAACGCCAGATCGGGGCACTCCTTTTTGAACGCACCGGTCTTTCCAAGGACAAGGCCGCCGTTATCAAACGCGCCCGCGCTCAGGCGCCGCAGGAAACTATCGCCGACCTCATTCGCGACCCCTATGTCCTGGAATTCACCGGCCTCGCCGAGTTGCCGTACTACACCGAAAATGATTTGGAAACGGCCCTGCTCGACCACCTGCAGAAATTCCTCCTCGAACTCGGCACCGGCTTTTGTTTCGAAGCCCGCCAGTTCCGGGTGACCCTCGGCAACGAGCACGATTACGTGGACCTCGTTTTCTATCACCGCCGGCTCCGCTGCCATGTGCTGCTCGATCTGAAAGTCCGCCCCTTCAAACACGGCGACGCCGGCCAGATGAATTACTACCTCAACTATTTCAAATCCCGCATGATGGCCGAGGGCGATCAACCGCCCGTCGGCATCCTCCTTTGCAGCGCCAAAGACCACACCAAAGTCGAATTCGCCACCGCCGGCATGGCTAATAAGCTTTTCGTCTCGCGCTACCTCACCGTCCTCCCCTCAGCCGAACAACTTCAGCGCTTTATCGAGTCCGACCGCGCCCGCATCGAAGCCCTCACGGACGGCACTTCGTCCGAGCGCAATCCCACAGCGAAGAAGCCTGCGGCCCGGCCTGCCCGGAAAAAATAGCTGCCCATGCCCACTTCAGCCTTCAGCGTTCAGCCTTTTGCCTTGAAAGACGCCCCCGCGCTCATCGAGCGGCTCCTGCCCGTCCAGAAACTTTCCGCCGAGGCCTACAAAGAACAAATGGCGGTGCATGGCAAGACCCTCACCGCGCTCGGTTCCTACTGGAAAGGCCGCAAGCCACTCATCCTGAACAAAGCCTGCATCCTCGGCTGCCTCCTCCCGGCCACAGACAATCCGAAGCGCGACCTCGAAATCTTCGAGAAGCTCATGGCGATGGACGATGAATCCTTTGTCGCCCGCTGGCCCCATCGCCCTAAGCCGCATGAAATCCTCGCAACCCTGAGTATCGCTCGAGTTTCCGACTATTTCACCTCCGACCCGCCGATGCTCTTACCTCAGTCAGCACCTGTGGATTGGTCCAAACCGGAATTCCAGGACGTAAAGGTCCAGTGGCGCGACGATGTTTCCGAGACGCAGCGTCGCATGCTTGAGGTGCAAATGCTCCCCAAGGTTTCTTACCGTGTGCGCGTGGATGAAGCGAGCCGGCCAGAGGAGGTCATGGACATCGTCCACGTCCATATTTGGGAATCAGTCAACGCCCACCTCGGCACCACCGCGCATTCGTTCCCAGAATTGGTCGGGCAGCTTGGGACCATGCGTTTCGGCCATCGCCCCCGCGTCGCCGATACCTTTTGCGGTTCCGGCCAGATTCCATTCGAGGCTGCTCGCCTCGGCTGCGACGTGTATGCCTCAGACCTCAATCCAATCGCCTGCCTCCTAACTTGGGGCGCGTTCAACGTCATCGGGATAAGTAGAGACAAGCAGGTGTCGCTCGTCGCGGCACAGACCAGTTTGGCTGCGAAAATCCGGCGTGATGTTGATGAACTTGGTGTTGAGAATGACGGCAAAGGTTGGCGCGGAAAGCACTATCTCTACTGCGTTGAAACAGTCTGCCCGCAAACTGGCTGGAAAGTACCACTGCTCCCCAGTCTTATAGTCAGCAAAGGCAAGAATGCAATCGCGGAGCTTGTCCCCGACAAAGTTCAAAAGCGATACGAAATCCGAATTCGCTCAGGAGTTTCTGCTGCCGAACTTGCGAGCGCGAGCGTCGGTACAGTTCGGTCAGATGGGAGAGGTCAAGACCCGTACCTCATTCATACCGTCAACGCGGTCGAATACCGCACCAAAATATCCACCTTGCGAGGTGACCATCGGAATGCCGATGGCTCCAACGCCAATCGCCTCCGCATCTGGGGTAAGACCGAGTCATCACCGCAGCCAAAGGATATCTTTCAAGAACGCCTCTATGTGATTCAGTGGGCCCGTCCGAAGGGAAGGACGGAAGAGTTTGAATTTCGGACGGTCACAGATGACGATCTTGAGCGTGAACGGATGGTGGCGGATTACGTCAATAAAAACATCGCCACTTGGCAGGCGAAGGGCTGGGTGCCGGACATGCGTATCGAACCTGGCGACAAGACAAACGAGCCAATCAGAACCCGTGGGTGGGGACACTGGCACCAGCTTTTCAACCCGCGCCAACTCCTGCTGGCGAGCCTTGTCGGGCAGAAGACGCGGCAGGATGGACGCCTCGCGTTCGCTCTATTTCAGTTATTGAATGTAAATTCTCGCTGCTGCCGCTGGAATCCAGCCCCCGGCCCAGGGCGCGCAGGGCTTGTAAGTACCGTCTTCGACAACCAAGCACTCAACACGCTGTTGAATTATGGGTGTCGGTCAACGGCCGCCATAACGTCGTTTCTGCCCGGCACGTATAAGTCATTTCCACTCCCGGATGGGTTAAGTCGGGAGATTCGGTGCGTTTCAGCCGCAGAGGTCTCCGCGCAGTGCGACATCTTCATCACAGACCCGCCTTACGGCGATGCGGTAAAGTATGAGGAGATCCTTGAGTTCTTCATCGCTTGGTTGCGAAAGAACCCGCCGGCTGAGTTCGCCGACTGGGTCTGGGATAGTCGTCGCTCCCTCGCGATAAAAGGCGAGGATGAGGATTTTCGCCGTGGCATGGTCGCGGCCTATAAGCGCATGGCCGAGTGCATGCCCGACAACGGCATTCAGGTCATCATGTTCACCCACCAATCCGGGAGTATCTGGGCGGATATGGCGAACATAGTCTGGGCCTCCGGCCTACAAGTCACGGCGGCGTGGTATGTCGTCACTGAGACGGAGAGCGCCTTACGAGACGCCAACAACGTGAAGGGCACCGTCCTTCTTGTCTTGCGCAAGCGCCAGGGTATGCACAAAACCACCCGCGACGATCTCGCCTGGGAAATTCAGGAAGAGGTCGAAAAGCAAATCCTCGACCTCACCGGCCTCAACCAGGAAGCCAAGGGTCTTTACCGCGACGAGAACGTCTTCGAGGACGCCGACATCCAGATGGCCGGCTATGCCGCTGCCCTCCGCGTTCTCACCCGCTACGCTATCATCGACGGACGCGAGATGTCTGCCGAGGCCATTCGCCCGCGCGTGAAAGGCGAGACCACCTTCGTGGACGGCCTCATTGCCTTCGCCGTGGATACCGCCAACCAGTGCCTCGTCCCGCAAGGCATCCCCGAGCGGCACTGGAAAGAATACACCGGCGCGGAACGGTTCTACCTCAAGCTGCTCGACCTCGAAGCCAAGGGCCTCAAGACGCTGGACAACTACCAGAATTTCGCCAAGGCGTTCAAGGTCCGCGATTTTCGTGCTCTCATGGGCAGCCAGCGCGCCAACGAAGCCCGGCTCCGCAGCGCCGTCGAGTTCGGCAAGAACGAGATGAGCGAAGGCTCGGAGCTCCACCAGTCCGTGCTCCGCGCCGTCCTCTACGCGGTCATGGAGCTGGCCGGCAACCTGGATGGCAACGACGTTCTTGCCCATCTGGTCCTGAACGTGCCTGACTACTATTCCAACCAAACGCAGCGCGAGCGGGTCGTGGAACTCGCCGATTACCTTGCCAAAAAGCTCGCAACCCTCCGTCCCGACGAAGCCAGCGCCGCCCGCGTCCTGCGCGAGCTGGTGAAAAACCAGCGGTTGGGATAATCTGGAGCAAACATGAGCTCGCCATTGCCAGCACCGACTCCTGAGGAACTTCTGCGGTGGACTACCGCCAAGGAGGGCCAGTTCTTTGAGCGAAAGTCAACGCAACATAGCGAGCCGGGCCGCGCAAAGTTTCCGACGTGGCCATGGATGTCGCCGAAACTCTGGCGGCAATGGGCAATGCGGATGGCGGTGAGCTGGTCCTTGGCATCGAGGACGATGGTGCCGTGACTGGAGTCCGCCAGCCTGAAGATCGCCTGTCGGTAATCCTGAGCGCCCCGCGGAGCAAGAACTACGTCCACCCGCCGCTGCCCGTCCGCTCTCGGGAGCTGCGCACCGCTGATGGCCATCGCCTATTCCACTTCGAGGTTGATTGGAGCCCCGATGTCCATCAGTTGGCAGGCAGCCGCTACCTCCTGCGCGTAAACGACAACAACTCACCCTTACCAGCGGAGCAGATTGCCGCGCTTAAGTCGGCCAAAACTCAAGGACTCTGGGAGCGCAACTATCCGCCAGGAGCCACCCTCGCGGATTTAGACATGGATCTAATTGCAACCCTAGCGCCCGCCGCATGGGCCGGCCGCAATCCCGAAGAGCTTCTCCGGGACCGCGGTCTGACCGCAGGGCGGAACGGACACAGCGTCCCTTCCAACGCCGCTCTGTTGCTGTTCGGCAAGTCCCCCGCTCGCTGGCATCCCCGGTGTGGTATTGATTTCATTCGCTGGCAGGGCCCCGAGCGCAAACAGGGCGCGGAGTTTAACGCCGTCAAACGTTTTGCTATTGACGGGCCATTAACCACCATCGTTCGCAAGGCATACGACGCCATTCTCCCCCTTCTCCCCGAGCGAAATAATCTCCAGGACCTGCTCTTCAACGAGAAACTGGTTTACCCGGTGGACCAGAAGCGTATTCTCGCTTCCGCCCACGCTCACGCAGACCGGTTTACCAGCCGCGATGTCCAGGAACTGCTGGATACCGACATCTATGGCGCCGCCACCCTCATAAAGGACCTCATCCGCAAAGGCGCTGTTCGCTCCCCTTCAAAAGGCAGCCGCATTTACCAGGTGATTGAGCCCTTGGCCGCAAAAGCTGACACTCCAGAGGACCTTGCTCAGTTGCTGCCATTGCTCAATCGGCGTGGCCACATTCGCAATCAGGACCTGCGGAAAGAACTCCATCTGACTCGCATCAGCGCCACCCGGAAATTGCAGGATTGGGTGGCTACGGGCTGGCTGCTTCCGCCAAAAGCCAGCCGGGGTATCGGGGCTGTTTACCCCCCAGGTCCGAATCTATTGCATCACCCTCCCATTGCATCATCCACCCCTGAGCCTGATGCAATGCTTCCTGAGACTGATGCAATCCCCGCCTCCCTTTTTGCGTCTTCTGCGCCTTTTCGCGGCCCACCCCCGCCCGCAGACTTCTACCCCCCGCCCCGAAAAACCCTTCCCTTGTCGCCTCGTGGTCCGCAGTCCCGTGGTCCGCTTTCAGCCTTCAGCCTTTCCCCATGAACCGCTTCTCCTCTCGCCACCAACGCCTCGATCACGCGTTCCTGTCCAAAAAGCTCGCGGGTGCCAAGTCCTACCGCCGCATCGCGGGCTACTTCCGCAGCTCCATCTTCGAGCTCGTCGGCGAAGAGATAGCGGCCATCCCACACGTCCGCATCGTCTGCAACAGCGAGCTCGACGCCGCCGATGTAGCAGTGTCCAAGCACGTCCGCGAAACGGCGCTCAAAGAGCGGTGGTTGGAGGCACCCGCCGAGGTCGAGGCCCTTCTGCATCGGGACCGCTATCGCAAGCTCTACGACTTGCTCACCAGCGGTCGCGTCGAAATCCGCGTCGTCCCCAGGGACCGCGTGTTCATCCATGGCAAAGCCGGCGTCATCGAGGCGGCGGACGGCGCCAAAACCTGCTTCCTCGGCTCCATCAACGAAACCAAGAGCGCCTTCGCTCAGAACTACGAAATCCTCTGGGAAGATCCCTCACCCGAGGGCGTCGCCTGGGTCGAGGAGGAGTTCGACGCGCTTTGGAAAGATTCCTACCCGTTACCCGACGCCATCGTCGAGGAAATCAAACGCATTGCCGACCGCGTCGAGATTCGCTTTAGCGAGATCCAACCCGCCGAACTGCCCGGCGCGGCCCTGGCCGAGACGCCCATCTATCGCGGTGGCGAGCAGCTCCAGCCGTGGCAGCGCGCGTTCGTCACCCTGTTCCTCAAGCACCGCGAGACCTACGGCAAAGCCCGCCTCCTGCTGGCCGACGAAGTCGGCCTCGGCAAAACGCTGTCGCTTGCGGCCAGCGCGATGATCTCCGCGCTGCTCGATGACGGCCCGGTTCTTATCCTTTGCCCCTCGACCCTCACGTTCCAGTGGCAGGTCGAGTTGCAAGACCGCCTCGGCATCCCCAGCGCCGTCTGGTCATCCGGGGAGAAGGTCTGGACCGACCCCCACGGCCACACCATCAGAACCCGTGGCGCGGAGGACATCACCCGTTGCCCCTTCCGTATCGCCATCGTCTCCACCGGCTTGATCGTTCATGAGTCGATCGAGGCTGGCCTATTATTGGGGCACACCTTCGGCACCGTCATTCTGGACGAAGCCCACAAGGCCCGGCGGCGCGGTGGTCTGGGTGAGAACAAGGACGAGTCGAATAACCTGCTCAGATTTATGCTGGGCATTGGGCTGCGCACCCGAAATCTCCTGCTCGGCACCGCCACGCCAATCCAGACGAACGTCCACGAACTCTGGGATTTGATGCGCATCTTGAATGCCGGCGCGGATTTTGTCCTGGGCCGGGAAGCCATGAGCCTGTGGGTGAACCTGCCCCGGGCTTTGCCGATCGTGAAAGGCGACGAATTCCCGCTCGACGAGCGCGACGCCTGGGAATGGCTGCGCAACCCGCTGCCGCCCGGCGACGAAGAGCCACTGGTCGCCAGCTTGCGCCTCCAACTCGGCATTGCCGACCGCGCCTTCTTCACCGACAAAGGCTTTGGCTCGCTTGAATACCCAGTCCAGCAATCGGTGCTCCAGACGCTGGCCCCCGGCTTTTACCAGCAGCACAACCCGCTGGTCCGCCATACCGTCCTCCGCCGCCGTCAGACGTTGGAGGAGGCGGGCTTGCTCGAACGTGTCGCCGTCGAAGTGCATCCCGTTCCCGACGCCCCCTCGACCGCCTACCCCGGCGTGCAGTTTGACGGGCTCGGTCTGCTGACCAACCATCCGTTCGACCTCGCCTACCAGGCCGCCGCGGATTTCACCACCGCCTTGCAGCAGCGCACCAAGGTCGCCGGCTTCATGAAGTCGATGTTGCTCCAGCGTATCTGCTCCAGTTTCGCTTCCGGTCGCAGCACGGCCACGAAGATGTTGCGGCGGGAATTGCTGGAAGAGGAAGAACAGGCCGCTTTCCTGCTCGAGCAGCTTAGTTCCCTTACCCCCACGGAAGCCGCCCATCTCCGCACCATCGTGGCAGAATTGTCCCGCCCGGAAGCGCACGACCCCAAACTCGCCGCCGTCCGCTGCTTCCTGACCGAGCATCGCACCGCGGGCAAAACGTGGCTCGAACACGGCTGCATCGTCTTCAGCCAATACTACGACACCGCGCACTGGATCGCCTCCGAGCTGGCGAAGTCCCTGCCCGGCGAGCCGGTCGCCGTCTATGCCGGCGCCGGCAAGAGCGGCCTGTTCCGCGGCGGCGAGTTCGCTTCCATCGAACGCGAGGAGATCAAGAAGGCGGTTAAGCACCGCAGTGTGCGGCTGGTGGTCGCCACCGACGCCGCGTGCGAGGGGCTTAACCTGCAAACCCTTGGCACGCTCATCAACGTGGATCTGCCCTGGAACCCCTCGCGCCTGGAGCAGCGGCTCGGTCGCATCAAACGCATCGGCCAGGCCCGCCGCTCGGTGGACATGCTGAACCTCGTTTACCACCAAACCCGTGATGAAGATGTCTATCGCGCTCTCTCGCGCCGCATGAAAGACAAGTTCGACATCTTCGGTGGCCTCCCCGACACGATCGAGGATGACTGGATTGAAAGCGTGGAACGGCTCGAAGAGATGATGGATCAATACGTCCACCTCCGCCAAAAGGCCCGCGACGTGTTCGAGCTGCGCTACAAAGAAACCATCGACCCGGACAAGAACCGCTGGGAACTTTGCTCCCGTGTCCTCGCCCGTAAAGACGTCGTCGCGAAGCTCTCAGAATCCTGGTAATACTGAAGCCGGAGTCCCCAGCAGGCACTACACCCAAAGCCGCGGAGGCTGCTCTCTCGCCCCCGGCAGAAGAGGAGAGGGCAGGGGAGGGTTGCTCGGGGTTGTCTATTCCTTAGTCTGGTCAGAACACTCCCCTCAGAAACCGGGCAGTTGTCTCGGGTGGCTGTCAGACCAGCTTGGCCAGAGCCTGTTGACGCGACGGCGCGCGCTACGCTCCAGATGCTAATGGGGTTTGCTAATCACCTCGGGCTGGGGGGGTGATTCACTTCGGTCCGGAGGTGCGCTGGGCCAGCCACGCATAGTCATTTGGCGAAGGGGCACCCCAGGGCACCAGCGGATCCGACGTCCGCCGTAGCGTCACCGGATCTCGCCATTTGTGAAGCTCGGAATGGCCATCGGCAAAGGACAGCGCCCCGGAGCCAGCGTGGTAGCTTGCGGGACAGTCGTTCATGGCTCCAGTCATGGGCAGGACCGTCGTGCCAACGGGCATCAAGTGTACCAGAAACCCATCGTTGAGCGTCGGGCATTCGTCGATGAATACCCAGCGTTGGGAGGGCTGATCGAAAGCGTCCAGCTTGCGATACTCCCGCCACCACGGCTTTCTATCGGCGATCTCGCCCCAGGATGATCCATCCCAAAACCCGCCTACGAACGCATTCATGGCGATGCTCCGAACGCGAGGCACCCTGGCGGGCGGATTGAACGTGGGATCGCCAGGGCACTTGAAAAGCCTGGGATTCTGAAAATAGGGGCCCATCAGCGCCTTGGAAAAGAGGAGGGTGTTGGTGTTGTCCGGGGTGCTGACGTTGTATTGCAGCCATCCGGTGCACCAGCTTTTGGTCAGGTCGGTTTCAAACACAGTATTGTAAGGCAGCCTCCCCTCATAATCATCCGCGTAGAGGCGCCACGATAGCATCACCTGGCGCAGATTATTCAGACATTGTGTGCTTTGGGCCTTCACTTTGGCCTTCGTTAGCGCCGGCAGGAGCAAGGCCGCCAAAATGGCAATGATGGCGATGACCACCAGCAGTTCGATCAACGTGAAGGCTGTTTGGTGACAAGGATCCCGGCGGTTCATCGCGGGGTCGATCGCCCCAAGATTTTCAAGGCGCAGCTTGGGCGTCATGGGGTGAGCCTACGCGCACAACGGAGAGGTGTCAATCGTGGCACTGGCACCGAGAAGTGCGCCTCTTAGATTTTCCGAAGACCACCACCCTGGATAATTGGAACGTGGACATTCTTGTCCCATGCCGCTAGGAATTGGGACCTGGTCTGGAGGGTGTCAGGCTCAGAACTCCGCCCTGTGTAAACGGCGTAAGCCCCGTTCCCCCTCACCCCAGCCCTCTCCCCAAGGAGAGGGTGCTCTGTCGGCCGTCGTGCGAGATGTCTGGAGGCTTCGATTTGTCGCCCCGCGGCCGATCGTTCTCCCTCTCCTTTGGGGAGAGGGCCGGGGTGAGGGGGAACGGGGCCGCCGGACTGACGCTGCCGCCCAAAATGTCTCTGGCACGCGTGCGACCGAGCCTCAATTGCTAGCGGCATTGAACGTTCCAGCGGCCTCGGTCGCGGAGGCCCTGGCGGCGCTCCAGAATCATCGCGTCGCGCTCACCGTCCTGGATTGGGGGTTGGATCGGTGCGGCTCCGAAGTCCTGCGCGAGTCGAAGACGCTGTATCCCCAGATGCCCGTCATTGTGATGAGTGGCCGGCCCTACGACGTGCGCACGGACGCCATCGTCGGGCAAGCGGATACGTTCCTGATGAAGCCCTTCAGCGCGACCGTTTTGAAGAGTCAAAAATGATGTTTAATGCAGTTACCCGCGAGAGCCTCGCAGGACTTGCGGAGACCGAATCACCGGCTGATGCCGCCGGATTCGCAATTCCCTGCCACAACCAGCGGGTAATCGCCACCGCCAAAAACCTTTTCCTGGCCAAATCCTTTCTTCCCAGGGGCATCGATCCTTTCACTATTTGGTGAAGCCGTTTTCGCTGGAGGAATTTCAGCTCGAAGTAAGCGTGGCGCTGGAGTATGTGCGCCGCAGGAAGGTGGGTTGGCAATTGTGAGCCAACGCCTCAACCACGAATCGCCCGGGCACATGGGCCGGTCAGGTGCGTCGTCAAGAACGCCACGGCTTACCACACGTCGAAAAGGGGGCAGTTACTGAGCTTGTCCCATAGTGCATTGCCCCTTTCGGAGCGCCAGCCAGCCAATCATCTCGGTCACTTCTACCGCATCCGCTCGCTGTGAAAGGATCCCGGAAAGTGTCAAGCAATGCTGGGAGAACGGTGAGTTTGGGGCGGGGGCGGCGGCGGGGGCACGGCCAGGAAGGCACAGGCGCTGCCCGGGAATAGTGGATTCACATTAACTGACCCTTTTACGCCCCCACTTTTTCTCAATTCTGCTCCATTCTGCGGTTGACACCCGCGAGCCGGCTCGCTGAGCATGGGAGCAGCGGTGAAAAATCAGCGCGACCATGAAAAAGCAATTCTCCCATCATTTGCTTTCTCCAGGACAAATCGCTCGCAGCTAACCCAATTGGAGTATATTTTCTTTTCCCGATTTGGGTATAAGTCAAAAGTATGAGCCCCGAAGCTCAAACTGAACCGAAGCGAGAACACCCGTTTGGCTCGGCCTTCGTATGGGCCGGGCATCGCACAAACAACAGGAAACATCAAACAAGAAAGGCAATATGAAACTCAATGTGCTGACGTTGCTGGCTCTGGTAGCCAGCGGTTTGACACTCACAAGCAACTCCCATGCGGGCGTTATCGCGGCCCTGGGGGGCGATTATCAAACTCCCACACCCAAGGCCGGCTAGCAGTATCTCCAGTCCGACGCGCCATCCGGCGGCGGGGAGACGGACTTAACCTACGGTAGCGCGGTGGGAAACGTTGGCAACATTGGCTACGGTGGCGGCGGCAATGTTTTCAACCTGCCCTGCGTGTTGGGGACCGCCAGTACGGGCAATTTTCGCGTGTTCACCGATGGGGGTAACAACGCGGTGTTGGGGACAGACCTGCTCCTGCATCCGGGCGATACCGTCAACCTTCCCCCGACCACGACAACGCCGTACGTCATTGTGCGCTACACCATCAGCGCGAGCGACATTACCAACGGCACGGTGGCGGCCATCGATGGGAGTTTCCGCCGGTCCAATACCGCCGCGGACGGCGTGGAGGTGTTCGTGTTTCAGAACAGCACGCAATTCTGGACCACCGCCAGTGCCAATGCCCTCACGCAGGCAGCGGGCACGTTCAGCTTGGACACAACGGTGGTCGCGGGCGACACCCTCAGCTTCGTCCTGGGTAATCATGGCGGTCTTGGCGCCGATGAAAGCGCGCTCCGCGGCACGATCAGTCTGACGAATCACGTTGTGCCGCCGAGCATCACCAGTGGCCCGACCATGACGCCGGACGGCAGTGTCTTGCTGGGGGGCTCATTTACTCTGAGCGTCAGCGCCCGTGGTCTGGCGCCGCTTTCATATCAGTGGCGGCACGCGGGGACAAATCTCCCGGCGGGGACCACGCCGGCGGTTGACTGCTTGAACGTGACGGCGAAGGATTCCGGCAACTATGACGTGGTCATTTCCAACACTGGCGGATCCATCACCAGTTCGGTGGTCAACGTGACCGTGGTGGCCCATGCGGGAATTGTCGCGGACTTGGGAAGCGATTATCAGACTCCCATACCGAAGGCCGGCTGGCAGTATCTCCAGTCCGACGCGCCGGCCGGCGGCGCCGAGGTGGAGCTGACGTCCGGCAGCGGGGTGGGGAGCGTCGGCAACCTCGGTTACGGTGGCGGTGGTAATAGTTTCAACCTGCCCTGTGTGCTAGGAAGAGCCAGTACGGGCAACTTCCGCGTGTTTGGCGATGGTGGCAACAACGGGGTGGTGGGCACTGACCTGCTGCTGCACCCCGGTGATGTCGCCAACCTGGGCCCGACCACGACAACTCCGTTTGTCATCCTGCGCTACATCATTAGCGCGAGCGACATTACCAACGGCACGGTGGCGGCCATCGATGGGAGTTTCCGCCGGTCCAATACCGCCGCGGACGGCGTGGAGGTGTTCGTGTTTCAGAACAGCACGCAGATCTGGACTGCCGCCAGCCCCAATGACCTCTCGCAGGCAGCGGGCACCTTTGGGGTGGACACGACGGTGGCTGCGGGCGACACCATCAGCTTCGTCCTGGGCAATCATGGAAATCTCTACGGCGACGAAAGCGCGGTGCGTGGCACCATCAGTCTGACGAATCATGTCGTGCCACCCACCATTACCAGTGGCCCGACGATGACGCCGTCCGGCATTGTCCTGGTAGGGGGCTCATTTTTTCTGAGCGTCACTGCCCGCGGCCTGCCGCTGCTCTCGTATCAGTGGCGGCACGCGGGGACGAATCTCCCGGCGGGGACCACCTCGACGGTTGATTTCTCGAACGTGGCGGCGACGGATTCCGGCAGCTATGACGTGGTCATTTCCAACACAGGCGGATCCATCACCAGCTCGGTGGTCAACGTGGCTGTGGTGGCCCATGCGGGCATTGTCGCGGATCTGGGAGGCGATTATCAGGCTCCCACTCCGAAGGCGGGCTGGCAGTATCTCCAGTCCGACGCGCCGGCCGGCGGCGCGGAGATAGAGTTGACCTACGGCAGCGGGGTGGGGAGCGTCGGCAACCTCGGTTACGGTGGCGGCGGCAATAGTTTCAACCTGCCCTGCGTGCTGGGGAGAGCCAGTACGGGTAACTTTCGCGTGTTTGGCGATGGCGGCAACAACGGGGTGTTGGGCACCGACCTGCTGCTGCATCCAGGCGATACCGCTAACCTCGGTCCGACCACGACAACTCCGTTGGTCATCCTGCGCTACACGATCAGCGCGAGCGACATTACCAACGGCACCGTGGCAGCCATCGATGGAAGTTTTCGCCGGTCCAATACGGCCAGCGATGGTGTGGAGGTGTTCGTGTTCCAGAATAGCACGCAACTCTGGACCGCCGCTAGCAGCAGAAATCTCTCCCAGGCAGCGGGCACGTTTGGCGTGGATACGACGGTGGCCGCGGGTGACACCATCAGCTTTGTCCTCGGCAATCATGGCAATCTTTACGCCGACGAAAGCGCGCTGCGCGGCACCATTACTCTGACGAATCGGGGAGCGCCCGCCGCGATAACCAGTGGCCCGACAGCAACGCCGTTCGCCAGTGTGTTCCCGGGTAACTCATTTACTTTGAGCGTCAACGCCCGGGGCCTGCCGCCGCTTTCGTATCAGTGGCGGCACACGGGGACGAATCTGCCGGCGAAAAACGCGCCGACGGTTGACTTCTTGAACGCGACGACGACTGAGTCCGGCGCCTATGACGTGGTGGTCATGAACAGTTACGGCGCGGTGACCAGCGCGGTAGTGGTGGTGACGGTGCTGGATCCGAGTTATTCGAGCGGCACCGGCTTGGTCAATTACCGCCTGGGGGATGACGATCCCGGCGCGGCGGATGGAAGCCCGGGCAACGCCGTGACCAAAGACGCGCTGGGAACCAACGACCTGGCGGTTTTCGGAGCACCATTCTACAGCACGAACGTTCCCGCAAGTGGCGGGGAGTTCTCGATGTCATTTGACGGAGCGAGCTATTACCAAAGCGCGACCATGGCTGATCTCTATAAGAATCTGGACTTTAACAACTTCAGCCTCGCTTGCGATGTGTATTCTATTGCCCTGGACGCTTTCAATTTCGCCGTGGCCATCGGGGGGAATACGGGCGGCGGGTTTGCGCTTTTGCAGCAAGGCACATGGGGCATCATCCAACAGGGCCAGGTGGCCGCCTACAGTTCCATCGTGCCGGCACTCAACACCTGGACACACCTTGAATTGCAGCGGCGGCAGTTTGGGGCTGGCATTCAGACCCGGCTTTTCGTGAACGGGATTGACGCCGGAATCTTCCTCACCGCCACGCCGGGCAATAATATCCAGCCTTACTTCTCGATCGCCGGGAACGTCACGGGCAGCGGTGGCATCGAAGGCCTGTTCAACGGGCAGATCGATAATGTGCGTCTGTTCAGTTACAATCCGCACCCCAGCACCTTGTCGGTTCAAGTGCAAGCTGGGCAGGTGCTGGTGAATAACCAGGGAACGCCTGGCGCCGGCTACACCCTGTGGAGAACACCCATGCTCCAGCCGACGTCCTGGACGGTGGTAACCAACGGCATCGCAGATGGCACCGGGCGTGTGACACTCACGGATCCGGCCCCGCCGGCTACCGGAAGCTTCTACCGGACTTCCGCTCCGTAATGACCTGGCTCGTCGGGCAAGAGTTGCTCGCTCAGGCCAGCCGGATTAAGCAGGCAAGTCGGCCGCTGGAGGCAAATCCTTCGGCGGCCGATCCTGCAACCAGGTAACATAGCCATATCAGGTTTCGTCCCCACCTCCGGTTGGCGCGTCAACTCTCCCAGAAACCCATAGCAAGGCGTATTGCGGGCTTGATCTGGACAGCGATTTCCCGCAGCGTTCGGAGCGATGCCACGCTGGGTTGCCCCCTTTCCCGTTAACTGACCCGTGTTGACCCCTTTACGACCCTTTTCGGGCATTGACTTTCAAGTCGAAACCAGCCGTAATGCTTGCCATGAAAATTCCTGAGGCGAGATTTCATGTTCGTGTTCGCGTCACGACCGTGCTTGTGGGGGTCGTGCTTTCTCTGGGTTTCATGGCGGCCATTGGGTACGCCCAGACGAACAACATTCTTTTCATCGTGGCAGATGACTTCGCAACCGACGGTCTGCGCCTTTACAACACCAATCCCGCCGCGCACTTTCCGCCGATGCCCACGGTGGAACGGCTTGCCGCCAACGGCTTGGTCTTCCGGAACGCCTACGGCTACCCGACCTGCTCGCCTTCACGCTGCTCGATCCTGACTGGGCGGTATGGTTTCCGCACCGGAATCGGCTATGCCCTCT
>SESG01002949.1_pt1 | contig 23838 bp, 18 predicted proteins | sample 3171421 | NCBI WGS metagenome assembly SESG01 (sample SAMN10866946, study PRJNA518727) | freshwater metagenome | biome: subpolar coniferous forest; feature: holomictic lake; material: water; isolation source: holomictic Lake 227, 6 m and 8 m depth | place: Canada: near Kenora, Ontario | collected...
CAAAAAACGGGTGTTCACACTCTCCAAGGAATGAGATGATCTCTCTGATGCTGAAACTTTCAAATATTTGCATATTTTACGCGTAAATACTGAAATCCTTTCACCTCTTCCGCCATGCTCTCAGTACTGAACGCTGCAGCACTTATTGGCATTGATGCCATGAAGGTTACGGTTGAGGCCAATGTGGCTGGCGGGATTCCCTCGTTTACGGTGGTAGGCTTGCCAGATAATGCGGTCAGGGAGAGCCGCGAGAGGATTCTTACGGCAATCCGAAATTCGGGCTTTACCATTCCGCCAAAAAAAATCACGGTCAATCTGGCACCTGCCGATATCAAGAAGGTGGGAACGGCATTTGACCTGCCGGTGGCCATCGGCCTTCTTGGTTCGCTTGAGCTGATCGGCAACCAGTTTGAGGAGACGCTCATTATGGGAGAGCTTGCGCTTGATGGATCGCTCAGGAGAATCAACGGAGCACTCCCTGTGGCCATCATGGCGGGAAAAGAGGGAATAAGGCGACTGATTGTGCCGATGGAAAATGCAGCGGAGGCAGCGGTGGCAGTCTCTGCCGCAAAGTCGGCCATTGAGGTTTACGGGGTGGAGAGCCTGAACGAGACGGTTGCCCTTTTAAATAAAGAGAGAGTCTTTACTCCGGTGACGGTCAATATTGCGGAGCTGTTTAAAGGAGAGCATGAGTATCTGGTTGATTTTGCCGATATCAAGGGACAGGGAGCGGCCAAAAAAGCGCTTGAAATCGCCGCCGCCGGGGGGCATAACGTTATCATGATCGGCCCGCCCGGCAGCGGCAAGACCATGCTGGCCAAGGGGTTGCCTGGCATTCTGCCCCCTCTCGGCTTTGAAGAGGCACTCGAAACCACAAAAATCTATTCGGTGGCCAGCCTGCTCGACAAAGAGCACCCTCTCATGGTGGTGCGCCCCTTCCGCAGCCCGCACCACACCACGAGCAATATCGCGCTCATCGGTGGCGGCTCCACGGCCAAACCGGGAGAGGTGAGCCTTGCCCATAACGGAATTCTCTTTCTGGATGAGCTGCCTGAATTCAGCCGCAATGCCCTTGAGGTGCTCCGCCAACCCCTTGAGGAGCGGGAGGTAACGGTATCACGGATCTCCGTGACCACCCGCTATCCGGCAGGCTTCATGCTTATCGCAGCCATGAACCCGAGCCCTGCGGGAGCCCTGAAAGACTCTGACGGCAACCTGACGGCCCCGCCCCAGCAAATTCAGCGCTATCTTTCAAAAATTTCCGGCCCTCTGCTCGACCGTATTGATATTCACATCGACGTGCCGAAAGTTGAAAACAGCGACCTCTTTGCCGCATCGAGCGCCGAAAACTCACTGACCATCCGCCAGCGGGTCATCGCTGCCAGAAAAATCCAGCAGGAGCGGTTTGCCGCAACAACATCGCCGAAGATCTACACCAATGCCCAGATGAGCTCCCGCCAGATCAAAAGCTACTGCCAGCTCGACCGGGAGAGCGCACAAAAGCTGATGGATGCGATGAACCGCATGAACCTTTCGGCAAGGGCGCACGACAGGATTCTCAAGGTGAGCCGCACCATCGCCGACCTTGATGGCTGCGAGCACATTGCCATGAAGCATCTCATCCAGGGCATTCAGTACCGCAACCTCGATCGCGACTTCTGGAGCTTCTGAACCGGAGTAGCCTCAATCATGGAGTGTGATCTTGGGTTTATCTACAGCCTTCTCAGTCAGCAGGACTTTGCAAAAAAGGCAAAGAAATTGGCGGTTGACTGCCTATATTTCCGCTTCAAATTCAAATCCAGACTGATAACCAAACCATCCCACGGAGAACATCCATGAATGCAAGGGGAAAATTCCGTTACACCCTGCTGCTTGCCGGCTCACTCTGCACCGCAGTACCCTCTTTTGCCGCTGAAACGCCTGAAAGTGTTGAAACACGCATCAGCCGTCTTGAGCAGGAGCTTGCCGAGCTGAAAGCGCTGGTGCGCAACAAGCCTGCTGCCGACAGCCAAACAGCGCCTGCACCTGTTAAAAAAGCTGATAGCTCAAATCCGGTAACGCTGGCAGCCAGTTCGGGCGTCAAAGTACAGCTTTACGGCTTTGCACGCTTTGACGGCTCTTATGACACAAACCCGATATATCCAGGCAATATTGCACTCTATGCCCAACCTGAAAATCGCAAAAATGACTCAGAGTGGAATTTCACGGGAGGTGCCACAAGGATCGGGCTGAACCTCAGCGGCCCTGATACAGAGAGTATGAAATTGACAGGTAACATTGAGCTTGATTTTCTCACCGCTATTTCAACCGAAAACAATCAGGCACCGCGCCTGCGTCATGGCTATATGAAGGCGTACTGGCCCGTTTCCGACTTCAGCATCCTTGCTGGTCAGACCTGGGATCTGGTCTCTTCGCTGATTCCGTTTGTGGATGATCCCGCCCTCAGTTGGGATGCCGGCAATATCGGTTCACGCCACCCGCAGGTACGACTCACCAAGGGATTTGCAACCGGTGAAAAAAGCCGTCTTGAACTGGCTGTAGCCGCATCGAGGACGATTGGTGACAAAACCACATATCAAACTGCCGCCCTTCAAAATGACACCGGCAAAGACGCCGCCATCCCCTCCATCCAGGGACGCATAGCCCTTTCCACTCCGCTCATCGTGGCGAGTCAGCCAGCAACCATCGCCATTTCGGGCCATTACGGGCAGGAGGAATGGGACACCAGTAGCACTGGCAATTATATAACGCTGGACTCATGGTCGTGCAACCTTGAACTCTCAATGCCGCTCAGCGAAAAAGTCCTTTTTGCTGGCGAATACTTTACCGGCTCAAATCTTGACGATTACTTTGGAGGAATCGGGCAGGGGATCAATAATGCTATAGTGACTGAGATCCGCGCACAAGGTGGATGGGGAGCGCTCAGGTATACCATAAACCCGGTAACATCGGTCAGTCTCGGGGCTGGTATTGATGATCCGAACGATAATGATCTGCGTCTAATGGATAAACCTCGCTCACGAAACCAGAGCATCTTTGCCAATGTCATCACCAAAATAACACCGAACTTTATCCTCGGCTTTCAACTCTCGGACTGGAAGACTGAATACAAGGGGGCGTCTGAAGGCGATGCCGTGCGGGCGCAGAGTTCGGTGACCTTTAAGTTTTAGGGGCAGAAGGGATAGAGATCGGAGAATGATTGCAGTATGGGCGGGATCTCCCCCGCCCATACTGCAATCATTCAATGATGATTTCGGATGGCATAACCGTGAGTATCTGCAACTGCCCTGAACTTTCGAGCATTTGGTAAAAAGCAGCCATGGAGCTGAAGTGACGCTGGGGGATAACCTCATGCAACACCTGTTGTTTCACGGCGGCTGCCAATCTGGCGGAGAGGCTCGTTCCGCCGCCCTTCAAGAGGGATTCAAGCCAGCTTTTCTGTAACGGATAGAGCATGATTCGAGGCTTTTTGGTCATGTCCATTTTGGCAAGGAGCTCTGCGGCATGAATGGCATCAAAGAGTCCTCCCATACGGTCAACCAAACCGACCTTCAGGGCGCTGCTTCCTGTCCAGACCCTTCCTCCGGCAACCGAGTCTACAGCGACAACGCTCATCTTTCTTGAAACGGCAACCTTCCCAACAAAGTCGTCATAGATCTCGCCCGATGCGGCCACAAATTTGCTGTAGGCTTCGGGCTCAAGCGGCTTGAACGGGGTGTTTGCATCGGCGTAGCGGCCACGTATCACAACAGCACGACCAAGACCGATTGTTGCAGCAAGTTCGCTGATGTTGGGCTTGAGGGCATAGACACCAATGGAGCCGGTAATGGTCAGTGGCTGGGCATAGATGGTTTTCCCGGCAAGAGCGGCCATATAGCCACCCGAGGCCGCAACACCTGACATGGAAACCACAAGAGGTTTTTTTACGGCGGCCGAGTCGAGCATCTGGAGCATATCAGCCGAGGCAAGGGCATCACCACCGGGGCTGTCAATTCGCACCACAAGAGCTTTGACGGCCTTGTCCTCCAGCGCCGCATCAAGAGAATTTTTCACGCTCTCCACATCAATCCCCTCACCAATCTCCCCTGCTGAGCGGACAATTGTGCCGGAGAGGGTGATGACGGCAATACGCTCATCACTCTCCGCTTTTTGGGGCCACGAAACCTCAGAGCGGTAGCGGGCTGCGCTGACAAAGGCGTCATTGTCTCTGGTAAGCTCTTTTCCTGTTATTTTTCTGGTCAGGGTGCGCTGCAACTCCCAGAACGAGGCAATCCCATCCACCAGCCCAACCATTTTGGCTTTTTTGGCAGAGAGCAGGGGATCATTGTTGATGAGCGACTCAAAAGAGCTGCGACTCACACCGCGCCGTTTCGAGACATAACCGATATAATCATCATAAACCTCATCAAGCAGGGCGTTGATCTGCTCAAAATACTCCTTGCTGGCCTCGGTTCTGACGAATGGCTCAATACCGCTTTTGTAGGTTTTCCACTGCGCAGCCTGCACTTTAACCCCTATTTTTCCGAGCGGTGTGGTATAAAAAAGAGTCTCTGCCTTGAGGCCATCGAGCAGAAGATAGCCGCCACGCTCAACAATAATGGAGTCACACGCCGTCGCAAGGAGATAATCAGCGTCCTCGGCAGAGCGAAGAAATCCGGTGACCTTTTTCCCCCCTTTGCGCACACGTTCGACTGCCGCGCGCAATTCAGCGATCTTTGCCGGCGTTGTCTCAATACCCCGAATATCAAGCAGCACCTCCCTGACCCGCTCATCCGTAGCGGCATGATCGAGCACAAAGAGCAGCTCCTGGAGAGAGGGCGACTGGGAAGAAGGGAAAAATGGGAGCGAGCTGCTTTCATCACGCACTTCATCAATCGCACCGCTGAGAGGAAGAACCAGCACAAAACGGTCAGCAAGGGTGTGTGAGCTATGATAAGCCCAGAAAAGTAAGGCAACAAAAAGTACCGAAAGAAGAGTGAGCGTGAGGCAACCTGCGCGGAAGCAGCCCGGCCTCTTTTTTGGTGCGTTGGTAGTATTATTCATAGAGAAGACAACTTACCTTGTGACGATGAGTAGAAGTGAGTTCCTGAAGCCTCGGTTCGCGTGTGCTGCACTCGGCCATGGCAGAGGGGCAGCGAGTATGAAAGCCACACCCGGAGGGGATATTCATCGGGCCAGGCAAATCTCCATGCAGCAGAATCCTCTCTTTTTTTCTTCCCAATTCAGGATTGGGGATGGCCGAAAGAAGTGCCCTGGTATAGGGATGCTTTGGATTGGCATAAAGTTCTGCGTAGTCGGCAATCTCAACAATTTTACCAAGATACATGACCGCGACCCTGTCAGAGATGTATTCGACAACCGAGAGGTCGTGAGCGATGAAGAGATAGGTCAAAGCCAAATCACGCTGAAGATCCTTGAGCAAATTGATGATCTGCGACTGAATCGAAACATCAAGCGCGGAGACGGGCTCATCACAGATAATGAATTTCGGATTGACTGCAAGTGCACGCGCAATGCCGATCCGCTGCCGCTGCCCTCCGGAAAACTCGTGCGGGTAACGATTACTGTACTCCCTGTTCAGGCCAACCACATCAAGCAACTCCTCAATGCGGCGACGGGCAGCCTCCCCCTGGACAATGTGGTGAACCTGCAAAACCTCTCCAAGAATCTGACGGACCGTCAAGCGGGGGTTCAATGAACCGAAAGGGTCCTGAAAAATCATCTGCATCTCTTTGCGAAGCGCACGGAAGTCGCGGTTGCCGATTGTCGATATCTCCCGACCTTCAAAGGTAATACTGCCGCTCACCACAGGATGGCCAAGGCGAATCAACGCTCGGCCAAGAGTGGTTTTTCCACAACCCGACTCGCCGACAAGACCGAGCGTCTCACCCTGAAAAACATCAAAAGAGACCCCGTTCACCACCCGTATCAAGCTCGGCTTGCCCAGAAGCCCGCTCTTTTTTCCGGGAAAATAAACCCGCAAGTCGTTGACCGAGAGTAATCGCTGTTGTTCCTTCATTTTTTGACTGAACGCTGTTTATCGTATTTTTTATTATTATAGTAAAACGGATGAGAATCTCCCATAAACAAACTTTTTGTTCAAGCTCCCTTTTTACCCTTGCACACTGATCAGTTACATACCGGAACGCTCTACGTTGTTGCGACGCCGCTTGGCAACCTCGAAGACATTACCCTGAGAGCTATAAGAATTTTGAAGGAATCAGGAGCAATCGCCTGTGAAGATACGCGCCGCGCCTCAATTCTGCTGCGCCATTTCGATATTTCAGGCAAAAAACTCATCAGTTACCACAACTACAATGAGCCAAGGGCCATTAGCCAGATTATGGAGCTGCTTGAAGAGGGCACCGATGTTGCACTCATCACCGATGCAGGAACACCCGTCATCAGCGATCCCGGCTATGCCCTCCTGCATGCACTGCATGATCGAGGGCTCCAGGTTATCCCTGTTCCAGGGCCAAGCGCTCTGACTGCTGCACTTTCAGCATGCCCGCTTCCGGTCAACAACTTTTTTTTCGCAGGCTTTCTGCCGCATAAAAAGGGGCGCAAAAGCCGTCTTGAATACCTTGCCGCGCTGCAAACCACCTTTGTTGTTTACGAGTCACCCTTTAGAATCATGAAGCTCCTCGATGAACTGGGCAACGTTGTCCCGGAGGCCCAGGTTTTTATTGGACGGGAGATGACCAAAATACATGAAGAGTACATAACAGGCACCATTGAAGAGATCCGCCAGCATCTTGCCGACGGCAAAGCAAGGGGAGAGTTTGTGGTGGTTGTTCACCCTCCCGGAAAAAAAACAGTCAAACCAGAAGAAGAAGATGCAGATCATCACTGAACCCTGCCAGATGCAGGCAATAGCCGAAAAGCTGCGGCTCAACCGTCAGCTCATCGGCGTCGTCATGACCATGGGGGCACTGCACGAAGGGCATCTGAGCCTTGTCAAGCTTGCCCGTCAAAGCTCCGGCACCGTTATTCTTACCATTTTTGTCAACCCTTCGCAGTTCGGGGCCAACGAAGACCTTCACCGATACCCCAGACCCTTCGAACAGGATGTCGCCCTTGCAAGAGCGGCGGGAGTCGATTACCTCTTTGCACCCGCAGTCAACAGCATCTACCCCGAAAACCATCACACCACCCTTGAGTGCGGCGATCTCGGCAAACGGCTTGAAGGAGAGCGAAGGCCTGGCCATTTTAACGGCGTAGCCACCATTGTGACCAAACTCTTTCATATTACAAAACCACACAGGGCGATCTTTGGAGAAAAGGATGCGCAACAACTCGCCGTTATCCGCCAGATTGTTAAAGATCTCAACCTCGATATAACCATTATTGCCGCCCCCATTGTCCGCGAAGAGAGCGGTCTGGCGGTAAGCTCAAGAAATATTTACCTCTCAAGCCAGCAGCGCATCGCCGCCACCATACTCTACCAGGGAATCTGCCATGCCGAAAAGTGCATTGCCGAAAAGAAGAGAGAGCTTTCGACAATTGCCACAGAGATTGAGCAGATGATTGCCTCAACACCAGAATGCCGCCCCGATTATGTTGTTTTTGTTGATGAAGAGCGCTTTGAGCCAGCAGACACCGCAGAAGAGGGAAAAGAGTACCGACTGCTGCTTGCGGCCTGGTGCGGAGCCGTCCGCCTTATTGATAATTACAAAATTCGGGCCTGTCAAGGGGCTTAGATCAGGTTACCGGAAGAGATTTTTTTGTGCTATATTTCGGTACTTGTTCATTGCCTGAAAACAACCGGACAACATTTTTTTCACTTACTATCACACGATTTCCATGATTATCAACAAAGAAATTGATCTCGGCCAGGGCAAGATTATCTCGATTGAAACCGGAAAAATGGCAAAACAGGCCGACGGTGCTGTCGTTGTCCGCCTTGGCGACACAATGGTCATTGCAACGGTTGTTTCAAGCAAAAAAACACCTCCTCCCAACCAGGACTACTTTCCTCTCCAGGTTGAATACCGCGAAAAATATTCAGCTGCCGGCAAATTCCCTGGTGGTTTTTTCAAGCGCGAAAGCCGCCCCTCCGAAAAAGAGATTCTTTCAGCCCGGCTCATCGACCGTGCACTCCGTCCACTCTTTCCTGACGGCTACCTCTATGAGACCCAGATCATTATAACCGTGATCTCTTCTGATCAGATCAATGACGGCGATGTCCTCGGTGGTCTGGCTGCATCAACAGCCATCATGGTCTCCGATATTCCTTTCCACAACCCGATGTCTGAAGTAAGGGTAGGCAGAATCAACGGCCTCTTTATCATCAACCCTGATATCAACGAGCTGGCCAGCAGCGACCTCGACATCTGTATCGGCGGAACAACAGATACCATCTGTATGCTCGAAGGTGAGATGCAGGAAATTTCAGAAGCAGAGATGCTTGACGCCATCAAGTTCGGTCACGCAGCCATCCGCAAACTCTGTGCACTTCAGAGCGAAATCGCCGCAGAAGTGGCAAAACCAAGCCGTCCCTTTGCCCCGACCATCATTCCGGCAGAGCTTACCGAAGTTGTCCAGGGACTTTGCGAAAGCCGTCTCAAGGAGCTCGCCTACACCCCGCTCCAGAAAGAAGAGCGCGCAGACCAGACAGCCCATATCTATCGGGAAACCGTAGAGGCGACCATTGAGCACTTCAAGGCGGCAATCAGCAGCGAGGATATCGCAGCCGACCCATCAAAAGCACTCTGCCTGAACCAGCATATTATCGACGAACAGATTCATGCCGTTGAAAAGAGGATGATGCGCCACATGATCCTTGACGACGCAAAACGCCTTGATGGCCGCGCCCTCGATCAGGTACGCCCCATCAGCATCGAACTTGGAATCATCCCGAGAGCCCACGGTTCCGCCCTCTTTACCAGGGGAGAGACCCAGGCACTTGTCACCATAACGCTCGGCACCAAAAAAGATGCCCAGTCGGTTGATACCCTCACCAGCAGTGCCGACAAAAGATTCTATCTCCACTACAACTTCCCTCCTTTCAGCGTCGGTGAATGCGGACGCCTTGGAAGTATCGGACGCCGCGAAATCGGCCACGGTAACCTCGCAGAGCGCTCCATCAAAATGGTTGCCCCGACCGAGGCGGAGTTTCCCTACACCATCCGTATCGTCTCCGACATTCTTGAGTCAAACGGCTCATCATCAATGGCTTCGGTATGCGGAGGAACACTTGCCTTGATGGATGGTGGCGTACCCCTCAAAAAGCCGGTATCAGGCATCGCCATGGGGCTGATTAAAGAGGGAGCCTCTTATGCGGTACTCTCCGATATCCTCGGCAATGAAGATCACCTTGGAGATATGGATTTCAAGGTATCGGGTACCCGCGACGGTATTACCGCCTGCCAGATGGATATCAAGATTGACGGGCTCGACTATCACATCCTTGAAACTGCCCTTGAGCAGGCACGCAGGGGCCGCCTTCACATTCTTGACGAAATGGAGAAAGCGATCCCTTCAACTCGCCAGGAGCTCGCAAACTTTGCGCCAAAACTGACAACCATCAAGGTACCGGTTGACTGTATCGGCATGATTATCGGCAAGGGTGGAGAGACTATCCGCAGCATCACCGAGGAGACCGGTGCAGAAATCAACATTGATGACGACGGCACCGTCACCATCGCCTGCTCGACCAGTGAGGGCACAAACGCCGCACTGGCCACCATAAAAAGCCTTACCGCCAAACCTGAAGTAGGCACGATCTATATTGGAAAGGTACGCGACATTCGTGATGAACTCGGCGCTTTTGTGGAATTCCTTCCCAAAACTGACGGACTGGTCCACATCTCCGAGATATCGAGCACAAGAGTGACAAAAGTGAGCGATCACCTGAAGATTGGAGAAAAAGTAAAGGTCAAGCTGGTGGATGTCCGCAAGGATCCCCGTACCGGAAAGACCAAATTCGCCCTTTCAATAAAAGCTGTTGAACAGGATGCGGCAAAAGAGAGCAGCGCAGAAAACAACTAAGTCGCAACAAGAGTCAAAAAGCAGTACAGGTAACGCTGTGCTGCTTTTTTTTTACGGAAAACAACTCTCATTCATCAACACACACCATGAGGTACGATTTTTCAAACACTGAGGCAAAATGGCAGGCCCGGTGGCAGCAGCAAAATACCTTTGCAACCACTGAAGGGAGCGGCAAGCCCAAATACTATGTCCTCGACATGTTTCCCTATCCAAGTGGTACCGGGCTCCATGTCGGCCATCTTGAGGGGTACACCGCATCCGACATTATCGCACGATACAAAAGAAGTTGCGGCTACAATGTGCTCCACCCGATGGGATGGGACGCCTTTGGACTGCCTGCCGAACAGTTTGCCATCAAAACAGGAACACACCCGAAAACCACCACCGAAGAGAATATCCGGAGCTTCAAGGGAACCCTTCAGGCTATGGGCTTCTCCTACGACTGGTCGAGGGAGATCAACACCACCGACCCAGGGTATTTCAAATGGACACAGTGGATTTTTCTCAAGCTCTATGAGCGTGGACTGGCCTATATGTCGGAGGTGGACGTCAACTGGTGCGAAGAGCTCAAGACCGTTCTGGCCAACGAGGAGGTTGATGAAAAAATTGCTGACGGCTATACCGTTGTCCGCCGTCCCCTGCGGCAGTGGGTGCTTAAAATCACCGCTTATGCTGACCGCCTGCTTGCCGACCTCGGTGAAGTCGATTGGCCGGAAAATGTCAAACAGATGCAGCGTAACTGGATTGGCCGCTCGGAGGGCGTCGAAATTGATTTTGAGCTTCGCTGCCACAAGCAAAAACTGAGAGTCTATACCACAAGACCCGACACGCTCTTTGGGGCAACCTATCTTGTCATTTCACCAGAGCATCCGCTTGCCGAAAAACTTGCCACCGCTGGGCAGTTGGTTGCTCTCAAAGAGTATATCAATCAGGCACGGCTGAAAACAGAGCTTGAGCGAACTGGCCTGCAAAAAGAAAAAAATGGCGTTTTTACCGGCTCTTATGCCATAAATCCGGCAACCGGCCAGCCCCTTCCTGTCTGGATTTCCGACTTTGTTCTGACCAGTTACGGAACCGGAGCCATCATGTCAGTCCCGGCACATGACAGCCGCGACTGGGAGTTTGCCCGCCAATACAACCTCCCCATCATTGAGGTGGTCAAAAGCCCGCATGATGTTCAGGAAAAGGTTTTTGAAGGCAAAGAGAGTGTAGCGGTCAACTCTTCCAACGAGGAGATATCACTCAACGGACTCGCGTTCAGTGAAGCCTTTGAGCGGATGGCATCATGGCTTGAAACAAAAAAAGTTGGCCAGAGAAAGGTCAACTACAAGCTCCGCGACTGGATCTTCAGCCGCCAGCGATACTGGGGAGAGCCAATCCCGATCAAGCATTACGAGGACGGAACCCTTCGCACGGAGAGCAATCTGCCACTCACTCTGCCTGACGTAGAAGCCTACCACCCCTCATCAACCGGAGAGTCACCCTTGGCCAACATTGCTGACTGGCTCTATGGAAACGATGAGCACGGAGCGTTCCGGCGCGAAACCAACACCATGCCCCAGTGGGCAGGCAGTTGCTGGTACTACCTCCGCTTCATCGACCCTGAAAACAGTAACCAGTTGATCGATGCGAAAAAAGAGAGCTACTGGATGAACGTCGATCTCTATATCGGCGGCGCTGAACATGCCGTTCTTCACCTGCTCTACGCACGCTTCTGGCACAAGGTGCTCTTCGACCTCGGCCTTGTCAGCACCAGAGAGCCCTTCAAAAAGCTCTTCAACCAGGGGATGATTCTGGGTGAAGACAATGAAAAAATGTCGAAATCGCGCGGCAACGTCATCCCGGCAGACCACGTTCTTCAACGGTACGGAGCCGATGCCGTGCGTCTCTATGAGATGTTTCTGGGCCCTCTTGAACAGGTCAAACCCTGGAATACCAATGGCATTGAAGGCATAAGCCGTTTTCTGTCGAAAGTGTGGCGACTGGTTTATCCTGAACATGAGGGGCCAGCACAACAACTGACACTCGATGCCATGCCGGACGAACTGCTGCGACGGATGCACAAAGCCATTAAAAAGGTTGGTGAAGATACCGAGCAGCTCAAATTCAATACCGCCATTTCCGAAATGATGGTCTTTGTCAACGAGCTGCACAAAGCGGCCTGCACCAACCGGAGAGCCATTGAAACGCTGCTCACGTTGCTTGCTCCCTACGCACCGCATATCACCGAAGAGCTCTGGGAGAGTATCGGCCACAGCGAGTCCATCACTCTGGCACCCTTTCCCGCCTTTGACGCTGACCTTGTCGAAGAGATCGAGTTAACCATTGCCGTGCAGATCAACGGAAAACTGAGAGGCACATTTACGGCACCAGCCAAAAGCCCTAAAGAGTTTCTTCTTGAAGAGGCAAAAAGGGTTGAATCAATACATAAATTTATTGAGGGCCTGACAATTCTCCGCGAAATTGTTGTGCTCGACAAACTGGTCAACCTGGTTGTAAAACAAGGGTAAAAAGGTATATTGCCGAACAGGATTATTGCCGGAAAGAAATATTTTATGTAAAATCCAGACAGGGGGCATAAAACTGACTCTCCGGCTTTTTATCTCCGTTGCAACAAGTTATTTTTCACGTTCCCTCAAACCCCTGTAATGGGGCGAAGTATCCTTTTTTTTAACACATAAAACATGGGTATCAATGGCTACAGACGAAACAACAACCAACGCACAGAACACCGTGACCCCCACAGAAGTATCAATCAGCTCTGTTATGTCTGAAAAGCGGAAATTTCCGCCTCCGGCCGATTTTGCACTCAATGCCCATGTCTCCTCCATGGCAGAATATGAGAAGCTCTATGCTGCCGCTGAAGCAGATCCGGATGCCTACTGGGGAGGCATTGCTGAAAAGTTCCACTGGTTCAAAAAGTGGGATAGCGTTCTTGAGTGGAATTCTCCCTTTGCAAAATGGTTTAAAGGTGGAAAAACCAATATCTGCTACAATGCCCTCGATGTCCATGTCAAAAGTTGGAGAAAAAACAAGGCGGCCATTATCTGGGAAGGTGAAGAGGGAGATGAGCGGGTTCTGACCTACGGTGAACTGCATCGCCAGGTAAGCAAATTTGCTAACGTCCTGAAAATCGCTGGCATCAAGCCAGGCGACAGGGTTGCGATCTATATGGGCATGGTTCCTGAGCTGATTATCGCCGTTCTCGCATGTGCACGCGTTGGAGCTGTTCATAACGTCATTTTTGCCGGCTTCTCTGCGCACGCCATTACCGAACGCGTCAATGATTCACGCGCAAAGATGGTTATCTGTGCAGATGGCACAAGACGCCGTGGCAGCTCCATCAACCTGAAAAATATTGTTGATGAGGCGATCGTCAATACCCCCTCGATTCGCAGTGTCATCGTCCTGAAGGTCACCAACGAAGAGGTACACATGCATAACGGGATGGACCATTGGTGGCACGATCTTATGGGCCTTGCCGCTGATGAATGCGAACCCGCAGAACTTGATGCAGAACATCCGCTCTTTGTACTCTACACAAGCGGATCAACCGGCAAGCCAAAAGGTATCCTGCACACCACTGCCGGCTATATGGTTCACGCTGCCAGCTCATTCAAATACGTTTTTGATATCAAGGATGAGGATATCTATTTCTGTACAGCCGATGTCGGATGGATTACCGGACACACCTACATGGCTTACGGACCTCTGCTCTGTGGCGCAACCATGCTCATGTACGAAGGCGCTCCAAACTACCCGCAGTGGGATCGCTTCTGGGATATCATCAACCGTCATAAGGTCACCATATTCTACACCGCACCTACAGCTATCCGCGCCTTTATCCGCGCCGGAAACGAGTGGGTCACCAAACACAACCTCAGCTCGCTCCGCCTTCTCGGCAGCGTAGGCGAGCCAATAAATCCTGATGTATGGATGTGGTACCACAGGGTTGTAGGACAGGAAAGATGCCCGATTGTTGACACCTGGTGGCAGACTGAAACGGGCGGCATCATGGTCTCCCCTCTTCCAGGTGCGACCCCGACCAAACCCGGCACGGCAACCCGTCCGCTCCCCGGTATTGCGGTCGATGTGGTCCACAAGGATGGCACACCTTGCGTAGCCAACGAAGGCGGATACCTTGTTATCAAAAAACCGTGGCCCTCAATGCTCCGTACCATCTATGGCGATAACGAACGCTACGAAAAAACCTACTGGTCGGAATTCCCCGGCATGTACTTTACCGGTGACGGTGCCCGCAAGGATGAGGACGGGTATGTCTGGATTATGGGACGTGTCGATGATGTGGTCAACGTTTCAGGCCATCGCCTTGGCACCAGTGAGGTCGAAAGTGCACTGGTATCGCACGAAGCCGTTGCAGAAGCTGCCGTTGTCAGCCGTCCCGATGAGCTTAAAGGCAATGCCCTTGTCGCCTTTGTGACCCTGAAGGATGAGTATGTCGGCGACATGACCCTCCGGGAAGCGCTGCGCAACCACGTTGCCAAGGAGATTGGCCCCATTGCCAAGCCTGACGAAATCAGATGGGCCAAAGGACTTCCAAAAACCCGAAGCGGAAAAATCATGCGCCGCCTCCTTCGTGAACTTGCCACCAGCAATGAGATCAAGGGAGATGTTACGACACTTGAGGATTTTGGTGTGCTCGAAAACCTTCGCGATCAGGAAAGCGACTAACGTTTCACAACGCATTCAATAAAAGCCAAAAAGCGCAGCACCGTCTGCGCTTTTTGGCTTTTACTATTTCAGGTAAAGCAGAGTGAGCACCTTGCACCACTCAATTGAGCTGCCAGATTGTAAAATTCAGAAATGCTGCAAAACTCACCCAGAGGAGATAGGGAATCAGCAAATTACCAGCAAGAGTTGAAATTACCCTGAACTTTATGATAGTCAAGAGAATGCTCAACCAGAGCAGAACAATCACTGCCAGTGCAAGCGGCGGAGAGTGCTGACCAAAAAATGCCACCGACCAGCCAAGATTGAGCAGCAGTTGACCTCCAAAAAGGAAAAGAGCACCCTTCACCGCCTTATTTTTATCCCACTGCATCACAACGAGATAGAGTGCTATTCCCATGAGTAGAAAGAGCAGACTCCATGCCGGAGGAAAAAGCCAGTCAGGCGGGTTCCACGAAGGTCTGTGGAGCAGATGATAGTACCACTCAGAACCCGGCACAGGAGTAAAGGTGCTGCCCGCCCAGGCAAACACAAAACACAAGCCGATAGAGAGCGCAAGTTTCAGGATATCAGGTTTCATAGTCACAAGAATTAGGATTATCGAACGAGAGTACATTGTAACTGAAAAAACAGATATATCTTACCGATAATTCCCTTGAAGGGGAAGATGCAGAAACCACCGTACAATTCGGCAATCCCGTACGTGCAGCAAACACCAGAAGCCACACTCTCCTGTAGTGACTCTCTCTGAGAAATGTTATATTAGCCGCCACTTAAACTCTTAATCTTTCTGCCAGCATGGAAAAACAAAGCAATGAGCTGCAGACGGCCATCAAAGCCGCGCATGCTGCAGGAGCGATCACCCTTGAAAAATTCGGAGAACTTACTCATTCGGAAATCAAGCCAAAAGAGTTCAAGGATTTTGTAACCGATGTCGACAAAGCCTGTGAAGCAACAATCAGCTCGATCATCACTGAACGTTTTCCCGAAGACAGCATGCTCTGCGAAGAGGGGACGCTAATAAAGGGCTCTTCAGGAAGAACCTGGATTGTCGATCCTCTGGATGGAACCCTTAACTTTATCCACTCGTTTCCTGTCTTCTCAATAAGCATTGCACTGAAGAATCAGAATGATGAGCTGCTCACCGCTGTTGTCTATCAACCGGTCCTGAAGGAACTCTTTTCGGCTGAGCTTGGTCAAGGCGCTTTTCTGAATGGAAAACGAATAACCATATCAAACCGCTCAGAGAAAGAGACTTTTCTCATGGGAACCGGTCTTCCGTTCAAGGAGTATCACTATCTGGAATCGTATATCGACATGCTCAAAGAGGTCATTCACGATTCTGCCGGTATCCGGCGTGCGGGCTCGGCTGCCCTTGATCTTGCCTATACCGCCTGCGGGCGCTTTGATGGTTTCTGGGAATACAAGCTCTTTCCATGGGATTTTGCTGCAGGGGTACTGCTGGTACGCGAAGCAGGAGGTACCGTCACAGACTTTACCGGAATGGCCGATGTTTTTCAACGGCAAAGCATTATTGCTGGCAACAACATAACCCATCCCCTTCTGCTGGCAAAAGCACTGAAACACTTTCCGACAGAAATTCCATAACAAAAAAAATTCCTTGATGCGCATAATTTGAACAGGAAACAGTTCTTTATTACCTTAAAACAGATAGATTTTTCTTCATTACAACTTGTTTTCATTTCTTGCACGGATCAAGCCCGGGCAGGAGCAACACGATTCCACTATGCTTATTCATCAGCGTACACTTCAAAAAGAAGCTTCTCTCTGTGGTACAGGACTGCACACCGGCAAAGAGTGCATAATCACTTTTAAACCAGCTCCGGTCAATTATGGATATCGGTTTGTACGCACCGATATCGAAAACAGCCCGGAAATACCCGCCCTGATCGAAAATGTCGTCGATGTCCTGCGCGGCACCACCATTGCACTCGACGACGTGAAGATTCATACCACCGAGCACGTTCTTGGTGCACTGTACGGTCTCCAGATCGATAACTGCCGCATCGAACTGAGCGGTCCGGAACCACCGCTCATGGACGGAAGCTCGCACCCATTTGCAGAAGCACTCCTCGAAGCCGGGTTCCAGGAACAGGGCGAACCAAAAAATTATCTCGTTATTGATGAAACAATTGAATTCCATGACGCAGAAAATGGGGTAGATATTGTGGCGCTACCTCTCGACAGCTTCAGAATAACCGTCATGGTGGACTACAAAAATCCGGCACTCGGCTCACAGCACTCAGGCCTTTTTGACCTCGACAAGGAATTTGTCAAAGAGTTCTCATCCTCCAGAACCTTCTGTTTCCTCAGCGAAGTTGAAGCACTTGCAAATCAGGGAATCATCAAGGGTGCCGATATCAACAATGCCATTGTCATCCTCGATAAAACCATGAGCGAAGAGGAGCTTGCTGACCTTGGCAAAAAACTTGGTGTAGAGGACGATAATTTTGTGCTTGGTGAAAACGGTATCCTCAACAACCGCGAACTGCGCTTCAAGAACGAGCCTGCACGCCATAAACTGCTCGACCTTCTCGGCGACATTGCGCTCCTCGGTATGCCACTCAAGGCGCAGGTACTCGCTGCCCGTCCCGGTCATGCATCGAATGTGGAATTCGTCAAGCAGCTTAAAAAATATGCCGACCGCAACAAACTGGCCAGGCAGTACCAGCACGAAAAAAAGGCGGGCGTTATTTTTGACATCAACGCGATTCAAAAAATCCTCCCCCACCGCTACCCCTTCCTTTTAATCGACAAGATTGTGGAGTTTAAACTTGACGAAAAAATTGTATCAATAAAAAACGTCACCATCAACGAACCCTTCTTCCAGGGCCATTTTCCCGGAAATCCCATCATGCCCGGCGTACTCATTCTTGAGGCCATGGCCCAGACCGGCGGCATCATGATGCTCAACGGCAACGACAATATCCAGGAGAGCGTCGTCTACTTCATGGGTATCGACAAGGCCCGCTTCCGCAAACCGGTGCTTCCGGGCGACACACTGGTCATTGAAGCAACCTTGACCAACAAGCGCCGAAACGTCTGCCAGTTTGACGCAAAAGCCTACGTAAGGGGCGAGCTTGTCTGTGAAGCATCCCTTATGGCAACAGTTGCACCAAAAAACAAGTAAGCGAAATAGCATCCAGCATTACCACCGCTCCCGGCCAATCAAAAGCCGGGAGCTTTTTTTCAGTTTACCTGCAATAAAACAGCTTTCAAAGAGCTGCCAGAAACGCTCATTCCACAATGCATCCACAAGTTATCCACACTTCATATTCCCCGACGCAGCACAGGTTTATGATGTTAAAACATAACAAATAAATAAGTTAAAAAATAATTGCCGTGGCAAATAGCGTGCAACTGTAAAGTTGTCAATATCAGGGAAGGAGAGTTAAGCCTCTGGAAGAACGAGGCATAACAGCAACAATAACAAGAGAAAAAACTCTTGCACAGAGAGGAAAACCTCCCTCAAAACTCAGGGCTTGTACTCCATCCCCTTGTGAATTTTAAAAAATCTCACGCAATAGAGGATAAAAGAGTAGAGAAGCATGATGGTGGAGAGGTAGAGGAAAAAATCCTTCAGATGATATTGCCTGAAAAAAGGATGGGGCCAAACCATGGCAATAAACATCATGGAGACAAAACCCACCGCCCATTTTCCCGGCCAGAGAGAGGTCGTCACCACTGAATGGCGAAATTTTACATACCCTGCACCGATAAAAATCAAAATATCGCGGAGCACAGCAAAAAGGACAAACCATAAGGGAAGCTGACCCACCCAGAGAAAATAGAGTGCCACACTGGAAAGACAAAGTTTGTCGGCAAGGGGATCAAGAATTTTACCCATCTCTGAAACCTCATTTGTCCACCGGGCGGCCTGGCCATCAAACCAGTCAGTTAAAACGGCCACAATCATGATGACAATGGCCACGTGAAGATGACCGGTATGAAAGTAGTAAAGAAACCAGGGGATCAAGAGTATTCTCAAAAAACTGAGAAAATTCGGGAGATTGAAAATACGACCTTCCATATTCAATTGTTGTCAAATTTAAGTATCTCTCTTTTTTAAAACGAGATACAGACAAGAAAATTATTAAGACAGCTAAAACCCAACCAACGCTTTACGAATCTGAAAACTTTATGAATTGCTCGATATCTCTGTTTTTTTGCTCTTTCTGCATACATGGAGAATATCCTGAAAATTTAAAGAAGATAACGAAAAAGAGAGAGTAAACTTTTGACAGGCGAATTTTTCTTCACTTCTGGAGGGGAGCTTTTATCGCATTGACTCCATTCGTCCAGAGAGTAACCGGAATCGAACGGGTCGAAATAACTCGTTGTGGGTGTGCGTTTTCGGGTAGAATGGCGCATCAAGATATTTTTTTTTATGATACCAGGGATGGCTTTAATGTTTGTAAGCATACACCCCTGTTTTATTACGTTTTTTTGTTCAATAAATCTATCAACACAAACGGGAGAGGGGCGTGAGGGGGAAAGGAGAGAGTAATAACCCCGCCCAGATATGGCGGAGTATCGGTCACTGAAAGAGGCGAAGAGGCGGGTGGCGCTGGAAGAGCTGGAGAAACCTACCGGATAACCATCTCAGGAGAGGCACGGACAAAAGCCGACCAGTTGTTCCCTCCCTTCCGGCTTTTGCCCGGTTGGCAAAGAGTGTTGCGGCTTTCACCTCTCAGCAGATCGCACAGTGCGATACCCAGAGCATCAGTTACATCAAAGGGCCCGGGAACCGGCGTGAGAGCAAGCATCCTTGCAACCATACAGGCGACCTGCTCCTTGCTTGCCGCCCCCTTGCCGGTCACGGCGAGCTTCACCTCACGGGGAGCGTACTCATGGAGCACAAGCTTCTGGTTCATCGCAAGGGCGATCACCGCTCCCCTTACCTGACCCAGTTTAAGGGCCGACTGTACATTCCTGCTTAAAAAGGCGGTTTCAAGAGCGAGGCGTGCGGGCCGAAAATCAGCAATAATTCCCTCAAGCTCGCGGTAAATCTGGCCAATCCGCTCGGCATGAGTGCTCCGGGAGTCAAGCCTGATCACGCCAGATGCAAGTGCGGCAAAACTCCCGCCACTGTGACGAATTACACCATAACCGGTTATGCGACTTCCAGGGTCAACTCCCAAAACAACCACTTCTCTACTCGTTTAAACTACTCATTGCACTCTCGCTCAGCTCCATATTGGTGTAGACCGCCTGCACATCGTCATTGCTTTCAAGCGCATCAATCAGCTTGATGACTTTCCGGGCATCCTCGGCTTCAAGCTCGATATAATTTTCGGGTATAAGATCAATTTTTGCATTCTCATAGGAAATACCGGCTCCATCAAGCGCTGTTTTAACACGTTCAAGATCCTTGAAATCGGATATGACCGTTATAGAGTTCTCATCTTCGCTGCCAAGATCTTCGAGACCAGCATCAAGCAGAAGTTCCATCAGTTGATCCTCACTGGCAGCAGAGCGAGGAACATCAACCAGCCCCTTGCGCTGAAACATCCAGGCAACACTGCCACTTTCGCCAAGGGAGCCATTGTTACGACTCATAATGTGACGGATATCGGCAACCGTACGGTTACGGTTATCCGTTGCCGTTTCAATGATCAGCGCAATCCCGGCAGGGCCATACCCTTCGTAGGTAATTTCGTCCCAGGTTACTCCTTCAAGCTCCCCTGTTCCCTTTTTGACCGCACGCTGGATATTCTCCATCGGCATGGAATTATCTCTTGCGGTATCAATCGCAAGCCTCAGGCGGGGATTTCCCGAGGGATCACCTCCACCCATTTTTGCTGCAATGGTAATCTCCTTGACCAGTTTGGTGAACAAACTGCCTCGTTTCTGGTCGGTTACCGCCTTTTTTCTCTTAATGGTTGCCCATTTACTGTGTCCTGACATAATAAAAAATGGTGATTTATTATTCCCTTCAACCGTCTGCCTATGATAATAGATTTATTTTCTTTAAATAAAATCAAATCTGAGAGCATTCGTGCAAGTTACCAACAAGAAAATAACAATGACAAACGTCATAACCGCCTATCAGGGCGAACCTGGAGCGTACAGTGAAATCGCCGCCCTACGAATCGGAGAGCCAAAACCCTTCGAATCCTTTGATGAGGTTTTTGCAGCCGTTGAAAACCACGAGGTCAATTATGCCGTTATCCCCATCGAAAATTCACTGGGCGGCAGCATTCATCACAACTACGACCTTTTGCTTCAGCATCCGGTCACCATTGTGGGCGAGACTTTTGTCAAGGTGAAGCACTGCCTGCTCGGCATTCCCGGCTCATCAATAGATGGTGCTATGAGAGTACTCTCCCACCCCCAGGCATTGGCCCAGTGCCGAAACTTTTTTGCCACTCACCGCCACCTCAAGGCTGAAGTGGCCTACGATACGGCTGGCAGCGCTAAAATGATTGCCGCCGACCAGGATGCAACCAAGCTCGCCATAGCCTCAAAAAGGGCCGCCGAACTCTACAGGCTCGACATACTTCAGGAAAACCTCGCGGATGAAGAGTGGAACATCACCCGTTTTTTCTGCATTACCCATGCAAAAAATCCGGCACCTTTGCCGATTGCAACAACACTGGAGAGTGCACAACACAAAACATCCATCGTCTTCACACTGCCCAATGAACCGGGATCACTGTTCAAAGCACTGGCGACCTTTGCCCTGCGAGATATTGACCTGACAAAAATTGAGTCCCGACCATTCAGGAAAAAAGCTTTTGAGTACCTCTTTTATGTCGATTTCACAGGAGACCGCAATGACCGGAATATCGAGAACGCCATCAGCCACCTCCGGGAATTTGCCACCATGGTCAATGTTCTCGGAAGTTACGGAGTGGTTGCAGAATGAACAAACATCAACTGGATTTTTTTTCACCCGTTACAATGGAGGAGAAGCCTGTAAAAACGGCAGTGGTCACCCAAAAACCGGCGCTCTTTCTGCTCGACGGCATGGCCATCGTCTACCGGGCTTTTTTTGCCCTGCAACGGGCAGGCATGACCAGCCGGGATGGAATGCCTACCGGAGCAATTTTTGGTTTCGCCTCTGCACTTGTAAAGATCTTTGAAACATGGAAGCCGAACTACCTTGCAGCGGTGTTCGACAGCAAGGAAAAGACCTTCCGGCACAATCTCTACCCTCTCTACAAGGCCAATCGCCCCTCGCCGCCTGAAGATCTCATCATGCAGCTTGATGCCATTTTTGAGCTGCTTGAAGCCTTCGACATTCCACTCATCAAAGCTGCCGGGTATGAGGCCGATGATCTTATTGGCACCGCATCACGTAACTTTTCAACAATATGCCAGATATACATTGTCACACCTGACAAGGATCTTGCCCAACTGGTGCATGACGGGGTAAAAATTCTCAAACCTGCCAACAACCAGAATGAACTTGAGCTGCTTGGAACAAAGGAGATCACCGAACGGTTCGGAGTTCCTCCAGAGCTCTTCACCCAGTTTTTGACTCTCACCGGTGACAGTTCCGACAACATTCCCGGAGCGAAAGGCATTGGCCCAAAAACTGCGATCTCCCTGCTCGGTCGCTATGGCTCCCTGCAAAATATCTATGCACATCTTGATGATATCTCCCCGAAAAACCGTCAGAGCCTTCTTGAATTTCAGCCAAGGCTTGGCCTGATAACCGAACTGGTCACCATACGCACCGACCTGCAAATTAATGTGACCCTGCAAGAACTTGCCTGCACCCCGCCAAACCCGGAAAAACTTTTTCCGTTACTGCAAAAATTTGGTCTTAAAACCGTTGCATCAAGAGTCTCAGCCCTGCAATTCCTTCCTGCGGGGGGGGGCGAGGCTGTAAATGCTGGAAAGAGTGTTGAGGCTGTGGCTGAAGGTGCGAACGATTGTTCCCTCCTTCGATCCCCGCAGGAGGGAGCTGACTATGCTCGTGTAGACACAGAAGAAAAACTGCTGGAACTTATAGAGTCACTCAAGGGAGCCCGGCGCATCGCCGTCGATACTGAAACCACCAGCCTTGATACCTTTGAGGCCGAACTGGCCGGTATTTCTATCTGCAAGGAGGCTGGAGAGGCGCGATTCATCCCTTTTGCAAAAAGCACACTGCACCGGGAAACAACACTCAGGCTCCTCAAACCGCTGCTTGAGGAGGCCTCTCTGCCAAAAACAGGCCAGAACCTCAAATACGATATGCTCGTTCTGAAAAAATATGGCATAGAACTCTCTCCCGTTGGATTCGACACCATGCTTGCCAGCTATGTGCTCAACCCCGATGAGCGGCACAATCTTGATGACCTGGCGGCCCGTCATCTTGGTTTTCAGACCACAACCTTCGATGAATTGGTCGGAACAGGAAAAACCAAAGTGCCTATTTTTGAGGTAGAGGCCGAAAAGCTCTCGGCTTATGCCTGCCAGGATGCCGATCTTGCCCTTCAACTGGAGGATATCTTCCGCAAACAACTGGCCAATGAAAAAGAGTTGCTCTGGCTCTGCGAAAACATTGAATTTCCGCTGCTCTCCGTTCTTGCTGCAATGGAATATGAGGGTGTGTGCATCGACACCGCTCATCTTGAAAAAGCCTCTGAAAAAGCAAAAAAAGAGCTTGATCTGTTGACAGAAAAAATTTATGCCGCCGCTGGATCCCTCTTCAACATTGACTCCCCGAAACAGCTTGCCCATATTCTCTTCACCGTTCTTGGCATTCCACCCAAAAAAACAACAAAAACGGGCTACTCAACCAATGTCGAAGTACTTGAAGAACTTGCCGCAACCTATCCCATTGCACGTGACCTACTCGAATACCGGAGCCTCCAGAAACTCAAAAGCACCTATATTGATGCATTACCAACAATGGTCAACCCGCTGACCGGTCGACTCCACACCTCGTTCAATCAATTTGTCACGGCAACTGGCCGGCTCTCATCATCAAAACCGAATCTCCAGAACATTCCCATACGTACTGCACTCGGAAAAGAGATCCGTAAGGCATTCATCCCCTCATCGCCTGAAAAATGGCTGCTCTCAGCCGATTATTCGCAAATTGAACTAAGAATTGCTGCCGAAATTTCCGCAGATCCACAACTTCTCGAAGCATTCCAAAACGGCGAAGATATTCATAGCGCAACCGCAAAGGTGATTTTCGAC